>Ga0307372_10000105_pt1 | contig 132657 bp, 116 predicted proteins | sample OX1MG_FD_202533 | JGI IMG/M metagenome (GOLD analysis project Ga0307372, IMG submission 202533) | Soil microbial communities from Risofladan, Vaasa, Finland - OX-1 | ecosystem: Environmental > Terrestrial > Soil > Coastal area > Acid sulfate soil | place: Finland: Risofladan, Vaasa... | reverse complement strand
TTCAGCAGACTCAAGTGTTTCCGCAGATTCGCCACGCGATACGAAAAATCAAAAGCCTGCTTCCACGCCCTGGTCGCCCTCGCCTGCGCATGGTTGCACCTGAGGCTATATGTCGATACGGCCTAGAGTGTCCTGGGGCCCACGCATGAACTCCCTGCGGCGGACGGCCCACGCCCGGGCCACAATTTGCGGAACCGTCTGCCCTGCTCCGCCGTATACGCTCCCATGAGGACCGCTCCCATGACGCGAAAAATCTCATGCCTGCTTGCCGGCCTCGCTCTGGTCGTTTGGATCTCCGGCTGCCGGGTCAACGTGCAAAAGGGCGCCAACGGCGAAGACAAGAACGTGCAGGTGGACACGCCCTTCGGCGGCGTCCACGTGGACACCAACTCCACCACCGCCGCCGACCTCGGCCTCCCCGTCTATCCCGGCGCAAAGGTCGTCAAGGATGACGACAACCACAAGTCCGCCGATGTTCACCTCGGCTTCGGCAAGTGGCAGCTCCGCGTGCGCGTCGTCTCCTACTCCAGCCCCGACCCGCAGGACAAGGTTGAGGCGTTTTACAAGAACGCGCTCGGCCGCTACGGCACGGTCCTCACCTGCCAGGGCAACGTCGCCGTCGGCACGCCCGCCCAGACGCCTGAAGGCCTCACCTGCAACGACGATCACAAGCACACCAATGTGGACGTAGGCAGCGGCCTGCAGTTGAAGGCCGGCTCCAAGCAGCATCAGCATGTCGTGGGCTTTGACAACCCCAAGGACGGCAAGACCCGCTTCGCGCTCATCTCGCTCGACCTGCCCGCAAACCTTGAAGGCAACGCCAGCAACAGCGACTAGCGTCGAATCCGCCGGGTCCGCGCGCACGTAAGCCAAAAGTTCCGCGCGGATTGGGCCTTCCCGCCTCGCCCTGTCGCATCCGCAATTCTGTTACACTAGTCCAGGCGCATCGGGCACGTTTTTACCTCCAGGCAACGCCCGCGCACGCGCTCCAGCCAACCAAGTTCGGGGAGTGGCTCAGCCTGGTAGAGCACCTGGTTCGGGACCAGGGGGTCGGAGGTTCAAATCCTCTCTCCCCGACCAATATTCTCAATAGTTTGCAGACGAGCCAGCCGGACCGCCGGGCATCAGCCCATGCGCCCAAATAAGAAAATGCTGCGTCAACTTTGTGTCTTCGCCGAATCGTTGACTGCGACACCATCGACAAAAAACCTACAGCCGTATGAGATAGCCGAAACTTCCAGCCGGGCAGCAAGACGATACCCGCTATCCATCTGCTTGATTTAACAAAAGATCATTCTGATGAACCTCCGCGTAGAAACCGAGACATTTAATGGGTTCATCACGAGCAAAAAATCCTCTCGGTTTCGAGCAGTGACCCAAATCACCGTCTGGGACCGCCACCGGATGCGTACAATGGGCGCTGGGAGCTCTCCAACTTGATTCGAAGCAGAAATGGCGCGCTGTGGCTGCTGATTGTGGCTGTCCTTTGGACTGCGATGCCGGCGTGTGCCGACGTGCTTTCCTCCCAGCCCATGACGCGGCCCGCGTGCTGCCGCGGCATGGCCCCGGATTGCCCCCTGTGCGGCTTGGGATTGAATGCTTCGTGCTGCCAGATGCGCGGCCGCGATGCCGCCATCACACCGGCTGCTCCGTTTGCTCCCGAGTACTCGCAAAAACCGACCTTCATGCCGCACCGGGCCGCCCTGCAATTGTCCGCTGCATCAGGCGCTGCTCTCCACAGCGCCCTTGAAGCGCCGCCGCCCAAATCCTCGCCGGGCTCGATCTTCGTTCTCCGCACCTGATTCTTCTTCCTGCGCTAAGTGACCCTGGGCCTTCGTGCGTCTACGTGCGCCGAAAATCCAATCAGGCTTCGAGGTGTGATTTCGCTGGAGGAAGCGATGAGAGCGCTTGTTTGTGTAGTTTGTATTTTGGCCGCGGCTGCGTCGGCTGGTGTTTCCCGCGCTGAGGCGGGCTCGGCGGCCGATCACCTTGCTACCGTTGCCGCGCTGTTTCAGCAGGCGCCCCATGCCCAAGTGTTCGGCCCCGCCCTGACGCTGGACGAAGTGGAGCGGATGGCGCTGGCACGGAATCCCGACATCCTAGCCGCGGCCCGGCGCGTCGCTTCGGCGGAAACGCACGTTCCCATTGCCGGCGCGCTCGACGATCCTTCCGTCATGTATCGCGGTTGGGGCATCCCCCTGCAGCAGCCCTGGAACTACAACGCCGGACAAAACATGTTCAGCATCAGCCAGACATTTCCAGGCACGGGCAAGCGCGCGCTGCGCACCAGCATCGCCGAGTCCGACGTGGATGTAGCCAAAGCGCAGCTTGACGAGGTTCGCCTTCAGGTCCGCGTGCGCGTGCACAAGGCCTTTGACGACCTGCTGCGCGCTGAAGATGAAATGCGCATTCACGATCAGCACGTGGGCATCGCGCGCCAGGCCATCGAGGCGGCGCGCATCAAGTACGCCGTCGGCAAGGTACCGCAACAGGACATTCTCAAGGCGCAGGTGGCGTTGACGGCGCTGGCCGAGCACATGATCCGCTTCGACCACGACGCCGATCTCGCCCGCGCCCGCCTCGACACCCTCCTCGGACGTGATCCCTCTACGCCTCTCCGCGTCACCGGCGGCTTTCCGGTTCTTTCCGCGCTGCCCGCAGCGCAAAAGCTCGACCAGATCGCACTTCAGTCTCGGCCCGATATCATTGCCGCAGAGCAAGCTGCCATGCGCAGCCACACGCAGCAGGCGCTGGCAAAGAAGGCCTACACGCCTGACTTCACGGTCTCGGCCGGATACATGCTCATGCAGCCCACGGCCGACATGCGCAACAACTACATGATTGAGGGCTCCATGAACCTGCCGTGGCTCAATCGCCGAAAACACGACGCCGAGATTGCCGAAGCAACCGCTCGCTCTACCGAGCAGGATGCTGAGCTGGCGGCGTTGCGCAATGAGGCCTTCGGACAGATCCAGGATGCACTCGTCGAGGCACAGGCCGCGCAAAAGCTCGCGCACCTCTATCACGATCAGTTGCGTCCGCAAGCTGAGGCCACGCTCCAGTCGAGCGTCATCGCGTATGAAAACGGTCAGACCAGCCTGCTCAATCTGCTCGACAGCCAGATGGAGGTCATCAATGTCGATCTCGACTGGCTCCAGGCGGTTGCAGATTTCGATACGCGCCTCGCCGATCTCGAACTTTCCATCGGCGTTCCTTTAGACCAGTCTGGCCAGTCCCTTTTGCCGGCAACGGAGGTGAAGCCGTGAAGACTCGCTCGTATCAGAATGCCCTGGCGGCGGCTGTGGCGGCGTGTGTGCTGCTGGCGGCGGCTCTTGTCTATGTACTCATTCACCAGCCTCACGTGTCCCCGGCCGCAACTTCCGCGCAGGACCCTGTGGTGGCGCGCGGACCCGACGCGGATTCGCAACCTGCGGCGCCCGGAAGCGCCACGCCGACCGAGCCTGCGCTCACAGCCTTACAGTTGTCGCCTCAGCGTCTCCAGGAGATTGGCGTCACTACAGCCATCGTCCAGCGCAAGGTAGTGGACGACCACCTCAACGCTCCCGGAAACGTGGATATCGACGAGGAAAAGCTCTCCTACGTGCAGACCCGCTTTCCAGGATGGATTCAGAACGTCTTCGCCAATGCGACGTATCAATACGTGCGCAAAGGTCAACGGCTTTTCACCATATACAGTCCCGACCTTGTGAGCAGCGAGCAGGAATATCTGCTGGCCCGCCAAAACCAGAAAGGCTTTGCGCCCGATGCGCAGGGAATGGCCGCGCAGGAAGGCGGCTGGCTGCTGCAAGCCGCTGTGGAGCGGCTACGCCAGTTTGGTGTTTCCCAACAGGTCATTACGGACCTGGAGCGCAGCGGCAAGGTGCAGCACGACATCACGATTGACTCCCCGGCATCGGGTTACATTATCGACCGCGCGGCCTTGCCCAACGCCTACGTGCAGCCGGAAACACGACTCTACACCATCGCCGATCTTTCCACCGTCTGGGTCTACGCCAACGTCTTTCAAAGCGACGTGGGTCGCCTCAGGCCGGACGACCCCGCGCAGGTCACCGTCGACGCCTATCCCGGACGCACTTTCTTCGGCCGCATCGATCAGATTCTGCCACAGGTCGATCCCGTCACGCGCGCCGTGCGCGTGCGCCTCGTCTTTCGCAATCCCGGCGTCGTGCTCAAGCCGGGCATGTATGTGAACGTCGCAATCTCCGTGCCACTCGGGCGGCAGCTTGTTGTGCCGGCTTCAGCCGTGTTGCAGACAGGCGAGCGCTCCATCGCCTTCGTCGATCATGGAAACGGCAATCTGGAGCCGCGCACCATTCAAGTCGGCCTTCACCTTGACGACTCCGTCATCGTCGTCAGCGGCCTCAAGGCCGGCGAAACAGTTGTCAGCTCTGCCAATTTTCTGGTTGACTCCGAAGCCCAGCTTCAGGCGGCTCTGAGCGCGTTCTCCCCGCTGCCGCAGCAACCCTCCGCCACCGCCGGCAGCGCCCCAACGGCGCAAATGCAGATTGATTTCACCACAACTCCCTCGACGCCGCGCAAAGGCGCAAACACCATACACGTAAAGCTCGTGGGGCTTGACGGCAAGCCGGTCGAAGGCGCTCAGGTTACCGTGATTTTCTTCATGCCCGCCATGCCGGCCATGGGCATGGCGGCTGTGCACGCCCAGGCCGCACTGGCCGACAAGGGCAGCGGGCTCTACGGAGGCCCACTGCAATTGCCTTCCGGCGGCGCCTGGCAAGTCTCCGTAATCGCACAGCGCAACGGCCAGTCCGTGGCCACCAAACAACTCAGAGTCCACGCCACGGGAGGTATGTGATGATCTCACGAATCATTGAGTGGTGTGCGCGCAATCCGTTCCCCGTTTTTATGGGAGCCATTCTTCTTGCTGTTTCGGGCATCTGGTGTCTTCAGCACGTTCCTCTCGACGCGCTGCCCGACATCAGCGACGTGCAGGTCATCATCCACACGCCATGGGCGGGCGAGCCTCCCAACGTAATTGAAGATCAGGTAACTTATCCCATCGTGACCGCGCTGCTCTCCGCGCCCAACGTCAAAAACGTGCGCGCGCAAACCATGTTCGGCGACTCCGATGTCTTCGTCGTCTTTCAGGATGGAACTGATCTCTACTGGGCGCGCTCGCGTGTCACAGAGTACTTGCAGCAGGTCGCCGGACGTCTGCCCGCAAACGTACGTCCCACCATCGGCCCTGACGCCACCGGCGCCGGCTGGGTCTATGAGTACGCCATTGTCGACCGCACCCACAGCCGAAGCCTCGCCGACCTGCGCGCGCTGCAAGACTGGTATTTGCGCTACCAGCTTGAAACCGTGCCCGGCGTCGCAGAGGTGGCCAGCATTGGCGGCTTCGTGCGTCAGTATCAGGTCAACCTCGACCCCAACAAGCTCTTTTCCTACGGCATCTCCGCATCGACCGTCATCGATCGCGTGAGGCAGAGCACGAATGAAGTCGGCGGTGACGTGCTCGACATGAACGGTGCCGAGTACATGATCCGCGGCCTTGGTTATCTGCGCTCGCTCTCTGATCTTGAGAACGTCCCCGTCGCCACCAAAAACGGAACGCCCGTACTCGTGAAAGATCTCGGCACCGTTTCCTTCGGCCCTGATGTACGGCGCGGCGCCGCCGACTGGCAGGGAGAAGGCGAGACCGTTGGTGGAATCGTGGTCATGCGCTACGGCATGAATGCGCTCAACGTGATAAAAGGCGTGAAAGCCCGTTTGAAACAGATAGCGCCCTCGCTGCCCCCCGGCGTTGAAATCGTCACAGGCTACGATCGCTCCTGGCTCATCAAGAAGTCCATCCACACGCTCACGCGCGACCTCATTGCTGAAGCCATCATCGTCAGCTTCGTCAGCATCGCGTTTCTCTTTCACTTCCGTTCGGCGCTGGTGCCCATTCTCACGCTGCCCATTGCCGTCCTATCCGCATTCATCCCCATGTACTTCCTCCACGTCAGTTCCAACATCATGTCGCTGGGCGGCCTTGCGCTCGCTGTTGGCGTGCTCATCGATGCTGCGATTGTCATGGTGGAGAACGGCTATCGCTATTTGGCAGAGCGAACGGATGTGCCCGGTGACGCGGAGCGAAGGCGCATTCTTGTCGGAGCGGCGCAGCAGGTCGGCCCGGCGCTCTTTTACTCGCTCATTATCATCGTCGTGTCGTTTCTTCCCGTCTTTCTGCTTGAGGCGCAGGAGGGCCGCATGTTCCGCCCGCTTGCCTGGACCAAGACGCTTGCGGTTGTCTTTTCCTCGCTGCTCTCCATCACGCTCGTGCCCGCCCTGATGCCCTTCTGCCTGCGCGGAAAACTGCGCTCGCAGTCGGCAAACCCCGCCGCGCGCATCACTCAGGCCATGTATCTCCCCGTGCTGCGCTGGTCCCTGCGACACTGGAAACTCGTCGTCGCGCTCAATCTCGCCTTTCTTGCCATCACCTTTCCGCTCTACTTCCGCCTTGGCAGCCAGTTCATGCCCGCGCTTTATGAGGGATCCGCCCTCTACATGCCCAGTGCGCTGCCCGGCATCTCCATCACGCAGGCTGTCTCTCTCATGCAGGAGCAGGACCGTATTATTCGTTCCTTTCCTGAGGTTGCCACCGTCTTCGGCACCGTTGGCCGGTCAGACAGCGCCACGGACAATGCCCCGCTCGACATGTTCGATACCACCATCATGCTCAAGCCGCGCAGCGCGTGGCGCCCCGGCATGACCTATGAAAAGCTCATCAGTAAGATGGATTCCCGGCTTCAGTTCCCCGGCCTCACCAATACCTGGACCATGCCCGTCGCAAACCGGCTCGAGATGGAGCTCACCGGCATCAAGACCCCGGTAGGCATCAAGATTCAGGGCCCCGATCTCGCTCGCATTGAAGACATCGGCACGCAGATGCAGCAGATTCTCTCCACCATGCCTCAGGCCGCCTCCGTCTACGCTGAGCGCGTCTCCCAGGGCTTCTATCTCAACGTGGAGGTGAATCGCGCAGAAGCTGCGCGCTACGGTCTGACCGTCGCCGACGTGCAGCGCGTCGTCACCTCGGAGATCGGAGGAGCCAACATCGCGGAAAGCATCGAGGGACGCGAGCGTTTCCCCATCGCCGTGCGCTATCAGCGTGACTTCCGCGATCATCCGGGTGCCTTATTGCAGGCTCTTGTCCCCACACCATCCGGCCAGCAGATTCCCATCAGCGAGGTTGCGCGCGTCTACTTCTCGCGCGGCCCTTCCATGATCCGCGACGAAGACGGCGCGCTCACCGGCTACGTCTATCTCAACCTTAAAACCAACGACTACGGTGGCTTCGTCAATCGCGCGCAAAAGCTATTGCAGCAGAAGCTCTCGCTTCCCGCTGGCTATAGCTGGCGCTGGGCCGGAGATTACGAATTCGAAATGCGCGCCAAACAGCGTCTCAAAATCATCCTCCCCATTGTCTTCTTTGTCATTTTCCTGTTGCTCTATCTCGTCTTCAAGTCGGCCATTGAGGCGGCGGTACTTATCCTTCCCACACTCTATGCCATGTCGGGTGGTCTGTTGTTGCAATGGATCCTAGGTTACAACTTCAGCGTTGCCGTGTGGGTAGGCTATATCGCGCTGTTCGGCATCGCGGTCGAAACCGGCGTGGTCATGGTCGTCTATCTCGACGAGGCCTATCAGCGGCGTCTCGCACAGGACGCGCCCATGACCGAAGGCGCGCTCGTTGAGGCCATCATCGACGGCGCGGTTCTGCGCCTGCGGCCCAAGCTCATGACGGTGACCGCCGTCATCCTCAGTCTTGCGCCTATCCTCTGGGAAACCGGCATCGGTTCGGACGTCATGAAGCCCATTGCCGCCCCCATCGTCGGTGGCATGGTTACTTCAACCATTCACGTCCTCATTCTCGTTCCCGTCTTCTACCTGCTCATCAAGCGCAGGGCTCTGCGTCGTGACCGGCAATCCGGAATCCCAAAAGCGTGAAGCCTATAAGAAAGTCCGTCGAGGTGGTCTGTTCACGCAGACACCAGTAGACGAAGTCGCGGCGGTAAGAGCACCCTGAAGCAATTCAGCACAACAGCTCTCAACAATGTGGCCGCAGCGTGTTCAATCAATATCAATTACTTTCACATGGATTCAGAGTACTTCAAGAAGTGGAAGAAGCTGGCTGGGGACCAGGGGGTCGAAGGTTCAAATCCTCCCTCCGCGACCATCTTTTTCAATAGCTCGCATTCATCCAACACCGTTGAAGAATCCCCCTGTCGGGGATTTTGTAACGGTCAACAGCCTCCCAACTCAACAACCTCATATTTCCTGAGTCGTGACCTCGATCGAGATATCATTGCATTCAGATTCTCCCAGATAGAGAATCAGCTTCCAGGGGAACGTGGACACACGCTGGCGCGGCAGTGTCTTCTGGCAGTTGAAATCAACGAATTCAAGAGGGACATGGCACGATTGGGAGCATTTTGTTATCCGGGAACCGGCCATCTCAATCCGATGACCGCGCTGGCGCGTTCTTTGCAACTCAGAGGCCATGAGGTAGTGATCTTCGGGATTGCGGATATCGAGACGCGTGTGCGTGCCGCGAGTATCGAGTTCCACCTGATCGGCGCGGAAGACTATCCGCCCGGCACCCTACACAAACTGGAGGAGCAAATGGCCCAGTCAAAGCGGCTCGCGGCCTTTCGATTCACGCTGGAGCGAGTGAGGCATTCAGCGCGGATGATCTTGCGCGACGGGCCGCAAGCGGTGCGGACAGCCAAAGTGGAAGCTCTGTTGGTCGACGAGGCGGAGTTTGCCGGAAGCGTGGCAGACCATCTGGGCATGCCTTGGATCTCCATCGCTTTGCTCCCTCCCCTGGTTCAGGACGACCGGTTTCCACCCTTCTGGTTTGGCTGGGCGGCCGGGCAGGATTGGTTCAGCCGCGCTCGCAACCGCCTTGGAACTCGTTTCCTGTCGTGGTTGGCAGGCCCCATCTTCCGGGATGTGAACCAGCAGCGCAGCGCATGGGGGCTGAAACCCTTTAAGCATGACGAGGAGGCGCTGTCGCCGCTGGCGCAAGTTACCCAGTTGCCTGAAGCGCTGGAGTTCGCAGTCGGCGGCAAAAAGCCGGCGGGGCTTTACTATACCGGGCCGTTTGTACACGCTGGACAGCGTCCTGCAGTCGAGTTTCCATGGGAGCGCCTCGATGGACGCCCGCTCATCTATGCATCGCTGGGCACTCTTCAGAACGGTTCGGAAGCCATCTTCAGAACGATCGCGGCTGCCTGTGCCGAGCTCGACGCACAACTGTTGATTTCGCTCGGCGGCGGACTGGATCCGGCAAGGCTGGGGGAGCTGGCAGGCAATCCGCTGGTGGTGCGCTTTGTTCCTCAACTGGAGATTCTTAAGCGGGCCGCGCTCGTGATCACGCATGCCGGCCTCAACACGGTTCTTGAGTCGCTGTCGGAGGGAGTGCCGATGGTTGCCGTGCCCCTCGGAAACGACCAACCCGGAGTGGCGGCGCGAGTCAGGGCCCACGGAGCAGGCGTGGTAGTTCCACGACGCCGGCTAAACCCGGCCAGGCTTCGCAAAGCGGTCATGCTGGTGCTGCAAGACACCAGATACCGTGAGGCGGCCCAGGTCTTGCAGAGGGCCCTCCAGCGGATGGACGGACCAGGCCGCGCGGCAGATCTTATCGAGCAGGCCCTGAAACTCCGTTCGACCGGGCAACCCGCCTGATGCGCCTCGATCCTGAGGGAGACCGGCCACGGGCCTCCGGAACGTGCCGCTGTCCGTTGCGTCACTTGCCGGCTGCTGGCCGGGATCGCGCTGACGGAGAAGCGGCTACCCTAACCGAAGGTGTGGGGACTAGCCGGCACCCGGCTGGGGAGCCTGCTGATTCTCATCGAGTTAATTGCGGAAAAGGGGCGTGGGATTCGAGATCAGGCTTCCCAGGAATCCAAAGGGATTCCCAGAACTCCAAAACATGGTTGGACATAGCCGTTGCCTCCCGATAAACTGACAGTCTGCTTCCCTGATTCCAAGGGATCTGAGGGCTCGCGCCAACCCCATGGCTTCTCAACTGTCGTTCACTGGATTTGTCTGGAAGAATCTATGGCGCCGACGGCTCAGGACTCTGCTTACAATTTGCGGGATTGGGATGGCGGTCGGCGCTTTCGTCGGCCTGGTAGGGTTTTCAAATGCCTTTGAACACGAATGGCTTCGTATCTACTCCAGCAGCGGCACCGACATTGCCGTCTTTCGGCAAACCTTTTTGAATAGCTCCGTCGATGAAGCGGCGGGAGCAACGCTGACGGCGTTGCCCACGGTGGCGCAGGCCACGCCCATCATTTTCAACCTGATGGACCTGACGCCTGATGTCAACGCGCTGGTTTACGGATGGAAGGCCGACTCGTATGAATTTGAGGCACTGCGGATACTCTCAGGAAAGCCCTTTCACGATGGCCGTCCCGAAGTGATGCTGGGAGATTTGCTGGCTCAGGATCTGAAAAAGAAGGTGGGCGATACGCTCGAGATTCAGGGCACGCCGTTCAAGGTGTGCGCAATCTACCATGGCGGCTCCACCCTGCAGGCCGACGCGGTCATCATGCCGCTGGACCAGTTGCAGGCACTCAGCAGCCTGCAGGGCAAAGTCTCAACGTTTGATGTACGTCTGCGCCCGGCGCCCCGGGGAGAATCCCCGGAGCATTATCTAAAGCGTGCGCAAGCGCAGATCGAGGCGGCTCTTCCAGGGCTTCGCGCAGCTCCTGCAGCCGAGCGGGCCAGCAAGAATCAGTTCGTCCAATTGGCGCATGCCTCCGCATGGGGCACGTCTTCCATCGCGCTGCTGATCGGCATCCTTGGGATTGCCAACACAATGGCCATGTCGGTCTTCGAACGTACTCGGGAAATCGGCATCTTGCGCGCTCTGGGTTGGAAGCAGTGGCAGGTCGTGATTCTCATCGAGCTTGAGGCGGCTGTGCTTGGACTGACGGGGGGAATACTCGGAATCGTCTTCGGAGGGTGCGCTTTATACCTGCTGGCAGCCCTGCCGCAAACCGCGAGCATCGTATCGGCGTCCTTCCCTTTGCCGCTACTGGCCCAGGCGATGGGTATTGCCATTCTGGCCGGGTTAATCGCCGGGGCTCTGCCCGCCTGGCGCGCTGCGCAACTTTCTCCGGTGGAGGCGTTGCGGCATGACTAGTCCCACGCTCGAGGTTCGCAGTCTCTACAAGAGCTACGACGAAGGCAGAATCGAGGCCCTGCGCGGGGTGGACCTGTCGATCGCCGCCGGCGAGTATATGGCCATCAGCGGACCGAGCGGCAGCGGCAAATCTACCCTGCTGCACATGCTCGGAGGGCTGGACAGCCCCACCAGCGGCGAGGTGCTCTTCAGGGATTCTCAGCTCGGTTCGGCAATCGATCTGGACACCTACCGGTCCCGGAACGTCGGATTCATCTTCCAGGCATTTCACCTGATGCCGACGCTGCGCGCGATCGAGAATGTGCAGTTGCCGATGATCGCTTTGAACCGAAAGAGGTTTGACCGCGCCGCCAGGGCCAGAGAATTGCTCACGGAGATGGGCCTGGAGCATCGCTTGGGGCAGTATCCCAACCAGCTCTCGGCGGGAGAGCGGCAACGGGTTGCGATTGCGCGTGCGCTGGCCAACGATCCGGAGATTCTGCTGGCCGATGAGCCGACCGGAAACCTGGACAGCGTGAACACGGCACGCATCATGGAGATTCTTACCGGAATTCAGAAAGAGCGAGGGATGACGCTGATCGTGGTGACACACGAAAACGAAATCGCTCACGCGGCGGCTCGACAGATTCGCATTCGAGATGGAAAGGTAGACGAATGAGAGCCGGAGCTCTTGCGCTTGCCGCGTCGCTGGTCGCGTCCCTGGTGCTGGTGCTGGTGCTGCCGCTGGCGGCGCATGCCGCGGCGCCGACGGGGGCCCTGGCCGCTGCGCGCAAGCAGGTGCAGGCAGCCGATTACAGCGCGAAAGGACGTCTGGTTCGCGTGGACGGTGACGGGAAGCGGACCAGCTATGGCGTAAGCATCAAGGCGCACTGGTTTCCGGGAGTGCTTCGCGTGCTGCTGGAAGTCAACTCTCCGGCCCGGGCGCGCGTGCATGTGCTGCTGGAGATGCGGCCGGGGGGACCGAACACCATTCAGATTGCGTATCCGGGGGATGCAAAGCCGGCTGTCCTGCCCTTCAGCAAGTGGACCGAGGGCCCCCTGGGTGAAGGATTCAGTGACGAGGACTTTCTGGAAGAGCCCTACTTCTGGCCGGGACAGCGGGATCTGGGAGAAATGAAGTTCGGAGCGCGCCTTTGCGACCTGGTTCTAAGCACTCCAGGCGAGGCAGACAGGACCCACTTCGCCTCAGTAAAAAGCTGGCTGGATCAAAAGAGCGGCGTCCCGGTGTATGTTGAGAAGACGATGAAAGGCTCGGGGAGCGTGAAGGAGTTTACCTCCTTCGGACTGCGCCGGACCGACGGTGTCTGGTCCGCAAGCCAAGTGGAGGAGAAGACGCGAGGCCGCGCCGGCTCCACTCTGCTCATTATCGATCGCGGCACAGCAAGGGCGCATCTCCACATGAAGGATTTCAACCCCTCACAACTTACGCATTTCTAGGACGGCGCATGAACTACCTCTTATCGATTCCTTTCTTTGTGGCGGCGCTGGTCGCAGCAGGCTTCCTGTACCAGTGGTTCGGCGCACACTTTGACCGGCGGCGGTATGCAGGGACGGGGCGGTGGGTCGATATCGGAGGCAGTCGAAGGCTGTACCTGCTGGAAAAGGGCTCGGGTGAAGCCACCGTGTTGTTTGAGGCGGGTATTGCGGCCACCAATCTGAACTGGTTTCAAATCCAGGAAACGGTTTCGCAGTTTGCCGCCACGGCTTCCTATGATCGCGGCGGCCTGGGGTGGAGCAGTCCTTGCCGAACCGCGCGCACTCCGACCAACATTGCCGCTGAGCTGCACGAGATGCTGCAAGGGGCCGGGCTCAAGCCACCGTACATCCTCGTCGGCCACTCCTTCGGCGGCCTAGTGATGCGGCGGTTTGCGCTCCTGTACCCGCAGGAGGTGACCAGCATTATGCTGGTGGACCCAATGCGCTGCGAGGAATGGCCGCCGCTGGACCCGACGAAACAGGCGTCGCTCGATCGAGGGATGAGACTGTCCAGCTTTGCGATTCCGATTGCGCGACTGGGATTGGCTCGGCTTGCGGTGACCTCACTCCTTTGCCGCTCAGGACGAATCGCCGAACGGTTGGCCGGGGCCGCCGGCGATGGAGGCAAGCATGTGCTGGGACGGATTAAAGGCGAGGTCGGCAAGATGCCGCCGGAAGTTTGGCCAATCGTCGCCGCGCACTGGTCGCGGCCCGGCTATTACGCCGGAATGCGCAGCCACGTGGCAGCCGTGCCGGACACAGTGCGAGAGATGCAGGACGCAGAGCCCATTCGCGGAATTCCTGTGCTGGTGCTGACGCCGGGCAAATCATCGCCGCTTTCAGAGGATTGCCTGGGACGGATCGGCGACACGGTGAAGCAGGTGATTGCATCGGCCAGCGCGCATTGGATTCATCTGGACGAACCGGAGCTGGTGGTCGAATCGATCCGGGAGATGGTAGCGTCTGCTGCGGCTGTTGCGGCTGCTCCTCCGGAGGCGGTTGTCACCGTAGCTTGAGTGGTTGGGTTCGAGTGCGTTTCTGGACTAATCCTCCAGGGACATTCACCCGTCTTTTCCCAACAGCCGTTCTCGCAAGGCCCTCCGGAGAGCCTTTCCGTTGTGATTCTGCGGCAACTCGCCGGAGGCGAGAATCCAGATGCGACGCGGCGCCTTGTATGCCGCGAGATTCTTGCTGCACCACTCCAGCAGGTCGCTTTCGCTGGCCTCACAGCCCCGATGCAATTCGACCGCTGCGGCGGGAATCTCGCCCTTCTCGGCGTGAGGCAGGCCGAACGCAACGGAGCGGGCCACCGCTGGATGCGCGAGCAAGGCTTCCTCAAGTTCGCGAACGTAGACCGAGTAGCCGCCTGATTTGATCACGTCCTTTATGCGCCCCACAAGCCGGATGAGGCCAAGGTGGTTTCGCGTGGCCAGGTCGCCCGTGCGCAGCCAACCGTCGCTCGTAAGCAACGCCGCGTTCTCGCCCTTGTCCTTCCAATAATGCGGATCAAGACCGTGACGGCGGATTTGGCACTCGCCTGTCACGCCGGCTCTTACGGGCCGGCCATTCTCGTCGGCCACGCGGATGCGAAACGGCGGAACGGGAAAGCACAGGTTGCCGCTCCCGGGCAGGAACGACAATTCAACTCCCAGCATGGCGAGTCCGCCCAATTCCACCATGCCGTACCCGTTCAGCAGCACCGGCGGAATGCGCCGTCCGCCGGGCAACCTGGCCAGTGCGCCAAACCGCTGCAGCTTTTGCCGCACTTCCGAGGGCAGGTGGTCGCTGGCCGAGAGCCACAAGCGAACGCTCGCCAATCGAGCTGGCTCCGGATTGCTGTTTACAAGCCGGGCAAACATGGCAGGCACGCCGACAAAGGCAGTGATGCCGAAGCGCTCCACCCGGTCCACCGCGGTCGCAACGTCAAAATGGTCGAGAGAACAGCCACGAATGCCTGCCATCAGGCCGTAGAGCGCAATGCTGACGGCCATGATGTGCGACCAGGGCAACGCGACCAGCGCAAGGTCCCTGGGGCCGAGGAAGAGCCCCGCAAACACCGTAGACGCGCGTGCCCCGAGCAGGGCATTGCTGGAAAGGGCTGCGCCCTTGGGAAACCCGCTGGTGCCGGAGGTATGGAATACGGCCACAGTCGCGGCCGGATCAATGACCACAGGGGGGAACGGCGCTCCGGCGGTGTCGCCAACGCGCACGAATCCGTCCAGCCTCTCCGTCTCATCGTCCGCCTGTATCCAGGAACGCACACTGAGCGCCGCGCGGCTTCCGATGGTGCGGTCGAAGATCGCCTTGTCCGTCACCAGGATCTCCGTGCCGCTATCGGCCAGAATCCGGCGAACTTCGGCGAGTGAAAGAAGTGGGTTAAGCGGAACCGCGATGCCTCCGGCGCGGATAACCGCCAGGAACCAATGAAAACACCGCCGCGTGTTGCTGCGATAAATGGCGACGGGCTGGCCGGGACGTAGCCCAATCGAACGACGGAGAAGGGCGTCGATGGAGAGTATAGTGGCGTGTAGATCGATGAGAGAGAAAGAGCCGCTCTCATCGACGGATACTTCGCAATTTCCTTTCCGGCGCACCAACTCGTCCACAAGATTGGCCACGGTGACAGTGCTGTCACTTGAGAGTTGGAAGCGGCGGAAGATGTTCATTGAGCAATAATCGGCTTGCGGCCCCAATCGCTGGCAACACAGTAGTGGAACAAGCGGTCAAGATAGTCAAGTACTGGCGGAGGGCATATTCCGGCAGGTCCCAGCAGCCGCTCAGCGTTACTGGTATCAAACTGCATGCGCATCGTGAAGTAGTCTCGGTAGGCGCGACCGTCCCGCAGCACGCGCCGCTTGCGTCCCCATAACGATGCGAACAGCAGCGGGCGCAGCACGGCAAAAAACAGCTTCGGATCCACATACCGCGGCTCGGGAGCGTTGAAGTATTCCATTGCGCGACGGGCAACCTGCTGGATGGTGGCGCTGCCGCGCGGCCCGGCGCAAAGGTGGACGGTGCTGCCCAGGGCGGCCTCATCAAGGGCAAGTTGCGCGACGGCTGAGGCCACAAAATCCACCGGTACAATGTCCAACACCGCATCGGGAAAGCCCGGCACAGTGCGCCACAGCCGCCGCGCATAGATCTTCAGCGGCCAATACATCATCTTGAAGCTGGAGGTTACGCCGGTGCGAGAATCTCCCACGATGATGCTTGGACGCAGGATCACGCCAGGCAGGGAGTCGAGGCGAGACTGGACCAGCGCTTCGGCCTCGGCCTTGGTCTGTTCGTAGGAATTTCGATAGCTCTGGCCTGCGGCGAGCTCATTTTCGCGCACAAGGCCTGTACGCTCGCCGGCGACATAGGCAGTGCCGACATAAGCGAGGCACCGAAGCTGACGAGCACCGGCGGCGAAATCCAATAGGTGACGGGTTCCCTCAACGTTAATGTGACGCGCCTCGTCCAGCGAGTGATCGAACCGCACCGTGGCCGCGCAATGAATCACGCGCGTCGTCTCCGCGGAAAGGCGTTGATACACGGCGCTGTCCATCCCGCAGTCGGGCTTGCTGACGTCCCCGGAACAGACCTGAACGCGTGACCGGTCCGCTGGAGGGACGAACGCATCGGCCCTTTGCTGGCCCGATTGGCCGGACCGGTCGCGAATAAGCAATGCCAACTTGGCATGTGGCTGGCGCTGCAACAGTTCGCCCACCAGTTGCGTTCCAAGAAAGCCGGTCGCGCCAGTAACAAGGATGAGCTCTTCTTCATTCATTCAGAAGCCGGCCTCGGTTCGCGAACAGCTCGAAGGTCGGCGAGGGGTGACCTTTCTGCCTGAGCGACGGTTGGATTTATTCATAATTATAGTCGGCGAACCGTCCTCTCCCTCAGGTCGAGGTTTGGCAAAGATGAGCAACCTGGCGACAGCCCGAACCGGCCGATGGGTCACACTCACCCTGGTCCAGAAATGCTAGGGCTGGCCCTCTCCATTGTCTTCTTTGTCATTTTCCTGTTGCTCTATCTCGTCTTCAAGTCGGCCATTGAGGCGGCGGTACTTATCCTTCCCACACTCTATGCCATGTCGGGCGGCCTGTTGTTGCAATGGATCCTAGGTTACAACTTCAGCGTTGCCGTGTGGGTAGGCTATATCGCGCTGTTCGGCATCGCGGTCGAAACCGGCGTGGTCATGGTCGTCTATCTCGACGAGGCCTATCAGCGGCGCCTCGCACAGGACGCGCCCATGACCGAAGGCGCGCTCAATGAAAGTCATGCGAGCAAAGTTCAAGTGCGGCGCTTGAGAGAGCGGTCAGCCTGGTCGCCTTCACGTGGATGACACTGTCCTGGTTCTGTACCAGGCCTTCAACCAGAAGGAACTTGCTGCGCGTGACGACCAGGCGATCCTGTTCGTAGAGATTGGGTGTGACAATCACATTGGCGATGCCGGTCTCATCTTCCATGGAGATGAAGATGAACCCTTTGGCTGTGCCGGGCCGCTGCCGTGCAATGATGCAGCCCGCCGTGCGCACAAATTCTCCGTGCCTGCGTTTTCGTAATTCTTCGGCGGAAAGAATGTTGCGTGCGCGCAGCTCCGCGCGACGATAGAACATGGGATGCCTGCCCACGGTGAGCCCGGTACCTGCGTAATCCGCGATCAGGCGTTCCTCAACGTTCATTTGCGCGAGGGGAAACGCTTCTGACGGATCGCGCAGCCACTCGCTCTGCTGTCGCAGCAGCGGACCCTCCGGCCTGCACGCGCGGACCACCTGCCAGAGCGCATCGCGTCGGTGCCGAATCTCATCCAGCCAATTCAGCGCTCCAATCTGGGCCAGCCGCACCAATTCCTTGCGCGAGAGAGTGGGAACCCGCTGCACGAGATCATCTGCGGAACGGAAGGGACCTTCGCTCTGGCGCGCGGCGGAAATTGCCATGGCATTCGCTTTGGTAAGACTTTTCACATAACCAAGCCCGAGGCGTACGGAGAGAGTTCCTTCAGCTTCATGCTCAACCGTGCACTGCCAGTCGGAAATCTGCACATCGATTGGCTTCACCCGCAGTCCGTGCCGTTGCGCGTCTTTCACGAGCACGGCAGGCGCATAAAAACCCATGGGCTGATTGTTGAGAATCGCGGCCGTGAATGCGGCGAGGTATTTCACCTTGAAGTAGGCCGAAGCATAGGCGAGCAATGCAAAGCTTGCGGCATGCGACTCCGGAAATCCGTACAGCGCAAAGGAGCTTATGTTCTGCACGATGGTGTCCTGCGTGCCGGGGTCGATTCCGTTGGCGGTCATGCCGGCGCGCAGTTTGCCTTCCAGGTTCCGCATCCGCTCCCAGGAGCGCCGCTTGCCCACGGCGCGCCGAAGTTCATCGGCTTCAGCACCGGTGAAATTGGCTACCGTCATCGCAATGCGCAGCAATTGTTCCTGAAACAGCGGCACGCCGAGTGTGCGCTTCAGCACAGGCTCAAGAGAGGGATGAGGATAGGAGACTGCCTCCCTTCCCTGTCTTCGCCGCATGTACGGATGCATCATCTGCCCCACGATGGGTCCCGGCCGAATGATGGCGACTTGCACCACCAGGTCGTAGAAGCGCTCTGGCCTGTTGCGCGGCAATGAAGCCATCTGTGCACGACTTTCAATCTGGAACATGCCCACTGTGTCCGCTCTTTGCAGCGTTTCGTACACGTCTCTGTCTTCGGGTATGTGCGCGAGATCGACCTTGTCTCCGTAGTGCTCGGGAATTAGTTCCAGGCAGTCCTTGAGCACGGCCATCATGCCGAGTCCAAGCAGGTCGACCTTGACGATGCCGAGATCGGCGCAGTCTTCCTTGTCCCACTGCACAACGGTGCGCCCCACCATCGAGGCGCGCTCCAGCGGCACAATGCGATTCAACTGTCCCTGGCATATGACCATGCCGCCGGAATGCTGCCCGAGATGACGCGGCAGTTTTTGGATGCGCATCGATAGCTCGAGATATTTCGCGATGCGCGGATGCTGGATGTCAAAACCAGCATGCTGGAACGAATGCGCCATGGTGTCGTTCTTGCCGCGCCACTCCCAGTGCCCCACCAGGCTCGACAATCGTCCCAGTGTCTCCTCGTTGAAGCCCAAAGCGTTGCCCACTTCGCGCGCAGCCGACTTGCCGCGATACGAGATCACATTCGCTGTCATCGCGGCGCCCAGCTCTCCATAGCGCTGATAGACGTACTGGATCGCCTGCTCGCGCTTCTGCTCCGATGGAAGATCGAGATCGATGTCGGGCCACTCGTTGCGGCTCTCACTCAGAAAGCGCTCAAAGAGCAACTCCATTCCCACGGGATCAACGGCCGTAATTTCCAGCGCGTAGCACACCGCGGAATTGGCCGCGCTACCCCGCCCCTGCACGAGGATGTCATTCTGTCTACAGAATCGAATGATGTCCCAGACAATCAGGAAGTATCCTTCGAACCCAAGCTTTGCGATCAGCGTTAGCTCGCGCTCAACCTGCTTCTTCGCGCGCTCAAGCAGATCGCGCCTGCCCGCGCCGTAGCGGCGCTGGACGCCCTCCGCCACGCGCTTGCGCAGAAAGCTTTCCATGGTCTCGCCCTCGGGCACGGGATAGCGCGGAAACTCGTAACCAAGATCACTGAGCTCGAACCGCAAACGGCTCGAAAGCTCAATCGTGTTTGCGATCGCTTCGGGAATATCGCGGAAAAGCATGGCCATCTCATGCGCCGGTCGCAGGTGGCGCTGACTGTTGAGGGCCAGCAGCCGGCCGGCCTGATCAAGTTCCGCGTGATGGCGGATCGACGTAAACAGATCCTGCACTTCGCGGTCATACGCCGTGGCATAACAAACGCCGTTCGTTGCAATCACCGGGAGCTTAAGCGTGCGGGCGATACGAAGGGCCGCCTGGTTTCTCCACTCTTCGTCACGTTCCTGGTGTCGCTGCAACTCTACGTAAACGTTCTCTCTTCCAAAAATGTGCGTCAGCCGTTCGACGGCGTCGCGTCCGCCTGACTCGCCGCCGTGGGCAAGGGCCGCGGCAAGAGGGCCTTCATCGCCTCCGGTCAGGCAAATCAATCCGCCTGCATAGTGGCTCAGGTCGTCGAATGTCGCTGCGCCATCGCCCTTTGTCGACTCTCTCATCTTGAAGTGCGTGATGAGCTGGCAAAGACTCTGATAACTGGCGCGTGATGGGCAAAGCAGCGCCAAGCGCGCTGGTGATTCCGCGTGTTGATGCGGGAGCCAGGCCGGCGGCGCCATCCGCGGTCCGAGACTTGAGACTGAAACTTCGGCTCCGATGTGGGCACGAACGCCATTGCGCTGCGCGCTCGTATGAAAGCGCGCTGCGCCATATACGCCGTTGTGATCGAGCAACGCCATCGCCGGCATCTCCACAGAAGCTGCTCGTTCGCTCAGATCTTCTGGCGCAGACGCGGCCTGGAGAAAACTGAATGCACTCGCCGCATGCAGCTCGATGTACTTCTCAGTCATAGAGCGCCGTCATCTGCCAGTGATGGTGCAAGACGTCATGCACAATGCAGCAGCAAAGTACGGCCCCGCTTCGCGCGCGCGCAACCACATCCCACTGCTCGCATCCCCACAGAGTGGGTTTCCACCAGTCGCCGCTCGTCAACCATGGACCATAGGCGCGCTCAACTGTGTATTGCTGCGCGCGAAAGGCGAATGATTGCGGTTGACCGTGGAACAACGCAACGGGAATTGCTTCGGCAGGACGAACGCACTGCACTGCAAGTGGGGATGCGGCGGAGAATGTCTCGGCTTTCGTGGCCGCGGGTGCCTGGAACGGCTCCACGCAAAATCCACCCTGCCTGTGCGTATCCCGCAGCACGGCGCGGCCCGCGTTCTCATCGCCCACAATTGCCCGAATGCGCGCGAGCGTAACATCGAGCCTCGCCGGCTCAGGCAACTGCGGAGAGAATAATCCGAGCTGCACCTTGCTGGTCTTGCCGGGGTCGGCCTGGAGCGCGATTGCAATCACGGTAGCCGGCGGCGGGTGCGCTTCGAGATCAAGATGCAATAGTTTGAGCCACAGCCGCGGGTCGTTCGCGGGCAACGCCGGCCGCACGGTACGCGCGTGCATCGCGCCGCCTTCAAGCTGCAGCGTGATGGTGACCGATGCCAGAGCCAGTGCATAGGAGGATGCACGCTGAATCAACTGTTCCAGCATCACGTTTGTGACAAAGAGAAGCGCATCGAGCACCTCGACGGGCGCATCGAGCTCCATATGCTCGGAGAGTGTGAACGCCGTCTCGATGGGATGAAACAAATGCGGCCGCTCACCGCGCGATAGCTGATGAAGACGCTTTCCCTCCTGGCCCATGCGCGCAATCAGTTTTTCTTTATCAAGATCGGCCAGCATCCCCAGCGTACGAATGCCCCATAGCGAAAACACTTCAGCCTGCTCCTCAGTCATATCCAGCACTGCAAGCGGCAACGAAGCAAGCGACTCTTTCTCCGCACCTGGCAGAATTACTTGGAAGGAATCATGCCCGGCAAGCCCTTTTGCCGCGACGACGGCTGCATGAAAATTGCTGCTGATTGCCACACACACAGTGAAGGCCAGCACCTGGAGCTGCGAAAGAAGATTCTGCGCTGCGGCATCTGCGGGACCGAACAGCTTCTCGGTTCCCGCGCTGTCGATGACGCAGAGGAACACGCCGTCTTCAATGTACTCTTCGGTGCGCGGAGAAAACCGGGACGCGCATTCCAGCAGTACGGCTTTTGCGGAGGCCTCTTGCTCGACCGAGCGCGCAAGCACCGTGATCTTCCTAAAGGTTTCCACCTCCACCTTCGTCATGCCGCGGACGAGCCCCAGCACGCGTGCCGCGTGATTGAGAGAGCAGACCTGCTGGAGCGGCGGATCGCCTTCCATCACCACACAGGCACACTGGCGCAGTTGCGGCCGCAGACGCAGCAAGGCCTGCAAGGGAAACTCTCTGACGCAGACGCATGCATATCGCTCCGTCATCGTGTGCCTGCCCACTGGCATCGGCTTGACCAGCTTGTGGTGGTTTCTCGTTGCGGCGGCTTTTGGATGGAGACCACGTTCTCAGAGCTTTCATCCGCGAATCGTCTTCGCTCCACGGTCACTCGATGCCGGACGCCGGTAAAGACGGTAGGTTCATCGCAGCAAGTATCACCCTGGCCAAATCGCAGCAGCAATTCACCGCTGCTCCTTGCGCACGGATGCTGCGTGAGTAAAAGCAGGATTGTCTGTGCCCTCTCCGCCGCAGCCCGATATCGAAACCACGTTGCCGGCGGCACGCGCAATGCATATTCGGGTGCAATGCCGCTCATATCGAATACGATCGCGGCGAATCCACCGGCGTTTAGCAGCAGATCGGCCACGCGCATCGCCTGTTCCATACGCGCCCACGGCTTCACTGGCTGCGCATGTGGATTTGTTTTCGCCGGCGGAGTTGAAGCGCGCGCAACCGCCTCCCGCTTCTGCACCGCACGACGCTGTGGCTCGGCACAGCGCGGCGCTGCCGATTCGTGCCGCAAAAACTCGCCCACTGCCTGTGGAAGCCCTTTGACCTCAGACCGCGGATGTGCGCCGCACCCTCCGCCGTGCAGTCCTTTTATTGCAGGCTGGGGAGACAGGCATTTTCCCGGCTGCAGGAAGTCGTCCGTAGCCGTCGCTTGCATGCGCGGCGCAGGAACTCCGCATCGCACCCACAACAAACGCGATAGATCGATGCCGGCGGCGGCGGCTGACTCCGGGTGCAGCGTGTCGCATACGTCGACCCATGCGCCCACACTCCCTGCCTGCGTAATCCTTGCGAGAAACGAAAGCGCAAGCGAGGTGCGCCCACTGCACACCGGGCCGGCAAACTCGGTAATCGCACCCACCTGCAGCCCCCCTTCGAGCAGTTTGTCCACGGCAGCCACACCTGTCGGCACAACCGGCCGAACGAGCCGCGGCATGGGCGTGAGCGCAGAAGGGATCCGACGCGCTAAGGAGGCTTCAATCTGGAGCCGGATTGCTGAGGCAGAGGGCATGGCGCAAGGTTTCGCCTTATATTCGCCTATATGCAGCCCTGCCCGTCAAGAACCGGTCGCACTATTCTTGATGCATTCATGGCGTAAGTAATAGATTTTAATAACTACAAAAAAATACTTCCCCCCTCCTCCTATACACTTTTGCTGATGTGTGGCCGCTACCGAAGACGTTCCGACAAACAGCGCATCGCCGAGGCTTTTCACGTCGGCATGGGCCTGGAGGACCTCTATCTGGAGCCCGACGACGACATTGCGCCCGGCTCAATGCAGCCTGTCGTTTCAACCAGCGAAGAGGGAGAGCGCGAGATCGCGCTGATGCGTTGGGGATTCAAGCTTCCGGGCCGGCTGATCTTCAATGCGCGCTCGGAGGGCATTGATCAGGCACGGTTCTGGAAGGACTCATTCCAGCAGCGCCGCTGCATCGTTCCTGCGGATGCAATCTTCGAGTGGCAGAAGGTCGCGCGTGGAAAGAAGCCCAAAGCAATTCCTGAGTCACTGCATCTCGAAGCCGCTGCACTCAAGTCGACGCGACCATCAGGGAGCGTCGACCTTCCACAGGACCACGAAAGGGCACGGCAACTCAGGAATTGTTGTAAGTACGAGATCAGCATTCCAGGTCGCGAGCCTTTCGGGATGGCAGGCATCTGGAAATTCTGGAAGAACCCGAAGACGAATCAACTGGAACGGACCTTTTCTGTGCTTACCGGCGCGCCGAATGAGCTCATTGAGCCGATCCATGATCGCCTGGCGACAATCCTAGATCCACGCGACTACGAAGAATATCTCGTGCCGGCTGAGCGGGCTCCTGTTCATCTGCTTCGCATTGTGCCGCCCGAGCAGATGAAGGTGACACGGATTGAAGAGACAAAGGCGCGCAAAGAATCACCAGGCCTCTTCGATTTAACCCAGAATCGATGAATGGAAACCCGGCCATTTCCATCCGTCAATGATCCTGCCCGCGAATCCGCATTTGCCGCATTGTGCCCTGGCGCATGCGGCGGGTGCAGGCGGCCCTCGCGTCTCTCAGTTCGATCGCAGCACGATCATCGGATCGATCCGCGACGCTCTCCGCGCCGGCAGGTAACCTGCCAGAAGCGCCACAATCAACAGGCCCAGTGCCATTCCCAAATAGGTCGCCACGTCCCACGGCGAGGTGGCAAAAAGCAGTGAAGCGATAAGCCTGGCCAACGCGAAAGAGGCCATTGCGCCCAGAACAATACCCGCGCAAACAAGCCGAAGTGTCCCGCCAAGAACCAGGCGCAGCACCCGGCCCATGCTTGCGCCCAGCGCCATGCGAATCCCGATCTCCTGCGCCTGACGGGTTACGGAGTAGGAAATGATGCCGTAAATGCCGAGCGCGGCGAGCAGCAAGCCAAGCGCGGCAAACGACGCGACGAGCAACATGAAGAAGCGGCGCGGCGAATTCGCATGATCCACGAGCATCTGGAGCGGTTTGAACTCCGCAGCAGTCTGCTGCGGGTTCAGTTCGCGCAACGTGCGCAGCACGCTGTTGGCCAGCGTTGCCGGCCGCAGCTGGCTTCGCACAACCAGCAGTGTTCCCGCCGGTCCCGCCTGCGTGGTCGGATAGTAAATTTGCCAGCCTGCGTCGCTTTCGGTACTTTCCTCATGCACATTGTCGGCAACACCGACGATACGCATAGCCTGCGGAGGCGGCCCGCCGGTAAGCAGATGGCCCAGCGCATCGCCGTCAGACCAATGCGCGAGCGATGCCAGATAGTGCGCATAGGACTTGTTGATAATCGCCACCGGTTCAGAGTGCGGTCCGTCATCCCAGGTAAAATCGCGGCCGCGTAGCCTCATACCCATGGCGCGCATATAACCCGGTGAAATCACATAGACCAGCGGACCCGCCGGTACTTTTTCCGGCGGCGTGATGCCCACAGGAAGCGGTGTGTCCCAGGAACGATTCTGGCCCAGAGGAAGATAATCCGTGATTCCAGCAGCCTCCACTCCGGGAATCGCGTCTACTTTCGCCAGGATCTGCTGGTAGCCCTCGGTGCGCTTCTGGATGCTGGCATCGTTGGTTGGTGCGGAGTCATCAAAATCGACCTTGATGGCAGCGGCGTGTTCAGGCTGAAAGCCAAGGTCCACATCCAGAACTTTGACAAAGCTGCGTAGCAGCAGACCGGCGCCCACCAGAAGCATGCAGGCGATTGCGACTTCGGAGACGACGAGGACGGAGCGGACCCGCTCGTGTTTCCGGCTCTGGCCGGAGCCTTGACCAGAGTCTTTGAGCGACTCGTACAGGTTGCCTGAAGCCATCCGCAGGCCGGGCGAAAAGCCGAACAGGACAGCCGTGACCACCGCGATCAGGAGCGTCCACGAAAGGCTTGAACCATCGATGTGCAAGGTGCTCAGTAGTGGAAGCGCGATGCTGCCTTGATGTGCGAGCCACGACACAAGGAGAAAAGCCAATCCGAGCCCAAGCAGCGCGCCCGCAAAGGATAGCACCAGGCTTTCCGTCAAAAGCTGACGAACGATGCGCCCACGACTGGCGCCGAGCGCGCCGCGCATTGCAAATTCTTTGGTGCGCGACGCGGAGCGCGCAAGCAGCAGATTGGCCAGGTTGACGCACGCGATCAGAAGAATCAGGCCAACGGCAGACCATAGCACGACGAGTGCGCGACGCAGCCGGCCACTGACATGTTGTTTCAATGTCACCGGAATCACGCCATCCTCCGCATAGCTGCCGCAGGATTTCGGGTACTTGTTGTTTCCGCACATGTGCGGAGCGGCTGCCGTGGCGTCCTGGCGCGCCTGTTCCATGCTGATGCCGGGCTTGAGCCGCCCAATCATGGTGACAATGTTTCCCCAGTCGCGCGGCGGCCCATAAAGGTTGAGTGGCGTGATGGCATCGACCTTTGTGCCCGGCGCAAACATCGCGCCGAAATCGAAACTGCGCGGCAGAACGCCAATCACCGTGGTCTGCTGGCCGTTCATGTCGAACGTCTTGCCCACAATGTCAGGGTCGGCGTTGAATTGCGTGCGCCACCACGCGTTGGAGAGCAGCACGACCGGCGCAGCACCGTTGCGTGCATCGTCGGCTGTAAAGAGACGACCCATGGCCGGACGCACGCCGAGGACCTGGAAAAAGTTGGCGATCACATCGATGCTCGTCGCGGCAATCTGTGCGCCGCCCGCGCTCAGGCTGAGATTGTCTGGGCCGGAAAAGGCGAAGTAACCCGTCACATCCTGATAGGACCGGCTGTAGGCTCGGAACTCGTCGTACGCGTCCGTGGAATAGGTTGCGCAGGACAACCCGCACTTGGTCGGCGGAGGAGCAATCCACACCAGTTCATGCGCGCTCGGAAACGGAAGCGGGCGCAGCAGCAGCGTGTTCACCACACTGAACACCGCGACGTTGGCGCCGATGCCCAGTGCCAGAATGAACACCGCCACCGTGGCGAATCCCGCGTCATGACGCAGCGAGCGAAGCGTGTAGCGCAGGTCCTGCCGCAACACGTCCAGGAACGGAAGGCCCCGCGCCTCGCGCTGCCGCTCCCGTGCCTGCTGCACGCCGCCGAACTCCGCAAGCGCCAGCCGCCGCGCCTCTTCGCGATCCATGCCCTGTTGCAGCTTCTCTTCGGTCGCCATCTCCAGATGCGCCGCAATCTCCGCATCCAGATCGCGGTCCATTCCTTCCCTGTGCAGCAGCGCCCGCACCCGATTCCACCCACGTCGCACCAGGTCAAGCATCGCCGCCTCCTGCCTCGAGCGAAAGCACTCGCTCCATCACCACGGAAAGCCGCTGCCAGTACGCGACATCCTCCGCCAGTTGCTTCCGCCCTCGCTTGGTAATCGCGTAAAACTTGGCCTTGCGGTTGTTGTCTGACGTGCCCCACTCGGCGTCGATCCAGCCTCGCTGCTGCAGCCGAACCAGCGACGCGTAGATCGTTCCTTGGTTCAGGAGCACCTCATTGCCGCTCACCTGCTCGATGCGTCGCGCAATTCCGTATCCGTGTTGGTCGCCCATCATGGCAAGCGTTTGCAGCACCATCAGGTCCAGTGTTCCCTGCAGCAAGTCCAGCTTTGGTGCGGGCATTTTCACTCTCCTGTGTAATGACCACATCAGTATGCCACACAATCCTGTGCCCATGCCACAGGAGAGTGCCACGCGCCCTCCACCTCCGCCTTGACCATCCGCATCCTCCCACAGCTCCCGGCACGGCCATCACTCTTCCAGGCCCCGATTCGCTCAAGCCTGTCGGGCACGCAAGCTTCTTTCGTGCTTTTGAATGGTAAGCTCTGATACAGAGCGCCGCGGAACCAAAGTCGGCATACCAGGATCTTCCGTCGCGCGCGCAGTGCCACCCCCGGAGCCCCATGGCGAGACAAGTGGAATACAACTCGTCTCAGCACATCGGCCAGAGCGGCACGGACGACCCTTACCTGCGTCCCGCCTTCTCGCGCGGCGATCGCCTCGCGCGCATGGTCTGGTCCGTTTGCTGGATCCTTCTTTATCGGCCCTCGCCGCGCCCATTCCACGCCTGGCGTGCTCTGCTTCTGCGCGTCTTCGGAGCCCGGCTCGGCCCCAATTGCCACTTTTATCCCGGCTCGCGCATCTGGGCCCCGTGGAACCTCTCCTGTGCCGACCAGGTTACGGTCGCGGACGGCGCGGAAATTTACAACCCCGCCACCGTCTCGCTCGGCTCGCACGCCATCCTCTCGCAGGGCGCCTATCTCTGCGGCGCCACGCATGACTTCAACGATTCTGCCTTTCCGCTTCTTGCCTACTCGATGTCCGTCGGCGCCTACGCATGGGTCTGCGCACGCGCCTCCGTTGCCCCGGGCGTCAACCTGGCGGAAGGCGCGGTCCTGGGCCTGGCTTCCGTAGCCACGCATGACCTGGATGCCTGGGGTGTGTATGCGGGAGCGCCCGCGAGAAAGGTAAAAGAAAGAAAGCGGCCTGAGGCGAGAAGTTAAGAAGGGCCGCGCTTCGTCTATCCTACTTTTAAGTTAAGTCTATCTTCTGGCGAGTAACTCGCTCTAACGTATCTTTGAGTGTTTCCTTGTCCAGGATACCGCGAACCGACTGTTCCAGCTCTCTTAACTTCGCGCCCGCCAGGTACCGGTACCAGAGTCCCTGCAGAAAGTGATACTGTAGGCCCTCCCTTCCATCCAGAAACCCCAGCTGCAGCAGATAGCGGTACAAAAAATAGCCCAGCGATGCAAACTCGTAAGGGATCCGGTTGTAAAGCGCCTTTTTCCAGAATCGCTTTCTCGCCGCCTGTCGCGCAGTTGAGGCTCCGGCCGCCCCCATCTCGGCTGTCGCCAACCCGCGCCGCTGCAACAGAACCTGCAACGCCTCTCGGCTCGCGTACCCGTTATGCCTGTTCGTGAAATAAGTCAGGCCCTGCAGGCTGTAATCCGAGAATCCTCCGTCGAAAGTCACCTGCTCGCCTTCCATCAGATAGATATGCTCATCCATCCAGCTGTCTTCCACCCTGGCTTTCCCGCTGCGCCAGATGCGCAACAAGGTCAACGGGTATCTTCCACCGTGCCGGATGAACTTTCCCTGAAAGATCGTAATTCTCTTATCTTTCAATCCCGCGGATGCACTGGGAGTCACGACGTTGAGCTATCTATGCACTTGCGGGATCAGCTGTTCTTCAGAAACTCAGGAAGCTGCTCTTCCCATCGCAACGCTCCTGCGATGATTTGCTCCAGATCGAAGCGCGCTTCCCATCCCAAAATCGCTTTGGCCATGACAGCCTCGGCGAACAGCGTCGGTGGGTCGCCCACCCTGGGCGGTGCGAAAATATGAGGCACCCTGCGATGGGAAATCGCCTCGATTACCCCAAGCACTTCCGCAATGGAAGTACCTCTCCCCGTACCGAGATTCAGCGCGACGGAAGCGCCTCCGCCGGCTAGGTACTGCAAAGCCTTGAGATGAGCGACGCCCAGATCGCACACATGGATAAAATCCCGGACACAGGTCCCATCCCGGGTGTCGAGATCCCTTCCGAAAATGGTGAGAGGAGGACCGCTTCCGAGGGCTGACTTGATGGCAAGAGGGATCAAATGCGTCTCGGGAGTGTGAATCTCCCCTACCTTTGCGCTGGGATGTGCTCCGGCGGCATTGAAATACCGCAGTGCGACGTAGCGCAGTCCGTGCGAAATATTAAAGGCGGAAAGTACTCGCTCAAAAAACAACTTGGTTGCGCCGTAGGGATTAATAGGCTCCTTCCGGCTCGATTCGAAAATAGGAAGGCTGAGCGGGATTCCATACACAGCGCAGCTTGAGGAAAAGATAAAAAGTCTGACATCGCTCTCGATCACACAATCCATCAATGCCAGAGCCGATTCAACGTTGTTGTGAAAGTATTTCCGTGGATTTTCAACCGACTCACCAACGTACGCGGAAGCGGCGAAATGCATGACAGCATCCACATGCCGGAGGCAGGGGCGAAGCCTTTCCTTGTCGGCTATGTCTCCCTGAACCAGTTCAAATCCATCCGCCAGCTTGGGGTGGCCGGTGGAAAGGTTATCGTAAATAAGGATGTCATGCCCGGCGTCGGCCAACTCGCGCACCGTGCTCGATCCAACGTACCCGCTGCCACCAGTCACTAGAACCCTCATTCGCACACTCCCGAAAGTGGTGCGATGAGTAACACCTCATTAGTGGCCAGAGACAAAGAATTCGGAGTAAAAGCGAGACAATGCCTGCCAGCACAAGGCATTGTCGGGTGACGAATAGTCAGATAAGGAGCGCGACGATAGATGCACTCGACTTGATTGAGAGAACCTGTCACGATAAAATTGCTCCACGATGATCTCGATTCTCGTGCTAACACTCAATGAAGAGAATAATCTGCCGCGATGCTTGGAAACGGTGAAATGGTCAGATGATATTCACGTGCTCGATTCGTACAGTTCAGACAAGACCGTGGAGATTGCCAAAGAATGCAACGCGAAAATATGGTTTCGAAAATTCGATAGTTTTTCGCAGCATCAGAACTGGGCCCTGGAGAATATCCCATTCAGGTACCCTTGGGTATTCTATATCGATGCCGACGAACGTGTTACGCCGAAGCTGGCAGAAGCCATGCAACGGGCAGTTGCTAACCCGGACGGCAATATTGCATTCAGCGTGCAGCGCCGGGATTTCTTTCTCGAAACCTGGCTAAAGCACGTTCAAATGACAGCATATTACGACCGTCTTTTCCGTCCCGAAAAGATGCACTACGAGCGTCTCGGCCATTGTATTTCAAAGCCAGGTGGTCCTGTTGCCAATATTGACGGGTATCTTGATCACTATCCATTCAGCAAGGGCCTCAGCGACTGGATTGCCCGTCACAATTTTTATAGCACACAGGAGGCACAGCAGATTATTGAAAACAGAAAGGCTGGTAAGGGCGTAAGTCTGCGCGCTCTCATTTTTGAGAAGGATGGTCGCGAGCGCCGCCGGAATGTGAAGGAATTGTATTATCGTATGCCCTTTAGACCCTTGGTCAAGTTTTTCGCGATGTATGTTTTGAAGCGTGGCTTTATGGACGGAGTTGCGGGGTTTACCTACTCCACCTTGATGGGATTCTACGAACTTATGATCGTCCTTAAGACCGCTGAGATGCAAGAGAACGAGGGCTGCAAATCTGAATAGTCTGCTCTCTCGTGAGGGCAGTGGTAGTCGCGCGAGCGGCGCCTATTGTTCAAATGCATCTCGCCCGCGTCGTTAAGAACGCAGTAGAGGCTCGCTTGATCGGTCAAATCGAGACCGAAGGTTAGCTTTCGATCTTGAACATTTCCAAACGCGGCTTGACACTACTGCCGCGAAGACGGGCGGTGGAAAGAAACTTCGTATGGGTGGGACGCCCGCCTTCGACGCTTGGCTCGCGGCCACGAAAGACTCGCGGACCTTCGGCGCCTTCCACTTCCGTTTCAGGTTGATGCCTGTAATTTGTTTGGCAGCTCTGGTAACTTCCTCCGGATCTCCTCGGCCAGATCCTCTTCGACAATTTCATCCGCGTCCAGCCGCATCACCCAATCCGCGGTAATCGGTGCATGGTCCAACGCCCACTCGAACTGCTTCGCCTGGTTCTGGAAGGTATGCTGCAGAACCTTCGCGCCGAATCCCTCGGCAATCCTCACCGTAGCATCCGTCGAAAATGAATCCACGACGAAGATCTCCTTGGCGAACCCCGCAACATGTTGCAGCGCCCGTTCCAGGTCCAGCTCCTCGTTATAGGTCAGGATCACAGCGGCAATGTCCGCTCTAGCGCTCACGCACTCCACCTAGCCTTCCAGCGCGCCATCACTCGGAAAAGCCGATTGCTCGTGCAAATTCTTGCGCCGTGTTTTCGATATCGAAATATTTCAGGAACCCCGCCCGCGCTGAGGTCTTCATGCGCGCCCGCTCCTCTGCGCCGAGCGCGCAGAACCGCCGAATCAAACTGCGTGTTCCTTCTGCATCGTCATTCTCCGCCAGACCCGCTTCGCTCGCTTCCACTTCTCGCCAGATGTTCACCTTGTTGCTGATCAGCACCGGCGTCGAGCAGGCCATCGCCTCGGCCACCACAATTCCAAAGTTCTCCTGGTGCGAAGGAAGAATCAGCGCCTCGGCACTCCGAAGGGCGCCCCACTTCAGCGCTCCCTTCAGCATCCCCACCCAGTGAATTCGATGCGCCATGCCTAGCGTTTTCGCCGTCTTCTCCAGCTCAGGAATCCACCCCAACGCGTCCGGACCCGCCATCACCAGGTCCAGATGATCCGGGAGCTCCTTTGCCAGGGCACCGAACGCCTCAACCAGCAGATCGCATCCCTTCTTCGGATGAATTCGGCTCAGGAAAAGCAGAAACTTCCTTCCATGAAGCTGGGGATAAGCCTCTGAGAATGCCGCCTTCTCCATCTCCGCATCTCCGCGCGGATCCGCCGTGCCCAGTAGCGCCACGCGCTCCCGATAGTCAAATCCCCAAAAAGCATTCCGCGAGCGCAGACGTTCCTCTTCGCACGTAAACAGCACCGCATTCGCGTCCCGCAAAACCAGGCCCTCGCCCAGGAGCCAGAACATCTGCTTGGCCAAATGTTTCAGAGGGTATCGCTCGCGAAACCACGGATCCATCATCCCGTGGGTAAAGATGAAATAGGGCGTCGCGTGACGCCGCAGCGCCCTCCACGCTCCCATTGATGAGTAATTCCAAAGCCCGTGCAGCACAACTGCGTCGAAGTTGTTCGCCCGTTCGCGCAGCCATGGCTTGAGCCGCGCGTTGTAGTGATAGCGCCCAACCCCTTCTCCAAGCCCGGTAATCGGAAACGGAAAATTGCGTCGGCGCGCATCCTCCGCCTCTTCAAGACTGACCACTTCCACCTCGTGTCCGTCCCGCATCAGCACTTCGGAAATGCGAATCAATGCCTCGATCGGACCGCCGGTCTCCGGATCCGTGCCCCGAATCACATGCAGCAATCGCATCGCTAACCTTTCATCTCTCCAATCAATGCAGCAACCGCCTCCGCAAATCGCGGGCTGTCGGAGAGCTCCGCGAACTCCCTCGCCGACTTCGCGAGCCTGCGCCACAGCTGCTCATCTTCCGCAATCAGCTTCATAAAGTAGGCCATCCCCTCCGGGTTATCCGGCTCAATCACAAATCCATTCACGCCCGATCGAATCAGAAGGTCCCGGGCGCCACAATTGTCCGAAAGAATTACCGGCAATCCCATCCCCATCGCCTCGGGAACCACGTTGCCGAACTGCTCCTCGATGCTGGGCAGCAGCACCGCGAGCGAGCGGCCGTATGCCTCGCTCACCTCTTGCGTTTGCTGGAAGCCGCGAAAGTGCACCCACACGGCAATCCCGTCGGCCTGGGCCTGCTCGCGCAGTTGCGCTTCAAGAGGACCGGTCCCGAACAGATGCAACGAACGCGGATTTGCTGTCTGTGCGCAGTACAGCGCAAACGCCTTCAGCGCCATGGAGAGATTCTTCTTCGCAACCAGCCTCGCGACAATGGTAAAGTGGCGCTCCGCAAATGGAACGCCCTCCGGAGCCGGCGGCACTCCGGCCATCTTGCGAATGCGCGCGAGGGAAACCGCGTTGTACGGAGACTTCACGCGCTCCACTGCGATCCCCAGAAAGCGCATGTAATCGGTCGACCGAATACCGGACGCGATGCCGCCGTTGTACGGCAGATACAGGAAGCTCTTGGCCACTTCGCGTCTCAGGTCGCGCGCATAGTCGTCAAACTTCGAGCAGCCGATGGCATACACGCGCCTTCCCATCATCCGCAGGACTACGGCACACAAAAAAATGGGGGGCGCCTGGTAATGACAGATGAAAAAATGCGCATTCCGTCCCATCGAGAGGCATGCGCGCAGGGTCTTGCGGAATAGCTGAAAGCCCGAGATCTCCTCCACGGATCGCCCCTCGACAAGAGTGACCTTCTGGAAGCGGCTTCCGCTCTCCGGAACCCAGTCATACACCTTGCTGCGGCTCGCAAGCTCAATACCCACCACCTGATGCTTCCGCCCAAAGTACTCCGCTACCGCATCGCAGCGGTCTGCGTGCAGCGGGCCAAAGTTATCCCAAAGAAAGACAAGTTTCGCCATGAGTTAGAAGCTTCCCGAGCAGCCGAAGTGTATCGACTTAATGCTCATGAAGGTGGTCCGTGATATCCAGCGCCGGTTTCCGTACCCGGTCAAGAATCCGCAATGCGGCCCCCCGCGGTTCCAGCAGCAGGGAGTATGCTCTCACTCCCTTTGCCTTCGCTCTGTCCAGTCTGCCGCGCTCTCTCCCCATCACGCGTTGAAAATACCGAGCATGGGTCTTCCGGCTTTCCTCCGCAAAACGCTGGCTTCCAGTAATTGACTCAGCGTGGATGCGAAACACAGACCAGTACCCGGCCACATGCACAAGCGGCCTGCCCGCCAGCGCCATTTCCAGCAGAATCTCTGCATCCCAGCTCGTGCGATTCTGCAGGTTGAATCCGCCCACCGCGCGGAATGCATCCTTGCGGTAAAAGGTGGACTGTTGAAGCGCCAGGCAGCCCCCATACACAAATCGCTTCGGGCTGAACCCTGTGGACACCACATGTCGCGTGATCTGTCCCCCCACATCCGCCTTGTACCCGTCAGCGTAAATCGCGCCAGCTTCCGGATGCTTTTCGGCGGCCGCTGCGGCGTTGCCAAAGCATCCCGGAAGATACAAATCGTCCGCATTCAGATATCCGAAAAGGTCGCCCGTGGCCCGCGCGAACGCCTTGTTTAGCCCGTCCGCCGGTCCCGCATCGGGTTCCGCAATCACGACGATCTTGCCCGGGTACTTCTCCTGGAACCTGCGGATGATATCCGGGGTCTCATCCGACGAGCCTGGGTCCACCACAAGATATTCAAGGTCTGACCATCCCTGGTTCACAACGCTGGCCATCGCAGTCGCCAGATACCGCCCCTGGTTAAACGCGTTTGTAACTATCGATAACCTGATAACTCACCTCATACCAACAACCGGATGTTATCTCTTATCTCCGCGATGCTCAGCCTGTGACTCCACCACGTCGCACACATCCAGAATCCGTACCTGCCGGTAACCCGCTTCGCAGGTATCCACGGCCACCTGGCGTTCCGTGCGGTCCCACCGCGGATGCAGATCGCATTTCACATCGGAATCTGCGCTGCGCGGATGATGCAGGAACACGTGCGCATCCACGCGAGTTCGCCGCTCGGAATGATAGAGAATCGTGGGTAGCCGGTTCTCTTTGTCTGGATAAAAATCCGTCACGATCCATCCATGCTTCCGGGCCACCATCGGATGCCCATCGGCGTCCAGGCTCGGCCACCCATACCGCGTGCGCAATTTCGGATCGCGAACCGGGATCCGATAGTAGGATTCTGACAGCAGCTTCTTCTTCCACCGGCCCGTCAATTTCCGCGCCACGCCCAGCAGGGGCTTTACCAGCGGCGAACTCAGCAGTCCGCGTGACCGTGCCTGCGCCAGCCCACCTCCAGTGAACCGCGCCCACACCACCAGGGTCTCCGCGTCCAGCCAGTCAAAGTGGCTTACCTTCTCTTGCGCCAGCAGCACAAGGTCTCCCGCCTCGCGGTCTGTCGCGATCATCCGTGTAAACAGGCCGCCATCTGCACTGAAGAAGCGATGCAGAAACACAATCTTCTCCCCATCCGGGCTAAAGCTCGCGTGGCACAAAAAATGGCTCGATGGATCTGCATGTGCCACGGCCTCGAACTCCGTAGCTCTCCGCGTCGAAACAAACAGGCGCTCTTCTCCCGTCGTCGTGTCCAGTTGCCAGATCCCATCTTCATTCTGGTCGCGAATCGGAGGCTGCTCGCGCAGGGGCATGTATCCATATGCCATCCAGCGGTGCGCCAGCGTGGTAAAGTTCGGAGCGATGGAGCTCTTCCCGTCGGGGCTGAAAGCGTAAATCGGAGCTGGTAGCACCCGCCGCTCTCCGGTCGCAATGTTGCGGAAGATCGACACCGTTTTCCCGTCTTCAATTGTGTTAAAAGCCAGCGTAGTTTGCTCGCCTGGGACCCACTGCAGCCGCGCGCCCTGCTGAAAGTTCCATGCGCGGGTTGTGTCCACCGCGCGGATCTCACCCGTCTCCGGAAACCATAGGCATATCTCGATCGGATTCGTGCAATCTTCCATCGCACCATAGTCAGGCGGCGCCCGGTGGATCGCCAGGCAACGATTGTCGGGCGACCAGGGAATCACGTCGTGAAATCCGATAAAGCAATTTGAGCAGGCCGGCGTTTCCGCATGAATTCGGTTCGTCATATAGCTCCGGGATGCAACTTTCGCACCGCTGGCCCGCGGCAGTCTTTGCAGCGCAAGGCTGGACTGGCGCACTCATTTAGGCAAGGTCACGCCTGCGGGTGAGGGTTCGGAGGAGATTCTCCCAAGCTTCTTCAGCTGCATGCGCGCAATCACAGTCAGAGGAATCACCTGGACAGTTAGCTGCGCCACAAACGTCCCCAGCACCGCGCCCACAATTCCGTAGTGCTTCACGAACAGAATGGAAAGGCCCAGATTCACAACCGCCATGGCAATCGCGCACACCACCTGGGATTTGAGCTCTCCAATCCCGTTCAGCAGAAAATTGATCGGCTGCAGGTAGGAGAAGACGAGACATTGCAGTCCGAAAATCGTTAATAGCATCATGGATGCCTGCATCTGGGGCCCCACCCAAAGAGCAAGAATGCGATTGCCCAGAACAACCGACAGAATCGTAGCGCCCAGCGTAATCGAAGTTCCCGCCACGGTTACCCGCCGGAACGTTCTTCGAATCCAGGGGCCGTCATGCCTCGCCATTGCGTCGGCATAGGCGGGCCACATGGAGCCGGAGAGCATGGTGATAAACGATACAATGATGTTGAACAGCCGCGCCGGAACTGCGTACGCAGCCACGGCCTTGGCGCCAAGAATCTGCGCGATCACAACGTTATCCGTCTGCATCCCCACAGACATGGATACCTGCATCAGAAAAAACATCAAGCCGATGCGCAAAAGGCGCGAAGCCACTGGACGCGAGAAATCGCGCGGATTCGGACACAATTCCGAGTGGGACCAGCCGAATAGCTCCATCCCGTTCAGGATCGTGACCACCACCGGAGGCCCGGACAAGCTGAGCACCAGCATCGGAAGCCCGGCGTGCACATGGATGGCCACCAGCAAAGCACCCAGCGACGATAGGCTGCCCAGCATGTTCCACAGGTTGTTGATGTAGGCGTTCTGCAGCCCTGTCCGCGTGCCCCGCACAATTCCCAGCGGCACATTCAGCACAAAGCAGAAGAAGAACGCAAGCAGCGCCGGGCCTGATTCGCGCATCGCAAGCGGTGCATGAACGTTGAACAACCGACTCGTATTCACGTGAGGATAGGCTAGGACTCCTCCCGCGGCGATCACAATGGCGATGGCGCTCAGCAGCCAGAACGCGCTTGCCGTGGCCTGCCGCGCGGTGCGGGCGTCCTCCTTCCCCGTCGCATCCGCAATAATGTTGATTAACCCGTTGTTCATGCCCAGGTCCGCGAAGACGAACATCATCACAACCGAGGTGATCGTCATCCACATCCCGTAGCGCTCCGCCCCAAGATAGCGGAAGGTCAGGCGCACCGTCAGAATCGACGTGCCGAGAGACACCACGCGGCCCAGCGCTGCCGTCGTCCCCGTCAACGCCGCACGTCGATAGCGCTCGCGGGAGTGGGCCTCGGCGCTTTCCGGCCTGCCCCGGCCGGGCCGAAAAAGCTCCTTGATTTGGGAAAGATTCATCGCCTGGAAAGCTCTTCCGTGCACAGCGCTTGCCGCCTGCTCGCGCGCGCCGCAATGCGCTCTGCCAATCGCACTCCAATCGTCTGTCTGGCGGACTCACTGCGAACGTGCGCATCCGGCGTACTCGCGCGCTGTCTCTGCAGCAGGGGGCGCGCATTCCCGCCGTTCAGCTCCGTGCCGCCGTCGCAAGCCGCTCTCGTAATGGCGTGCGATTCCACCTGCCCTTGAAGAATCTTCGGTTCCGGTCGCTGGCCATCGGAAACCGTTCTACCACTTCAAGAGCGAAGAGAATCACCAGAGAGTCAATCGAGCGTCGGGTAGTGTTGAACGGAGAGAAGAACACGTCCCACACGAAGCCCGCCAGCAGCCAGGAGTAATACGGCGCAAGCGCGGGCTGCGCCAGCGCCGTCCGCATCAGCCCCTTCAGCACAACCCACAGCACGTAGACCCAGAACACCGCACCCAGAATTCCCGCCTGCACCCACGAGCTCATGATGTGCGAGTGCGCAGGAATCGTTGCATCACTCGAATCCTCGCTGGACTGCAAGGTGTCGGTTGGAATGTCATATTTTACGTCCACGTCATACAGCATCTCCGTGTACTTCAAGTCCTGCGCCCACGACCCGTGTCCGAGGATCGGGCTGTCCATCACCGCCTGCGAAGAAACAAAGATCTCCGGACGGCCACCAAGCAGCATCCCGACGAGGGACTGCGACTGCGCCAGATTCTTTTCCTGCGCCTCGGCGCTGATCCACCCGGCTCTGGTCACTAATTGCACCAGAATTCCTGAGAGTGCGCCGAAACCCAGGGCGATGCAAATCAACACCATCACCCGCTTCGGCGACCCCGCTCTGGGCAAAAGCCGCATTCGGCCCACTCGTTCAGGTACCACCGGAACCACAAGCGCCATCGTCACCATCAGAAGCAAGATCGGAGACCGAAAGTTCATCAGCAGATTGACAACCACCAGAGTGACAATCAGGCCGCCCACAATCCAATAGCGCTTCCGATAGTGGAAGTAGCAGCTCAGCAGGATTACAAGCACCATCGTGCCCTCGGCGTAGCCAAACTTCCACGGATAGTCCGCCGCCGCATCCGAAAGCTGAAAGCGCGTCGCCAGCAGCGACCCTATGCCGTAACCCGCCACAAACACCGCCTGCCGTCGCACGTTCTTTGAAAGCAGAACCGTCAGCGTCGCCAGGTTGAGCGCGAAAAACAGAATGCGCGCATCGCCGCGCATCCAGTTGTACGGGATCGTCTGCCGATAGATGTCGGTCAGAATCTGCCCAAGCAGCCAGAACCCCATCAGCAGATACACCGCCTTCATGCCCGGTTGCAGTACTTTCTTGGGCTGCGTGACCAGCAGAAACGGAAGCAGCAGGAACATCGCGACCTCGGAAACCTGGATGATTCCAACAAGTCTGACCGTAAACGAGGCAGAGAGTCCCAGAAGCAGGGCCACAACATCCATGCCGCCAAACGCAAGTCCCTTCCTGGGTGCCTGGCGCACATTCCCGAACCGGCTTGTTCGCATGGGAATCACCTCAATGCGGAGAATGTCCTTCTCCCAGTCCATCGATCCAGCGTGGTACGGCCTGGTCTTCTAGTCCGTGTCCCGCTCGCCGTAGTATTCGTAGTACTTCCTGCCGTAGTATTCGGAATATTCCGGCGACCTGAAATCCACTGCGTTCAGCGCCACGCCCAGCAAGTGCGTGCCCGAGCGATCCAGCAGGTCGATGCCGCGTTGCACCACGTGCCTCTGCGAAGCGCCATAACGAACAATCAGGATGGTCGCGTCGGCTAGCCTTCCCAGAATCGAAGCATCCGTGACGGCGAGCACCGGCGGCGTATCGATGAAGATGAAATCGTAATCGGAGCGCAGTTGCTCCAGCAGGCGCTCCATCTCTATTGATCCCAGCAGCTCCGAGGGCAGCGGTGGAACCGGGCCAGAGGTCATGATGTCCAGATTTGGCAGATCGGCCCACTGCGTGATGCCCTCACGGTAAGGCGCCTTTCCTGACAAGATCGATGAAAGGCCGCTGCCATTCGGAATGCGGAAGCGCAAATGCACCGAGGGGCGTCTCAAGTCCCCGTCCATCAGCAGCACGCGCGAGCCGTTCAGGGCAAAGGTAATTGCAATCAGCGTGGACACAGAGCTCTTGCCTTCCGCCGGCCGCGTGCTGCAGATCATCACCGCCTTGGGCGGAGCTCCCGGGCTCGAAAGCAGAATGGCGGTCCTCATGCCGCGCAGCGCCTCGGCAATGCGCGACCAGGAAGCCCTTGCTTTCGACACCGCTGCCGCACGGAATCGCACCGGCTGCAGATCCTCGGTTTCCACCTCAGGAATCGCGGCAAGCAACGGCAGTTGCAGCGCCTGCTCCACCTCGTTCATCGTCTTCAGGTTGGTGTCCATGGCATCAAGCAGCAGCGCCAGGACCAGGCCAAGTCCCAGGCCGGCGCCGGCGCCAATCGCCAGATTCACGTTCTTCTTCGGATGGCTCGGATACACCGGAATATCGGCATTGTCCACGATATGAATCGAGGTCGAGTGAAGCCCGGAGATAATCCCGGCTTCCTGTAGCCGTTGCTGCAGCCCGTCGTAGAGCTGCCTTGCCGCTTCGTAATCACGCCGTGAAAAATCAAACCGGGCGCCCTGCGCGCCTTTGCTGTAGGCAATATGTTCCTCGGCCTCCAGCTTGCTGCGGAGCATGTTCTCGTTGTTCTGCGCAGCGTCGAACTCCTTCTGCATGCGCGCCACTTCGGCGCGCTCGTTCTGCCTGAGCGTTCTCTTTAGCTCACGAATCTGCGCACGCAGCGACTTCACCTCCGGATACGACGGCCCGTAGGTCTGCGTCAACGAAGCATACTCCGTTTGAAGATCGTTCAACTTCTCTCGCGAGGCCTGCAACACCGGATTCGCCACGCCCGCGGCCACGTCGATCACATCCGGTGAGGCCGACTTCAGCGCCCGCAACTGCGCCTCTTTCAGCATCCGGTCAGCTTCTGCATTCGCAAGCTGCTTGTTCAGTTCCTCCAGATTGGTCACCAGAACGCTGTCCTTCGGATCGATGCCCACGATTCCCAGGCTCTTCTGGTCGGCCACCATCTGTGCCTGGCTCTTCTCCAGCCGCTCTTTCAAGTCCGTTAGCTGCGAGTTCAGCCAGCCTGACACCTTTGCGGTCGAGTTGTAGCTCTCCCGGAACGAGTGCTCAATATAGTTGTCAATCAGCGTATTGGCCGCCAGGCTCGCCAGTCCCGGCTTGCCCGAGGTGAAGCTCACGTTGATGATGCTCGTGTGGCCCAGCCGTTCCACATGCAAATCGCCTTTGAATACGGATTCAAGCAGTTCACGTACCGCCGGATCGGACAAGTCCCACGGATGCCCTTTCGAATACGCATGAAAATCCTGGTTCTGTTCAAGATGCAGCGCACTTATCGTTTCAAGCGCCAGCGTCCGGCTCTCCAGAATCGCAATCTCGGTGTCCAGCTTCTCGCCCTCGTCTCCGCCGGCCAGATCCTGCACCTGCTCCAGCCGGAACTGCGAGGACATATCCGGCACAATGTCGATCTGCGCCGTAGCGGTGTACTTCTTGCGCACCAGAACGTTCGCAACCACCGCAACCGCAAGGCCCAGCGCAAGTCCCGCCACGATCATCCATCCGCGCTTCTGCAGGAACTGGACAATCCGTCCAATGGAGTCGCTCTCCGGGGTCAGACCCGATAGCTGCCCTAGGTTCGGCGCCAGATCATAATTTGGCGGCGTGGGTTCCTCATTTGGATTCGTTGGTTGTTTCACAGGATCGATTTCCTCTATGTTCGTTGCGATGATGAGCCTTTCGGTCTACCATCCGGCCTGCCGCTGCGCGCCGTTACGCTCCATGCCGCTTCCACACAGAGGGTCTGTTCCGTGGTCGCGGGATGATCGGCTCCCAAGCCTCGGCCAACCCACGCGCCTGCGGTCAGGGTTGGGCCACATATAAAACAGGGCCGGCCAGAGCAATTGCGGCCGCCAGGGCGCGCGTTGCCGTTTCCTTCAGGGCGCTTGGCGAAACGTAGATCACGTCGTCCTCGCGAACAGTCGGATCGGCCAGCTTCGCCGTCAGCACCTTGTGCAGGTCGACCTCTTCCGCCACCCGCTTGCCGTCCGGCTCCGCATGAATCAGATACGTGTGCTTCTCCGACGAAAGCGGATTCACGCCGCCGGCCATCGCGACCACCTCCGAGAGCGTAACGTGCGGGGAGCCGCACAGCGAATACGCACCCGGTTTGTGCACGTTGCCGCCCACGTATGCAATCCCGCACGCCCTCACCAGAATGCGGTCGCCCGGATGCACCGGGAGGTCATAACTGCTCGTGTTGTTCATCGTCGGATCCCACGGCACATCCACCTTCTTGCCAGGCTCGCTGTCGTTCGAAATCTCGATGATTCGGCCCGTGTTCGCCGTCAGCCCACCTGCTTCGGCCAGCACATCCGACAGCAGATGCTTCGCTGGAGGCGGATAAATCCCCGGCGCGCGCACCTCGCCCAGAATCGTGATCTCGGATGCCGACGAATCCACCGTCACCGTCACATGCGGATTCATCATCAGCCCCTGCGTCTTCAGCTCCCTCGCGATCAGGCTCGACGCTCCCTCGCTGTTCAGGCCGCCGATGTGCACTGGACCCAGCAGCGGAACCGCAACTTCCCCGTTCTCTGAGACGCGGGTCGTCAGCGAAAAATCCGGCGCGTGGAAGACCAGCACATGCACCATCTGCCCCGCTGTGATCGGCAAATCCGTCAGTCCTCCCACATTCGCCAGGCTGGTATCGGGGCTATTCGGTGAGTGACCGCCCCCCTCCAGAATCGGTGTCAAAGCCGGTCTCTCCGTCTGTCCCAGGGCCAACCCCGCCGTCAGCGCAAGAGCAGCCGCGGCCACCAGGGCCGGCGTCCGTCTCCGCAACGTCATCGGAAGATTGCCGCTTACTATTTTGACAAGACGCAATGCGTCCATAAGGTACTGCTCTCCTCGCGTTGCTACACTTTAGCGCGCCGGGCTGATGCCTGGCTCCGCGCCGCCTGTTCTCCGCCTACTTCGCGGCCGTTTCCAGCTGTCCGCGCGCTGACTCGTACGTCCGCAGAATCCCCTCGCGCAGGCCCGTCTTCGCCTTCCATCCCAGCGACTCAATCCGGCTCACGTCCAGCAGCTTGCGCGGCGTGCCGTCCTGCTTTGTCCGATCGAAAACCAACCTGCAGTCGAACTCCAGAATCTCGGCCACCAGCTCCGCCAGTTCCCGAATCGTCAGGTCCGTGCCCGTTCCAATGTTCACCAGCGGCGCGCTCTCTTGCTTCAGGAGGCTCCCGAAGGTCGCCTCCGGCAGGCTCGCCAGATGAATGCACGCTTCGGCCAGGTCGTCGCTGTAAAGGAACTCACGCCGCGGCTCGCCGCTTCCCCACACTTCCAGCTCGCGCCTGCCCGCCTGCTTTGCCTCCGCCGCTTTGCGCATCAACGCCGGCAGCACGTGCGATCCCTGCAAATCAAAGTTGTCCCCCGGTCCATACAGATTGGTCGGCATCGCCGCAAGAAATTGCGTTCCGTACTGCCGGTTATATGACCAGCACATCTCGATGCCCGCAATCTTCGCCAGCGCATACGCGCGATTCGTCGGCTCCAGCGGGCCCGTCAGCAGGTACTCTTCCTTGATTGGCTGCGGCGCCATCTTCGGATAAATGCAGCTTGAGCCCAGAAACAACAGCCGCTTCACGCCGCTGCGATAGCTTGCGTCGATCACGTTCGTCTGGATCTCCAGATTCTCGCGGATAAAGTCCGCCGGATACGTATCGTTCGCCAGAATCCCGCCCACCTTCGCCGCCGCCAGAAACACATATTCCGGCTTCTCCGCCTCAAAAAACGCGCGCACCGCCGCGCGATCGCCCAGCTCCAGCTCGGCGTGCGACCGCAGCACCAGGTTTCGAAATCCGCGCGCCTCCAGCCCGCGCCGGATCGCCGATCCCACCAGTCCGCGATGCCCCGCCACGTAGATCCGGCTGCTCGTCTCCATCGTCTTCGACCGCCCCTTCTCTGCGCTCAACTTTCGTGGTGGTTGAACACCGAATACCCGTGCTTCTTGATCAGCGCGTCGCGCTCGGCCGTCTTCAGGTCCTCTTCCGCCATCTCCTTCACCAGCTCGCGAAACTTCGTCCGCGGCTCCCAGCCCAGCTCGCGCTTTGCCTTGCTCGGGTCGCCCAGCAGCGTCTCCACCTCCGTGGGCCGGTAGTAGCGCGGGTCCACGGCCACAATCACATTTCCCTTCGCGTCAATTCCCTTCTCCTCCGCACCAGCGCCTTCCCAGCGCAGCTCCATTTCCAGGAACTGGGCCGCAAGGCTCACAAAATCGCGCACGCTGTGCTGCTCGCCCGTCGCAATCACGTAGTCCTTCGGCTCCGACTGCTGCAGCATCAGCCACTGCATCTCCACGTAGTCCCGCGCGTGCCCCCAGTCCCGCCGCGCGCCCAGGTTGCCCAGGTAAAGCCTGTCCTGCAGCCCCACCTTGATCCGCGCCAGCGCCCGCGTAATCTTCCGCGTCACAAACGTCTCGCCCCGCTGCGGTGATTCGTGGTTGAATAAGATTCCGTTGCACGCGTACATCCCGTACGCCTCGCGATAATTCACCGTGATCCAATAGGCATAGAGCTTCGCCACCGCATAGGGCGACCGCGGATAAAACGGCGTTGTCTCCTTCTGTGGCGTCTCCTGCACCAGCCCGTACAGTTCCGACGTCGACGCCTGGTAAAAGCGAGCCGTCTTCTCCAGCCCCGCAATGCGGATCGCTTCCAGAATGCGCAGCGCGCCCAGCGCGTCGGAGTTCGCCGTGTACTCCGGCTCCTCGAACGAAACCTTCACGTGGCTCTGCGCCGCCAGGTTGTAAATCTCCTCCGGCTTCACCTCCTGCACAATCCTGATCAGGCTGCTGGAATCCGTCATGTCGCCGTAGTGCAGCATGAAGTGCCGCCCCATCTGGTGCGGATCTTCATACAGGTGATCAATGCGCTGCGTATTGAACAGCGAGCTTCTCCGCTTGATTCCATGAACCTCATAACCCTTCGCAAGCAACAGCTCCGCAAGATACGCGCCATCCTGCCCGGTCACACCGGTAATTAGCGCTCGTTTCATCGTTCCTGGCTCCTTTGTGTTGTGCGGCGGGTAGGCATCTCCCGCAATCAATCCCACGCGCCGGCCTTGCTCTCCGCTAAGCCGGTTGCTTCACACACTGCCTGAAGTACTCCAGGCTCAGCCGCAGCCCACTCTCCAGATCAATCTTCGGCGACCAGCCGAACAGTTTCTGCGCCTTGGTGATGTCCGGCCTCCGCTGCGCCGGATCATCCTGCGGTAACGGCCGGAACTTGATCGCGCTCTTCGATCCGGTCACCCGCAGCACCGCCTTCGCGCATTCCAGAATCGTCCACTCGCCCGGATTGCCAATATTCACCGGCGTGTGCTCGTCCGTGCGCGAGAGGCCCAGCAGTCCCTCGACCTCATCGCTCACATAGCAGAAGCTGCGCGTCTGGCTGCCGTCGCCGTAGACCGTCATCGTCTCGCCCTTTAGCGCCTGCGTCATCAGGTTTGAGATCACCCGCCCGTCGTCCTTGTGCAGCCGAGGCCCGTACGTATTGAAGATGCGCGCCAGCCGCGTGTCCACACCGTAATAGCGGTGATACGCCATCGTCAGCGCTTCTGAGAACCGCTTCGCCTCGTCGTACACGCTTCGCGGCCCAATCGGATTCACATGCCCCCAATACTCTTCCGTCTGCGGATGCTCCAGCGGATCTCCATAGCACTCCGAAGTGGACGCGTGCAGAAACTTCGCCCCGTATTTCTTCCCCACTTCCAGCGCATTCCGCGTCCCCGCCGACCCCACCATCAGCGTCTCCACACCCAGCCGGTCATAGTCCACCGGGCTCGCCGGCGAGGCAAAGTTGAATACATACTCCACCGGTCCCGGATCGAACGGCTCGCAGATGTCCTGCTCGCGAAACTCGAACCGCGGATCATCTTTGAGCTGCTGCAGATTCGCAAGCGAACCCGTGCACAGGTTGTCCACTCCCACCACCGTGTGCCCTTCGCCGATCAGCGCGTCCGTCAAGTGCGAACCCAGAAAGCCCGCCACGCCCGTCACCAAAACCCGCATCAATCCATCTCCCTGGCTCTCAATCTTCAGCCTCGCCGCGTTTTCTTTCCGGCCGCTTCCCGCAACAGCTCCGTCAGCCGATCCACAGACGTGCGCCAGTTCATTCGTCCGGCAAATTCCGCGTAGGCGTTCTTCGCAAACCTTTCGTAGTCTCGCAGAACGGCCTGCGCCCGCTCCGCAAAGAGTCTTCCGTCATCCTCCAGCGGCAGCAGAAATCCCGTTTCGCCGTTCCGCACTGTCTCGGTCAGCCCGCCCGTCCGGCACACCAGCGCCGGAAGCCCGAACGCTGCCGCCTCAGCCACCACCACGCCAAAAGCCTCCGCGCGCGAGGGCAGCAAAAACAGGTCAGAGGTTCGATACAACTCCACCAGCTTCCTGTAGCCTTCCGGATCGCGCTTGTTGATAAAGCCAAGCAGCTCCACAAACGGCGGCACCGGCACCGGCGGCGTGCACCCCACAAACTTCAGCGTCGTCGCAATCCCTGCCTCGTTCAACCGCCGCGCCGTCTCCACCGCAATCGCTCCGCCCTTGCGTTCCCACTCCACGCCCACGAAAAGGAGCGTGCAGCTCTTTGCCGTGTGCCGCACCCGTTCACGAATCCACTGCTCAACATCCGCGCCGCTGTGTTCCAGGGGAAGATTCGGCCCCAGAGGCAGCACCTTCACGCGCTCCGGCTCGGTCAGCTTTCTTGCCTCCGCCGCCGCCCAGTCGGACGCGTAACACGCGAATCGCGCACCGCGCAGCGCCGCCTCGTCCTGCAGTCGGGTCGCGCGCTCTGTGTGCGCGGAATGATTGCTCCGATAGTAGCCCCGCATCACATGGAAGTTCGCGTCCGTCCAGAACACCACCGGAACTTCCGGCCTCACCCGCGTTCCCGGAATCGACGACGTCGAAAAAATCACGTCCAGCTTCTTCGCGCGAAACTTCCGTTCAATCTCCGCCGCAAAATGTCGCAGGCTCCACGCTTCGCGCTTCCAGTCAAAGTGCTCGCCCGCCCGCTTCGCATTCCACAGCATCGGCCCGTAGAGCCACTTCAGCCGCTGCCCCAGCGGCGAAATCACCTCCACCTCCACCCCCGGCGTCTCCCGCAGCATGGCCAGAACGTGGGCCGGAATCCCCGACCAGCTCCGCACTGACGCGGCGTCCTCCACGGACGCGAAGCCCACTCGCAGTCTCTCTTCCATCCTCCGTCCTCATCGCAACGTGTCGCACTCAGGGCTTCGGCACGTGCGCCGCGCCCGCCGGCTCGGTCGCCGGCGAAATCGAAGGTCGGCCCACGCTCAGATAGGTAAAGCCGTGCTCCGTCATCCGCGCCGGGTCATACAGGTTCCGCCCGTCAATCACGATCGGATAGCGCAGTGTGTAGTGCAGCCGCGCCAGGTCCAGTTCCGCGAATTCCCTCCAGTCATTCAGAATCAGCACCGCATCCGCATCTTCCGCCGCCGCATACGGGTCGCTCACATACACCATCTGCTCTCCGGCCGGAATCACTTCCTTCGCCCGCAGCTCTGCCGCTGGGTCGAACGCCCTCACAATGCATCCTTCCTTCAGCAGCCGCTTCACAATGTCCAGCGCCGGCGACTCGCGGATATCGTCCGTGCCTCCCTTGAAGGCCAGCCCCAACACGCCCACCTTCTTGCCCCGGAAGGTCCACAGCGCGGAGCGAACCTTCTGGAAGAACCGCTGCTTTTGCTCCTCATTCACGCGCTCCACCTCGCGCAACAGCCCGAACTCCACGCCCACCTGCTCAGCCACGTGCCGGAACGCCGCCACGTCCTTCGGAAAGCACGACCCGCCATATCCAATGCCCGCGCGCAGAAACTTTGCCCCGATGCGGCTGTCCATCCCGATACCGCGCGCCACCTCTTCCACGTCCGCGCCCGCCGCGTCGCAAATGTTCGCCACCACGTTGATGAACGAAATCTTCGTTGCCAGAAACGCATTCGACGCATGCTTGATGATCTCCGCGGCTTTCGTCGACGTGCGCAGAATCGGCGGCGGATCGCTCGCGCCGCGCGGCCCCGGCACCGCATCCTGTTTGTCGTAGTAGGAGCCGTCGGTCAGCGGCCGATAAATCTGCTCCAGCAGGGCGGACGCCTGTGCCGTCGCCGCCCCGATCACAATCCGGTCCGCGTGCAGAAAATCCACCACCGCCGTGCCCTCGCGCAGAAACTCAGGATTCGACGTCACGTCGAACAGCTCCTTCGGCACGCCGTTGCGCTCGATCACCCGGCTGATCCACTCGTTCGTATACACGGGAACCGTGCTCTTCTCCACAATCACCTTGTAGGAGTCGATCGCGCGCGCTATCTCGCTGGCCACCGCGTCCACATACGACAGGTCCGCGCTTCCTGTCGCGCTCTGCGGCGTCCCCACCGCAATAAAAATCGCGTCAGCGCTCGCCGCCGCCGCGCGCAGGTCCGTCGTAAACTCCAGGCTCTGCCCGCGATGCCGGCTCAGCAGCTCCGGCAGATACTCCTCGTGAATCGGAACTCCGCCCTCGCGCAGCATGCGCACCTTGGCCTCGTCGTTGTCCACGCAGATCACGCGATGGCCAATCTCCGCAAAGCACGCCGCCGCCACCAGGCCCACGTATCCCGACCCGACCACGGCTATCGACGAAGGTTTCATCGTCGCCTTCCTCATATGCTCCCGCCCTCCTTATAACAAATGAGAGGAACCCTTCTACACGGCGCGGCTGCGCCACCAAAAATTCAGCTTAGTTACGACTCTACAGGCAACCGGCTCCGGTATCGCCACAGCAGCGGCAAAAGCCGCGGCGCCGACAGGTACCGCGGTATATACCGTTTCGGGGACGACAGGCAGCGAAGGAGCCATCCCAGATACAGCCGATCCGCCCATTCCGGAATATGCACCTGGTCGCCGCTCAAAAACGCAATCGCCGCCCCGATGCAATGCAGCGCCGGCCGGTAGCTCAGCCTGTGCTTCAGATACGACCCCAGCCGCTCCTGCGTCCCGCCGCCCACCGTAATCACCACCTGCTGCGGCCGCAGCCGTTCCAGCCGCTCCACCAGCACCTCATCCGCGATCGGATCGCCATACATCGGCGCAAGGTACACGCACTCGTCCGGCACCGCGATTCCCTGGGAACTGAGCCATGCAAGGTTCTTCTCCGCGCTCGCCCTGCCCGCCATCACCCAGAACGTGTTGCCCGGCCGCCGCGCATTCTCCCGCTCCAACAGCGCCCGCAGATACCTGAGGCCCGAAACCCGCGGCAGCCGGTCCCCTTCAATCAGGTTCCACATCAGCACCATGAACGCCGAGTCCGCGATCGCAACGTCCGCGTCCAGCAGTGCCGCCCGGTACGACGGATGTGTTGCCAGGTCCTTCAGTGCCGGCGCCGCCGGCACCACCAGCAGACCGCCCCCGGCCATCCGCTCCAGCGCGCTCTCAACGCCGCCCGCATGGAAACGGATGCCCAGAATCTGCCGCGTGTCGCCCTGCCGCGTTTCGTCCGTCCGTCGCATCGCCGCCTACCGCTTGCCCCCGGTCAACATCTGCTCCTCGACCCACGCATACGTCTTGCGCATCCCCTCGCTCAGAGGGATCGACGGCTCCCAGCCAAGGCACTTACGGATCTTTGTGTTGTCGCTGTTGCGCCCGTTCACTCCCTTCGGCGCCGTCAGATTATATGTCCGCTTCAGCTTCAGCCCGGCGATCTCCTCCACGATGTCCACCAGCTGGTTAATCGTCACCAGTTCGCTCGATCCTAAGTTGATTGGCTCGCGAATGTCGCTCTCCGTAATCGCGCGCACACCTTTCAGGCAGTCGTCGATGTACATGAAGCTCCGCGTTTGGCGCCCGTCACCCCAGATCTCGATCTCCTGCTTGCCTGAGTGTTTCGCTTCCAGCACCTTCCGGCAGATCGCCGCCGGCGCCTTCTCGCGTCCGCCGGTCCACGTCCCGTCCGGCCCATAAACATTATGGAACCGCGCCACGCGGCACAGGAGACCGAAATCCTCTTCAAAGTGCCGGCACATCCGCTCGCTGAACAGCTTTTCCCACCCATACCCGTCCTCGGGAAGCGCCGGGTACGCATCCTCTTCCTTCAGCGGCGTCACGTGCTCGTTCCGCTGCTTGTCGCCGTTGTAGACGCATGCCGACGACGAGTAGAAGAACCGCTTCACCCCCGCGTCCTTCGCGGCCATCAGCATGTGCGTGTTGATCAGCACGCTGAGCATGCACAGCGCCTTGTTGTTCTCGATGAACCCCATGCCACCCATGTCCGCGGCCAGCTGCAACACCACCGTCGCGCCCTTCGCTGCCCGCACGCAGCTTGCTTTCTCTTGCAGGTCCGCCACCACGTTCTCCACGCCCGGCGCCACCTGATACCAGTCCTCCACCGGCTTGATATCCACTGCTCGCACCACGTCCACGCCGTCGGCCAGCAGATTCTTCACCAGGTGCCCGCCAATAAACCCGCCGGCCCCGCAAACCACCACCTTCTCACCCTTCATGTTCATCTCCTGCAGTCCTTTCCGCTGCATCGAAACTCAAGCATAGGCGGTGACCCCACCAGGCATCGGCTCCGCCAGGCAAAACTCCGCGTAGGTCTCAAATAACGACGTCATATCCGCAGTCTCCCCCGTGAACACTCTTTTCAGCGGCCCTCGGCTCAGCACAATCGCCGTCAGCGTCAGCACCAGCGTCTTTGCGTTGGCACAGCGAATCTCCCCGCGCTCGATCCACGGTTGAAGGTAACGCGCAATCACCTCAAGCAACTCGCCCAGGTGCCGCCGCAGCAGCGGATCCAGGTCCTCGCTGATTTCCAGAACGCTGAAGCTCAGCAGCCTTACAAGCTGCGGCTGCCGCAGCGCCGTTGCCAGCAGTTCAAAGGTACAGGTCAGCGCCTGCCTTCCGCTCTCGGCCCCCGCCAGCCGCGTCAGCAGGTCGCCCTGCAGATGCACCCGTTGCAGCTCCGTGCTCAGCACCGCCAGATACAAATCGCGCTTGCGCGGAAAATGCCGGTAGATCGTCACCTCGTTCACCTCCGCTGCCGCGGCAATCTCGCGTGTGCTCACGCCGTTGTAGCCGAATTGCGCAAACAGGCTCGCCGCCATCGTCAGAATACGCACTTCCGTGCCGCCTCGCGCAGAGCCGTTGGTTGTCGCGCCGTTGGTTGTGGAACCGTTTGTACCGTTCATGGGAATACCCCGCGGCCGGCGCCGGCAATTCGGCCGGGCCTCTCTTTGGAATTGCAATTTGCTTGGGGATTTGTCTTTTCGGTTTTCTGAAATGAACCTGCGCGGAAGCCTTCGTCACCGCGCTCTTCACGCCGTCTGCCGCATTACGCGGCTTCCACGTCCGCCTCGGCCACTTCCACGGCCACGCTTTGTAGAATCTCTTCCAGGGTCAGCACCACGCGCAGGCCTGATTTCCTGCGCGTCACCACGCCTGCCATCCCGGCAAACGCGCCCGACCGGATGCGCACCCGCTGGCCCACCGTCAGCAGCGGATGCGGCTCCACCAGATGCTGCGCCAGCCCCATCCGCAGCGAATCAATCGCCGCATCGGGCACCGCGGCCGGCTCGCCGCCCGTTCCGCCCACAACCGCCAGTGCGCCCGGCACGCTCAGCACCCGCGCACGGTCCCTTCGCTCAATCCGCACGAACACATAGCCCGGGAACAGCGGCAGATCCAGCGTCACCCGCGACCCATCACGCCACTTGTGCTGTGTCCGGTAGAGCGGCAGAAAATGCTCAATCTCCCGCTCGGTCAGGTGCTGCGCCACGCGCTTCTCATGCCGGCTGCAGGTGTACACCGCGAACCAGGGAATCGACACGGCCACGCCGCTCGGCGTCGCGCGCCGCTCAGGTCTTCCCACCGCAAGAGGCCCCAGTCTCGTTTCCGGCAAGGCTTCGCCACCCTCACTTGGATGAAGTGCTTTTCCTCAGCGCGTGCGTTGCGCTCGCGCCACCTTGTTTCAGGACCCGTTGGCCACCGGATGAAAGCAAGCGCTTCCATCCATCAGCCCCCGGACCCGTACCGCTTGCAGGATCCCGGTTCCCTCACTATACCAGTTAGGACCGAAGATTCCCTGCAAAACCGTCTTGGAGCCAAAGCATCCAACGAGCAATTTTTTCAGGCAACCTGCAAGCACTTGCCATCATCTCAAATGCTCGCTTTTCGCGCAGCTCCCAGACGCAGCCCTGATTCTGCCCCGTGGTACCCTCCAGAAAAGAGGCCTGCATGGATTCCCTTTCGCCCGCCCGCGTATACATGGACGCCAACGCCACCACCCCATTGCTTCCCGAAGTGGTTGAAGCCATGCACCCTTTCTGGATGGAGCACTTCGGCAACGCCTCTTCCATCCACCTTGACGGCCAGTCCGCCCGCAGCGCCCTCGACCGCGCCCGAGAGACCCTTGCCGAGTTCCTCCACTGCCACGAAGCCGAGGTTGTCTTTAACTCTGGCGGCACCGAGGGCGACAACACCGCCCTCTTCGGCCTCCTGCGCTCCGGCGACCACCTCATCACCACCTCCATTGAGCACTCCGCCGTCCTCCATGCCGCGCGCCGTCTCGCTGAACGCGGCATCCAGGTCACCTTCGTTGACCCCGCGCCCAGCGGCCTCATCACGCCCGACTCCATCCGCGCCGCCCTCCGACCCTCGACGCGCCTCATCTCCGTCATGCTTGCCAACAATGAGACCGGCATCCTCCAGCCCGTTGAAGCCATCGCCCAGCTCGCCGCCGAAGCCGGAGCCTTCTTCCACATCGATGCCGTCCAGGCCGCCGGCAAGGTGCCCCTCGACGTTCGTCAAATCGGCTGCCACCTGCTTTCCATCAGCGGCCACAAGATGCACGCTCCCAAGGGTGTCGGCGCCATGTATGTTCGTCGCGGCACACCTGTCGATGCGCTCCTCGTCGGCGGAAGCCATGAGCGCCGCCGCCGCGCCGGCACTGAGAATGTCGCCGGCATCGTCGGCCTGGCCCGCGCCGCCGAGCTCGCCATGCACTCGCTTGCCGACGGCACCTGGACTCGCGTCGCCGCCCTTCGCGACCGCATCGATCGCGAGTTGCTCACCCTCCCCGGCACGGGCCTCAACGGCCAGTCCGATGGCGTCCCCGTTCCGCGCGTCGCCAACACCACCAATCTCTGGTTCGATCAGCTGGAAGGCGAGTCCCTCGTCATCGCCCTCGACCTGAAGGGCGCCGCCGTCAGCGGCGGTTCGGCCTGCCACTCCGGCGCAACCGAGCCCAGCCACGTCCTCATGGCCATGGGACTCAGCAAAACCCGCGCCCGCGCCAGCCTCCGCTTCAGCCTCCTCAAAACCGCCACTGAAGCCGACGTCGATCACGTCCTGCGCGTCGTCCCGGAGGCCGTCCGGCAGCTCCGCGCCCTCTCGCCCGTCGCCGCCGGAACCCTCAGATAGTTCCATCCCGCCCGGCAAAATCCTCATCGGCCCTACAATTCATCGGCCCTACAATAGAGATAGGAGAGCTGCATTCCCATGTCCCAGCCCGACACCATCGCCGTCGCCATGTCCGGAGGAGTCGATTCCTCCACGGCCGCGGCGATGCTCGCCGATTCCGGCCAGCGCGTCGTCGGCCTCACCCTCCAACTCTGGGACCAGACCCGCCTCGCCGGCAAGCACGGCATTCCTGACGCGCCCAAGGCCGGCCGCTGCTGCTCCTTGGACGATGTGTATGACGCACGCCGCGTCGCCCGCGACCTTGGCATCCCCTACTACGTCGTCAACCAGGAAGACCGCTTCGAGCAGGATGTCGTCCGCCCCTTCGTCAGCGAGTATCTCGCCGGCCGCACGCCCATCCCCTGCTCGCTCTGCAACAACCACCTCAAGTTCGACCAGCTCCTCCAGACCGCCCGCTCCATCGGCGCCAGCCGCATCGCCACCGGCCACTACGCCATCAACGAGTTCGACCCCCAGCGCGGCCGCTGGATACTCAAGCGCCCCGCCGATCTCGCCAAGGACCAGACCTACTTCCTCTTCGGCCTCACCCAGGAGCAGCTCGCCCACACCCTCTTCCCCCTCGGCAGCCTCACCAAGCCCCAGGTCCGCGCCGTCGCCCGCCAGCGCGGCCTCGCCCTGGCGGAAAAGCCCGATTCGCAGGAGATCTGCTTCATCCCCGGCGGCGATTACAAGCAGTTCCTCACCGCCTATCTCGAGGAGCAGGGCCGCGCGATGCCCGCAACCGACGGCGAGCTCGTCGCCTCCGACGGCAGCTTCATCGGCCGCCACGACGGCATCCACAACTTCACCGTAGGCCAGCGCAAGGGCCTCGGCGTCGCCTCGCCTTCGCCGCTTTACGTCCTTCAGATCGACCCCGCCAGCCACCGCGTCACCGTCGGCGCAGATGCCGAACTGGCCACACGCGAGCTGCGCGCCAACCGCGTCAACTGGATCAGCATTCCCGCGCTCACCGGCCCCATGCGCGTCCAGATCAAGATTCGCCACCGCCACCAGCCCGCCTGGGCCACCCTCGAGCCCGAGTCCGAACCCGACCACGCTCCCGCCTCAGGCGCGGAAGCAAACCACGGCGACGCCGATGCATCTGTGCTCGCAATTTTTGACGAGCCCCAGCGCGCCGTCACCCCCGGCCAGTCCGCCGTCTTTTATCACGGCGACGAGGTCGTCGGCGGCGGCTGGATCGTCTAGTAAAAAATCGGTAGTGGTTCAGTGTGAAAACCCTTGCGGCTCTCCTGAGATCCTGAGACCATGGCGGTATGGATCAGCGGGAGCGCATAGAGCGGATCGTACGGGAGAAATACCCAAACTCTACGGTCGCCTTTGACGAAAAGGCGAGCGAGGGCGCACTACGCGAAGCGCTCCGGGCCGAACGAGTAGCTAAACACTTCGGGGCCGGACGTTCACCGACCGAAGTAATTTGCTTCAGGATCGAGGACTGCTCTGGGCGCGTGATTCCTAAGGTGGTCATTTACGGCCCCGACGATCTGTCCGACGAAAAGCTTCGCCGAGTCTTGCGGATGACGTGTTGATTTTCAACCTGACCCACTACCAAAAAATCGCGTCTCTCCCCACCTCAGCCCCCCGCGGGTTATACTGGCGCGGCACTCGAATCATGGAGATTTTTTGATGATTGGGAAAACGTTTGCTAGCTCCGCGGCCTCCGCCGCTCTCGCCCTCACCACTACACTCGCTTTCGCCCAGGCGCCCGCTGCCCACCTCACCATCCAGGCCAACCAACCCACGCACGCCGTCAGCCCCACCCTCTACGGCCTCATGACCGAGGAGATCAACTACTCCTATGACGGTGGCCTCTACGCCGAAATGGTCCGCAACCGCAACTTCCTCGGCGACTGGAGCGGCTTTCCCTACTGGTACCTCGTCGAGAACGGCAACGCCGCCGCCAAAATGGACGAGGACCGCACCACCGGCCCGAGCAAAGCCCGTCCGAACAGCCTCCGCCTCGACGTTCAGCAGGCCTCGCGCGCCAATCCAGCCGGCGTCCTCAATGTCGGCTGGTGGGGCATGGCCCTCCATGCGGACACCACTTATCACGGCTCCTTCTACGCCAAAGCCTTGGACGGCATCGGCCCCGTCACCGTCAGCCTCGTCGGCAATGACTCCGGCAAAACCCTCGCCACCACCACCGTCTCCGGCGTCGGCGCTGCCTGGCAGCAGTTCCACTTCACGCTCAAAACCGGCGCAATCGCAGCCTCGTCCGACAACCATCTCGTCCTCGCCGTCGGCCACCCCGGCACGCTCTGGCTCAGCCTGGTCTCGCTCTTTCCGCCCACTTACCGCAACACCCCCAACGGCACCCGCATTGACCTGATGGAGAAGCTCGCCGCCATGCATCCATCCTTCCTGCGCTTCCCTGGCGGTAATTACCTTGAGGGCAACCACATCAAGGATCGCTTCGAGTGGAAGAAGACCATCGGCCCGCTCGTCGACCGCCCCGGCCATCCCAGCCCCTGGCGTTACATGTCCACCGATGGCATGGGCCTGCTCGAGTTCCTGGACTGGTGCCAGGACCTCCACATGCAGCCCGTCCTTGCCGTTTACGCCGGCTACTCGCTTGAGCAGGAGCACGTCGATCCCGGCCCGGCCCTCGAACCCTATGTGCAGGACGCCCTCGACGAAATCCAGTACGTCACCGGCGACACCAGCACCAAGTGGGGCGCAGAGCGCGCAAAAGATGGCCATCCCGCGCCCTTCAAGCTCACTTACGTCGAAATCGGCAACGAGGACTTCTTTGACCGCTCCGGCAGCTACGAGGGCCGCTACCAGCAGTTCTATAAGGCCATCAAGGCAAAATACCCCACCCTCCAGCTCATCTCCACTGCCCCGCTCAAGAACTTCAAACCCGACGTTCTCGATGAACACTTCTACGTCCGCGCCACGCAAAACTTCCAGGATGCCACGCACTACGACAAGACCGATCGCAACGGCCCCAAAATCTTCGTCGGCGAGTGGGCCACGCGCGAGGGCGCTCCCACGCCCAACATGGGCGGCGCGCTTGGCGACGCGGCTTGGATGACCGGCCTCGAGCGCAACAGCGACATCGTCATCATGGCCAGCTATGCCCCGCTCTTCGTCAACGTTGATCCCGGCGGCATGCAGTGGGAGACCGACCTCATCGGCTACAACGCGCTGCACAGCTACGGCTCGCCCAGCTACTACGCGCAGGTCATGTTCGCCAGCTACCTTGGCGACCACACGCTCTCGGCATCGCTCTCCGGCGCCGGACCAAAATTTTTCTTCTCCGTCACGCGCAGCGCCGGCAAAAAGCAAATCTATCTCAAGCTCGTCAATGCGGACTCCACGCCTCAGCTTGTCGATATCGACTTGAAGGGCGCCGGCGTCGATCCCTCCGCAAAGCTCGTCAGCATGAGCGCGAAGGACACGCAGGCCACCAACTCCATCAACGATCCGGACTTCCTCGTCCCCGGCGATTCAACCGTCCCCGACGCCGGCGGCCATCTTCACCACCACATGCCGCCCTACTCCATCCAGGTGCTTGTCTTCCAGGAAAAGTAGGGGGCATTGCAGGACACACCGCGCCGCACTTTACGCGCGTCACTCAGCGCTGCACGGCCCACGCCAGCCCGTCCGGATTGCCACCCGGATACACGTGCCCCACAACCGTCAGCGTCTTCAGGTCGATCACCGCAACGTCATTGTCCGGCCCACACGATACATACACGCGCTTGCCGTCCGGATCCATCAGCACGCCCGCCGCGCCGTGCCCAATCGGCAGCCGCTTCACCACCTGCCGCGTCGCCACGTCCAGAATCACCAGGTCCGGCCCGCCCAGCAGTGACACCAGCGCCAGCTTCCCGTCCAGCGTAAACTTCAACCGGTTCGCGCTCGGCACATCCGCATCCAGCGTCGCCACCACCTTTTTCTCCGTCAGGTCAATCACGCTGATCGTGCCGTCCTGCGCATTCGCCACCCACATCTCTTTGCCGTCCGGCGTCACGTCGAACCCTTCTGACCCGCGGCCCACCTTCACCACCGTTTCGTTCCAGTCGCCGCCCGGCGGTCCTGGCGGCGGCCCTCCCCCGCGCGCGTGGCCCATTCCCATCGGCGATCCAGGCGGAGGCCCATGCAAGCCCGCCGGCCCATTCGTCTTGTCCAGAATCGTCACCGTGCCCGAGGCCACATTCGTCGTCACAATCCGCTTGAGGTCCGGAAACACATGCAGCATGTGCGTGCGATTCTGTCCCGTGCCCATGATCCAGTCCACCTTGCGCGTCGCGGGATTGTAGCGGCCAATCGCCTTTGCGCCCTCCGCTGTGAACCACACTTCGCCGTGCACAAAATCCAGCCCATGCGGTCCGCGCAGCGGAGCCAGGTCGATAAATGCAAGCTGCTTATGATGGATCAGGTCAATCCGCGCCAGCGTGTGATACGCGCCGAAGCCGTAATTCGACACATACGCCGTCCGCCCATCCGTCGACGCAATCACCTCGTGCGGGTCCGGCCCCACCGGCACACGCGCCACCACCTTCAGCGTCTTCGGATTCACAATGGCCAGCGTGTGATTGGTCTTCGACAGCACCAGCAGCGCCTGCTTCGGTGTCGACTGCGCCGGCGCAATCACGCACAGAGCCAAACCGCACGCAAGGGGAACCGCAAAGCGGCAAGCACGCATAGCCCATCACCCCCAGGGCTCCAAGACTACACGAACATATCCCGGTCCGCCGGCGAATGCGTCTCCGCGTGCCGCGGCTGCCGAACCGGCGCGCGCAACGCTCCCAGCACGGCCTTCGCTGAGGCGGCGAGGGCTGAAATCTGCCTCAGCGGCAACTGGATCACTTCCGTCACCACGCGCGTCGCACGGTCCGCCGTGTCCAGCAGCCCTGTACACATCGTGTCCAGCCGGCTCGCCTGCCGCCGCACACGCCCCATGATCTCCGTTGCCGACTCCTCCAACTCCGCGCTCTGCGCGCGCAGCCCGTGTGCCAGCTCCGCCAGGTCCGTAGCCACGGATTCCAGCTTCGGCCCCACACGGTCCAGGAACTCCTTTGTCCGCGAGAGTACCGGCATCACAGCAATGCGAACCTCTTCTATCTGCTGCTGCATCGCCTTCGTGCTCTTGCGCACGGAAAGAAACAGCGCCAGAAGCACAGCGGCCTGCAGCAGCACCGCCGCGCCCGTCGCGCCCACAAAAATCAGCAGCAGCGTTTCCTGGCTCAAGTAGGACATGGAAGCGATCTCCCCCTGCTCATCCCCCGCTCACTCGCAGCAGGCAGCCGGCCGCCGCGCCGCGGCAGCCGTCATGCAATTCCCCACACACAGGCCCTTCGGAGCCGCATCCGCGCTCCGTTCTTCCAGCAGCGCCGGTCTCGGGGTTCGTGGCTTATTCTTCCGCCTCGGTCGCCGTGGCTGTGGCGGATGTGTTTCGGTAGGCCTCTTTGCCCGCCTCCACCGCTGCCGCCACGCGGCTCGACTGGTCGCTCACCAGCCCCTTGCCACGCTCCACGAACTCTTCCCACTGTGCCCGCCCACGGTCCATCACGTCGCGGCCGCGATCCACATACTCGCCCATCTGCTGCTTGCCTTTGTCCACATAATGACCCATCTGCTCGCTAGCCTGCCGCGAGCGCGTGCGCAGATACTCCGTGCCTTCGCGCGCTCCCTGGGCAAGGTCTTCTCTCATCTCGCGTCCGCTCTTCGGAGCATAAAGAATGCCAACGAGTGCGCCTACGCCTAGACCGGCAAGAAACCACGCCAAACCTTGAGTCTTATTATCGTCCGCCATCGCGATTAATCTCCTTTCGCTCTATTCTTCAGGAAAACCTAATCATCTTCAGGAAAGCCTAATCGTTCCATATACCATGGTACGCCTCAAATCCCCCGCAATGCATCTTTCCTTCGCGGCGTGGCCCTCTCGCCTGGCATCAACCTTCGCTCTCCGACCGGACATCCCGCCTCGGGGCCCCTACCCTTCCCGATGCGTCACACCCTTCCCGCGTTGTACCCGCCGCGCTTCCCCCCGCCGCCGGACCTTCAGGGCTCAGTCTGAGGGCTGTTCTTCGGCTCCGTCTTCGGCTCCCTCTTCGGCTTACTCTGCGGCTTACTCTGCAGCTTGCTCGCCGGCCTGCGCAGCTTGCCCCGCGATTCCTCCATCTCTTTGCGGATCACCACTGGATCGTCCCCATCGCGCAGTTCCCGCGCCTCCTTGGCCGACTTGGGCCGCGCAAACCGCGCCTTCGCCCGATCGAAGACCCGCGTGTCCGACGGCCTCACCGCAAACGGCTCCTCATGCGGCTGGCTGTCGAAGATCCCCGTAATCTCTCCCGCCAGCGCATCCTCCAGGTTCAGCGGACCCAGCCCCAGCAGCTCGTCCATCGTCCGCGTAATCGATCCCATGCTCGTGTGCTCGTGCGACACCGCGCCCGGCTTCACCCACGCGCTCGCCACCAGCAGAATGCTCCAGTGCGCGTCCACATGGTCCACCCCTCCCTGCGCATCATCCTCCGTCACAAACATCGCCGAATCCTTCCAGATCGGCGTCCGAGAAAGAAACGCCACAATCTACCCCAGCGCCAGATCGTTGTCCGCAACATACGAAGCCCGATAAGGATACCCATCCTCCGGCCGCGGGTCCGCCGTGTGGTCGTTCGGCAGCCGGATCACAATCAGCGCGGGAATCTTCCCCTCCGCCATCACGCCGTCCAGCGGCACATCTCCCGCCACCGTCCAATCGCTCGTCCGGTACGCGCGCACCTGCCCTGAGTCCCCGGTCGCCACATACAGGAGCTTCCCGTCCGGTGAATACGCAAGCCCCGCCTGCACCTCCACCGCCGCGTCGTTCTTCTCTCCCGCCGGCATCCGATGTACACGCGGCTCCGCGCTCTCCGGCCCGTCAACCACATTCAGCGCAAACGGAAATCCAATCGACGGTACCGCCATCTGCGCGCCATCCGGGCGCGCCGCCAGCGCAAACGGATACGGCGCAACCGGAATCCACGCCCCCTCCGGCGCAATCACCCGTCCATTCGGCAGCACCGCCCGCACGCTATTCTTTCGCGATCAAGCTCCGCGCAATCGTATCCAGAATTCCGTTCAGAAAATGGATCGACTCCGGCCCGGAAAACCGCCGCGCAATCTCCAGCGCCTCGTTGATCACGATCGGAAACGGCGTCGTTCTGTACGCAATCATCTCGCCCACCGCCATCCGCAGCAGATTCCGGTCCACCGCCGGCATCCGCTCCACTCGCCAGTGCTTGCTGTGCGCCGCAAGCAGCCCGTCAATCTGTTCCTGGTGCGTCGTCGCAGCCCGAAACAGGTCCTCGGCAAATCCGCGCACATCCGGTTCCACCTGGTCCACCGATCGCCAGAAGGTCGCCTGCACCTGCTCCAGCGTCTGCCGCCCCACGTCAGCCTGGAACAGCATCTGCATCGCCAGCTCGCGCGACTTACGCCGCGTCCCCGCCGTCAAGCTGTGCCGCCTTCCAGCTTGCGCCGCAGGCTCACCATCTCAATCGCCGCCACCGCCGCCTCAAATCCCTTGTTCCCCGCCTTGATGCCCGCGCGGTTCAGCGCCTGCTCCAGCGTCTCGCACGTCAGCACGCCAAAGCTGTGCGGAATGCCCGTCTCCTGCTGCGACTGCCCAATGCCCCGCGCCACTTCGTTGTATATCGCCTCATAGTGCGCCGTTTCTCCGCGCAGCAGGCAGCCCAGCGGAATCACCGCGTCCACCTTCCCCGCCGCGGCCGCCATGCGCGCCGCCGCAGGAATCTCCCACGCTCCCGGAACACGCACAATCTCAACATCGCCGCGCATCGCGCCGCTGCGCAGCAGCGCATCCACCGCGCCTTCCAGCAGCCGGTCCGTAATCACCGCGTTCCACCGCGCCACCACAATCGCAAATCGCATTCCCGCCGCGGATAAATCTCCCTCCACGGCCACCGGCTTGCCGCGCAGCGGGTCCGTCCACGCCCAAAAGCTCAGCCGGAATCCCTCCTCCGGCTCCGCCGTGAACATCCGCGACTTCCACTCCGTCTCCGCAATCTCTCCCAGCCGCGACGCCGCCTCGTCCCCACCCTGCACCCGCAGCCACGCCGCCGCCGCCTGGTGCGCCGCATCCAGGCTCGTCACTTCCACCATCACCTCTGTCGCCGCCGCAAACTGCCCGTCCACAAGCTCCAGATTTCCCAGCGGCGCAAGGAACGCCGCCCCGCGCCCCGCCCCATCCTTCCAGCCCTTGCCCGGCGCAAATCCCATCGCCGCAAAAAAGCTCGCAAGGCGGTCGAAGGCCGCCGAACCGCCCGTCGGGCGCAGAAAGGAAATCCCTTTAATCATGCTCTGATTCTATCGTGGCCGCCCCGCCTCGCCGCGCCTCGGCCCGCGCACCTCCCGGCCTCTTCACCTCACGCAAAAAGGGCCGGCAATTGCCGGCCCCTTCGCGTTTCCGCTGCCCCGTGCCGTTTACGTCGTCGACCGCGGCTTCACCGTAATCACCGTCGCCGGAACCACACTGTCGGTCCCGGTGTAGGTGCAACCCGGGTCCGTGCCGCCCGCCGAAATCGGCGTGCACGCCGGCAGGTTCGGGCTCACTTGCTGCGTATCCTGCAACGTCTGCACATTGATGTAGTGCACCTTGTTGTCCCCCGTCGTCGACACAAAGAACAGGCTGTCGTCCGGGCTGAACGCTCCCGCCACCGGCGCCATAATCGACGAGCTCCCGGTCAGCGAAACATACCCCAGCGTCCCCGCCGCTCCGCCCGTCCCCGGAATGTAGTAGGGCAGCGTCGCGCCCGTCGTCAATCCGTTGTAGGTCAGGAACGCCAGGTTTGACGCCGGCGAAACCACCACATGGTTCAGGCTCGTCGCGTTCGCGTTCACCGCCATCTGATTCACGGTGTGCGGAATCGTCAGCGGCGAAAGATTCCCGCTCGAGTCTGCCGCCGGACACGCGCCCGATGGAATCGTCACCCCGATATCCGACAGCAGAACGCCGCCACCGCTCATCGCCGCGCCCAGAATGTGCTGCCCGTCGTTGGTCGCGCCCAGCACGTCCGTCAGCACCGGCACGCTGTCGCCCTGCGGATAGAACGACATGTTCGCGTAATCACCCACCGTTCCCTGCGGGCACCAGGTGTGCGCCACCGTCGGATTTCCGCTCTCATACGCGCCCACGCCCGGCACCGTGATAGCCAGGTCCCGCGGCGTCTCTCCCGCCGTCCACGTTCCCGGCGATGCCGGCAGCGGATACGTGCTCCACCCCGTGTTCGCGTTGTACACATACAGCGTGTCCGTGTGTCCCGGCCCCGCCGAGGCGCTGTCGGTCGCATACAGCGTCTCCGAGTCCGGCGTCCACTCCGCTGAAGTCGCCATGCCGCCAAAGCTCGAGGCCACGCTCCCTGACGAGCCGTAGATATACAGCACCTTCCGCACCTGATCGTTGATCAGCACCATCCGGTTGTCCGGCGACACGTTCAGCACCACGCCCGGCACCGTCGTGTTCTGCTTGGCCAGCGAGTTCGATGTCGTGCTGTACACCATCAACTCATGCTCTGAGCCGAAGTAGAGGTTCAGCCCATTCCGGTCCATCACCATCGAATTCGGTACATACGGCAGCCGAACCGTCGAGCCCAGCGTCCCGCTCAGCAGTTCCACCGGCACAAAGTATTGCGACTTGCCCGGCGCGCCAAACCACATATACGCGCTCGCCGTTCCCGGCGTCGTCAGATCCACCGCGTTGCTGCTCACCGGCAGACCCGTCCCGTAGTTCCCCACCTGGTTGATCGGCGAGGGATTGCAGGTCGTCGGCTGGCAGATCGCGTACACTGACGCCGCCCCCGGATACGACGCCGTAATCGCTCCGCCGCTTCCCGCCTCAATGTTCACCGGGTTCGTCGACTGGTAATCCAGCGTCAGGCCCGTAATCGGATTCCCATTCGTATCCGTCACCTGCGTCACCAGATTCTGCTGCACGCCCTGCGTCACCGTGCCCTTCGTCGCTCCGTTCAGCGTCAACGAGATTGTCTTCGGCGGGCATGTCGAAAAGAATCCCGCGGACGCTCCCGTGCCTGCAAGTGATGCCGTGATCGCCGTCGTCCCCGGCAACTCCGCCGTAATCTGGTTCGTCTCAGAGTTGATCTGCGCCACCAGCGCCGTGCCCACCGTGTAGGTCAGCGTCCCGATGGAAGACGTGCACTCCGGCACCGACGTGACGCCCGGCGCCAGCCCGTTCTTGCACGCGTAGTTCGTCACCGAGGGCGGCGCGCAGAGCTCATACTGCTGGTTGTTCGCTCCCGAGTAGCAGGCCTCCGCATCCAGTTGCGCCACTGCGTTCTGCGAATAACATTGCTGCGCCCCGGCAAGCGCCAGCGAGATCGAGCTCACCTGCGCGTGGACGTACACCTCCACCGGATTCGAGGTCACCGAGTCCGCCGACGCCGTCACATACACCGTCGAATAAGGAAGTCCGCCGGTGCTCGGCAGAGGATTCGGCGCCTGGCAGATCGTGTAGTCGCCAATTCCGCCGCCCGAGTTCCGGTTCCACGTGCCCGCGCACATGCCCCCCGTCGGCGAAATGTCCACAAGCTGGTTGTTCGTCGTGCCGTAGGTATACTTCGCCACGCTTGCCGCATCGCCCTTGCACGTCTTCGCTGAGGGCGCCGACATCTGACGCGACTGACCGAATGCAAGCGAAACGCCCGTCGTCCGAGGCTCCAGGTCGATCGTATAAACGGCCGTGTCCTTCAGCCCGTACCCCAGGCCGTTGCAGTAGTTGCCTGCCGGGTTCCGGAAGCAGCCCGAGATCGAAACCCCCGCCGGTACGGTCAAAAATAATAAGCAGATAAGCGTCAAATACCGCCGCATGAATCCTCCCCGCTCCGCCGGCCGAACCTGCGGAACGGTCTCTTCCATCACATCAATTCTTTGGGCTCGGAAAGCGAACCGCCGGCAGGCCCGCAACCCGCCGCCTGGCCAGCCTCCCGGCTGGGACCATCGGCCACGGCTGATGCGCCCTTCCCTCGGGCCGGCTGACGAACCACGCTCTGTGTGTCTCCAGCAAAAAGTGTATCAGGGCACACCCGGACCACGCCTCCGCCTCCGAGCCCCGTTGGTCCTGTTTCTTTCCCATAGACTCCCGCCGCGCCCGTTGGCGAGCAAATCCCCTCACTTGCCCGTCGCCGGCATATATTTTGCAAACCACTCCACCGCCCGCACCATCACGTCCCGCCGGTGCTCCGGGTTCACAAACCCATGCCCCTCGTTCGGATACACCACCAGTTCCGTCGGCACATGCTCGTCCTTCAGCGCATGCCAGAACTCGAACGACTGCGGCGCCGGACACTCCCCGTCCCGGTCGCCCACCACCACCAGCGTCGGCGTATGCGCCCGCTTGATGGAGTTGATCGCCGAGCTCTTCGCATACACCGCCGGATCGTCGTACACCGAAGCCCCGAAATACGGAATCATCCACTGGTCAATCGAGTTCTCCCCGTAGTAGCTCAGCCAGTCTGACAGGCCCGCTCCCGACACCGCCGCCCGGAACCGTCCCGTCTGCGTGATGGCGAACATCGTCATGAAGCCTCCGTAGCTCCAGCCCGTAATCCCCACCCGCGCCGGGTCAATCGGGTAGGTCTCCTCCACCTTCGTCACGCCCGCCAGAATGTCCCGTAGATCCCCATATCCGAAATCCTTCCGGTTGGCCTGCGTAAACGCCTCGCCCTGCCCAAAGCTCCCCCGCGGATTCGGCTGAAGCACAAAATACCCCACCGCGGAAAACGCCTGCGGGCTCAATCCCCCTCCGCCGCCCCACCGTGGGCTCACCGCCGCGGCCGGCCCCCCATGCACCTCCACAATCAGCGGATACTTCTTCGCCGGGTCGTAATCCTTGGGCAGCATCAGCCATCCCTGCACGTGGAATCCCTCATTCCGCCAGCGCACACTCGCGGCGTTGCCCCACGCCGGCATCACACCGTCGTTCAGGTGCGTCAGTTGCATCGCGCCATTCGTCCCTGCCATCGTCCGCCCCGGCCTTGCCCCGTAAATCTCCGGCGCGCGCTCAAAAGTGCTTCCCGCGAAGACAAACAAGCGCCGGTCAGCCGTCGACGAAAGGCTCATCCGCAGCCGCCCGTCCCCCACGCTCCCCGCAAACGAGAACACCGGCGCGCCAAAGCTCACTGCGCCGCCTTTCACCCGGTCGCCCGCAAGGTGGAACCTCGTCAGTTGCTCATCTCCGCCCGCCAGTTCGCTCACATAAAGGTTCTCGTTCCCATCCCACTCCAACCACGCCGGAGAGGTCGGCCTGCCCGCCGTAATGTCCCGCGGCTGCCCTCCCTCTGCACTCACCACCCACACATCCCCGCCCGTCGAACCTTGGTCGCTCATCAGCCCGCCGATAAGTGCAATCACCTTCCCGTCCGGCGACCACTTTGGCACCGCAATCTGCAGCCCGTGCAGCGGCCCGCTCACGGTCTTCGGGTCCAGCACCACCCTCGGCTTTCCCCCTCCAACAATCGGCCGCCCAGTCTTTCCGCCAAACTCAAGACCCCTCGCCACCGGCTCGGCATACAGCTTCGCCACCCACCAGTTGTTCTCCCCCGGCGGGTCCGCCGCAATATACGCCAATCCCTTCGAATCCGGCTTCCAGTCAAACTCGAAGACATGCAGATTCTTAGGCGTCACCTCCGTCGCATTCGGCTCCGGCCGGTCCACCTCGGTCACAGCCACCCGCTGCACCTCAATGTTGTCCTCGCCAATCACGCCCGCCCACGGCTTCTCCGCCGCCAGTGCCCCCGAGGGCCGCGTCGCTCCCTGCACATAAAGGAACGCAATCTCGCTTCCATCCGGCGACCACGCCGGCGACTTCTCATAGCCCTTCAGCTCCGTCAGCCGCCGCGGCGCTTGCCCGTCCAGTTGCGACAGATACAAATCCTCCTGCCCATCGTCGCTCGCGCAGTCGGAAAAGAATGCCAGCGCCTTCCCATCGGGCTCCCAGGCAATCTCGCCCTCCCTGCATCGCTGGTCGTCATTTGTCCGCGCCGTCACGCGCATGGTCTTCGTCAGGTCGCTCATCGGTGCAACCACAATCCCCGCGCCCCCGCGCCCGCCGCCGCGCCCGGCCCCACGCTCGAATACGACCCACGCAATCCGGCTCCCGTCCGGACTCACCGCCACCTCGCCAATCCGCTCCCCGCGGCTCAGCCCCCGCAGAATCTCCTCCATGTGCTGCTGCTCGGCCGCCGACCCCGCTTCCTTCTGCGCCCACGCCGCCGCCCCGCCGCCTGCCAGTACACACACAACAGCGCCCACGCACACTGCCGCCCCGCAAACCCTGCGCACTCCATACGTCAACATGTCAAAAATGGTATCAGCGAGCCGTCAGCCCGTGCCCAGGCCGCCCGTGCCCAGGCCGCCGGTCGCCCGCACGCACCGCAACTTCCATACCTGGCGCAGCCAGCGCCGCAGCCGCAGTCCTCAAAAATTCGCGGCGATTCATCGCTCCCCCGCCGCCGCATCGATCGCCAGCAGCCGCTCCAGCAGTGGCTTAAGCAGCTTCAATTCCAGCGCATTCGCCCCGTCGGACTTCGCATTCTTCGGGTCGTCGTGCACCTCCAGGAAAAGCCCGTCTACGCCCGCCGCCACCGCCGCTCGCGCCAGCACCGGAATAAACTCCGGCTGCCCGCCGCTCACTCCATTCGCCGCCGAGGGCTGCTGCACTGAGTGCGTCCCGTCAAACACCACCGGCGTCAGCCCGCGCATCACCGGCAGGCTCCGCATATCCACCACCAGCGTGTTGTACCCGAAGCTCGCCCCGCGCTCCGTCAGAAACACCCGCTCGTTGCCCGTCGAACGCACCTTCTCCACCGGGTGCGTCATATCCCACGGCGCCACAAACTGTCCCTTCTTGATGTTCACCGCGCGGCCCGTCCGGCCCGCCGCCACCAGCAGGTCAGTCTGCCGGCACAGGAACGCCGGAATCTGCAGCACGTCCACCGCCTCGGCCGCCACCGCGCAATGCCCCGGCTCGTGCACATCCGTCAGCACCGGCAAACCCGTGTCCTTCGCCAGCCGGCCCAGGATCGCCACGCCCTCCTTCAGCCCCGGCCCGCGAAAACTCGTCACGCTCGTCCGGTTCGCCTTGTCGTAGCTGGCTTTGAAGATGTAAGGAATCCCCAGGTCGCTCGTAATCCGCTGGATCGCCTCGGCCATCCGCCGCGCGTGCGCTTCGCTCTCAATCACGCACGGCCCCGCAATCAGGAAAAGCCGGCCCTCGCCCACGCGCACCGGCCCGATTTCAAATGTGGGTCTCACGCGTGCGATTCTATCGCGCCCGCCCCGCCTTCGCTCCCGCCCTGCTCACCGCATCCCGCAAAACAAAAAGCGGAGCAGCCTTGGCCGCTCCGCTTCGCATCCCTGCGCCCGCTCTTATGCCGAAACCTTGTGCTCCACCTTCGCCCGCGCCCATTCCCACAGCCCGCGCTCCAGCGCGTGCAGTCGCGTCGGTCCCGGCAGCTCTTCCTGCGGCTTCACCAGTCCCTTCTCCGCCAGCCGCCGGCAAAACTCCACATACTCGGCGTAGAACTCCACATCCTTCCGCGCATGGCCCAGCGCTTCCAGCGTCCGGTAATCCAGCACGCTGTAGCGCTCCGGCGCAATCGTCGCCAGAATCGCCGACGCAATCGCCAGGTCCACCCCGCGCAGCTCCGTCAGCGCCTCCACGGCCTTGCGCACGTTCACGTCCGGCGCCGCTGCCACCCGCAGCGCCTCGCGAATCTTCACCTCGCTGTTGCCAATCAGGTAGTACACCACCCGCTCGGACTTCCACCGCACAATCGCCTCCAGGTTGGCCAGCGAGTACTCCCCGGCCCGGATCGATGCACCCGCCGCATACGCCTCGGCCTCAAGCTCGTGCTCCCGTTCACCCTGGTTCTGCCAGCATTGCCCGGCCAGCCTGGCGAGTTCGTTCTCTTCCGGTTGCAATTCGAAATGAGTCATAGAAATAAGTCCTCCCTACAACAAAAACGAAGCCTACAATAGGCCCGCCGAAAAACCATTGTCAACTGCCGCCGCTGCCACAAAGGTGGCATCGCAGGCAACCCGCACACATGCGGCCCGCATGAATCACGCTTATTCCCTTTACTGAATCTCTTTACTGGATCACGTGCGCCGCCGGCGTCGTCTCCACCGCCTTGCGCCCCAGCCGGTTCCTGTAGCTCGCCGCCACAAACTCCCGGAACAGCGGATGCGGCTCCAGCGGCTTTGACTTGAACTCCGGATGGAACTGGCAGCCCAGGAAATACGGATGCCCCGGCAGCTCCACAATCTCCACATAGGTCGCGTCCGGCGTCGTCCCGCTGATCTGCAATCCACCGCCCGTCAGCAGCGCCTCATACTCCCGGTTGAACTCATAGCGGTGCCGGTGCCGTTCGCTGATCTCCGTCTGCCCATACACCCGTTGCGCCAGCGTGCCTTCCTGCAAAATGCATGTCCACGCGCCCAGCCGCATCGTGCCGCCCATCTCCTCCACGCCCAGCAGCTCGCGCAATTTGTAAATCACCCGGTGCGGCGTCGCCGGGTCAAACTCGCTTGAGTTCGCCTCCTTCAGCCCGCACACATTCCGCGCAAACTCGATGCATGCCGTCTGCATCCCCAGGCAGATTCCGAAATACGGCGCCTGCTTCTCCCGCGCATACCGGATCGCGTTCAGCATCCCGTCAATCCCGCGCTTGCCAAACCCGCCCGGCACCAGAATCCCGTCGAAGCCCTCCAGTTGCGCCTCGTAGCTGCGATCCTCGGGCGACTCGCCCTCCAACCCCTCCGCCTCAATCCACGTCACCGTCAGCTTCAGATTATGGGCCACCGCACCGTGCGTCAGCGCTTCCTTCAGGCTCTTGTAGCTGTCCTCGTACTCCACATACTTGCCCACAATCGCAATCGAAACTTCGTCCTTCGGGTGATGCACCCGCTGCACCAGGTCCTTCCAACTGCTCAGGTCCGCCTCCGGTGCTTCCTTGTGCAGGTACTTCAAAATCAGTTCGTCCACGCCCTCCCTCGCAAACCCCAGCGGCACCTCGTAGATCGACGGCACCGTCGTCGCGCCCACCACCGCCTTCTCCTCCACGTTGCAGAACGCCGCAATCTTCTGCTTGATCTCCCGGCCCAACTGCCGGTCGCTGCGGCAAAGCAGAATATCGGCCTGAATCCCGATGCTCAGCAGCTCTTTCACTGAGTGCTGCGTCGGCTTGGTCTTCAGCTCCTGCGCCGCCGCAATCCACGGCACCAGCGTCAGATGCACAAACACCGTATTCTCCCGCCCCAGCTCCTGCCGCATCTGCCTGATCGCTTCCAAAAACGGCAGCGATTCAATATCGCCCACCGTCCCGCCAATCTCCACAATCGTCACGTCCGCGCCGTTGGCTGAGACCTTCCGCATCGCGTTCTTGATCTCGTTCGTCACATGCGGAATCACCTGCACCGTTTTCCCCAGGTAGTCGCCCCGGCGCTCCTTCAAAATAATCTGCTCGTAAATCCGTCCCGTCGTCAGATTGTTGTCGCGCGAAAGCGGCGCATGCGTGAACCGCTCATAGTGCCCCAGGTCCAGGTCCGTCTCCGCCCCGTCGTCGGTCACAAACACCTCGCCGTGCTGGAACGGCGACATCGTCCCCGGGTCCACATTCAAATAAGGGTCGAACTTCATCAGGTTCACGCGCAGTCCGCGGCTCTCCAGCAGGCAGCCAATCGAGGCCGCCGCCAATCCCTTGCCCAAACTGGACACAACTCCGCCCGTCACAAAGACATACTTTGCAGACATCTGTGCAACCTCAATTTGATATGTGTGCGATTGGCCGTACCGGTGGGCACAATCAAGTATGGCAGAGATTCCACCCGCCCCGCCACCCCAAATCCGTCACCCCGCGCCCGCCCCGTCACCACCCCACCCAGCCCACGCCTTTTCAACCGCTTACCGCCGCCTCATCACCCCGCCCGCATCGCTCTTAGCACCTCGTCCGCCTTCTGTCTCATGTGGAAATTCAGTCCTGTCCGCCTCATTCGCCGGCCGCCCATCCTTCTCGCGTCCTCCGCGAAAAGGGCTGGAATCGCTCTCCCTCCGCAACTTCACTGAACACTGTCCTCTTGAGCGAAGGTCGCGTCAGCGACCGAAGTCGAAAGATCTGCGGTTGCTTTTCGCAGTCGCACCGGGTGCCCCAGCTCTCGCTTCTGAGACCTGGGAAATCACAGCCTCCACCGTGCCGCCGGTCAGCGCTCCTTGCCGCCGCCATCCTCGCCCCTTACAATCTTCTCCACTCGCCCCGCCCAAGCTCGAATCGAATCGAGCACTCCGGAGACCCGCATGCCAAAGAACCTCACCCCCCTCGCCGCTTCAATCCTCGTCGCCGCCCTGTCCTGCACAGCCCGGCCCGCCCCGGCACAATCAGCCGCGTCGCCTTACTCGGCCATGGCCCCTCTCGCGCAGTACCTCATGCCCAGCCCGCAGGCTGAAATCGCCCTCGCGCGCAGCGCCGCTCCGCCCTCCATCGCCGACCACGCCGAAGTGATGGTCCTTTCGCCCCACGGCTACACCACCGCCGTCAAGGGAACCAACGGTTTCCTCTGCATCGTCGAGCGCTCCTGGGGCGCGGCCACCAATTTTCCTGAGTTCTGGAATCCAAAGATCCGCGCCCCCATCTGCTTCAATCCCGCCGCCGCGCGCTCCTTCGCGCCCATCTACCTGCAAAAGACCGCGCTCGTCCTCGCCGGAAAATCGAAATCCGAAATCGCCCGCGCCGTCGACTCTGCGTTCAGCAATGGACAATTGCCCGCGCTCCAGCCCGGCGCCATGTGCTACATGATGTCCCGCCGCCAGTACCTCAACGACGACGCTAAAAACTGGCATTCCCATCTCATGTTCTTCGTCTCGGGCAAGGTTGCCGCAACCTGGGGCGCCAACCTGCCCGGCTCGCCCGTCATTGCTGCCAGCGACCCAGAGGAGCGGGTCACCATCTTCATGGTCTGGGTCAGCCATTGGTCCGACGGAACCCCAGCCCCGCCCATCAACCCGGCATCTCGCTGACTCGCTGCCCCCTGCCTCACCCAAAATTTCTTCGTCAGTTTTGCCGATTAATTCTCCGAATCCGTCACACTGGAAATAAGCACACCCTTACTCCGGCACAAACCAGCAGCGGGCTGACAGCTGGCGGCTAACGGCTAGGGGGAGCGGGTGGTCTCGCTGAGGTATCCCCCCCCACCCCCCCTAATTTATTTGCACTTTTCCACAGGCATTTTGCCGAAAATTAGGCCCTTCGGTTCGCCTCCTCTTCGCCTTGCCAGGAGAGCGATCCCGAAGGGCCCATCATCTACTGAATACTGACTACTGCTCTTAAAAATGCAGCGTCACCTTCGCCGTCACCGCCCGCGGCGTCACATAATGCGTCCCGCTGAAGGTCGAAAGAAAGTTGTACAGCGCGTACTTGTTCGTCACGTTGATCGCCGTCAGGTCCAGGTCCACCTTGTAGTGCTCGGCCCGGAAGATGTTCTCCTGCCCCACGGTCACGTCGAACAGGTTTCTTGGCGCAATCCGCGGCGGGTTCTTGTCGTCGTTCTCCGTCCCCGGCGCGGGAATCCGCACCAGCGACGACGAGTACTCATTCGGCGCGCACGACGTGAATCCCTGCGTCAGCGTCGCCTTCACGCCGCCGCACGCAATCCCCGCCTCGAATTGCTCGTCGTTCGTCAGCCCGCTCAGGTCCACCGGCGTCGTCCGGTCCACGGCAAACGGCATCGCGCCCGCCACCAGTCCGGAGTCGTAGCGCCAGTTGCCGCCCGCCCACGGCCCGTGTCTGCCAATCTGGTATTGCAGGTGCGTGGACTGGTTGAACTTCTCGTCGTGGTCAATGCGGAACGGCAGTCCCGCCTGGCCCACCGTCGCGCCCGCGCCCGCCACCTGCGGCGGAAAGAACCGCGCCGCCACTGACGACATCACCGCGTAGGCGCTGAAGTTCCGCCACTGCGGCACCTCCACGTCCAGCGCGTATCCCGGAATCTTCGAGTTGTGCCAGTCGATCGGGAACGTGATCGGCGTATTGCCCAGCACCGAGAAATCGAACGCGTTGTGCGTGTACTTCCAGATGTACTCGCCGCTCACCACCACGTGCGGGCCCACCGCCTGCTGGAACCCCGCGTGAAACTCGTTGCGGAAGCCCGGCGCTTCGGCCGTCGACACTCCCGGCGTGCACAGCAGCAGCGGCGAAAGCACTGCATTCGAGCACCCTTCGCTCGAGAGCACCAGGTTCTCGTTGAACGGCGTCTCCAGCGTCCGCGCGTAGGAAATGCGCAGCACTGTCTTTGTCTGTTTCACGTTGTAGGCCACGCCCAGCCGCGGCTCGGCCTGCCGCGCCACTGTCAACCCGTTGTAAAGGTCGCCGCGAATCCCCAGGTTCAGGTCCCAGTTGCCGGCCTTGATCTCGTCCTCCACATAGAGCGCCAGCTCCTTCACATCCGCGTGGCCAAAGTAGGTGTAATAACTGCCGCCGCGCGTCATGTCATACGGCCCCAGCACCGGCAGATCATTCGGATTCGGCTCCGCGTCGCCCGCCGCGCAGTCGCTCGGGTCCGAGTACCCCGGCAGCGGATTCCCGTCCGCGTCCACGCACGGCGCGTTCAGCGTCGCATCCACCACGCCCAGCGCGTCATGCTCGCGCAGGAACGTCTGCTCATACTCCGCGCCTGCCTTCACGTCGTGGATCCCGCGCGTATACGTCAGGTCTGAGTGAATTCCAGTATTGAACAGCGTGCGGTCCTGCTCAATCGACGAGGTCTGCAGGTTCGCCGGGCCCAGGTCCGCCAGCGCATTCGGGCTCGGATAGTAGTGATACAGATCCTTGCGCGCATAAAGACCCACATTCAGCACCGCGTTCTGGCTCAGCACGCGCGTGTAAGTCGGCGCAAAGTTGAACGTGCCAATCTTTGACCGCTGGTCCGCGTTCCCCACGTTCGCAAACACCGGGCTTGCGCTCGTCCCGCCGCCCACCACGTTCTGCACGTTCAGGCTGTCGTAGGAGTTGGGCGTCTGGAACCACGACCGGCTGTAGTTCATGTCCACGTGCATTGAGCTGGCCGGATCAAACGTGTAGTCCACGCGGTCAAAGAAGTTCTCCTCGTTGCCCTTGTCGTGGAAGACGCTGAACTCCGGCGGATCCAGAAACCGCCCCGTGTTCAGCGCGTCCATCTCCACAAAGTTGCCCCAGTTCTTGCCGCCATAGGACAGGTCAAACCCACCCGCAATCGAACCGAACGCACCATACGACGTATCAATGCTGCCCGTCGGCTTGGTCACGCCTTGGCCTGAGCGCGTGGTGGCCACAATCACCAGGCTTGTCTTGTCGCCATACTCGGCCGGCGGCGCGCCGGAGATCACCTGAATCGACTCAATCGCATTCGCCGGAAGCTGGTTTGAGAAGACTTTGCTCTGCTGGTCGGTAATCGGCTGCCCGTCCACTGAAAACGAGTTCGACGCGTGATCGCCCAGCCCGTGGAACAGCCCGTTTGAATCCGCTGAAACGCCCGGCGTGGAAACCGTCACCAGCGAGCTCAGCGACGAGGACGCGCTCTCCAGCGGCACTTTCTGGAACATATCGCGATCCAGGTCCACGTGCATGGTCGAGTCCGTCTCAATCAGGTCCCCAGACGCCTGCACCGTCACCGTCGATGCCGTCGACGCAATCGGCAGCACCAGCTTCAGCGTGGAACCCACCGCGGAGGAAAGCACAAAGTTCTGTCGCAGCGTCGAAAATCCCTTCGCCGTCACCGTCACCTGGTAGTTGTTGAACGGCACGTTGTCGAACTGGAATGAGCCGACCCCGTCCGAGCTGACCGAGCGGTTCAGTCCGCTCTCGGCATTGTTCAGCTGCACGCTCGCACCCGGAATCACCGCGCCCGTTGGGTCGGTCACCGTCCCGCGCACCGGTCCCGTGTTGCCCGTCTGCGCCGCTGCTCCCGCAGCAACACCCAGCGTAAGAAAGAGAGAGAGAATACGAATCATCGTGCCGCGAAAAGTCGGCATGGGGAACCTCCAATAGATGGCTGAAATGCGGAACACCGGCCGCGGGCTCGTGCCCGGGCAACGTCAGTGCGGTCCGTGCCTCCATGCGCTTCGCGCTTGCCGTTCAAGAAATGTCCGTGGCGGCCGGCTCAGCCGGCGGATACACCGCGCCCCGAGTTTTCGGCAATCGCTTGTGTGTCAGGAGGACGAACGCAATTCCAGAGTCACTGCATCTCGAAGCTGGTGCACGCAAGTTGACGCGACCATCAGGGAGCGGCGACCTTGCATGAAACCGCAAGGTCACAGCAGCGCAGGAATTGCCCTAGCAGCCCATCGGTGGAGGGCGTATGAAGAGCTGGGGATGCAGCTGGCGGCTTGCCGCCCGAACCCCAGGCACCGGAGCAGTCTGCGCCAGTTCCACCAGGATCAGCGCAACCATGGTCACCGCCGTCGGCACCACCGTGTGCATGGTGATGCAAAGCTGGCAATGGTCGGCGTCCGTCGGGTTCGCGTGCGTGTGCACCGCCTGGGCCACCGCCAGCATTGCCAGCAGCGCCAGGCACAACAGCGCAATCGCCACCATTCCGCGGGATCGCGGGCCGTGGCGTTTGCCGTCGTGCGTCAGCCGGGAACGGAACAAGCAGAACTCTCCTGTGTATAGAATACTCGCTTTTGCGCGCCAGGCCACTTCCCCCGTCCCGCATCCCGCAGCCCCGCCCGCCAACCAGCCGCCCCGCGCCGCGTCTAAAATTGAAGAACCATGAGACTTCGGCCACTCGCGTTCGGCTTGCCCGCGCTGGCACTCCTTGCCTTCGGCGCATCCGTCGCGCGCGCACAAGCGGACTCTTCAACAAAGACTGTCTATCTCCCCGTGCCGCCGCAATCCCAATCCGATCAGCAGCAGCACGGAAAGCCGATTTCCATCAGTCCCGGCCTGCCCAATACCGGCTCCAACCATCGCCTCATCCTCAAAGATGGCACCTTCCAGATGTGCCGCAAGTACGAGATCGTCGGTGACCGCGTCCGCTATCTCTCCCAGGAGCGCGGCGACTGGGAAGAGATCCCCGCCAATCTCGTCGACTGGGACGCCACCCGCAAATGGGAGCAGAACCACGCTGGCCCTTATCAGCCCGACTCATCTGCCATGAAGGAAGCCTCAGAACTCGACAAGGAAGAAGCCGCCGAGCGCGCAGACGATCTGGCCCGCATGCCCATGGTCGCCAAAGGCCTCGAGTTGCCCGACCAGGAGGGCGTCTTCATCCTCGACACCTTCCGCGGTACCCCCGAGCTCGTCCCCGTCGCATCCAGTGACCTCAATATGCACGGCCGCTCCCACCACGGCCTCAGCATGCTCAACCCGCTTGCTGGCGCGCGCACCGATCTTGAGCTCGATGGAGCCCACGCCCGCGTCCACCTCCACATCAATGACCCGGTGCTCTACATCTCGCTCGACACCGCCGACTCCATGGAGCCCGCCGGCGCGTACGCTCTCACCGTCAAGACCAGCAAAGACACCGTCGCCAACGGCCCCCACGGCGCGCACTCCGCATCGTCCGGCTTTGCCATCGTTCATGTGGACGAGCGCCGCGCCATCCGCCTCGTCGGCGGCATCCACGTCAACCCGCTCGGCAAGGTCACCCAAAGTGAAAACGTGATTTCCGCCACGGTCGAGCGCATGCCCGGCGGTCACTGGCTCAAAATCACGCCCCGGCAGAACCTGCTCATCGGCGAATACGCCCTGGTCGAAATCCTCTCGCCCACTGAGATCAATCAAACCGTCTGGGACTTCCGCGTCGACCCCACCCTCGGCGACAACCCCGGCTCGCTCACGCCCATCCGGTAGCGCCGCGACTACTCCCGCACCGCAATCCCCAGCGCCTTCATCTTCCGGTAAAGGTGGCTCCGCTCCAGCCCCAGCAGCTCCGCCGCCCGGCTGATGTTGTTCCGTGCCTCTTCAATCTTCTTCAGAATGTACTCCCGCTCGTAGGCGTCGCGCGCCTGCTGCAGCGTGGAGAAATCCTCCGTGCTGCCCCTGCCGGCCTTGTGTACCAGCGGCGGCAGGTGCTTGCGCTCAATGCGCAGCGCCCGCGGATTCAGAATCAGCACACGTTCAATCACATTCTTCAGCTCGCGCACATTCCCCGGCCAGTGGTAGTGTTCCAGCACCTCCAGTGCATCCTCGCCGATCTCCATCCGCGGCCGCCCATACTGCCTTCCGAACTCCGCCAGGAACTCTCGCGCCAGCGGCGGAATATCCTGTTTGCGCTCGCGCAGCGGCGGCACAAAAAATGGCACCACATTCAGCCGGTAGAACAGATCCTCGCGAAAATTCCCCTTCGCAATCTCCTCTTCCAGGTCCTTGTTCGTCGAGGCAATCAGCCGCACATCCACGCGCAGCGGCTGCGCGCCGCCCACCGGCGTAAACATCTGGTCGTCCAGCGCGGAAAGCACCTTCGCCTGCGTCTTCAGGCTCATGTCCCCCACTTCGTCCAGAAAAAGCGACCCTCCGTCGGCCCGCTCCAGCGTCCCGCGCTGCTCCGGCGGACCTCCCGGCCGAGCCCCGTGCCGGTACCCGAACAGCTCCGACTCAATGTGCGCCTCCGGAATCGCCGCGCAGTTCAACTCCACGAACACCCGGTCGCGCCGCAGGCTCTCGGCATGAATCGCGCGCGCAATCAGCTCCTTGCCGGTGCCCGACTCGCCGTAAATCAGCACTCTCCCGTTGGTCGGCGCCATTAGCCTGATCTGTTGCCGCAGCGCCTTCACCGGCACGCTCTCGCCCGTCAGCACTGAGTTCACGCTGAACTGCCGCTTGAACTCCAGGTTCTCCGTGCGCAGCCGCCGCGCCTCCACGGCGTTCTTCAGCACAATCAGCGTCCGCTCCAGCGACAGTGGCTTCTCCAGAAAGTCGAACGCACCCAGCTTGGTCGCCTTCACCGCCGTCTCAATCTTGCCGTGGCCGCTGATGATCACCACCTCCGGCCGCGAAGCCGCCGCCAGCGCATGAATCTCCGCCAGCACCTCCAGCCCGTCGCGGTCCGGAAGCCAGATGTCCAGCAGCACCACGTCATACGGCGCGTCTTCCACCAGCACCATCGCCTCGGCCGCCGTTGCCGCCGAGGCCACCGCATAGCCTTCCTCGCGAAGAATCTCCTCGAGCGACCTGCGTATCTCCGTCTCGTCGTCCACCACCAGAATGTGATTCATGGCCGCGCCTCCGAAACCGGAGCCCGCGCGCCATCTTCTGCCGCCGGGCTCACCGTCTGCTCCATCAGCGGCAGCCGCACCACGAACCGCGCACCCTTCGGGCTGTTGCTCTCTGCGCGAATCGATCCTCCATGCTCCTGCACAATCTTCGCCGCAATCGAAAGCCCCAGTCCCGTTCCTCTTCGCTTCGTCGAGTAGAACGGCAGAAACAGCCGCTCACGAATCTCGTCCGTCAATCCATGCCCGGTGTCGGCCACCACCACTTCCACCGCTCCACCGTCCTCGCTCAGGCTGCTGGAAACGCTCAGCACGCGCAGCAGGCTACCCTGCATCGCCTCCGCCGCATTGTCCATCAGGTTCGCCAGAGCACGCCGCATCGCCTCTGGATCGGCCAGCACCTGCGGCAGATCGGCCTCAAGCGCGCGACGCACCGTAATCCCTTCCAGCCGGCCCGCGAACAGCGCCAGCGCTTCATCCGTCACCTGATTCATGTCGCACGCCCGCGGCTGCGGCGCGGGAAACTGCGCCAGCGCGGAGAACTGGTCCACCAGCGTCCGCAGCGTGCTCACGCAGCCCAGAATCACCTCACTGCATTTGCGGATAATCGAATTCGACTCCGGCTGCCCGCGATCCAGGTGCCGGTCCAGGTGCCGCCCAATCCGCTCGGCGGAAAGCGCAATCGGCGTCAGCGGATTCTTGATCTCGTGGGCCACGCGCTGCGCCACCTCCTTCCACGCCACCTGACGCTGTGCGCGCAGCAATTCTGACGTGTCTTCCACCACCAGCACCGTCCCCGCCTGCCCATCACCAAGCTCCAGCCGCGCGCTCGTCACCGCCAGGTGCATCGTGCGCCCGCCCGTGTGCATTTCCATCTCTGTTGAGGCCGCGCCCATCCGCCGGCCTCGCCGAATCACTCCCGCAAAGTCCTCCACTGACTCTGCGGGCAGCAGCGCCTCCAGCTTCTTTCCCCGCAGGCCGCCATCGTTGCCCACGCCCAGCAGCACGGCGAATGCGCGATTGGCCTGCAGCACCGTGCCCGTCGCGTCCAGCGTCACCACGCCGCTCGGAATCGTCTCCACAATCGTCTCCAGCTCGCGCCGCCGCACCTCGTTCGCATGGTGCGCCTCGGAAAGCTGCGCCGCGGACCGCTCCGCCATCTGCCGGCTCGCCTCCAGGTCCCCGGCCATGTGGTTGAACGACTCAATAAGCTCTCCCATCTCTCCGCTGCTCATCAGCTGCACGCGATGGTCGTACTTGCCCGCCGCTATCTCGTCCATCGCGTCGGCCAGCGCCTCCACCGGCCGCGTAATCTGCTTGGACAGAAACAGCGCAAGCCACACGCTCGCGAAAAATACCACCGTGGTAATCAGCATCAGCATCAGGATGAACGTGGTCCGCACCTGATGCCGTGAACGAAATAGTTGCCAGTATTCTTCCGCGCCTGACCGTATGCGCGCCGTCGTCTGGCTCAGTCCCTGCGGCATGGGCAGCGCCACCACCACCGTTTTGCCTTCCGCCGTCGCCGCCATGCCCAGCGCATACTCCCGCTCGCCCACCCGCAGCACCGGCTGCCCCAAGTGCTGCGCCGTTGAGTACACCGCCGCTGAAAGTGGTCCGCGAAGCGGTATCGCCGTGCCCTTCTCCTCGCCGTTCAACCACGTCTGCAAGGTCGCCGAGCTCGCCTCCGGCGGCGCCCGGTAGCTGCCCATCACGCGCTCGTTCTTGTCGTACACAAACACAAATCCGCCCGCCAGCGTGATCCTGTGCGCGCTCAAAATTCGGTCGATTGTTCCCGTATCGTCAGTCACCGCGCCCGACGCCGCAATCGACTGCGCCTCCACCCGCGCGTTGTTCGTCACGTATTGCGCCAGCTCCAGCGCCACGCGCGTCGAGTCCTGGCGCAGCTCCGCCGTCGGCTGCGTAAACCAGCGGTCAATTGACCGGTTCATCAACTGAAAGCTGAACAGAAACATGAACACCGCGGGCGTCAGCGCGATAATCACCGCGCCCAGCACCATCCGCGTCCGCAGCCGCGCCCCCAGCGCGCTGCTGCTCTGGTCCGCATAAGCCTTCAGAATGTTCCGCAGCAGCAGCAGCAGCAGAACCAGCAGCAGCAGAAACACCACCACCGTCAGCCCGGTAAACGCCAGCGTCTCCCCTGCCGTATCCGGGTTCAGGAACTTCACTCCCGATGGATTGAAGGCCTGCAGCGCGCCCAGCAGTGCAAAAAAAAGCAGCACTCCCGCCGCCAACCAAAGCACAGTGCGCCGCCGTGATTGCCCGCCGCCCGACATGCCGCGATTATAGGCGCAGCCCACGCGCGCCGCGAACCAAAAACCCGCGTCAATCCCTGCTCAGTCCAGCACTTCGGCCGCCGCCGTCCACCCCCGCTGCTGGCTCTCCGCCACTCCCCGATGCGTCAGCGCGCCCATCCACGTGTTCAGCCCAGCGGCCAGCCCCGCGTCCTGCTTCAGCGCCTCGCGCGCGCCATGGTTCGCCAGCCGCATCAGATAAGGGAAGGTCGAATTCGTCAGCGCCAGCGTCGACGTGTGCGGCACCGCGCCCGGCATATTCGTCACGCAGTAGTGCACCACCCCGTCCACCACATAGCTCGGGTTCGAGTGCGAAGTCGGCCGCGCCGTCTCCACGCATCCGCCCTGGTCAATCGCCACGTCCACAATCACCGCGCCTTTCTTCATCTGCGCCACCATCCCGCGCGTCACCAGCTTCGGCGCCGTCGCCCCCGGAATCAGCACCCCGCCAATCACCAGGTCCGCCTCGCGCGTCGCGTTGGCAATGTTGTAGCTGTTGGAGGCAATCGTATACAGCCGCCCGCCGAAAATATCCTCCAGCTCGCGCAGCCGGTTCAGGTTCATGTCGATCAGCGTCGTCTTGGCCCCGAATCCCAGCGCAATCCGCGCCGCGTTCGTGCCCACAATCCCCCCGCCCAGGATTGTCACGTGCGCCGGCGGCACGCCCGGCACGCCGCCCAGCAGAATCCCCCGCCCGCCCCGCTCCCGCTCCAGATACGTCGCGCCCACCTGCACGCTCATTCGTCCCGCCACTTCGCTCATCGGCATCAGCAGCGGCAATCCGCCCCGCGCGTCGCGCACCGTCTCATAGGCAATCCCGATCACCTTCTCCGCCAGCAGCCTGTCCGTCAGCACCGGCACCGGCGCCAGGTGCAGATAGGTGAACAGCACCAGCCCTTCGCGAAAAAATGCGTACTCCTTCTCGATCGGCTCCTTCACCTTCACCACCATCTCGGCTTTGCCCCACACATACCCGGCCTCGCCCACCATCTCCGCGCCTGCGTTCTGATACTCCTCGTCCTCAAAGCCTGACTGCGCGCCCGCCCGCGTCTCCACCAGAACCTTGTGCCCGGCCTCGGTCAGCGCCTTCACGCCCGCCGGCGTCACGCCCACGCGCGCCTCGTTGTCCTTGATCTCCCTGGGAACGCCGATGATCATCGCTCGACTCCTCCGCGCATTTGGATGCGGACCGGGGCCCGCCGGACGCTGCCCCGGTTTCGGGCTCGCGCTGCCCGTAATCCTACTGCGCCGACCCTTGGCGACGCGCGCAGTCTTCCTCACCCCGCCGCAACACTTTCTTTGCACGCCCGCGCCCGTGCGTTACCCTGTCAGGGTCTGTTCATACTCCCCGAACGGCAGGCGTTGCGAGCGAAAATTGTCTCAGCCAAGGCGGAGGACGAAGACTTTGGTGATTCCAAGGCGAGGACGACAACGAAGGATGAGGCGATTTTCGCCGCAACCCGGAGGGACGAGGCCAATTTCCCCGATTTCGTCGTCGGTCGTCGCTTGCAGACACCAGGTATGCGTCGCTCCTCCCTTCTTGAACTGGAAGAAATCGGCTCTCGTCGCCGCCGTCCGCGGAGTATAAACAGACCCTAAGCACGCAAGACCGTTCGCGGTCCGGCAGCATCCCGCCGAGGCCCGGAAAAGCTTGTCCTTCCCCAATCGAACCTGCTGCACTGCCTTTTTCAAGGAGAGCCGATGTCCCTGTCCAAGCCTTCCCTTTGCTTCTCTCTCGTCTTCGTCGTTGCCGCCGTCTTCGCCGCCGCGCAACCCGCCCCCGCTCAATCCACCGCCGCGCCCACCATTCCCACGCCCATCTCCGTCCTCGGCCACAATCCCGGCGACGATTTCTACCTCGCCGACTACGAGGACACCCTCCGCTACTTCCACGCCCTAGCCGGCGCCTCTGATCGCATCAAGATGTTCACCGTTGGCACTTCCACCGAGGGCCGTCCCATCGAAATCGCCGTCATCTCCTCACCGGAAAACCTCGCCAAGCTTGACGAGTACAAACAAATCGCCGGCCGCCTGGCCCACGCTGAAAACCTCGACGACTCCCAGGCTCTCGCCCTCGCACGCACCTCCAAGGTCATCGTCCACATTGACGGCGGACTCCACTCCTCTGAGGTTGCCGGCCCGCAGCACACCATGCTCATCGCTTACAAACTTCTCTCCGCCCACCATGACCCTGAAGTGGACGCCATCCTCAACAACGTCATCCTCGTTCTATGGCCCACCCTCAATCCTGACGGGCAGGACATGGTCGTCCATTGGTATCGCGGCAACGTCGGCACCAAATACGAAGTCAGTCCCATGCCCTGGCTCTATCAGAAGTACGTCGGCCACGACAACAACCGCGACGGCTTCATGCTCAACATGAAGGAAGAGCAGGTCGTCACCAAGGAGGAGCTCGACTTCAGCCCTGAAATCTTCTACTGCCAGCACCAGACCGCGCCCTTCCCCGCGCGCATCTGGATTCCCCCGTTCTCTGATCCCATCTCCACCAACATCAATCCCATTGTGCGCAGTTGGCTCAACCTCATCGGCACCAACATGACCGCCTATCTCGACGAGCACCACATGCCCGGCGCAGTCTCCGAATCCGAATTCGACAACTGGTACGCCGGATTTATGGACTGGGCCAGCGTCTTCCGCAATGAGATGTCCTTCTTCACTGAGACCGCCCTCTACCGATACGCCACTCCGCACTTTTACACCGTCAATGACTTCCCCAAGCCCTTCCGCGACCTCCGCGCCCTCAGCATGTACTCCACGCCCTGGCAGGGCGGCTGGTGGCGGCTCAAGGACGCGGTCGATTACATGGTCGCCGCCGACATGTCCGTCCTCGACCTCGCCGCCAAAAACCGCCAGACCCTCCTCTATAACCGTTACCAGGCCGCCCGCGACAACATCGAGCTCTACAGCAAGGAGCCGCCCTTCGCTTACGTCATCAGTGACAAGCAGGCTGACACTCCTGAGGCTGCGCACCTCGCCGGGCTCATGATTGAAAACGGCCTCGACGTCTACACCGCGAAAAACGGCTTCGACGCCAACGGCGTCCACTATCCCGCCGGTTCCTGGGTCATCCCCATGAACCAGCCCTTCGCGCCCATGGCCAAGGAGCTCTTCGAGCGCCAGCGCTACCCCACTGAAATCGAGGAAGGCACCTCCAAGGCCGTTGACCTGCCTTACGACGTCACCGGCTGGACCCTCCCGCTGCAATTGGGCGTCCACGTCGACGCCGTCACCGATCCCCTCACCGCAGCGCAGCGCGCCGCCCTCACCAAAATCGACAAGGTTGCCCTGCCCGCCACCAGCGTCGAAGGCGCGGGCCCGGTCTTCGCCGTCACCCATCGCGCCAACGCATCCTTTGAGCTTGTGAATGCCGCGCTCAACTCCGGGGCGCACGTTGCCGTCGCCCAGCAGCCCGTCAAAACCGACGAAGGCGAGGAGACCGGCGCGTTCCTGGTCAGCGGCGTCAGCCGCGCCTCCCTCGACTCGCTCGTCAAGCAGTACGGCGTCAACGCCGTTGCCATCAGCAACCCCGCGCACACGCTGCCCATCAAAAAAGCCCGCGTCGGACTCTATCGCCCCTGGGAGCCTTCCATCGACGAAGGCTGGACCCGCTGGATCCTCAAAACCTACGGCTTCCAGCCCATCAGCATTTACAACGCCGACATGCGCGCGGCCGACCTCCGCAGCCGCTTTGACGTCATCATCATTCCTGACATCTCCTCACGCCAGATGATGGATGGCTTCGGCGTCGGCGTCGTGCCCGGCCAGTACGCCGGCGGCATCGGCCGCGAAGGTCTCGACAACCTCCGCCAGTTCGCCCGCGAAGGCGGCACGCTTCTCGCCTTCAACGACTCCGCCAAAGCGCTCATCCCTCTTCTCTCGCTCCCGGTCAAAGACGTCCTCAAGGGTCTGGGCTCCGACAAGTTCTTCTGCTCCGGCGCGCTGCTGCGCGTCAACACTCAGAACGCCGATCTGCCTGATAACTTCGGCGCGCCCGATTCGCCCGTCGTCGTCTTCCAGAACGGTTCGGCCTTCGTGCCCCAGCCCGGCTTCCGCGGCGTCATCCTCGCCAGCTATCCCAGCCAGACCAACCCGCTCGAAAGCGGCCTGCTCCTGCACCCGGAAGCCATCGAGGGCAAAGCGGCCAGCGTCGAGCTCGAGTACGGCGCGGGCCGCATCGTCCTCTTTGGATATCGCCCGCAGTTCCGCGGCCAGTCCCACGCCACCTATAAATACCTCTTCAACGAGCTCTACCTCTTCGCCCACCCGCCGCTGCCGCTGCTCAAACCCTCCCCACCGGCCAAATCGGAATCCGCCGAGGCCGTCCCTCCCGGATCAGGAAAATGATCCGGAGCCTCCCGGCCCGACACGTCACTCCCGTAACCCTTCCCGCGGCTCCATCCATAGAATCCAGCTAGTCAAGAGCCGCGCATACCCGTTAGGGTTCTATTGGAGATAGATTGGTACTGTCCAATTGGAGCCACCCGGTTGATGCAGAAGGCTCCCCCTTTGCTGGATTTCCCTGCTGCGGGCCGCGACGAGCCGCGAGAGGTGTTGCCTGATGACGGACTTTGAGGACGACGCGCACCGCCAGTCCCCGCCGCCGGAAAAAACCGAGCGCTTCATCGCAAATCCCTATGACAGCGCCGAGCCGCCCGCGGGAAGCCCCATCAAGAAGTCGCCGGAACGGGGCTCGGAATACACGATGCTGCTCATCGGCTTCGCCGTCCTCGTCGTCGTCGCCATCGGCATCTATTTCCTCAAGCAGCCAAAGGCCGCGCCTCCCGGAGCCGACCTCGGCCAGGCTGTTTTCAATGCCGGCGGACTCCGCGGCCACCTTGTCACTCGCTGGGAGGGCAACGCCGTCTACAAACTGGAGATCGAGCCGATCGATCCCACGTACGCGGCCGGCTTCGCCTATGCCGCCGCCCATCCGCCAAGGCCCATCGAGTTCAACCTTCGCATCCTGGATGCCTCCGGCTTCGCGCTCTGCAGCACCCAGGTCCTGCTGCCCTTTGACCCGTCCACCGTCCCGTCGGAGTCCGCCAGTCTGCCTTCCGGCCGCGGCAAAAAAGCTCAGGAAGCCCGCGCCGCCGCCAAGCAGGCTGACCTTCAAGCCCGTCAGACCCAGGAAACGCAGCGCGAGAGCGGCCACGACGTCCTGCAGGAAAAACTCGGCAACGACGGCAGTGTCGCCTCTCTTTACACCCAGGGGGCTCTGCGCTGCACCTCCGATCAGTATGCCCACTTCGACTACTGGGACTTCAACACCAACTTCCCCACCGTCCAGGAACAGCACGACCTGATGACGCACAAGTCGCAACGACAGGCCGAACTCTCCCGCGCCCAGCACGAAGCCGCCCGCCGCAAGGCGCAGCGGATGCTCGAGTCCGCCTTTTACGTCGAAGGCGATGTCCGCGTGAACACCTGGGATCAGGCCGCCGGCATGCTCGGCTCAGGCGCGGGAAAGAGCTTCTATGTCGCCAAGGCCAGCGACCGGCCCATCGCAGCCGGCTGGGCTTCCAACGGCACCCTCATTCATTACAAGTGCGACCAGCACGGCATCTGCGTGCTCACCCAGTCCGGCACCGGCACCGTTATCCTGGGCTCCATGAATCAGTAACGCGCAATCGTCTTAACGCGTCGAACGGGCCGAATCCTGACAACTTCTCGCCCGCCGCAGGAATCAGCCGCTCACTCACTCCGCCCCGCTCACTCCGCGTTGTCAATCTGCGCGCGCTGCAAAGTATCCGAATAATCCACGTACACAGCCTTCCACGTCGTAAAGAAGTCGATCGCGCCAAGCCCCTCGCGGTGCCCGTTCCCCGTCTGCTTCACGCCGCCGAACGGCAGATGCACCTCCGCGCCAATCGTCGGCGCATTGATGTAGGTAATCCCCGCTTCCAGGTCCCGCATCGCCGCAAACGCCCGGTTCACGTCCTTCGTGTAGAGCGCCGTCGACAAGCCGTAGTCAATCGAGTTGGCAATCTCCACCGCCTGCTCAAACGTCTCGAACTCAATCAGCGAAACCACCGGCCCAAAGACCTCTTCGCGCGCAATCCGCATCTCCGGCTTCACTCCGGCAAAGATCGTCGGCTCAAAGAAGGTCCCCTTCGCATAACTTCCGCCGGTAAGTGCGTGCCCGCCCAGCAGCAGCTTCGCGCCTTCGCCGCTGGCAATCTCCGCATACTTCGCTGATGTGGCAATCTGGCTCGCATTCACCTGCGGGCCCACCTGCATCCTCTCGTCCAGCCCGTTGCCCACCCTCAGAGCCTTGGCTCGCGCCACAAACTCCGCCGTGAACTGCTCCGCAATCCCCTTCTGCAGCAGGATGCGGCTCGTCGCCGTGCAGCGCTGTCCGGTGGTGCCGAACGAGCCCCACAGCGCACCGTCCAGCGCCAGTTCCAGGTTCGCGTCGTCTAGCACAATCTGCGCGTTCTTGCCGCCCATCTCCAGCGACACCGCCTTGAACGTCGCCGCCGCACGCTGGCCCACCAGCGATCCCACCTGGCTTGACCCCGTAAAGCTGATCGCCCGCACGTCCTTGTGCTCCACCAGCGCCGAGCCCGCGCCCGCCCCGCCCCCGAACACAATGTTCACCACGCCCCGCGGCAGTCCCGCATCCACCAGCGTCTGCACCAGGTTATAGACCGAAAGCGGCGTATCCGTCGCCGGCTTGATCACGCACGTATTCCCCGATACCAGCGCCGGAAACAGCTTCCAGCTCGGAATCGCCATCGGGAAATTCCACGGCGTAATCATCCCCACCACGCCCACCGGCATCCGCACGCTCATGGCGAATTTATTCTGCAACTCGCTCGGCGTCGTCACGCCGAACAGCCGCCGCCCCTCGCCGGCCACGTAAAACGCCTCGTCAATCGCCTCCTGCACGTCGCCGCGCGTCTCCGCCAGCACCTTGCCCATCTCCCGGGTCATGTCGCGGGCAAACTGCTCCTTGCGCTCGCGCAGCAGCATCCCGGTCCGCATCAGGATCTCCGCCCGCTTCGGCGCCGGAACCAGCCGCCAGGTGGCATAAGCCTTCTTGGCCGCCGCCACCGCCAGATCCACATCTTCGGCCTCCGACAGCGGAAACGCCCCCACAACATCCTCGTGGTCCGCCGGGTTCAGGTTCAGCGTCGTCTTGCCGCTCTTTGCGGGCATCCATGCGCCGCCAATCAGGTTGTTATACGTGGGATAGGTCATAATAGCCTCAATTGAATTGGGGAATGCGGGGCCACGGACCCGGCTTTTTGCGCCCCCGGGTCCTTTTTTGCGTCCCGTCTCGCGCCCGCAAACACCTGAGTTTATCGCATCGGACGGGGGGATGTGACCTCCGGTGCACCTTTCCCACTGCGCCCTGCGCCGCCAACGCCCACTGGCCGTACAATACTTCTTGAGGTAGACCCAGCTCTCCATGTCATCGAACGGTTATCCTTCGCGCGCTTCGCGATTGCACGGCCTGCGTTCGCTCTTCAGCATGTTTTCGAGCGACCTGGCCATTGATCTTGGCACTGCCAACACCCTCGTCTTCGCTGCCGGCAAAGGCATCGTCGTCGACGAGCCATCCATCGTCGCCATCAACAAGAACACCGGCGAGGTCGAAGCCGTCGGCAAGGAGGCCAAGGAGATGCTGGGCCGCACCCCCGGCAACATCGTGGCCATCAAGCCCATGAAGGACGGCGTCATCGCTGACTTCAAAGTCACTGAAAAAATGCTCAATTACTTCATCCAGAAAGCGCACAACCGCAAGATGCTCGTCCATCCGCGCATCGTCATCGGCGTGCCGTCTGAGATTACGCAGGTGGAAAAGCGCGCCGTCGAGGACTCCGCCTATCGCGCCAAGGCCAGCGAGGTCTACCTCGTCGAGCAGGCCATGGTCGCCGCCATCGGCGCGGGCCTCCCCATCACTGAGCCCGGCGGCAACATGGTCGTCGACATCGGCGGCGGAACCACCGACATCGCCGTCATCTCTCTCTCCGGAATCGTCTACTCCCGCTCGGTCCGCATGGCCGGCAACCAGATGGACGAGTCCATCACCAACTACCTAAAGCGCAAGTACAACCTTCTCATCGGCGAGCGCACAGCAGAGCAGATCAAGATTGAAATCGGCTCGGCCTACCCGCTCGATAAACCCCTCACCATGGAAATCAAGGGCCGCAACCTCATTGAAGGCGTACCCAAAACCATCTCCATCGACGACAGCGAAATCCGCGAAGCCCTCGGCGAGTGCATCGCCGTCATCATGAATGCCATTCGCGTCGCGCTCGAGCGCACACCGCCCGAGCTCTCCGCCGACATCAGTGACCGCGGCATTGTCCTCACCGGCGGCGGCGCGCTCATCAAGAACCTCGACCAGCGCATCCGCGAGGAAACCGGACTGCCCGTCTCCGTCGCCGACGACCCGTTGGCTTCCGTGGTCCTCGGCACCGGAAAAATGCTCTCCGATTTCCGGCTGCTGCGCAAAATCAAGATCGACTAGGGCCCTCGGGACCCGTCTCCCGGCGCAGCGCGTTCAGGCAGCCGGAACGCACAGCCCCGGGCCCGCGTCTGGGTCATTCCCGGCTTTGGGTCACCCCGCGTTGGGGCATTATGGAATCGTTCATCGTCCGCTATCGGAACCTTCTCGTGCTGCTGGCCCTGCTCGCCGCGCAGATCGTCGGACTCGCCATGCAGGTCCGCCGCTCCGATTCCGCCCAGATGAGCCTCGACCCGCGCGACAGCGGTGGTGTGCGCCTCATCCGACTCTGGGCCAACGCCCTCGTCTCCCCGCCCGAGCGGCTCATCCACTCCACCCGCAACGGCCTCTTCGACGTCTGGCAGAACTACATTGACCTGCGCCAGGTCCGCAGCCAGAACAAGGACCTCGAACAAACCATCGACCGCCTCCGCCTCGAGCAAGCGGCATTGCTTGAAGATGCCCGCCAGGGCGAGCGTCTCCAGGCTCTCCTTCACTTCCAGGAAAAGTACATCTACAAGACCCTCGCCGCCCAGGTCATCGGCTCCAGCGGCAGCCAGCAATCCCATGTCGTCTACATCGACAAAGGCGAGGACGACGGCCTCCATCGCGACATGGCCGTCATCACCCCCGACGGCATCGTCGGCAAAATCCGCGAGGTCTATCCCCACTCCGCCCAGGTGCTCATGATCAACGACCAGACCAGCGGCGCTGGCGTCATCCTTGAATCCACGCGCCTGCGCGGCATCCTGCGCGGCAACGCCATCGGCCAGCCGGAGGTCGTCGGCATCCTCTCCGACAATCGCATCCAGCCTGGCGAAAAAGTCCTCACCGCCGGCGGCGACCTCATCTTCCCCCGCGGCCTGCCCGTCGGCGTCGTGCAGAAGGTTGTCACTGACCCCGACCGCGATTCCTTCATCGACGTCATCCTCAAGCCCGCCGCTCACATCGATCGCCTCGACGAGGTTCTCGTCATCACTTCCACCCAGCCCCGCTTCCCGCCCGACGAAAAGAAGGACATGGCCGAAAGCCAGGCCATCGACGGCAAGGTAGTCGCTGCCGCAGAGGCGGAGAAAAAAGCCACCGAGGTCCAGGAAGAACGCCTCCCCGGCCTGCTCGTCCCCAACCTTCCGCCGGACCAGCAGCCGCTCAACCAAAGCACCCCGCCCAACCCCCTCGCCAAGCAGCCGCCGCAGCCGCTGCACCCTGACCAGTTCTCGCCCACCGCCGTCACCGGCGACTCCCAGCCGGCCCCCGCCCAATCTCCCGCGCCCGCGCAGCCCGCCGCCAAAAAGCCCGCCCCACGCACCGGCAACCCCTCCGCCCCTCGCACTGGAAATCCCCCGCGGAGGAACCCCTAGTCATGTCCGTCCTCACGGCCAACACCCGCCGAGACCTCGAAATCCAGCGCTTCCCCCTGCTCATGTACGGGCTGGTGCCGCTCGTCTCCCTGGTGCTGCAGGCCTGGCTGCCGCGCGTTCTCGGCCGCTATGCATGGTTCGATCTCCCCCTCATCGTCACCGTCTACTTCGCGCTCGGCCGCCGCAGTCCCATCCAGGGCACGGTCATGGGCGCCGCCCTCGGCATCTTTGAGGACGCGCTCACCCACCACGCCATCGGCATCAACGGCATCGCCAAAACCGTCGTCGGCTATCTTGCCGCCTCCACCGGCGTTCGCATTGACGTCGAAAATCGCGCCATCCGCATTCTCCTCATCTTCGTTCTCTCGCTCGTCTCCAGTGGAATCTACATCTTCGTCTACCGCGGCCTGCTCGGCCTCAACCTTCGCACCGACTGGCTGTTCGAGCTCTCGAAGGCCCTCGGCAACTCCGCAATCGCTGTCGTCGTCTTTCCCCTGCTGGATCGCTTCCAGATTCGCGATTGACCCCGTACATGCCCCGCTGCAAGCAAAATCGCAACGCGCTATGCTAGGAACGTAGTCTCATGGCTTTCGAAAAATCTACACGAGGCGAAAAACTCTCCGGCATCAAGCTCAATGCCGTGCTGTACGGCATCCTGCTCTTGATGCTCGCGCTCTCCGCAGGCCTCTGGCGGCTCCAGGTCATCGGCGCGCAGAACTTCCGCGTCCTCGCCGAGCAGAACCGCATCCGCAAGGTCCCCACCCTCGCCGGGCGCGGCAAACTCTTTGACCGCTACAACCGCCTCATCGTCGACAACTACCCCTCCGTCTCCTGCTTCCTGCTGCGCGAGCAGGCCGCCAACCTCAACGCTGACCTGCCCCTCATCGCCAAAGGCCTTCACCTCGACCTCGACCAGCTTCGCGCCACCATCCGCCATTACCGCCACTCCCCCGGCTACCAGCCCATCCCCATCAAGCAGGACATCACGCCAGACGAGCAGGCCTTCATCGCCGCCCATCGCAATGAGCTGCCCGAACTCGAAACCATCGACGAGGAGCGCCGCCTCTATCCCGCCAACGGCTTCGCCTCCCACCTCATCGGCTACGTCGGCGAGGTCAGCGAGGAAATGTTGAATGACCCGCGCTACGCCGCCTACGAGCCCGGCGACGTCGTCGGCAAGGCCGGCGTCGAGGAGACTTACGACTCACTTCTCCGCGGCCAGGACGGCTCACGCGACGTCATCGTCGACAGCCGCGGCCGCGAGGTCGGCATCCTCGGCACCCAGCACGCCATCCCCGGTATGGACCTCCGCCTCACCATCGACATCGACCTGCAGCGCGCCGCGGAGCTTGCCATGGGCGACCGCGACGGCGCGCTCGTCGCCATGGACCCGCGCAACGGCGAAATCCTCGCCCTCGTCTCCCGCCCCAGCTTCGACCCCAACAAATTCGCCGTCCGCATCGATCGCGCCGACTGGGACGAGCTCATCACCGACCCCTCCCATCCGCTCCTCGACAAGGCCATCCAGGCCCAGCTCGCACCCGGCTCCACCTTCAAGATCGTCATGTCCGTCGCCGGACTGCAGGAGGGCATCGCGCAAAATCTCCACGTCTACTGCAACGGCGGCGCTTCCTTTTACGGCCACTTCTACCATTGCGACAGGCGCCACGGCGCGGTCGACATCCACAACGCCATCCCTGACTCCTGCGACACCTTCTTCTACACCCTTGCCGACAAGCTCGGCATTGACCGCATCGACAAATACGCCAAGGAATTCGGCTTCGGCCAGAAGACCGGCATTGACCTGCCCAACGAGCAGCCCGGCCTCATGCCTTCCGCCCAGTGGGTCATGCGTGACTACCACCGCAAGTGGTACGCCGGCGAAACCATCTCCGTCGGCATTGGCCAGGGCGCAATCGAGGCCACGCCCATCCAGCTCGCGCGTTACATCGGCGGCGTCGCCTCTGACGGCCACATGGTCCGCCCTCACGTCGTCTTCCCTGACCAGCTTCCGCCCTACTTCCGCCAGTGGCTCAAGGAAAACTACCCCGGCTCCGGTAACGCCTACGTCCCCATCGACCCGCAGAACTGGATCACCATCACCGACGGCATGGCGCAGGTCACCGAGCCCGGTGAGTTCCACACCGCCAGCTCCGCGCACCTCAACGGCATCGATCTCGCCGGCAAAACCGGCACCGCCCAAACCGTCAGCGACGCAACCATCAAGCGCCTCGGGCTCAAGGGCAAAGCTTACGTTCCCAATGTGTGGTTTGTGGGCGTCGTGCCGCGCCGCAATCCGTATCTTGTGGTGGCCGTCCTGTGGATGCACGGCGACTTCAGCTACTACGCTGGCCGCATCGCCTCCCGCGTCGTCGCCGCCTTCGTGGACAAAGAACGCCGCCTGGCCCACAACCTGCCCAACTCCCCGGCCGCCAATGCTCCGGTCGACGTCGGCGCCGTCTGGTCCATTCCCAACCCCGCGGGCTCAGCCGGAAAGTCTCAGGTCGCCCGCATGCACGCCGGCCACTTCTTCGTCTATCCCCATCCGGACTCCGACCCCCAAATCGCCCCCCCCGCCATAGCCAGTTTTGACAACTCCCTCCTGCCCGCGCCGCCCGCCGGCATCGCCCGCCCCGCGCCTGTCTCTCCGGCCCATCCCATTCCCGCCGCCGCCCAGCTCGGCACTCTTCTGCTCGGCACGGCCCTGCCTGAGCTCCACTGGAAGAGGCGATGAGACCCGTCCGCCGCTTCCTCAGCTTTCGTGACTTTGACTGGGCCCTCCTCGCCATGGTCCTGCTGCTCTGCACCATCTCCGTCTTTGAGATCTACTCGGCCACCCTCCACACCCGCTACGTCGGCTTCCACATCAAGCAGATCTACTGGATCGCCGGCGGCCTCGTGGCCATGTTCATCTTCGCCCGCATTGACTACCACCGCCTCCTCGACTGGACGCCCTGGGCCTATGGCCTCTGCCTCTTCGCGCTCGCCGCCGTCCTCGTCCCTGGAATCGGCCACAAAGCTCTCGGCGCGCGCCGCTGGATCAAGCTCGGTCCCATCCTTTTCCAGCCCTCCGAGTGGGTCAAGGTTGTCCTCATCCTCGCCGTCGCACGCTACTTCGCCAACCTCGGCGCCCGCAGCCTCACCTGGCGCGACATCTTCAAGGCCTTCGTCCTCGTCGGCCTTCCCATGCTCCTGGTCCTCGAGCAGCCCGACCTCGGCACCACGCTCACTTTCACACCCATTCTCGTCGCCGGCCTCTTTCTCGGCGGAGTCAACCTCCGCCAATCCCTCATCCTCATCGCCGGTGCGCTGGTGCTCATCGTCGGCGTCTGGACCAGCGGAAAAATTCTCAAGCCCTACCAGAAGGCCCGCCTCACCAGCTTCATCAACCCCAATAACGATCCCCGCGGCACCGGCTACCAGATTCGCCAGTCCCTCATCGCCGTCGGCTCCGGCGGCATCTGGGGCAAGGGCGCGGAAAAAGGCACCCAGACCCAGGGCGATTTTCTGCCCATCCCCCACGCCGACTTCATCTTTGCCGCCCTCAGTGAGGAGCACGGCTTTGTAGGCGCGGTCTTCGTCTTGCTGCTATACTTCTCCATATTGATGCGTTTGATTCAAAACGCTCAAACAGCTGCCGACCTGCCCGGCTCCCTCATTATCATGGGCGTCGTGGCTGTGTTGACCTTTCAGATAGGGATCAACGTGGGCATGGTCATCGGGTTTATGCCCGTCACCGGAATTCCTTTACCGTTAATGAGTTACGGCGGATCTTCGGTGCTGTTTACCTTCCTCGCGCTGGGCATTGTCATGAACGTCCGCATGCGCCGGTTCGTAAACTAAGGCTTCCCCGCCCGCAAGGGCAAGGAAGCCGCTTCACAAGGTTCCCTTCTTGCCGGCCCGGGACCCAGTCCCAGCCCGCAAGAAACGATTTTTCAGACGATTACGCCGGCCAGACCGCGATTCGGTCCAGATGCCCGGCAGGATTGGGTTCATGAGCACGCAGAGACGGGTAGCCCGTTGGCAGCCAGCCGGTTGCGCGCGGTCCGCGAGAAAGCCGGGGTGGAGTCTGTTCTCCCTCGGTTCGTGGCTTGCGCTGGTGGTTGCTTTCGGGCGAACGGCCCGGCCGGAGTCCCCGGCCTCGCAGGTCACAAACTCTCTGCGCACGGATCACCCTCACATGCAGCTCGTTCGGCAGCAACTCAGCCGTCGCGGTGCGCCTCCCGGCTGGGACGGCCTCCGCATGGCCCACCGCACAGCAGCAGCTCGCAGGTCATCCCTCTCGCACTTCTCAAGCCCTTCCCGCCTCGCATCGCACCCTTCCCGCTGGCCGCAGGACCCGGCAATCCCCATTCCCCGGGCAGAAAGGTACGATGGCAAAGGAAATTTGCATCTCGTCCACGCCGCATGAAACGCGGCTCGCGATTCTGGAAGACGACCAGCTCGCGGAAATCTACTACGAGCGCGAAAACGAGTACACACTCGCCGGCTCCATTTACAACGGCCGCGTCACGCGCGTACTCCCCGGCATGCAGTCGGCTTTCGTCGATGTTGGCCTCGAGCGCGACGCTTTCCTCTATGTAACCGACTTCCTCGAGCTTGAGGATCAGGAGGACTCGGAGGAAATCGAAAAGGCCACCGTCTCCGGCGCGGCCCAGCCGCCCCGCGAGGTGCGTTCAGGCGAGGTGCGATCCGGCGAGGTGCGCCCGAGCGACCGAGCAGAGCGCCCCCAGCGCGGAGAGCGTGGCTCGCGTGCCGACCGCGGCTCTTCCGAGCGCCGCCCGCGCGAAGAAGCTCCCCGCGCTGAATCCGCGAACTCCGGTTCCGCGGAATCCCGTATCGTCATCACTCCCGAATCCTCTGACGAAACCTCGCAGCAGACTCCAGACGAAGCCGGCGCCAAGCGCTGGCGCGGACGCCGCCGGCGCGGAGGCCGCGGACCCTCCGCCGGTTCCGCCACCGACGCAGCCTCCAGAGACGTGGAAGGCGACTCCGAATCCGAGTCGCTGCCCGCCGTACCGGCCCGCAACCGCAAGCCCGGACCCGCTCACGAAATTCATGCCCAGGCTGCCCCATCCGCCCGTTCTGAGCGCGCCGCCCCGTCCGTCGTCCTTCCCGGCGAGTCGCTCTCCAGGTACGGCAGCAAGCCCTCTGACGAGGAGCCCAAATCCGCACCGCGGACGGCCCGGTCCGCAGCCGCGCCTGCGCGCAACGTCACCTCGCGGCCTTCCACGCTCATTGAGGCTCCGCTCCAGTGGGATGGCAGCGGCCTGCTGCCCGGCGAATCGCTCTCGCGCCATCGCGGCCCGGGGCCCGAAGCCCGCCCCGAATCCGCTCCCGAACCGGAGCCCGAAGCCGAGGTCGCCGCTCGCCACGCCTCCCATGACCTGGTCGAAGAAGACTTCGTCGAAGAAGAGGTCGCGGAGAACGAACTGACCGAGGAAGCCGAGGCCGTGGGCGACGAGCCCGACTCCGACGCCTCTCACAGCGTCGATCCCAATCCGCCCACCGGTTTCCGCATCTTCGGCATCGGCGGCAAAAAGAAGCCCGACGAACCATCCGGCGAGCGGCCATCGAAACCCTCCTCCGTCTCCACCGTCTCCGCCTTTGCCCCCGGCAGCGGCGTGGTGGAAGAAGAAGTCATCGAAGGCGAGGAATACGAGCTTTCCGGCCATCCCCACGTCCACCGCGGCGACGAGCACGATCTCGACGAGTACGAGGAGCAGACCCTCCAGTCCCAGATTCGCTCCGGCGACCTCGGCGAGATGCTGCAGGAAGCCCACCTCGACCATCGCATCGACCTTGACCTCGATGACAAGAACGGCGAAGAGGAAGAAGCCGGCGACGACGAGGACAGCGAGGAAGCCCAGGCCGACGGCCGTCCCGCCGCTGCTCCCGGCCAACCCCCCCGCGACCGCGGCACGCGCGGCCGCCGTGGCCGCACGCCGCAGGCAGCCCCCGGCGCACGCCGCGGCCCCTCGCGCCGCTCCGCGCAGACCTCTGACCTGCCCATCATCTCTGACCTGCTCAAGCCCGGCCAGGAGATCCTCGTCCAGATCGCCAAGGAGCCCATCGCCAAGAAGGGCGCGCGCATCACTTCGCACATCGCGCTCCCCGGCCGATTCCTGGTCTTCATGCCCACCGTTTCCCACGTCGGCGTCAGCCGCAAAATCGCCTCCGACGAAGAGCGCCAGCGCCTCAAGCACATCCTCATCAGCGAGCGTGGCGAGGCCTCCGGCGGCTTCATCGTCCGCACCGCCGCCGAAGGCGCATCGGAAGAAGAGCTCCGCGCCGACCTCCGCTTCCTCATCCATCTCTGGAACGAGATCAAGCAGCGCTCGGAGAGCTCCAAATCCCCCGCGCTCATCTACCACGACCTTTCGCTCATTGAGCGCATCCTGCGCGACCAGGTCAGCGCCGATTTCTCTTCCATCTGGGTCGATTCGCAGGACGACTACGAGCGCATCGTCCGCTTCCTCAACCGCTTCTCGCCCTCCCTCGTCCGCCGCGTCAAGCTTTACACCAAGCAGACGCCGCTCTTTGAGCACTTCGGCATTCAGGACGAGATCTCCAAGGCCCTCCGCTCCAAGGTCTGGCTCAAATCCGGCGGCTCCATCGTCATCAACCAGACCGAGGCCCTGGTCGCCATCGACATCAACACCGGCAAATACGTCGGCAAGTCCGCGCGGCTTGAGGACACCATCGTCAAAACCAACCTCGACGCGGTGCCCGAAATCGTCCGCCAGATTCGCCTCCGCGATCTCGGCGGCATCATCATCATCGACTTCATTGACATGGATGAGCGCAAGAACCGCCACCGCGTCATGGCCGCCCTCGAGGAAGCCCTCAAGAGCGACCGCGCGCCCACAAAGGTTCTGCAGTTTAACGATTTCGGTCTCGTCGCCATCACCCGCAAGCGCGTCAAGCAGTCGCTCGAGCGCACTCTCTCCATCCCCTGTCCCGTCTGCCAGGCCACCGGCATGGTCAAGAGTCCCGCCACCGTCTGCAACGAGATTTATACCGAGCTGCGCAAGATGCGGAAGCACTTTGAAAGCCAAGATGTGCTGCTCCGCGTACACCCTGAAACGGTCAAGGTCCTCAAGTCAAACAATGCCCGCTGGCTCAACGAATTCGAGGAGCTCGTCGGCCACAACATCCTCGTCAAGAGCGACGCCACGCTGCACCCCGAGCAGTTCGACATCCAGGGCTGAAACTCCGGATGAATCCGAACCCCACGCACGGGCGGCTTTCTCAAGCCGCCCTGCACCGCACAGGCCGGAGCCAACCCTCCGGCCTTTCGCTTTCTTCCACGTGGCGTGCAACTTCCTGCCGCCGCACGTGTCTAAAGTATGTACGGGGAGCACCGTACGACTCCCCGAGGGACATCAGGGAATCTCTTGAATTGTGAGGTGTAGACATGTCTTCTACCCGCCGGATGCCATTCCTTCGGCATGCCCTCGTTCTATCTGCCGCGGTAACCTTCCTTGCCGTTGCCGCCGGCGCCCAGACCACCCAGTCGACAACTGCCTCCAGCGCGGAGCTGGCCTCCGCCGGTGAGTCCAGCTCTCTCCAGCCGCTTCTGGCAGACGATGCGGCGGGTCTGGCGGCGCTTCCCGCTGCCCCTGCCCCCGCCGGATCTCCCGGTGCCGCGGCTGGCCAGAACGGACGCTATCAGCACAGCCACAGCTGGTTCAGCAACCTCGCATTTGAGGCGGGCGGAGGCGTCAACGCTCCCACCAACGCCTCCTCGCCTTACATCACCTGGGGCGCCAACTTCACCGTCGGTGCCGGCCTGCGAATCAACCCTTACCTCAGCATGCTCGCCGAATATCAGTTCATCGATGACAAGCTGCCCGGCGCGCTGATCGCCGAAACCGGCGCCCAGGGCGGCCATGCCCACATCTGGTCGCTCACCCTTGATCCGGTCTTCGATCTCTTTCCCTCAAGCAGCAACAGTGTCTATCTCACCGGTGGCGGTGGCTTCTATCGGAAAGTCACCAGCTTCACCAACCCAGTCCAAACCCAATACTGCGACTACTACTACTGCTATCCCGGCATCGCCAACGTCGTCGTGGGCCACTTCTCCAGCAACCAGGGCGGCTGGAACATCGGTGCCGGCTTCACCCATCGCCTCGGCGGCCTCTACGGCGAAAGCCGCATGAAGCTCTTTGCCGAGGTGCGCTACCTCGACGTGCTCACGCCCGCCGTCACCACCCAGCCCAACGGTCTCGGCACCACCACCGTGGCCGCGGACACCAAGATCATCCCCGTCACCTTCGGCGTGCGCTGGTAGGCGCGCCGACCCACCAAAAAACCCCATCCTTCTCCGGCTCCAGGCCTCAAAGCCCAGAGCCTGCGGGAGGGATGGGGTCCCTCCTTTTGTCGCCGCTCTAGAGGATCCCCAGCACCCGCAGCCGCAGCAGTCCGCCCGCCAGCACGCCCAGCGGCGAAATGGCCACCTGCACCAGTTGATACCAGATCGGCTGCTTTCCGTGGCTCTGCAGCGCGCTCAACGCTGAAAGCGCCAGCACCGCGATTCCCAGTGCCAGCACATGCACCATCGGGTTCGCGCGGCCCACCATCGCCGTCACATACCCGCCCGCCGTCCCCGCCAGCAGAGACGATCCCACATTCACCACCGTGAATCCCGTCCCTGGATGCTGCTCCATCTCCGCCATGCCGGGAGCAAGCCACAGCAGCAGCCCGCGCACCCCCAGCACCACGGCCATCACTGCCGCAAACCCTGCCAGCAGCGCCCAGAATGCCCGCAGCATCACCACGGCCTGCGCTCCTCCATCGAACCGCCAACCTCGCCGCGCTCAATCCGTGCCAGAAACTCCCGCGCCAGCCTCGGCTCGCCCGGATGCGCCTCGCCGTGAATCGTGCACAACTCCAGAAACTCGTCGCAAAGCGCGTTCGCCTCGCCCGCCTGGTGGCTGATCGCCTGCAGCGCCACGGCCAGCTCGCGCAGCCGCGCCGCCTCCGGCCACGCGTGGCCTCCGTCCCCGTCCGCCGTCATCTCCAGGTCAGAGAACAGACCCCTCCGTCCTCGCGCGCACTCCTGCAAGCACGCCAGCAGCTGCTCCGCGAAGACCTTGCTAAGCGTCTCCAACTCGTCCGGGCCGATCATGTCGCGTGGATCCATGGGCACATCTCGCGCGCCTGCTCACCGCAACGCGCGCAACGGTCAGCTCGGCTGCGGCAAAACGGCAGGGCACCGTCATCCCGCTATTCTCCTAGGTTGCCCTTGGGGTTGCCAAACAGGATTTGCCGAGCGGATGGAATGCGCCGCGCCCCCGCATCGAGCCCGAGGGCTCAGTGCGCGTGCATGGAGACGGCCTGCGAACGACCTAGCACCACATCCTCAAGGGACACAGGGTGCAAGATGCGCTCCCGCAGGAAGGAGTGAAACAGCTCGGACGTAACGGGCCGCCCGAAGAGCCACCCCTGCCCGTAAACCGTGTGGTGTCCGGCAAAGTAGCGCGCCTGCTCCGCTGTCTCGATCCCTTCCACCACCACCTTCAGGTTCAGCTTCTCGGCCATCGCCAGAATCTGCGGCAGAATCGACACCGTCACCGCCTCCGTGCCGATTGCCCGCGTAAACGCCTTGTCGATCTTGATCGAGTCCACCGAAAGATCGTGCAGGTACGACAGGCTCGAGTAGCCGGTTCCGAAATCGTCGATATGCACCACGTGGCCGCGCTGCCGCAGCTGCACAATCGTTTCGCGCGCGGCCTGCTGCCGTGCCGTGTTGCCTTCGGTAATCTCCACACCCAGGCTCGGCGCCGTCACACCTGCGCCCTTCAAGGCCTCGTCAAGCATCGCCACGAACCCCGGATCGGAAAGGTCCGCGGCGGCAATGTTTACATTCACTCTGAACTCGGGGTAGCGCCGCATCGTGTCTCTGAAGTCCTCCAGCACGTGCCGCACCACCAGCCGCGTAAGCTCTCCCACAAACCCGTGTTCCTCGGCCGATTTCACAAACACATCCGGCGGAACGGCCTGGTTGTCGTCGTCGGTCCAGCGCACCAGCGCCTCTGCCTCCGTCACACGGCCCGTCGTCAGGTCCACAATTGGCTGGTACACCACCCGCAGCCGGTCCTTGCGGATCGCACGCAGCAGTTGCGCATGCATGGTCTGCCGGCGCCGCATCAGCAGCGAAACCACAAAGCCCATGATGCCGCCCGTCAGCCCGCCCATGCCTAGAAAGAACGCCAGCAGCCCGCGCCCCGCGCTCAGCACCGCGCTCTCCGGCATGAACGTGGTTGTGCAGGAGGTCGCCTTGGCCTCGCATTGCGTAAAGTAGATCTCGCCGTCCACCTTGGCCGCTCCCGGCGTCGTCAGGAACGCGCCTTCCTCCGGCGGAGCGTCGCCCAGGATCCGCTCGGCATGCCGCTGCCGCTCGCCGGTCCACGTGATGGCATAGTGCATCGAGTCGGAGGCCAGCGGAAGCAGGTTGTCCGGCCCGTACACCACGTAGGCGTTCCCCTTCTGCACGGCAATCACCGTCTTGCCCCGGATCAGGAATCCCTTCGGGTTGCGGTACACCTGCACACCGCTCGGCTCCCTAAAGTCCGGCGTGTAACTGTCGGTCGGATGAAAATTCGCTCCCAGCGTCGAGCACGCAATGTGCCCGTTCACCATCCGTCCCGCGCTCTTCAGGAACTCTGAATTGAACACCAGCTCGCGGAAGTATGCGATCTCCGCCGGCGAACACGTCGCATAGGGCGACCCATTCATCCTCGCCAGAACCTCGCGCGACTCCGCCGTCGAGGTCAGATTGTGATTTACGATTCGTCCGGCATATTGCGCGAGTCTCGTCTCGCCCTGCCGCACCATCAGCGCGCAACCCACCCCATAGCCTGCGGCCATGCCGCAGAGGGCGCCAATTATCGTAAACGCCAGCGCCACAAAAAGCCGTTGCTGGGATGCACGCGTCATCTTTACTCTTCTCATCCTCTTACTTCCCATCAGGCCGAACAACGCCTCTTTTGGGGGATATCGGATCGTTCGTACCTGTCGATTAGCCCCCGGCCGCACTCTGGAGACGTTGAATTTCCCGGCGTTTAGCCGTATCCTAGAAATGCAGACGCGTTTGTCCGCCTGGATTGCAGCCCGGAAGGGCCGTGGCGGAGAGATGAGTGGGCTCATAGCCCACTTTTTGTTTGGGAGTAAGTCCCCGGCACAGAAGGCTTTGGAACCCCGTCCGGGACCAGATCCCAGGGCGCGGGCTACAGCCTGCCGGATGGGCATCGGCACGGGAAGCATGGCAGTGAACGAAGTATGGCAGTGAACTTGGACGAAATCCGATCGGCGGCGACACGCGTGGCCGCCTCCCACGGACTGGACCTGGTGGACATCGAGTTGGTTGGCCCGGCCCGCGAACGCGCACTCCGTGTCTTTCTCGAGCGGAACGCAGAAGGCCGGCAAAGACTCCGGTTGCAGATCGAATCCGGCGTCCAAGTGGAAGGAATGGAAGGACTTCCGGAGTGCTTCACCTCCGGCAAACTCAACCTGGAGCAGCTCTCCGGCATCACCCACGACGATTGCGCCGCCTTCAGCCGTGATTTTGCCGTGCTGCTCGATGTCGAAGACCTGGTTCCCGGCGGCGAATATACGCTGGAGGCCAGCTCACCCGGCCTGGACCGCCGGCTCACCCGGCCCGAGGAGTTCCGGCGCTTTTCCGGAAACCTCGTCAAGGTGCAAACCTTCGAGCCGGTACGCAACAACCGCCATTGGCAGGGCCGCCTGGCGGCGGCACAGGGAGAAACCATCCAGCTTGATCTTTCGGCTCTGACGCAAAACAGCAAGAGCCGCAAGGCAGGAGTTAGCACAGTCGAGATTGCGCTCGCCAACATCGAAAAAGCGCATTTGATTCCAGAGATTTAGGCGGCGCGCGGCCTTCGGGGCGTCCGGCGCCGGGGATGGGCGGTAACCCTCCCCGTCAACCATTTTCCTTCATTACCGGTCGGTCCGGCCGCATCGCCGCCACCGACCGCACACACCGAGAGAGCACGCAGAGTATGGCCAGCGCTTTGTACCAGAGTATCGAAGTCCTCAGCCGCGAAAAGGGCATCGAGCCCCAGATCGTCGTCGGCGCCGTGGAGGAGGCCATCGCCCTCGCCACGCGCAAGTACTACAAGACCCAGGAAAACATGCGCGGCGAGCTCAACAAGGAAACCGGCGCAATCACGGCCTACATCTATAAGACCGTCGTCGCCGATGAGGAGCAGGTCGAGGATCCCGTCAACGAGATCACCCTGGCCGAAGCCGGCCAGCTCGCCCCCGGCGTCGAGGTCGGCAGCGAGATTCGCCTCTATCGCGACACCAGCCCCCTTGGCCGCATCGCCGCCCAGCTCGCCAAGCAGGTCATCTTCCAGAAGGTCCGCGAGGCCGAGCGCGACACCGTATTCAACGAGTACGCGCACCGCGAAAAAGAAGTCCTCAACGCCACCGTCAAGCGCATCGAGGGCCAGGACGTCATCTTCGACCTCGGCAAGGCCGAAGCACGCTGCCCCCGCCGCGAGCAGTCCCGCCTGGAGCAGTTCACCATCGGCGAGCGGGTCCGCGTGATGCTCATCAAGGTCGATCGCGCCGCCAAGGGTCCGCAGGTCATCGTCTCCCGCGCCGCGCCGGAGCTGGTCCAGAACCTCTTCCAGTCCGAGGTTCCCGAGATCTACGACAACACCGTCGTCATCCGCGCCATCGCGCGTGAGGCCGGCGAGCGCACCAAGATCGCCGTCATGAGCCGCGACAAGGACGTCGATCCCGTCGGCGCATGCGTCGGCATGAAGGGCATGCGCGTCCAGTCCATCATCCGCGAGCTGCGCGGCGAAAAGATCGACATCATCGAATTTAGCGAGGAGATCACCACCTTCGCGGAAAAGGCTCTGCAGCCGGCCAAGGTCAGCCGCGTCTCCATCACGGATCTGACAGAGAAGCAGCTCGAGGTCATCGTCGACGACACGCAACTCTCGCTCGCCATCGGCAAGAAGGGCCAGAACGTCCGTCTCGCCGCCAAGCTCCTCGGCTGGAAGATCGACATCAAGAGCGAGGAGGAAAAGCGCCAGGAGGTCGAGCAGCAGATGCAGGCTCTCACCGGCGGGCCCTCCACGCCCATTGAGCAGGTCGCCGAGCTCGGCGATGGCATCCTCCAGAAGCTCGTTGCCGCCGGCATCACCACCGTCGAGGCCCTTGCCGACATGACTCCCGAACAGCTCGAGGAGATCCCCGGCATCGGCGAAAAGACTCTTGAACGCATCAGCGTCGCCGTGCGCCACTACTTCGGCCAGTTTGAGGAGGGCGAGGTTCCTCCTCCCACTGAACTCCCGGCCGAAGCCGGAACCGAGGCTTCCGACGAAGACGCCGATGTCCAAGCCGTCGAAGCCGCGGCAGGGGAGACCGAAGCCGCGGCCGAGCAAGTCGCGGCGCACGTTGAACCAGTTTACGAACCCGCATCCGCTGACGAAGCGGAAGCAGCCGAACCTGCCCCGGCGGAAGCAGTCGCCGAGACTTCAGACCAAGAAGCCGGCGCCCGGGCAGACACGAGCGATCAGGAACAGACGGACCCGGAGAAAGGCGCGTAAGATGCGCCTGATGCGGAAGAAACAATCGGGCGATAATGGAAGTTCACATCGCCGCCAATGCCATGAGGTAGCCATGAGCGACTAACGGCATTGGAGAGCAATTTTCTTGAAAAGAGGCGGATGAGCAAGGTTCGAATCAACGATCTCGCGCGCGAGATGGAAGTCAAGAGCAAGCAGATCCTTGACGTCTTGACGGAGCTCGGCATGGGTACCGGCAAAACCCACTCCAGCTCGATTGAGGAAGCGGAGGCGGAGAAGGTTCGCGGGCACTTTGAGCGTGGCCGCACGGCCACCCATGGCGCTGCGTCGCGCTCCGCGCAATCCGCCATCACTCCCAAGATTGACCTGTCGCACGTCTCCAAGCCCGGCGACGTGCTCAAGGCCGTGCTGGCCAAGAAGCAGGAAGTGGAGGCCGAGGCCCGCAAGAGCCACACGCCCGCCAGGAAGTCCGCTCCACCCGCGCCGAAGGCTGCGGAGAAATCTGCGGCTCCAGCTCCTGCGCCTGCCAAACCTGCCAAACCTGAACCGCGCAAGATCGTTCCCCAGGCCCGGCCCGCGCCTCCGGTTGTTGCGCCGCCGCAGAGCGCGCCTGCCATCGCCTCCCGGCCCCCGGCCGGTCCCGTCGTGGCCAAGCCGCCTGCCGGAGCTCCGCGCCCCGCCGTTGCGGTCGTGCCTCCGGCGGTCGCCGTCGTGGTCAAGCCGCCTGCTGCACCCCCCAGGGAATCCCATCCCGCCGAACCGGCAGCGACCGCAAAGGCGCAATCGGCAGCGCCGGCGCAGGTTCCGGCAGCCGAAGCTCCCACTGTCCAGGCCAGTGCGCAGGTTGCGGAGGCACCGGCCCTCCCGCCGGCGCCAACCCCATCTCCGGCTCCGCCGGCACCGCCGCGCGAGGAGCAAGCCGCTTCGACACCGTCCGCAACTCCTGCGGAGCCCGCGCCTGTTAAGGCTGCACCGCCAGCGCCCGCCGCACCCGTCCGCCGCGTCGTCATGCCCCAAACCGGCCCTCGCCCTGTATACAAGGCGCCGCCGGTTGTCCCCGGTGCTCCCGCCGCAGCCTCACCCTCCGGCGGCCTGCAGCGCGGCAAGCCCATCTTTGATCGCCGTCCCGCCGGCGCTGGCGGTTTCGCCCAGCGCACTCCCAGCGCACCCGGACAGTTCGCTGCCGGCCCGCGCCCCAAGCATCCCACCCGCAGCGCCCCCAGCGGCTTCACGCCCGGCGGACCCGGTGGCCCCGGCGGACGTCCCGGCTTCGGCCAGCGCCCCGCCTTCGGAGCACCCCGCCCCGGCGGCTTTGGCGCACGACCCGGAGCCGGCGGACCACCGCCCACTGGAGAGGCTCCGCGCCCGCAAAGAACCCCATCCAGGGGAAGGGGTGGTCGCCCGCAGTATCCAAAAACCAAGGAAGGCCCGATGAAGGGCTTTGTCCCGCCGCCACGTTTTGGCGGGGCCAACATGAGCGACGAGCCGGTGCCCATCACTCGCGAAATCACCGTCACCGAGGGCATCAGCGTAAAGGACCTGGCCGAGAAGCTCGAAATTCGCGCCAAGGACCTCATCGCAACCCTGCTCATGCGCGGCGTCTTCGTCACCGTCAACCAGTCCCTCGACGCCGAGATGGTCAAGGACGTTGCCGCACGCTTCGGCGCCGGCGCCAACGTCATCAGCTATGAGGAAGAGCTCTCCAACCAGGCCATTGAAGAGGTTCTGGAAGCGGAGAATACGGGAGAGCTGGAAGTTCCGCGCGCGCCCGTGGTCACCGTCATGGGCCACGTCGACCACGGCAAGACCTCGCTGCTCGACGCCATCCGCGAAACCGACGTCGCCGCGGGCGAGGCCGGCGGCATCACCCAGCACATCGGCGCCTACAAGGTCCGCTTCTCCAAGGAAGGCTCGCCCGCTTCCGGCCGCGAGATTGTCTTCCTCGATACGCCGGGCCATGAGGCCTTCACCCGCATGCGCGCTCGCGGCGCAAAGGTCACTGACATTGTTGTTGTCGTCGTCGCCGCGGACGACGGCGTCATGCCGCAGACCCTCGAAGCCATCGATCACGCCAGGGCGGCAGAAGTTCCCATCATCGTCGCCGTCAACAAAATCGACAAGCCCGAGGCCAACCCCGACCGCGTCAAAAAGCAGCTTGCCGACCGCGGCCTCATTCCTGAGGAGTGGGCAGGCAGCGGCGAAAGCGGCACCGTCTTCGTCGAGGTCTCCGCAAAGATGCACCTCAACCTCGACCTGCTTCTCGAAATGATCTGCCTCGTCTCGGACATCAAGGCCCCCAAGGCTACGCCCGGCCGCAAAGCCGTGGGCTCGGTCCTTGAGGCCAAGCTCGACCGTGGCCGCGGCGCAGTCGCCACTGTCCTCGTGCAGGACGGCACCCTCCGCCTCAACGACAGCTACATCGTCGGCAACACCTTCGGCAAGGTCCGCGCCATGTTTGACGATCGCGGCCGCCCCATCACTGAGGCAGGCCCCTCCACGCCGGTCGAAGTGCTCGGCCTGGAGGCCATGCCTGACTCCGGCGACACCTTCCTCGTCGTCGCTGACCGCGACAAGGCCAAGGGCATCGCGCAGTACCGCAAGATGAAGGAGCGCGAATCCCAGCTCGCCAAGAGCTCCCGCGTCTCCCTCGAAGGCCTCGCCGAGCAGATTCGCCAGGCCGGCGTCAAAGACCTCGCCCTCATCATCAAGGGCGACGTCACCGGCTCGGTCGAAGTCCTGGCCGATTCGCTCGTCAAAATGTCCACTGAGAAGGTGCGCGTCAAGGTCATCCACTCCGGAGTCGGCTCCATCACTGAGAGCGACGTGCTCCTGGCCACCGCCTCGAACGCCATCATCATCGGCTTCAACGTACGCCCCGAGCGCAAGGCCGCCGAACTGGCCCAGCAGGAAGGCGTCGAAATCCGCCTCCACTCCATCATTTACGAGTTGCAGGACGAAATGCGCCTCGCCATGATGGGACTGCTCGAGCCCGCCTTCAAGGAGAACTACCTCGGCCGCGCCGAAGTGCTCAACGTCTTCAGGATTCCCAAGGTGGGCACCATCGCCGGATGCCGCGTGCAGGATGGCGTCATCCGCCGCGACGCCGAAATCAAGATCCTCCGCGGTGGCGAACAACTCTTCAAGGGCAAAATCGGCTCCCTCAAGCGATTCAAGGACGATGCCCGCGAGGTCACCAACGGCATGGAGTGCGGCATCGGCATCGCCAACTTCTCTGACATCAAGGAAGGCGACGTTTTCGAAGCCTTCTCCACGGAGAAGCTCGCCGCCGACCTCGGCCAGCTCACCTCCGCCAAGGCATAACCGCAGCTCTTCGCACCTTCCGGCCCGCTTCTCCCTTCGAGCAGCGGGCCGATTTGCATTTGTCCAGCCGAGCTCTTAAAAATATCCGAACACCCTCTCCAACCTGCCCGTCTTAGCATGTGTACGGGGAGCCGCAGGCATTGAGCGAGGACCGGGATGCGGAGTTCACGGCAATTGTCTGTCGTCAGGCACGCTTCGTCTTTCGCGTTGCCTACTCGGTCCTGCTCAATTCCCACGACGCCGAAGATGTGGTGCAGGAGACCTTTTTGAAGCTCTATCGCAATGGCGGATGGCAAAAGGCAAAGAACGAGCGCGCCTTCCTTGCCCGCGTCGCATGGCGTATTGCTGTGGATCGCGCGCCACACATTTCCCGTGATCGGAATGCGGACACTCTGTCGAATGAAGTCGCCGAAATGCCGTCGCTGCTTCCCGGACCGGAACGGATAACACTTGCCGCCAACGAGCATGCTGTCATTCATTGCTTCATCAATGCGCTCCCTGCGGATCTTCGCACACCTCTCCTGCTCTCCGCCTTTGACGATTTCAACTCTCGCGAGATCGGCGAAATCCTCAGTATCCCGGAAGGTACCGTCCGCACCCGCCTTCAGCGTGCCCGCATCCTGTTGCGGCAAAAACTCGAGTCGCTTGAGAAGGTTTCCGATGCGTAATCACGACCAGTTCGACCAGCTATTGGATTCGGCTCTTCGCACCTACGCCGAGCCGGGCCCTGACTCAGGGCTTGAGCAAAGGGTTCTTGCCCGGGTAGCCGCAAGCGCAGAATCAGCGGATGCAGAGTCCCGGTGGACCATGTTTCCACACTGGCGGCCATTGGCGCTCGCCGTGTCCATTGCGGCCTGCGCCGTGCTGCTCCTCGTCGCAGCGCCAAGGCTCTTCCACCCTTCGCCGCAGCACCCGGATCAACACCCGAGCCAGGCACGGCATGGGATCGCTCCACCCCGGAACACGCGCAACACGGAGCAAGCCGCTATCGCCAGCCCCAACCCAACCGAACTTCCTCGTGCGAACGCCACGCGTCATCCGTCAAATGGGCACCCTGCAAGGCACGCCACGTCGCCTGAGCCGTTGCCCAAGCTCGAACAGTTCCCAGCACCACAGCCACTCACACCGGAGGAGAAAGCCCTCGTCGAACTTGCTGCCCAAAACCCAAAACTCGCAGCCAGCCTCTTCGCGAATGAACCCGTACAAGAGCCTCGGCCCTTAACCATCGCCGCAATCAAGATTGCGCCCATCGAAATGCCCCCGTCGGGCAAGAATTGAGGATAACCCATGCGAAAGATCGTTCTTGCATGCTGCCTTCCGCTTCTCTTTGTCATCCTTGGCTCAAATGCAGCCTCCCAAGATGCGAAGAAAACGCCCGAGCCTGCACCTGCATCCACTGAACCCACGCACTACTATCACCTAGACTTCGTCGTCCAGGAGCTCGATGCAGACGGCAAACCCGTCAACAGCCGCTCCTACTCGACCTCGGTAACCACCGACACTCACCGACAATTCGGGTCCATTCGCGCCAGCGCCAGGGTTCCGGTCGCCGTCGGACCATACTCGACCGGTGGAAGCAATGCACTGCAGAACCTTCTATACCAAATTGAGGATGTGGGAGTGAACATTGACGTGCACAACGCTCATGAGATCGGCCGCCAGCTTTCCATCGATCTCACAGCGTCCATCAGCAGCGTGGCCCATTCAACCGATGTGGCATCTCACCAGCCTGTCCTTCGCCAGAATCAGTGGAAGGCTTCAGTGCTCATTCCCATCGGCAAGCCCACAGTGGTCTTCACCTCGGACGATCTGGACACCAAGGGCAGCATGCAGGTCGTGGTCACCGCCAAGCAGATTGAGTAGTAGGTTCGGGGCTCGGGCGCGAGACGAGCCTCACATTTATCGCGCTCCGCACCCGCCCTCGCTGCCAATTCAAAGCAATCAAGTTTTCTGGCGCTAAAATGGTCTGGAGCACGGCCGATGCCCAGCCAGAATCTCCAGCACCAGATGTACGATCTCACCAGCCCTTCGCCGGCGCAGCGCATCGTGCTCGCCGCGCTTCTCGCCTGTTGGGTCGCGCTCTGCTGGGGTATTCTCTTCGGCGGCGGCCTCGCGCTGCTCAGCCGGCAACTGCTCCTCGAGTGGGAACCCGGCGACCCGCTTCGCCGCGCACTGCTCGCCGCGGCCTTCACCCTCTACTTCGTCCGCGTGCTCTTCACCGTCTTCGTTTTTCTCAAGCGCGGCGTCGGCTGGACTGAGGTCTTCACCGTCGCACCCTGGGTCCTCTGCATCTTTCTTCTCCTCGCGGTCCTGGGCGGCTTCAATGCATCGCCCACAGGCCTGCTTTGCCTTGCCGGCGCGGCTCTCTTCGTCCTCGGCTCATGGATGAACACCTGGTCCGAGTTCCAGCGCCACCGCTGGAAGAGCCGCGCGCAGAACAAAGGCCTCCTTTACACGCACGGCCTTTTCCGCATCGTCCGCCATCCCAACTACCTCGGCGACCTGCTTTCCTTCACCGGCCTCTGCCTCATCGCCGGCCGCTGGAGTACCGCCGTCATTCCCGTGCTCATGCTCGCCGGCTTCGTCTTCGTCAACATTCCCGTCCTCGACGCGCACTTGCGCGAGCATTACGGCGCGGCCTTCGACGAATACGCAAAGACCACCGCAAAACTCATCCCATTCCTCTACTGACGCGCCGCGTACCCTCTCGCATTGGCATCGGCCCTGCTGTTGCGACTCGCTTCAATACGGATATTTTTCAAGCTCCAGGCAACGCCGCGCCACCGCCCGGCTCAGGGCCACGCCATTGGCCGGCATCGCCCGCGTCAGCCGCCGCAGAATCGCCAGTTGCGTCCGCAGCACGTCGCCCTCTCCGCATGCAGCCAGCACCCTCCGCGCCCCCTGCTCCGTCACGGCCAGGCTCTCCGCCGCCAGCAGCCCGCACATCGCCGCAGCCGCCGTGCCTTTGCCCGTCGCTCCCATCTTCTTCGCCCGCACCACCGCCGACTCCAGCGCATACACCTGCGCAATCATCTCCGCCAGGTCGGCCATCACTTCCTGCTCGTCTTCCAGCGCCGTCACATATCGCTGGCTCGCCACGCCCGCCGTGAACAGCGCCGTCTTCTTCACCGCCGCCAGCACTGCCGTCTCGCGCCCAAGCTCCGCGCCCTCATCCGCATTCTCCAGCGCGGGCGGCTCCATCACCTCGTCCATCACGCGCTTGATCGCCCCCAGCAGCGGCAGCTGCCCCTTCATCGCGCGCTTCATCAGCCAGCCTGTGATAATCAGCCGGTTGATTTCGTTCGTCCCTTCAAAAATGCGATTGATCCGCGCATCGCGATAAGTGCGCTCCGCCGGATACTCCTCCACATACCCATAGCCGCCCATCGTGGCCACCAGCTCATCGGCCACCACCGCCAGCATCTCTGACCCATACACCTTCAGGATCGAGCACTCCACGGCATACTCCTCGATCCGCCGCTGAATCTCCTTCGAATCGTGTGCCTGCTCCGGCGCCAGAGTCTCCATCGCCGCGTCCATCAGCCCCGCCGTGCGATACGCCATGCTCTCAGCCGCAAACAGCCGCGTCGCAGCCGTCGCAATCTTCCGCTGGATCAGCCCAAATTCGGCAATCGGCTTGCCAAAAGCTTTCCGCTCCTTCGCATAGCGAATCATCTGTCCAAGCGCATTCCGCGCCCCACCCACGCACGCCACGCCCAGCTTGAAGCGCCCCATGTTCAGCACGTTGAACGCAATGTGATGCCCCTTGCCCGGCTCGCCCAGCAAGTTTCCCGCCGGAATCCGGCAATCCTCCAGCACCAGCGGGCAGGTCGACGAGCCGCGAATCCCCATCTTGTGCTCTTCGGCGCCCGGCTTCGCGCCCGCCCTGTCGCGCTCCACCAGGAACGCCGAAAATTTCTCGCCGTCGATCTTCGCGAACACCGTGTAGAGGCCCGCGATTCCGCAGTTGGTGATCCACATCTTCTCGCCGTTCAACACGTACTCGGTCCCGTCGGCCGAAAGCGCCGCCCGCGTGCGAATGTTCATCGCGTCTGAGCCCGAGCTTGCCTCCGACAGACCATACGCGCCAATCCACTCCGCCGTCGCCAGCTTTGGCAGGCAGCGCCGCTTCTGCTCCTCCGTTCCGTACCACACTAGAGGCAGCGCCCCAATCCCCACGTGCGCGCCGAACGCGGTCGAAAAACTCGCCAGCACGGAAAGATGGTCCGTGATCATCGTGGCGCTCACCTTGTCCATCCCCATCCCGCCATACTCCTCGGGAATCTCCATCGCTGTCAGCCCCAGCTCCGCCGCCTTGCGCAGCAGCGCCCCCATCGCGCCCGGCGTCTTGGCTTCAATCTCCGCCGCCCGCGGCAGAATCTCCTCCCGCGCAAAGGCCGCCGCAGTCTCGGCAAACTGCCGCTGCTCCTCGCTCGCGTCCTCCGGCGTAAACACCTCGGCCGGCTCCCGCGTCTCCGTCAGGAAGCTGCCGCCCGCGGCGGCCGCAATCGGCAGTCGTTTTTCATCCGCCATCCGGCACTCTCCGGCTCAGGCCAACCTATCCCACTTGTGCGACGCCGTGCAAATCGCGTCCCTTCCGCAACCCTGCCGCTTTCCCCCGTTCACGGCCCCCCATCGCGTACAATTTCACTATTCCTGTCGTGGAGGCTCCGCCCTGTTCGACTCGATTGCCGCCTGCCTGAATCACTCCCTCAACCTGCTCGCCGGACTTGCGCCGCGCCTGGCCACGCTCTTCGCCTTTGAGCCCCAGAGCGGCTTCCGTCATTACCTGCAATCGCAGTTCGCTGACCAGACTTTCAAAGGCCTCTACCACTGGAACTGGTTTGACGCGGCCATCCTCCTCCCGTACTTCGCCGTCATGATCGCCCTTTCCATCTACGGCGTACACCGCTACACCCTCGTCTACCTCTATTACAAGCACAAGAAAAATTACAACCCCAATCCTCCCCAGCACTTCGCCCAGCTCCCTCGCATCACCATCCAGCTCCCCATCTTCAATGAGCAGTTCGTCATTGACCGCCTCATTGAGGCCGTCTGCGCCATGGAATACCCGCGTGACCTGCTCGACATCCAGGTCCTCGACGACTCCACCGACGAAACCCAGGAGGTCGCCGCAAGCATCGTCGTGCGCTATGCCGCCATGGGCCACCCCATCGCCTACATTCACCGCACCAACCGCCACGGCTTCAAGGCCGGCGCGCTCGGCGAAGGTCTCAAGGTCGCCAAAGGCGAGTTCGTCGCCATCTTCGACGCCGACTTCGTGCCCCCGCCCGACTGGATCATGCGCGTCGTCCATCACTTCGCTCAGCCCCACATCGGCATGGTTCAGACCCGCTGGACCTACCTCAACCGCGACTACAGCATGCTCACGCAAATCGAGGCCATCCTCCTCGACGGCCACTTCGTCCTCGAGCATGGCGCCCGCGTCCGCACCGACGATTTCTTCAACTTCAACGGCACCGCCGGCATGTGGCGCATCCAAGCCATTCAAGATGGCGGCGGCTGGCAGCACGACACGCTCACTGAGGACACGGACCTCAGCTACCGCTCCCAGCTCGCCGGCTGGAAGTTCAAATACCTCCCCGACGTCGAGTGCCCATCCGAACTGCCCATAGAAATGACCGCCTTCAAAACCCAGCAGGCCCGCTGGGCCAAGGGCCTCATCCAGACCAGCATCAAAATCCTTCCCGTCATCTTCAAGGCCCACATCCCCTTCCGCATCAAAAAGGAAGCGGTCTATCACCTCACCGCCAACCTCAGTTATCCGCTCATGGTCGTCATGACGGCCCTTCTCATCCCGGCCATGATCGTCCGCTTCTATCAGGGCTGGTTCCAGATGCTCATCATCGACTTCCCCATCTTCGCGGCATCCTCATTCTCCATTGCGGTCTTTTACATTGAAAGCCAGCGCGTTCTCTACCCCAAAGCCTGGAAAAAGACCCTCCTCTATCTCCCCGTCCTCATGGCTCTCGGCATCGGCCTCACCGTCACCAACACCAAGGCCGTCATGGAAGCCATCTTCGGCATTAAGAGCGCCTTCGTCCGCACCCCCAAGTACCGCGTCGACCAGAAAGGCCAGAAGTCCCAGGCCGCCAAGTACCGCAAGCGCCTCAAGCTCACCCCCTGGATCGAGCTCCTTCTCGGCGGCTGGTTCTTCGTTGCCATCCTGTACACCTTCAAAAACCAGGAGTACTTCACCGCGCCTTTTCTCATCCTCTTCGTCTTCGGCTACTGGTACACCGGCCTCATGAGCCTGCTGCAGGGCCGCTTCGATCGCTGGCGCACCGGAAAGGCCAATCCCGAGGAGTCCAGCCCCAAGCCATTCCCGGTCGGCGTCTGAGCCGCAGCCCTCTCAGCGCCCTCCGCAACCGCAACTCACCCGGCGTCGTACAGAGAGATCCCGATGCAGGCAAACACAAACCCCTTCCCGCTCCCGCTCTACTTCATCCTGCCCCTCTTCTTCGTCGCCGTCTGGATCCTCGCCCTCACCTTTTCCTCGCTCCTCAGCGGCTGGTACACGCTCGCCAACCACTTCCGCAGCAAACTTGAACCCGCCGGCGAAACCCGCACCGCCACGCCCTTCTTTTGGACCGTCTACTTCCGCTACTGGACCCATTACAGCGGCATCGTCCGCCTCATCACCGCCGCGGACGGCCTTTACCTCTCCGTCGTCCTTATCTTTCGCCCCGGCCATCCTTCGCTGCGCATTCCGTGGAACGAAATGCAGTTCTCCCAGACCCGCCGCTTCTTCCGGACCTACGTCGTCCTCACCCTCGGCAACGAAGAGCGGATCCCACTGCGCATCCCACAGCGCCTGGCCGACCGTCTCGGCCTCCTCGACGGCATTCCCCAACCCGGACTGCAACCGGGAATGCCACTTTCCGGCCCGCCCCTGCCGCCTCCGCTACAATAGACAAAAGCGCCTGCCGAGCCGGGACTCGAATCCCTCGCTTGCCAGGCGCATCCAAGCATCATGCTCTTGAAAATACTGCCTGAAGCTCTCACCTTTGACGACGTTCTCCTCGTGCCCGCGTATAGTGACGTGGTGCCCGCGCAGGTCAGCACACAAACCCAGCTCACCCGCGACATCAAGCTCAACACGCCGCTCATCTCATCCGCCATGGACACCGTCACCGAGTCCCGCATGGCCATCGCCATGGCCCAGCTCGGCGGCATCGGCATCGTCCATCGCAACCTCTCCATCGCCGACCAGGCCGGCGAAATCGACAAGGTCAAGCGCTCTGAGAGCGGCATGATCGTTGACCCCGTCACCATCGGCCCTGACCAGCTCATTGCAGACGCCCTCGAGGTCATGCGCCGCTACAAAATCTCCGGCGTCCCCGTCACCAGCGGCAAAAAGCTCGTCGGCATCCTCACCAACCGCGACCTCCGCTTTGAAACCCGCACCGATATTCCAATCGGCGACGTGATGACGAAGGAAAACCTCATCACCGTCCCCGTCGGCACCACGCTGGAAGAGGCCGAAATCATCCTCCACAAACACCGCGTGGAAAAACTTCTCGTCGTCAATGACCAGTACGAGCTCAAGGGCCTCATCACCGTCAAGGACATCCAGAAGAAGCTCAAGTATCCCAATGCCAGCAAGGACGCCCAGGGCCGCCTTCGCGTCGGCGGAGCCATCGGCGCCACCGGCGATTTCCTCGAGCGCGCCGCAGAGCTGGTCCGCAATCGCGCGGATGTCCTCGTCATTGACTCCGCCCACGGTCACTCCTCGCGCGTGCTTGAAGCCGCGCGCGTTGTAAAGAAGACCTTTCCGCAGGTTGCCCTTCTTGCCGGCAATGTGGGAACCTACGATGGCGCAAAGGCGCTGATTGACGCTGGCGCCGACGCGATAAAAGTGGGATTCGGACCCGGTTCCATCTGCACCACCCGCATCGTCACCGGCGCGGGAATGCCGCAGATTACGGCGATTGCCGAGGCCGCACGCGCTGCCCAGGAGCGCGGCATCCCCATCATCGCCGACGGCGGCATCAAGTACTCCGGCGAAATCACCAAGGCTATCGCTGCCGGCGCCAGCACCGTCATGATCGGCTCGCTCTTCGCCGGTGTCGACGAGAGTCCGGGCGAGATTGTTCTCTTTCAGGGCCGCAGCTTCAAGACCTACCGCGGCATGGGCTCGCTGACGGCGATGAGCCAGGGCTCCGGCGAACGCTACTTCCAGTCCGGCAGCGACATCGACAGCACCGGCTCGGAAGGCGTCGTGCAGCGCGAGCGCAACGGCCAGAACCGCCTGGCCAAGTTCGTCCCCGAGGGCATTGAAGGCCGCGTGCCTTACCGTGGCCCGCTCGAGTCCATGATCTATCAGCTCGTCGGCGGCCTCCGCTCCGGCATGGGCTATCTCGGCTGTGCCACCATCCCTGACCTCCAGCAGAACGCCCGCTTCGTCCGCATCTCCGGCGCTGGGCTCCGCGAAAGCCACGTCCACGACGTCATCATCACGCGCGAGGCACCCAATTACCACGTCGAATAGTCATCCGGCGCTTAACCCGTCGCGAAGGACCGCAACACATGGTTGCTGAAACCCCGCGGCAGAGCAAGCGCAAGGCCTGGCTCCGCGCCTGGCTTCCGGTGCTCATCTGCCTGCGCATCTTCCGCCCTAAGAAACTCGACCGCGCCATCTAATCCAGCGCCGCTCACGGCCGCAAAAAAGCATGGGCACACCCTCCTTCGAGGATGTGCCCGCAATTCCGCCGGACCGCTGTCCCGGCTCCGTCCGTCTGGCTTCGCGTTAAGCGGCCTCTTCGCCGCCCTCGTCGCCTTGATCCTTCTTGGCCTCTTCCAGTTGCTTCTCCAGCTCGGCCCGCTTCTTGGCCTTCACGTCGGCGCGCTTCTGCCGCTTCACCTCAAGCGTCGCCTCGGCATCCAGCAGCTCGATGAACGCCTTTTCCGCGCCGTCGCCCTTCTGGAATCCCGTGCGAACAATGCGCAGGTAGCCGCCCTGACGGTCGCCATACCGCGGCGCAACGGTCTCGAACAGCCGCGTTACGGCTGCATCGGTCATTAGAAAGCTGAGGGCCTTACGGCGCGAGTGCAGATCGCCCCTCTTGCCCAGCGTAATCATCTTTTCGATATGCGGACGTACCGCCTTGGCCTTGGCCACGGTCGTCTCCACGCGGTCTTCCACAAGAACCGACGTGACCAGGTTCCTCAGCAGCGCGCGGCGGTGGCTGGTGTTGCGTCCCAGTTTGAATCCTGCATTGCGATGGCGCATGATGCAACTCTCTTTCCCAATGGATTCTTTCATGGAGCCCCGTCGTTCCAGGCGAACCGCGGGGCTCCCGTATTCCTCGTGCCCGTATTTCTCGTACCAGGATTTCTCGTGCTGTGCCGCTCAATAGAGCGGACTCTAGAAGTTCTCCGTCTCCGTCGGCAGTTGCAGCTCCACCGAATCCAGCGGCTCATCCTCTTCGTCAAACCGGCTGTAGCCTCCGGCCAGCGCCGCCGAAGGCGGAATGCTCGTCGGACCCGGAACCGCGTTGCCGCTCTCGTCGATCTTCATGCCCAGCGAAAGACCCATCTGCGCAAGAATCTCCTTGATCTCATTCAGGCTCTTGCGGCCGAAATTCTTGGTCTTCAGCATCTCGGCTTCGGTCTTCTGCACCAGCTCGCCGATCGTCTGGATATTCGCGTTCTTCAGGCAGTTGTAGCTACGAACCGAAAGCTCCAGCTCTTCCACTGAGCGGTTCAGATTGTCGTTGCGCAGCATCACGCGGCTCTCTTCTCCGCGCGACTCGGCCTCAATCTCTTCCTCAAAGTTGATGAAGATGTTCATGTGGTCTTTCAGCAGCTTGGCCGCCAGACCCACAGCGTCCGCCGGCAGTACCGCGCCGTTTGCCCACACTTCCATCGTCAGCTTGTCGTAGTCGGTAATCTGGCCCAGTCGCGCCGCTTCCACCAGGTAGTTCACGCGCCGCACAGGCGAATGCACTGAGTCCACCGGAATAAAGCCCAGTCCCAGGTCGGCGTCGAAATTCTTGTCGGCGGAAACATACCCGCGTCCCCGCTTCAACCGCATTTCCATGTCCAGCCGCCCGCCTTCTGACACTGTGGCGATGTACACTTCCTTGTCCAGGATCTCCACGTCGCCGTCGGCCTCGATCATGCCGGAGGTCACAATGCCCGGCTGGTCCGCGCGCAAATACAGCGCCTTCGGGCCCTCGCCGTTCAGCTTGAAAGGAACCTGCTTCAGGTTCAGGATGATGTCGGTCGCGTCTTCCACCACGCCGGCAATCGACTGGAACTCATGCAGCACCCCTTCGATCCGAACCGCGGTCACCGCCGCGCCCTCAATCGAGCTCAGCAGCGTCCGCCGCAGCGCATTGCCGATCGTCGTTCCGAATCCGCGCTCAAAGGGCTGCGCGCTGAACTTCCCATACGTCTCTGTCAGCGACTCGGCGTCCACCGCCAACCGCTTCGGCTTTTGAAATCCTCTCCACAACATAGCTCTCTCTCGTTTCCCGCGCGGCAGGTGCGTCGCGATGCATTTTGCGGCGGCCGCGCAAGTTCTCCTTCGTTTGGATTGTCCGGGCTCCGCCTTTCGGCTCAGCCCGGCGGTGCTGTTCTACTTCGAATACAGTTCGACGATCAGCTGCTCGTTCACCGGCAGGTTCACGTCCTTGCGCGTCGGCAGGTTCACAATCCGCCCCGACAGATTTTCGAAATTCACTTCCAGCCACGCCGGCACCGGGTTCTGCGCCGCGTACTGCGCCGCCTGCTCCACGATCACCATCTTCTTCGCGTTCTCGCGAATGGCAATATCGTCGCCCACGTTCACCTGGTAGCTGGGAATGTTCACCTTGCGCCCGTTCACCGTTACGTGCCCGTGCCGCACCACCTGCCGCGCCTGGCGCCTGGAAAGCGCAAAGCCCAGCCGGTAGGCCACGTTGTCCAGCCGCCGCTCCAGTTGCTGGATCAGCAGCTCGCCCGTCACGCCCGCCGCGCGGTTGGCCTTCTCGTAGTATTCGCGGAACTGCCCCTCGAGCGTGAAATAGATGCGCTTGGCCTTCTGCTTCTCATGCAGTTGCAGGCCGTAGCCCACAATCTTGGCCTTGCGGTCCTTGCCGTGCTGCCCCGGCGGAAAATTCCGCTTCTCCAGCGGGCAGCGCTCTGTCATGCATTTGGTGCCCTTCAAAAACAGCTTCGTGCCTTCGCGCCGGCACAGCCGGCATACTGCTCCCGTATAACGTGCCATCTCTTCTCCTGACTTCGGATGTCGGCCGGTTTACGCGCTCTGCGCTTCCTCCCGGCCCCGTTCGTGCTTTCAGCCCACTCGCTCAAGTGCGCAACACGCAAACTCACTACTGTTCGCTGAAAGCTGTTAGCTGTCTCTCACACTCTCCGCCGCTTCGGCGGCCGGCAGCCGTTGTGCGGCACCGGCGTCACGTCGCGAATGGTGCGCACTTCAATGCCCGCCGCGGCCAGCGCGCGAATCGCCGACTCGCGCCCCGAGCCCGGACCGGCCACGCGCACGTCCACGGCCCGCAGACCGTGGTCGCGCGCCATGCTCGCCGCGTTCGACGCAGCCTGCTGCGCCGCGAACGGCGTGCCCTTGCGCGAACCGCGGAATCCCAGTGAGCCCGAGCTCTTCCAGCTCAGCGTGTTGCCCACCTGGTCGGTGATGGTCACAATCGTGTTGTTGAACGAGGCCTGAATGTGCGCAATGCCATAGGGCACATTCTTGCGCTCGCGCTTCTTGAACTTCTTGTTCTTGCCGGTCTTCCCGGCTCCGCCCTGTGCCTTCGCCATTAGGTCTTCGCCGTCGCTTTCCTCTTGCCCGCAACTGTGCCCTTCCGCGGACCCTTCCGGGTGCGGGCATTGGTGTGCGTACGTTGTCCGCGCACGGGCAGCGACCGCCGGTGACGGTTGCCGCGATAGCTCTGGATGTCGATCAGGCGCTTGATGTGCATCGAGGTGTCCTTACGCAGATCGCCCTCAACGTTTCCCTCGTCCTCAATCACCTGCCGGATCCGGTTCACCTCGTCCTCGCCCAGGTCCTGGACCTTCTTGAACCCGTCCACGTTCGCCTTGTCCAGAATCTTCAGCGCACGAGGATTGCCAATTCCGAAAATATATGTGAGCGCGATCCGGGCCTGCTTGTTGCGGGGCAGATCCACGCCAGCAATACGTGCCATGCTTGTTCCTTTGCTGCTTCCGGTTGTGTGCCTCCGGCCTTAACCGGCTCGCACGGGTTGTGCGGTCGCTCCGGGGTTCCTCGCAAGCCTAAACTTCGGCTAACTCGCCCCTAGTCTGGGAGGTTCCGCTTCTGCCTCGGCCCCACTCAGCCCTGGCGCTGCTTGTGCTTCGCGTTCTCGCAGATCACCCGCACCACCCCGCGGCGGTGGATGACCTTGCACTTCGTGCAAATCTTCTTTACTGACGCTCGAACCTTCATCTCTGCTGCCCTTCTCCGCGCGCAAACATCCGTCGCGGCCTCTGCAAAAAATGCAAACTCACTTGTAGCGGTAAACGATCCGACCGCGGTTCAGGTCGTAGGGGCTCAGCTCCACGGCCACCCGGTCGCCCGGCAAAATACGGATGAAGTTCTTGCGCATCCGCCCCGAGACATGCGTCAGCGCCTCGTGATTGTTCTCCAACTTCACCTTGAACATGGCGTTTGGTAGGGTTTCCGTCACCACCGCCATTACTTCAATCGCGTCTTCCTTCGACAAACTGGTTCCCGCTTCTGCCGGCCCGCTATTCGCGGCCCCGGCCGGTTACGCCGAGTGCTACTCGGTCAGAATTCTCGCTCCGGTGTCGGTCACCGCCACCGTGTGCTCAAAATGAGCGCTCATGCTGCCATCGTCGGTCACCGCGGTCCACCCGTCCTTCAGCACTCTCACTTCGGGCTTGCCCACGTTCACCATCGGCTCAATGGCAATCACCATTCCGGTGCGCAGCTTCATCCCGCGCCCCGCTTCGCCAAAATTCGGCACCTGCGGCTCCTCGTGCATATTCGAGCCGATTCCGTGCCCCACAAAATCCCGCACCACGCTGAAGCCGTGCGACTCCACAACCTTCTGCACCGCCGCGCCAATGTCGCCCAGCGTCGCGCCCGGCTTCACCACCGCAATTCCCGCGCGCAGGCTGGCTTCGGTCACCCGAAGCAGTTCCGCCGTCTGCGGTGCAACCTTCTCGCCCACCGGAATCGTAATCGCCGCATCGCCGAAATACCCGTCGATCACCGCCCCGCAGTCCACGGAAACGATGTCGCCTTCCTTCAGCACCCGCTTCTTTGAAGGAATCCCGTGCACCACCTCGCTGTTCACTGAGGTGCACAGCACGCACGGGTACCCGTGATATCCCTTGAACGCCGGCTTGGCGCCCAACTCGGCTATCCGCGCCTCGGCCACTCGCTCCAGATCGTAGGTCGTCGCGCCCGGCTTCACGCGGCTGCGCACCAGTTCCAGCACCTCGCGAACTACCTTGCCCGCGCGGCGCATCGTCTCAATCTCGCTGGATGACTTCAATACCACTGCCAACCGAACCTCTCCTCGTTCACCCTTGCTCGACCCAATCTTGCCCGGGCGCGCGAAAACCCGCCCGCTGGCTGCCCTATTTCCGCAGCCGGGCCACAGCGGCAACAATTTCAGCCGCAATTGCGGCAATCGGACCGTCCGCCTGTACCTCGACAAACCGCCCCAGCGACCGGTAGTGCTCCACAACAGGCGCGGTTTGTGCGGCGTAGGCGCGCATCCGCTCCGCAAAAACCTGCTCCGTGTCGTCGGCTCGCTGGGCCAGAGCAGCACCTTCCAGGTCGCAAAATCCAGCCCGCTGGGGCGGATTCGAATAGACGTTGTAGATGCTCTGGCAGACGGGACAGTTCCTGCGCCCCGTAATACGGCGCAATAATTGATTATAATCCACATGCAGGTTCACGGCAACCACGGGAAGACTGCCCGGAACCGCGCCCAGCCGCGCGTCCAGCCAGTGCGCCTGGGGCAGAGTCCGCGGAAATCCATCCAGGATGTACCCCCGCGCCGTGTCCGGTTCGGCCAGCCGCTGCGCCACCATCTCATTCACCAGCGCATCCGGCACCAGGTCGCCCCGCTGCATCGTCTCCCGCGCCAGCTTGCCCAGCTCCGTGGCCTGTGCCACGTGCGCCCGCAGCAGGTCGCCGGTCGAAATCTGCGGAATCGCCCACAGCTTCACCAGCTCCTTGGCCTGGGTGCCCTTGCCCACCCCCGGCGCGCCCAGCAGCAGCACCGGGCCGGGAATCGAGTTCAATGCAGCCTCTCGATCCCTTTCCAATAAAATTGCCGCCGACGACATTACCAGGTTTTCCTTCCGCGTATGCGGCCGGAGCGCGGGGAAAAGCCATCATAATGACGCATGATCAGCTGCGATTCGACCTGGTTGATGGTGTCCATTGCCACTCCCACCACAATCAGAAGCGAGGTGCCGCCAAAGTAGAAGTTGACCCCCATACCGTGTGTCGTCCAGTTGGGAAGCGTCTCGAAAAACCGGCCCACGAGCCACAGCTTATCGAAACGAATTCCTGAGATCAGAAACGTCGGAACTAGTTGAATAACAATAAGATATAGCGCGCCTACCAGCGTAATGCGCGTCAGAATGTCGTTGATGAAGTCCGACGTTCGCTTCCCCGGCCGGATGCCCGGAATAAACGAACCCGACTTGCGGAAGTTGTCGGCAATGTCGTCCGGCTTCATGATGATGGAAACATAGAAATACGCGAAAAACACAATTCCGACCATGTTCAGGAACACATACCATGGGTAGCCCGGCGTCAGCGCTTCCATAATCGGCTGGATCAGCCGATTGTTCTGCACCCAGTCCATCTGCCCAAACAACAGCGGCGCCGACAGAATCGAGCTCGCGAAGATAATCGGCATCACCCCGCCCGAGTTCACCCGCAACGGCAGGTGGCTCGACGCTCCGCCCATCATCTTGCGGCCCACAATCCTCCGCGCGCTCTGGATCGGAATCCTCCGCTCGGCACGCTCCACGAACACGATGAAGGCCACCACCGCGATCATGCCCACCAGCAGGATGATCACCGCGAACACGGTGAACGATCCCCACGCGTCGGTCTGCACCTTCTGCACCAGTTCGCCCACGCCGCGCGGCAGCCCTGCCACGATTCCGGCAAAAATCAGCAGGCTCATTCCGTTGCCGATGCCCCGGTCGGTAATCTGCTCGCCCAGCCACATGATGAACGTCGTGCCTGTCGTCAGCGTCAGCACCGTCATCAGGCTGAAGCCGATACCCGGATGCAGCACCAGCCCCTGCTTGGTCAAAATCGCAGCGATACCAATCGACTGCAGCAGCCCCAGCACGAGCGTCATGTAGCGCGTCCACTGCGTAATCTTCCGCTGCCCGATCTCGCCTTCCTTCTGCACCCGCGCCAGCGGCTCATACACCACCGTCAGAAGCTGGAAGATAATCGACGCGGTGATGTACGGCATGATGCCCAGCGCGAAGATCGTCATCCGCCGCAGATTGCCGCCGCCAAACAGGTCCATCAGTCCCAGCGCTGACCCGTTCTGCGAGTTGAACAGAATCGAAAGCTGGTGCGTGTTCACGCCCGGCGTCGGAATCCATGCGCCCAGCCGGTACACGGCCAAAACGCCGAGGGTGAACAGCACGCGGTTGCGCAGGTCGGGAATCCGAAAGATATTCAGAAACTTCTCAAGCATCGTGGCTCATCCGCTTCAGGCGTTGCCCGCCGGTCAGGTGGTTTGCTGCTCCCATTTTAAGGCCATTCGCGCGTTCCGCACGAGCCGCAGGGCCCCGCGGAAACCGGCGCAGCCCGCTCTCAGGCCGCCGCTGCGGCTCCGGCCACCACTGCCTTGCCGCCGGCCTTCTCAATCTTCTCCACCGCCGACTTGGAAAACTTGTGCGCATGGATCGTAATCGCCTTCTTCAGCTCGCCCGAGCCCAGAATCTTGATCAGCGCCTTCCGGCTCGAGGCCAGGCCCAGCTTGCGGTAGTCCTCCAGCGCAATCTCCTTCACCTCCAGCCCGGCAATCCGGTCCAGGTTCACCACCGTGTACTCGGTGCGGAAGATGTTCGTAAAGCCGCGCTTCGGCAGCCGCCGGTGCAGCGGCATCTGGCCGCCCTCAAAGCCCCGCATCATGCTCGTGCCCGAGCGCGATCCCTGGCCCTTGTGGCCGCGGGTTGAGGTCTTGCCCATGCCGGAACCCATGCCCCGGCCCACACGCTTGCGCCCCGTGTTCGCCTTCTTCGGCGCGCGCAGATTGGAAAGATTCTTTGCCATGTTCTCCTCGCTCATAACGCCGGGGACTCGCCGTCCAGCCCCTCCCCGACTCGCGTTTTCCGGGGTTTGCCGCCCGGCCGGATTTCAATTCGTCGAAAGCCCTAGCCTTCGAGAATGCGCACCAGATGCGGAATCGTCTTCACCATCCCGCGAATTGCCGCCGAGTCCTCGCGCTCAACAATTTGGTTCAGCCGCGTAAAGCCCAGCCCCTTCACCACCAGCTTGTGCTTCACCGGCGTCGAAATCGCAGACCGGTAATACTGAATGCGCATCGTCTTCGTCTTGGTCGCAGCCATCACATATCCTCCAACTGCTTGCCGCGCATCGTAGCCACTTCGGCCCGGTCGCGCAGCTGCACCAGCGCGTCGAAGGTCGCCTTAACCACGTTGTGCGGGTTGGCCGTGCCCAGGCTCTTGGTCAGTACGTTCTGCACTCCGGCCGAGGTCATCACCGCGCGCACCGCGCCGCCGGCGATCACGCCCGTGCCTTCCGGCGCAGGCTTCAGCAGCACCTGGCCTGAACCAAACCGCCCCAGCACCTGATGCGGAATCGTCGTCTCGGTCAGGTTGATCTTCACCAGGTTCTTCTTGGCCGACTCAATGCCCTTCCGAATCGCCTGCGGAACCTCCTTGGCCTTGCCCGAACCGTAGCCCACCACGCCGGAAGCAGCGTCGCCCACCACCACCAGCGCGGCAAACGACATGTTCTTGCCGCCCTTCACCACCTTCGTCACGCGATTGATGGAGACCACCTGGTCCTTCAGGTTGTACTGGTTGGCATCGAGTTTCTTCTTCAATATCGTCATTCTTTTCTGTCCTTCCGGGTCGCTTCGCGCTTCCCTGGAAAAGCCTTCTTCTCTACCGGCCGAATCTCTCGACCAAAAAATCAGCCGCACCGCAGGTGCTCAGAATTCGAGCCCGGCCTCGCGCGCCGCGTCGGCCAGCGCCTTGATGCGCCCGTGATAGAGGAACCCGCCGCGGTCGAAGACCACCTGCTTCACGCCCTTCGCCCTGGCCTGCTCCGCGATCGCCTTGCCAATCTCCTTGGCCGCCGCCACGTTGCCGCCGGTCTTCAGCTTCAGCCCCAGCGTGGACACTGCCGCCAGCGTCTCGCCCTTCTGGTCGTCGATCACCTGCGCGTAAAGGTGGTTCAATGACCGGTACACATTCAGCCGCGGCCGCTCGCCGGTGCCCGACAGCTTCCGCCGGATCCGCGCGTGAATCCTCTGGCGAATTTCATTTCTCTTCGTCTGCGTAATCATCGTCTCTCGTCCCTATCAGCGGAGCCGCCCCGCGGCCCCGTTCGGTTTATTGCGCCGGTTTACTTCGAGCCGGTCTTGCCGGCCTTCTTCTTCAGCTTCTCGTTCGAGTAGCGCACGCCCTTGTTCTTGTAAGGATCCGGCTTGCGCAGCGAGCGCATGTCGGCCGCCACCTGGCCCACCTTCTGCCGGTCAATTCCGGTGATCGTTACGTGCGTCTGTTTCGGGTCAATCGCCACGTCAATGCCCGTCGGCAGCGGAAACTCAATCGGGTGCGAGTAGCCCAGCGTGAACACCACTGTGCCCTTGCCCTTCATCTCCGCGCGGTAGCCGATGCCCACAATGTCCAGCTCCCGGCTCCAGCCCTTGGTCACGCCCTCCACGGCGTTCGACACCAGAGCCCGCGTCAGCCCGTGCACCGCGGCGTACTTGTCGTTCTCCCGCTGTAGCACCAGCTGCCCGTCCTTGGTCTCCAGCTGGATGCCCTTGGCCACCAGCGCGGACACCTTGCCCTTGGGGCCCTCCACCAGCACCGTGTTGCCGTCCACCGTGTACTTCACGCCCGCCGGCAGCGGGATTGGCTTCTTTCCAATACGCGACATCGTCTCAATCCTTCATGGCTTGCGAGTCCCGGCCGGGCTCCTCACCCCGCCGTTCCACTGCAGCCCGGGCCAATCGGCCCGCAATCTCATCCAAAGCTCAAAAGCGCGAAGCGCCTTACCAGACCTCGCACAGCACTTCGCCGCCCACGCCCTCGCGGCGCGCCTGGCGCCCCGTCATCACGCCCTTCGGCGTCGTCATGATGGAAATACCCAACCCGCCCTGCACGCGCTTGATCTCGTCGCGGCCGATGTAGACACGGCAGCCGGGACGCGAAATTCGCGCCAGATCCCGGATCGCCGCTTCGCTGCCGCCGTACTTCAGGTACACGCGCAGGACCGGCTTGCCTTCCTCTTCCTGCGTCTTGTAGTTCGAGATGTAACCCTCTTCCTTCAGAATGCGGGCAATCTCAGTCTTCAGTTTTGAAGCCGGCACATCCAGCTTCTGGTGGCGCGCCCGGATCGCGTTCCGGATTCGCGTCAGAAAATCTGCTACTGGGTCAGTCAAACTCATTCCTTCTCCTTCATTCCCCGTTCGTCCGCCACTGCGGAAACCTGCGGGAATGCTAAAAACAGCTACTAGCTTCCAGTTACTAGCCTCTAGCCACTTCTCACTCCACGAACCCCATCGGCAAAGCACGACGAGCTAGTGGCTGGGAGCTAGCGGCTGGAAGCTGCATCTCTTACCAGCTCGACTTCACCACGCCGGGAATCTCGCCCTTCAGGGCCAGTCCGCGGAAGCACAAACGGCACATGCCGAACTTCCGCAGGTATCCCCGCGGCCGTCCGCAGAGCTTGCACCGGTTGTGCTTGCGGCAGCTGAACTTCGGCTTCCGCGCGTCCTTCACCCTTTTTGCTGTGGTTGCCATATTCCTCTTGTCCCTCTCGCCCGGCCGCCCGCGCTTACGCGCCCTGCCGGAACGGCATCCCAAAGTGGCGCAGCAGCGCGCGCGCTCCGTTGTCGTCCTTGGCTGTGGTCACAATCGTGATGTTCATGCCCTTCAGCTTCTCCACCTTGGAGTAATCCACCTCGGGAAAGATCAGCTGATCGCGCAGCCCCAGCGTGTAGTTGCCGCGCCCGTCAAAACTCTTCGTCGAAACCCCGCGGAAATCCCTCACCCGCGGCAGCGCCGTGGAAATCAGCCGGTCCAGGAACTCGTACGCTTTTTCGCTGCGCAAGGTCACCATCGCCCCAATCGGCATCCCCTCACGCACCTTGAAGGCCGCAATCGACTTCTTGGCCCGCGTCGTCACCGGCTTCTGCCCGACAATCGAGGCCAGGTCGGCCACCAGCGGGTCCAGCAGCTTTGAGTTCTGCGTCGCCTCGCCCAGCCCCATGTTCACCACGATCTTATCCAGCCGCGGAACCGCCATCGAGTTCTCGATGCCCAGCTCCTTTTTCAGCGCCTGCCTGATCTCCGTGTTGTACTTCTCTTTCAGTCTTGCCGCCATCGCGCTCTGCTCTCTTTCTTCCGGTCGTCGGAGTGGGCCGCCGTCGATCTTCCTCTGCGTCCCGTGTACCGCTGCGGAAGGGGTTGTCCGCCGCTGCGCCGCGCGCCCGGCCGGCTCTCGCGTCCCGCTACTTTCTCATTACTTCTTGGTGGGCAGCTCGTGTCCGCACTTCTTGCAGATCCGCGTCCGCACGCCGCCCTCGTGTTTAAAGCCGATCTTCGCCGTGCCGCAGTTGGCGCATACCAGCGCCACGTTCGACACGTTAATTGGCGACTCGTGCTCGGCAATGCCGCCGCGCGTGTTCTGCCCCTGCTTGCTCGAAACCGTCTTCTTCACCACGCGTATGTGCTCCACCAGCAGCGTCCGGTTGTCGGGAATCGCCCGCAGCACCCGGCCGGTCTTGCCCCGGTCGGCGCCGGTCAGCACCTTCACCACGTCGTTGCGTTGAATACTCAAACTCGTCATATCGTCTCTCTCAATGCCCTGGCCGCGCGGTCATTAAATGACCTCGGGCGCCAGCGAAACAATCTTCATGAACTTCTTTTCGCGCAGCTCGCGGGCCACCGGCCCGAAGACGCGCGTACCCACTGGCTCGTTGGCGTCGTTGATCACCACCGCCGCGTTCTCGTCGAACCGGATATAGGTGCCGTCGCGCCGCCGGTGCTCCTTGCGCGTGCGCACAATCACCGCCTTCACCACCGTGCCCTTCTTCACCGTGCCGTCGGGCGAGGACTCCTTCACCGCCGCGGTGACCACATCGCCCAGCCCGGCCTTCTTGCCCAGCCCGCCGCCCAGGGGAAGGATCACCTGCAGCTTCCGCGCGCCGGAGTTGTCGGCCACCGCGAGCATCGTTCTCATCTGCACTGCCATGGTTGCTCTCCTTGCCGCCCGGCCTTAGTTGGCCGCCGTCGCGCCGGCCTTGGCCGCCGCCTCTTCAATTTGGCTCAGCGATGAGCGCCGCACAATCTCCTCGAGCGACCACCGCTTCAGCTTGCTCAGCGGACGCGTTTCGCGGATCCGCACCACATCGCCCACCCGCGCCGAGTTCTGCTCGTCGTGCGCGTAAAACTTCTTTGAGCTGCGCACAATCCGCTTGTACTTCGGGTGCGCCTTGCGCATCTCCACCTCAACCACGATCGTCTTCTGCATCTTGGTCGAGACCACGCTGCCCACCTTCTCGTTGCGCCTGCTCGCCGGCGCCTGCTTCGTCTCTGTCGCCGTCATTGCGCGGCTCCCTTCTTCGGCTTCGCTGCGGCCTTGGCCCTGCCTGCGGTCTTCGGCTTCGCTGCGGCCTTGGCCATGGCTGCGGTCTTCGGCTTCGCCGTGACTTCAGGCTTCGCCGTCTCCACCGCGCCGTCCTTTGCCGTGCCGCGCACGCCCAGCTCCCGCTCCCGCGCCACGGTCTTGATCTGTGCAATCTCCTTGCGCAGTTGGCGGAGCTTCTTCACTCCGTCGTTCTGCCCCATGGAGACCTGGAAGCGAAGCCGGAAAAGCTGCTCGCTGGCCGTCTTCTCCTGGTGCGCCAGCTCGGCGTCGCCCAAACTGCGAATCTTGGTCAGTTCCATCGTCTCTCTCCCGCGCCCGCCTGCGTCCCTCTTGGGAACCGGCGTCGCGTCCCTCTTCAGCAGCTCATTACTTGGCCGCTGCCACTACCTTTTCCGCGCCCGGACGCTGCACGAACTTGGTCTTCAGCGGAAGCTTGTTGGACGCCAGACGCATGGCTTCCTGCGCAATGTCCGGCGCCACTCCCTCCATCTCGAAGAGAATCTTGCCCGGCCTCACCACCGCAACCCAGTGGTCCAGCGCGCCCTTGCCCGAGCCCATTCGAACTTCGGCAGGCTTCTTGGTAATCGGCTTGTCCGGAAACAGCCGCAGCCAGATCTTCCCGCCGCGCTTGATGAAGCGCGTCATCGCGATACGGCTGGCCTCAATCTGCCGGTCCGTGATATAGCCGCACTCCAGAACCTTCAAGCCATATTCGCCAAACGAGAGGGAAGACCCGCGCCACGCCTTGCCGCGCCTCTTGCCCTTCTGCTGCTTGCGAAACTTCACCTTCTTCGGCATCAACATATCGAAATCCTCAAACCGATCAGATACTCAAAACTGACAACTGTCTGCTAACAACTGTCCGCTGCTCTTAAAACACCGACGTACCGATGGGCGGAGCCTGGCGGCGCTTCTGCTCGTAGATGTCGCCGCGATAGATCCACGTCTTCACGCCGATCACGCCGTAGGTCGTGTGCGCCTCGGCAAACCCGTAGTCGATGTCGGCCCGCAGCGTGTGCAGCGGCAAACGCCCCTGCAGATACCACTCCGACCGCGCGATTTCGTTGCCGTTCAGCCGGCCCGACACACGCACCTTGATGCCCTTGCAGCCGAAGCGCAGCGCCGAATCCACGCTCTTGCGCATCGCCCGGCGGAAGCTCACGCGCTTTTCCAGTTGCAGCGCGATATTCTCGGCCACCAGTTGCGCATCCAGCTCCGGCTTGTTCACCTCGATGATGTCGATGAACACGTCGCGGCTGGTCCGCTTGCCCAGCTCGGCCTTCAACTTCTCGATCTCGGCGCCCTTGCGGCCGATCACGATGCCCGGACGCGCCGTGCGGATCAGAAACCGCAGCTTGTTGCCCGGACGCTCAATCTCCACTGAGCTCACGCCCGCCGACTTCAGCTTCTCGCGCAACTCAGCCTTCAGCTTCACGTCTTCGATAAGCAGCTTGTCGTAATCGCGCTCGGAAAACCAGCGCGAACGCCACGGCTTGTTCACGCCCAGCCGGAATCCGTAAGGATGGACTTTCTGTCCCATAAGTACTCCCTCAAACCTCTCAGGCCTTCTTGTCGGCCTTCTTCGTTGCCTTCTTTGCCGCTGTCTTCTTCGCAGATGGCTTGGCCTTCGGCGCAGCCGCCACGGCCTTCTTCGCCGTCTTGGCGGCCTTCGTTGTCTTGGCCGGCTTGGCTTCCACCGCCGGCTCTTCAACCTTGGTCACAAGCTCGCCCTTTTGCTGCCGCTCGGCCACGGAAACCACAATGTGCGAAAGCCTGCGCTGGTAGCGGAAGGCCCGGCCCTGCGGCGCTGGACGAATCCGCTTCATCCGGGGACCGTCATTGGCCAGCGCCTGCTTCACATACAGGTTGTCCACGTCCAGATCCTGCCCGCGCTCCTCGGCCACATACCGCGCGTTGTCCACCGCCGAACGCAGCAGCTTGTGGATCACCGGCGCAATGCGCTTCTTGGTGTAGGTCGCCGTCTCCAGCGCCTCTTCGACGCCCAGGCCGCGAATCAGGTCCAGCACCAGCCGCGCCTTCTGCGGAGAAACCCGCTGAAACCTCGCCTCGGCCCGGTATTCGTTCGTCTCGACTGCCATTGCTCTGCCTTCCTCAATCTCATCGCCCGGCCCTCGCGGGCCCGCCGGCGCATCTCGTTGCTTACCGCGGCTTGGCCGCGGCCTCCGCCTTGCCGCCGCCGCCCGTGTGCCCCTTGAACGTCCGGGTCGGCGCAAACTCACCCAGCTTGTGGCCCACCATGTTCTCGGTCACATACACGGGCACGAACTTCTTCCCGTTGTGCACCGCGATCGTGTGCCCCACGAACTCGGGGAAGATCGTCGAGCGGCGCGACCAGGTCTTTACAACCTTCTTGTCGTTGGCCTGGTTCAGCACCTCAATCTTCACGCTCAGGTGCGTGTCTACAAACGGCCCCTTTTTCGTCGAACGTCCCATAAAAATCAGCTCCTAGCTCTTAGCCTTCAGCGTTCAGCTTTTCCTACAACAGCCAATCGCCCGGCTAACGCCTCAATTCTTGTCCTGACCGCCGTTCCGCTGATAGCTGAGAGCTAAAAGCTGAAAGCTGCCCCTCTTACTTCGTCCGGCGGCTGACGATAAAGGCGTCGGTCCGCTTGTTGTTGCGTGTCTTGTAGCCACGTGTTGGCTGGCCCCACGGCGTCACCGGATGGCGTCCGCCAGAGGTCTTGCCCTCGCCGCCGCCGTGCGGATGGTCCACCGGATTCATTGACACGCCGCGGTTGGTCGGGCGAATGCCCTTCCAGCGGTTGCGTCCCGCCTTGCCGATCGTGACGTTCTCGTGGTCCGTGTTGCCCACCTGCCCAATCGTCGCCATGCACTCGGCCAGCACCTTGCGCGTCTCGCCGGAAGGCAGCTTCAGCAGCGCGTAATCGCCTTCCTTGGCCACCAGCTGCGCCTGCGCCCCGGCTGAACGCGCCATCTGCGCGCCCTTGCCCGGCCTCAGCTCAATCGCGTGCACCGTGGTGCCGGCCGGAATGTGCTTCAGCGGAAGCGCGTTGCCCACCAGAATGTCGGCCTCCGGTCCGGAGCTCACCGTTGCTCCCACCTTCAGCCCCACCGGCTGCAGAATGTAGCGCTTCTCGCCGTCGGCATAGTGCACCAGGGCAATCCGCGCCGAGCGGCCAGGATCGTACTCAATCGTCGCCACGCGTCCCGGCACGCCGGCCTTGTCGCGCTTGAAGTCGATCAGCCGCAGCTTCTGCTTGTGTCCGCCGCCGTGGTGGCGGATCGTCATGTCGCCCGCGTTGCGGCGGCCGCCCGTGCGCTTGCGCGTCGCCAGCAGCGGCTTGTGCGGCGTATCCGACGTCAGTTCTTCGTTCACCAGCGTCGTCTGGAAGCGCCGCGTCGGGGTTACCGGTCTGTATGTCTTGATTGCCATCGTCTCTGTCCTTAACGAGCCTCTAGCAGCTGGCTTTTAGCCTCTGGCTCGTCCTGCTCATCCAACTTCCGCCTCAACCGCACTGCCCGCTTCGCCTGCTCTGATCGCTGGCTGAAAGCTGACGGCTGTTAACTGTCGGCTGTCTTACAGGTTGCTCACATACTCGGGCAGCTTTTCGCCCGCCTTCAGTCTCACGTACGCCTTTTTCCAGTCCGCCCGGTAGCCGGCGTGGCGCCCGCGGCGGCGTTCCTTGCCCACCACGTTGGCGGTCCGCACTGCGGCCACTTTCACCTTGAACAGCGCCTCCACGGCCTGCTTCACTTCCGTCTTGGTCGCCTCCGGAGCCACGTCGAAAACCAGCGTCCCCTCGGTTTCCTTCACGCCCAGCCCCTTTTCGGTAATCAGCGGGCGGCGAATCGTTGTGTAAAGAGTCGGCATTATGCGGCCTCCGTTGCGGCGGCGAGCTTGCGCTTCGACACGCTCTTCAAAAGCGCCTCGCTCAGTTGCTCAATCGCTGCCTTTGAGAAAATCGCCCGCTCGTAGCGCAGCAGGTCGTAGGGATGCACCTCGTTGTTCAGCACCAGCTCCACACCCTTCAGGTTGCGCGAGCCCAGCACCAGCGCCTGCGACAGCGTCTTGCCGTTTTCCACCAGCAGCACCGTCCGATGGGCCTCCAGCTTGTCCAGCGCCGCGCGATAGAGCTTGGTCTTCGCGTCCTTGATCTCGAGCGAATCGACCACCGTCAGCTTCCCGTCGGCCAGCTTCGCGGCCAGCGCCGAGCGCAGCGCGCCCTGCAGCTTCTTGCGCGGGAACGCGTAGTCGTAGCTGCGCGGCTGGGGTCCGTGCACCGTGTAGCCGTGGCGCCACAGGGGCGAGCGCACTGATCCGATACGAGCCCGGCCCGTGCCCTTCTGCTTCCACAGCTTCTTGCCCGAACCGGCAACCTCGGTGCGGCTCTTGGTCTTGTGCGTGCCCTGGCGAAGCGAAGCGCGATACTGCTTCACCGCCTCCCACAGCAGGGCCTCATTCACCTGGTCGGCGGCAAACACCGCATCGGCCAGCTCCATCGAGCCCACTTTTTCCCCGTTCAGATTCAAAACATCCACGTTTGCCATCGTCTTCTTCTTCCGCCGGCCGTCTTGCCCGCCGGCTCTCAATCTGTCTTGCGCCCTGTCTTGCGCCCCTCAGGGCGCGGTCAGCCACACCGCAGGTGTTACTTGCGCTTGCCGCCCGCCTTCTTTGAAGCCTTCAGCGGATCCACCGTGCCCGCCCCGGCAAAGCCGCGGCGCTCGCGTGGCGGAGCCTTGGCCTTCGAAATCAGCACGTAACCATCCCGCGGTCCCGGCACCGCGCCTTCCACCATCAGCAGGTTCTCGTCCAGGTCAATGCCGCGAATCCGCAGATTGCGCACCGTCACCTGGTCCAGGCCGTAGTGGCCCGGCATCCGCTGCCCGGGAAACACGCGCGAGGGAAAGCTCGAAGCTCCGATCGAGCCCTGCACCTGGAACATGTGCCCGTGCGACTTGGGGCCGCCCGCGAAACCGTGACGCCGAACCACGCCGGCAAACCCGCGGCCCTTCGAGGTCCCAATCACGTCCACAAACTTCGCGTCGGCGAAAATGTCCACCAGCACGCGGTCGCCGGCCTTGGTCTCGGCCCCACCGTCCACCGCCGCTTCCACGTCCACTTCCTTGATCACTTTCACCGGCGGCGCCTCGCTCTTGGCAAAGTGTCCCGCCTGCGGCTTGGTGATCCGCGAAGCCTTCACGAATTCCACCAGCCCGATCTGCGCCGCGTCGTATCCATCGCGGGCCGCCGTTTTCAGCTGCGTAATCACGCAGGGTCCGGCCTGCAGCACCGTAATCGGGTGCACGTCGCCCTTTTCGTCGAAGACCTGCGTCATGCCGATCTTTTTTCCCAGAATTCCTCGTACTGCCATCTCGTCCTCACCTCATCATGCGCGGCGCTCAAGCCCCGCACTGCCGGAATTTTGTTAGCTATCGGCCTTCAGCTTTCGGCCGGTTCCGCTGCTCAGTGGAACCCTTTGCTCACCGTTACCGCCTTCGTCTTTCGCTCCACCATCGCTGCCCGCATCCCACCCATCAAGCTGAGAGCTGACGGCTGAAAGCTTATTTCTCGAAGGCCTTGATCTCCACGTCCACGCCCGCCGGCAGATCCAGCTTCATCAGCGCGTCCACCGTCTGCTGCGTCGGCTCCAGAATGTCAATCAGCCGCTTGTGGGTGCGAATCTCAAACGCCTCGCGCGACTTCTTGTCCACGTGCGGCGAACGCAGCACGCAGTACTTGTTCTTGATCGTCGGCAAGGGAATCGGGCCTGCCACCGTTGCCCCGGTGCGCTTGGCCGTATCCACAATCTCGCCGGTCGAGGTGTCCAGCACGCGATAGTCGTATGCCTTCAACCGGATGCGAATTCTCTGTCCTACCATGCCATCCATCTTCCCCGCTGCCGGCGGGCCTCTCAGCCCGCCTTCAGCGAAACCTGCAAACTACTTGATGATCTCCGAGATGGTTCCGGCGCCCACGGTGCGGCCGCCTTCGCGGATGGCGAAGCGCAGGCCCTTGTCCATCGCCACCGGAGTAATCAGCTCCACCACCAGCTGCACGTTGTCGCCCGGCATCACCA
>Ga0307372_10000104_pt1 | contig 133196 bp, 109 predicted proteins | sample OX1MG_FD_202533 | JGI IMG/M metagenome (GOLD analysis project Ga0307372, IMG submission 202533) | Soil microbial communities from Risofladan, Vaasa, Finland - OX-1 | ecosystem: Environmental > Terrestrial > Soil > Coastal area > Acid sulfate soil | place: Finland: Risofladan, Vaasa... | reverse complement strand
GGCGTAGCGGTCCGTTCGGTGAGGATGATCACGGAGACGGGCCAGCTCGACTGGCGGGACCTGGAAACAAAAGTCAGCAAGCGGACAAAAGTCCTGGCCATCGGCGTGGCCTCAAATGCCCTGGGAACCATCAACAACGTCCACCGCGCTGCTGAAATTGCCCACAACGCCGGCGCACTGCTTTTTGCGGATGGCGTGCACTCCACTCCCCACATTCCCACAAACGTAAAAGCCTGGGACTGCGATTTCCTTGCCTGCTCCGCCTACAAATTTTACGGCCCGCACATGGGCGTGTTGTACGGACGTAGCGAACTGTTGCAATCGATTGACTTCCCCAAGCTCCTGCCGGCGCCTGACAACGCCCCCGAGCGGGCCGAAACCGGCACGTTGAACCACGAAGGCATTGCCGGCTCGGCGGCCGCCGTGGACTTCCTGGCCTCGCTGACAGCGGGAGCATCGAGGCGCGAGCAGCTGCAGGCCTCGCTTGCCGCGCTCGACGCGCGAGGCCACGCGCTGGTAACGCAAATGTGGGAAGGGATCACGAACATCCCCGGCGTCAGGGTATTCGGTCCCACGCCGGCGGAGCGCCGCACGCCAACCGTCTCGTTCGTTGTCCGGGGCGTTGCTTCCGCCGAGGTTTCCGCGCATTTAGCGAAGCTGGGAGTTTTTGTCTCACACGGGAACTTTTATGCGGCCACGGTGGTGGAGCGTCTCGGATTCAAAGACGAGGGGGTCGTGCGCGCCGGTTGCGCGTGTTACACCACAAGCGCAGAGGTCGCCCGCCTCATCGACGGTGTGCGGGAAGTCGCCCGGCCGGGCAGCCGATGACAGGCCGGTAAACGAGAGGCTGGATCGGGTTGAACGGCTGTAAATCCGCCCGGAATCCGGCTTCGGTTCGTTTTCGGTTCGTTTTTTAGCCACCATTTATTTTCAACAACATCGGTAGGTTCGTTTTAGGTTCGTTTTAGCTTCGTTTTTTCCACGGGTACGTGTTTTCAACAACTTCTCAGCTTCGTTTTTAGGTTCGTTTAGGTTCGTTTTTGGGCACCGATACTTTATTTTCAACAACATCTAAGGTTCGTTTTTCAAAAAACGTGTTTTTTTGTCCCACAATTGTAATGCCAAACTTTCCAGCCGATTGTTTTCAATGGATTAAGGCAACATTAAAAGTCTACCCAGACTGCTTTATTTTGCCCTTCCTTCCGCCCTGTGCCGCCATCCAAAAGGCTATCATACTAGCCCACAGATGTCAAGCGGAATCGGCGTCCTGTCGCTGCCGGCAGCTCCCGGGCCGGGCGTAGTTATTGATTCCTGATGCCTGCCGCTACCGGGGCGGAGCGCCGGAACCATTCGGCGCCTTTCGACCTCAATGGTCAAAACAGATTGCCGGAGGGGCGCCCGGATAAGGGCCTCTCGCCTCGCCAGATCGCGGGCGATGCAAGGCGGCTATCTACGCCACCCGGCAGAAATCCAAAAAACACATTTCTCCCGTCCGGAATTTCTGCGCCGGATACCGGCGGGCAAAGCAGTTTTACGCTGCCGCCCGCAGGTTCGGGCAAGCAGGTTACTAGAAAGGTACCCCTTTAAATTAGCGGGTTGGGCAATGCGCAAGTCGTAAGGCAAGAGGGATCGTCAGCACCAGGCCTGATTCCCCGCCCGCAAGGGCGAATTTCGTGGTAACCTTGCTTTGAGCGGAGGGGTCCGGCCCTTCAAACCGCCGGCCAATGGGCGGATCGGCAAATCCACTAAACACCCGACTTTCTGAAGTTTCTGTGATGAATTGTCGACCTTTCAATATAGTATGGTTATTGTCCGGAGCGCCCCGGCTTCACAGAAACCAGATCAGCAAGTGGCATTGACTGGAGTTTTAACATCGTACTTTAGTACCATTGCAAGCACACTTCAATTGCAGTAAAACTTCAGCACTGGGGGGGAATGAAAGAACCATGAGAATTACCAGTTGAGTACTGTGCCCGTGCGGTCACACGGAATGTACAGTTGGCAGATGATCAGCGGCTGCCGGGAGAGCGGGGTATAGCTAATGTGTGAGCAAGCTATCCGGGTGTTATTTCAAAGTTCAGACGGTCCCTTCGCAGAAGTCGTCACCAGAGCCCTCGGACCTGGCTACGAAGTCCGGACCAGCGAACAGAATGATCTGGATGGAGCTCCAGCAGAGCGGGCATGGTGCGACGTGGTCCTGCTGGACCTGCACGACAGTGGAGAGGAAGAGAGCGCCGAAGCAACCCTCCATTTGATGGATGAAATCAAAAAGTTCAATTCCTCCACGCCCATGATCGCCATTGTTGGCGACTCCGACGACAGCCTCGCCCGGACCGTCATCGAGAATGGCGCTTACGACACACTCTCAAGTCCCCCCAACATGGCGGACCTGCGGTTGCTTCTGCGGCGGGCATGCCGTTTCCGCAGAATAGAAAAGGAACTGGCGGACCTGCGTTCCCGTGACCTCTCGGCAGGGCGCTTTGGAGAAATGCTGGGAACCTCTGAGCTCATGCACCAGGTATTCGAGACCTCCCGCAAGGTGGGGCCCTGTGACGTCAGCGTGCTGATCTCCGGTGAAACCGGCACGGGTAAAGAGCTTTTGGCCCGCGCCATTCATCGCGTCAGTCCTCGCGCCAACGGCCCCCTGGTGGCGTTTTCCTGCGCCAATCTGCCGGAAACCCTGGTGGATGACGAGCTCTTCGGGCATGAAAAGGGCGCCTTTACGGGCGCTATCACCACGCGACGCGGGCGGTTTGAGGCGGCCCACGGCGGGACCCTTCTCCTGGACGAAATCGGTGACCTGCCCCTGGCGCTGCAATCCAAGCTTCTGAGGGTGCTGCAGGAGCGGTCGTTCGAGCGGCTGGGAAGCAATACACCCATTGAAGCCAACGTGCGGGTCCTTTGCGCCACGCACCGGAACCTGGAAGCCATGGTGGAAGAGGGACGATTCCGACAGGACCTCTTTTACCGGCTCAACGTGGTGCAGATTCAGATCCCCGCCCTTCGCGAGCGCCGCGACGAAATTCCGATTCTGGCCCAGCACTTCCTGCAACGCTTTGCACAACAGTTTGGAAAGTCCGCAACCCGGTTTTCACCTCTGACCATCCACGCCCTGGAGGAATACCAGTGGCCCGGAAACGTCCGGGAGCTTGAAAACGCCATCCAACACGCCGTGGTGATGACGGATGGCGCCGCCATTGAAACCTGGCATTTGCCCAACAGCCTTCGGGGTAATTTCGAGCAGGCCACGGTGGGACGCTCCTACGAAGACGAGGTTCGCGAATTCAAGCGGCGTCTGATTATGCGGACTCTTCGCGAGTGCGGAGGCCGCAAGGTCGATGCGGCACGCATCCTGGGCGTGGCACGTGGATATTTGCACCGGCTGATCAATCAACTGCAGATTCAGCTTGATGACGAGGATCTGGGAATTGGGGAGGCTGAACAGGCCGCCTCGCAAGAGCGTATCATGTAGCTCCCCTGATTCCGGGTAACAGGAATGTCCGCAGGTATCGGCTTATACGCATTTTCGACTGAGGAGCGCGACATTCATACCCCGGCCCACGATTTCTTCCCCGATTTGTTGCGGGCCGCCCAAAACACGGACGGCGGATGGGGCTACCGGCCAGGGCTCCCCAGCACCACTGAGCCCACGGCATGGTCCCTTCTTGCCTTGCAGGCGCTGGAAGCCTCACCCGGCAAAATACTCGATTCCGCGGCCGACTGGCTGCGGCAAGCGCAGATGACAGGAGGCGCGTGGCCCAACGCCTCCGGCAAGGAACCAGGCTGCTGGGTGTCCGCATTGGCATGCCTTGCTCTCCTCAGCCTCAAAGGCCCGTCGCAGGATGCCATCGTCCGTGGAACAAATTGGCTGAACGAAACATGGCCGGCGGAGGGCAATTTTTTATGGCGCTTGCGGCAGCAGCAGCAGGCCCACACGGTGGTTCACCAGGATCATGGCCTTCGAGGATGGGGCTGGACGCCCAACACGGCAAGCTGGGTGGAACCCACGGCCTATGCCCTGATCCTGCTCCAGAACATCCCCACCCGGCATCGCCCTTCGCATGCCGTCAAACGTATTCAAATGGCTGAAAAGATGCTCTATGACCGTGCCTGCCCTGGCGGCGGCTGGAATGCGGGCAATCCCCTGGTTTACGGCGTTCCCGGCGTCCCCCGGATTTCACCGACCGTATGGGCCCTGCTGGCTTTGAGACATCACCAGGACCATGCCGTAAACGTGGAAGGCGTGGAATGGCTGCGGCAGCGCTATCAGAGTCTCCGCAGCCCGGCGTCACTGGCCCTGGCGCATCTTTGCCTCAAAGTTTACGGCCGGGCGGAGAATCTCCTTGAAACTCGATTGGGCGATTTCTACGGCAACAATCAATTCCTGCAAAGCATTCCGGCCATGGCCTGGGCGTCAATGGCTCTGGGCGGTGTTCCCTGCTGGATCGAGAGTTCATCACAGTCGATAGAAGCAATATGAGTTATTCCAACACACGCCTGGTACCCCCGTTTAACCGCTCTCCCTCCGCGGTGGCCATCAGGAGTGTCTCAAACTATGCGGCTGATGTAGAAGGCATCCTCTGGGAAATGTTGCAGGAGCTGCGGCCGCCTGTCCGCGACAAGTCGGTCCTGCTGAAACCAAATTTCGTGGAACCCGACACGGAAGGGATGATCAACACCCACCCGGTGGTGATCCGGGCTGCACGGGAAGCGTTTTTGCGGCTGGGCGCAAAGTCCGTGGTGGTTGCCGAAGGGCCGGGGCATGAACGTGATACGGAAGGAATTCTGGAAGAACTGCGCCTGAGAGACTACCTGGGGCCCTTGGAACAGTCTTTTATCGACTTGAACACCGACGAAGTGGCGCAGGTTGGAACCCGCACACGCGCCTCCAGGCTGAAGTCCTTATTCCTGCCGAAGGCGGTTCTGGCGGCCGACTTTGTGGTTTCGATGCCCAAGATGAAAACCCACCACTGGGTGGGAGTCACTCTGGCCCTCAAGAACATGTTTGGCATTGTTCCCGGTAGTTGTTATGGGTGGCCCAAGAACGTGCTGCACTGGGCGGGCATCAGCAAGTCAATCCTGGACATCAACAGCACGGTCCGGCCGGATTTTGCCATCGTGGACGGTATCGTGGGCATGGAGGGCAATGGTCCCATCCAGGGAACACCCAAGGCCTCCGGAGTTCTGGTAGCCGGGGACGATCCCGTGTCCGTAGACGCTACGTGCGCCAGGCTCATGGGGCTTGTTCCCGAGCGGATTGATTATCTCCAGCGGGCCGCCCTGCTGCTGGGCAACATGCCGGAAGAGAAAATTGAGCAACTGGGCGAATCCATCGCCAGCACCCGTAAACCGTTCGAAATGTTGCCGGCGTTTCAACAGATTCGGGCGTAACAACGGCCGGGTGGCGATGGCCGCTGCGTCTATCCGGCAAAGCTGATAATATTGGATGAGGCGTTTACCCTATTGACAATAGTTAAATCTCTAGGTACTAATACTAAGGTATTTTTGACCAGGGTCGGACCCTTCTGGCCCGTTAAAGGGCGTTTTTGGCAAGAGATTTGCTCTTATGTGACCAGGCGTAGGGAGGAAATTGCTATATTTAAAGGGGATATCGTATTATGCTCTACGCTGGAGGGGTAGATTGGGGGCGCATGTGTCATTTGCCGAGGACGCTGCTTAGGCGGATTAGTGTCCGAGTGGTTACAAAATGCAAGGAAGAATCAGGCGCTGAACTGGTGGAAGCGGCTGTGGTTATCCCCATACTGTTGATGTTACTGTTGGGAATCATCAGCTTCGGCCGCGCCTGGAACGTCTATCAAACCATCACCCGGGCGGCAAGAGAAGGGGCCAAACAGGTGGTTCTGACGCCTTGTGCTGACTCGACGTATTGCCCTGGAGCCGCCGTTTACACCGCCAACGACATCTGGACCAATTTCGTCGATCCTGTTCTGCTGTCGGCCCATCTGGACACGACCAAAGTCAACAACTCCTCAATCACCTATGTTCAGTTGGACCCCAACGATACGGTGCCGCACATCTGTGGGCTGCGCCTTACCTTTAATTACCCCTATACTTTTGCGCTTCCCTTCACCAGCGTCAACTTGTCTACCATCAACCTTTCAACGACGGTTCAGATGCGGCTGGAAAACCAGCCTGCAACGTGCCCGGTAGGTACCAGCTATTGAGGGGGGAGGAGTAAGGGTTCGTGTCAAAACAAAACAGCAAGATCAAAGGCTCCGGAACCCGGCGGTTATGGTGCGCCATTTCGAGTCTGGCACTGCGCCCGGGGGGTTCGTCTGCCCTGGCGGCGTTAAAGTTTGCCAGGCGCGTGAGGGAGACAGAAGCCGCCGAACTTCTTGAGTTCGCACTGGCGCTGCCCCTGATTCTGGCGATGGTGGTAGGCCTGCTGGATTTTTCGCACGCCTATAACCTCAAACAGAAACTCGCCAACGCGGTCCGCGAGGGTGCCCGGATCGGCGGATCGGAAACTATTGTTGATACCTCGCAGTCCAGCCCGGATTCGGTAAAGGCTATCAAGGATGACGTCACAACCTACCTGCTGGATGCCGGCATTAACACTTCATTTATTGGCACGACTTTGAGCTGGACCCCCACCCCGACGAGCCTCGGAACTTATTACACGACCAAGGGCGGGGTCAACTACGGCCTGAAAATCGAACGAAATGTTCTGATTACCTACACCGACCCCAACACCAGCAAGGTGGTAACAATGTACGCCACGCGCGTAACACTATATTACCCCTACGACTGGACGTTTGGCTTCAACCAGATCATCAAACTGTTGGTCCCTTCCGCAACCTTCACCAACCCCATCCGTATCGAGACCGATGCCATGATGGTAAACCCTGGTTCATAGAGGAGCACGAGGTTATGAGAGCACCCGAAGAGCTGAATGGAAAGCGCACTAATGAGCGTGGCGTCAGCATCATCCTGATCGCCGTGGGCATGGTTTTTATTCTGGGAATGGCAGGACTGGGCGTCGACCTCGCCTCACTTTACGTCGGGCGGAGCCAGGCCCAGCGTGCCGCGGATGCGGCGGCGTTGGCAGGGGCCCAGTCACTTGTCGCTGAGGGGTGTACGTCAAACGTAGGTTCGACAATCTCAAGCTCGTGCATGACGATTGCCCGGCAGAGGGCGGAAGCGGTGGGAAACCTGAACCTGATTGCCGGCATATCCCCAGGCATTACGGATGCCGACGTAACCTTCCCTTCAACAAGCATCAGCGACCCGCAAGTCCAGGTTATGGCTGCACGGGACACCAGCCACAGCAACCCCATGCCCACCTTCTTCGTCAAGATATTCGGCATTGCTACCGCAAATGTCTCCGCCACAGCCAAAGCAGAAGCCTTTAACCCTTCGGGGTCAACCACAAGCGTGGGCGCAGAGTGCCTCAAGCCCTGGCTACTGCCGAATTGCGATCAGGGCCACCCTACTTCACCTGGAAACCCGAACTGCCCCGGTTACGATTACTTCATTAATCCAACAACCGGCGACATTGAGAACCCGGGTCTAACCACCGCCGGAGTCCAGGGCGAACAAATTGTGATCAAGCCGGGCGACCCCACCGGCGGCGGTACTGCCTCCCCAGGCAAATTCTGGCCCGTGTTTCTTCCTGCGGGCTCGGTTGCCAGCGATTGCCCGGCCTGCGCCACCGGGAGCGGAGGCGGAGGCTCAGGCAGCGGGTCCCTTTATCGGCAGAACATCGAGTGCTGCAATCACAACACGATCGTTTGTGGCACCCAGGTGATCCAGCCCATCACCGGCAACATGGTAGGGCCCACTGAACAGGGAGTTGACTGCCTGATCCATCAAGGCGGGAGCAAAAATAGCCCCACCGGCATGGACACCTTTGATCCTGCCTCCTGGACGATCACGGCAGGCTCCGCCAATCCCTACGGAGTGACGGGCGCGATTGCAAGCTCGGATTCGATTGTTACAATCCCGATTTATGACGGGACAGTCCTGTGTCCAGGAAGTTCTTGTCCTTCAACCACCACGGTAACGATCACCGGATTCATCCAGTTGTTTGTTAGATATGAAGACGGTTCCAATCAGGGTAATGTCTACGCCGACGTTATGAACATTTCTTCCTGCGCTGCCGGGGCTGGTAGCGGCAGCGGCGGCAGTGGCAGCGGCGGGGGCAGTGGCGGCACCACAATTTCCACTGGAGGCGGTACGCCCATCCCCGTGCGCCTGATCCAGTAGCCGGCGATGGTAAGGAACGACCTCCAAACCCCGTTCATCGTGGGAAGCCGTCTTTGTCTGGGCCACGGGCCGACAGGACGGCTTTCTGTTTCAGATTGGCTGAGCGATACCCTGTCAAGAGGGCGTTTGTCGGGCAAATAGCCTCGGATATTACTCCCTTGCAACCTTCAGCCTGGCCCTCGCGCCTGTCTACTTCTGGTGACATTTGGGGATAGGGTCTGTCTCCGGCAGATATCATGACTTATTGATGCTTAAGATGTTAGCTGGATTTCACTGGCACAAAAGGGCCGTAACCTCTCGTGCACACGCCAATAATTAATCAGATAACCCTCTGGATTCCCCCTCTGGCTTGAAACTGCATCGATTGGCCCGCAACTTGCCTTATTATATTGCTTGGTGCCGGCTGTTGCAGCCAACCGGTGGCAACGGGCAAAAGAGTTCCGTCATCATGAGGGGTCCAAAATGAATCACCCATTCTTCGAACGCCCTCGATTGCATGGATCGCCTGCTCCCAGGTCTGCCGGCGAGGGGCGGGCAGCAATGCTGTCGGTGGTGGTGCCCTGCAAGAACGAAGAAGAGGGGCTTCGGGAAACCCATCGGCGTCTCACCACAGCTCTGGAATCGGCAGGCACGGTCCGTTATTCCTCGCCCAACCTCCGGCCGCAACCGGTCGGCGAGCCCCAAACCTCCACGCGTGACGCGACCACCTGTTTTGAAATCATTTATGTTGATGACGGCAGCACCGACGGGACCCCCGCTGTTTTGCGGGAACTGCAGGCGGCAGACAGTTGTGTGCGGGTGGTCCGGCTCTCCCGAAACTTTGGCCACCAGGTGGCCATTACGGCCGGACTGGAGCACGCCTCAGGCGATGCTGTGGCGATCATTGACGCCGACCTTCAGGATCCGCCGGAAGTGATCGGCGAATTCCTTGCCCGCTGGCGCGAAGGTTACGATGTCGTCTACGGGGTTCGAACCGGCCGGCCGGGGGAAACGGCTTTCAAGCTCTGGACGGCCAAGGCATTCTACCGCGTCATCAACCGTCTTTCGGACACGAGCATCCCGCTCGACACCGGCGATTTCCGCCTGATGGACCGTGCCGCCGTAGAGGCCCTGCTTTCCATGCCGGAACGCGACCGGTTTGTGCGGGGCATGGTGAGCTGGCTGGGCTTTTCGCAGGTGGCGGTTCCCTACACGCGCGCGGCCCGCTACGCAGGCGCCACCCAATATCCCCTTTTCAAGATGTTGCGTCTGGCAACGGATGGCATTCTTTCGTTCTCCATTACGCCTTTGAGACTTGCCACCTGGACAGGCTTTGCGGCCTCGGGCCTGGCCATTCTGGGCATCCTATACGCCCTCTATGCGCACTTCTTCGCTGCTCACCTGGTCAGAGGCTGGACCTCGTCCCTGATTGCCGTGCTATTCATTGGCGGTGTTCAACTGATCTGCCTGGGAATCATCGGCGAGTATGTGGGTCGAATCTATGGAGAATCCAAGAGAAGGCCCCTCTATTTCGTGCGCGAGCGCCTGGGCTTCAACGAACAGAACAGGCCCTCCGTCGTCAATGTAACCGAAAGAATCGCAAAATGAATCCGCCGCATCCGGAACGAGGACTTGTGGAGCCGGTGAGCTAGCGTCCATCATGCCTGACACGATCATTCCTGTTACTGAACCTGAACCACCCGTTCCTGCGGCTCCTTCCGCAGACGCTCAACTCCAGGAGTCTCTCTGGCATGAACTGCTGCGTAAAATCTCCTCATTCCAAGTGCTCCTGGGAGCCATTCTGGTCAGCGGGGTGTTTGTTGCCGAGCGTTCCATGCGCCTTGACCCGGATACGTGGTGGCACATCAGGGTCGGCAGCGATATTCTGGCCACGCGACAATTTCCTGTTGTTGACCACTACTCGTTTACGGCGCGCGGGGCGGCCTGGATTGCCTACGAGTGGCTGGGTGATGTGGTGATGTCGCTGGCCTCCCGGTCAGGGTTGAGGGGAACCGAGTTGCTTCTGGTGGCGTCCAGCAGCCTGATAACGCTGCTGATCTATTATTACGCCTGGCTGAAGTGCAAAGAGTGCAAGGCAGCGTTCCTGGCAACCGCCGCCATCGTCCCGCTGGCCATGCTGTCGATGACCGTGCGCCCCCAGCTGTTCGGTTACGTGTTCCTGCTGGTCACACTCATCTGCCTGGAGCGGTTCCGCCAGGGGCATCGACAGGCATTGTGGTTTCTGCCCCCTGTGTTCCTGCTATGGGTTAACACCCACGGTTCTTTCGTGCTGGGTTTCATGGCCATGGGACTCTATTGGGCATGCGGTCTCGTAGACTTCTCATGGGGAGGCCTCCACGCAGATCGGTGGGCCCTGCGGGACCGCATCCGCCTCGAATTGGCGGCCCTCATTTGCCTCTTGATGCTTCCCATCACTCCCTATGGAACCCGCCTGGCTACCGTACCGGTTGAGTACGCCTTTTCACTGCCCGGCAACATGGCCCATATTCAGGAGTGGCAACCCGCAGACTTCAGCCAGTGGCAGGTCAAGCTGTTTCTGGGCCTCGTCCTGCTGCTCGTGTTCGCCCTGCTGACACTCAGGTTGCGCCTCAACCTGGTGGAAACGTCGTTCTTTCTCTTTGCTACCTATGAGACCTGTGTCCACGTCCGCTTTGCAATCGTCTTTGCGATCATATTTGCACCGCTACTGGCCGCGCTGATTGCTCGCTGGGTAGATCCCTATAACCGCAATATCGACAAGTATGCGCTGAACGCGGTGCTGATTCTGGGGATGGCTGTCGCATGGGTCAGATACTTCCCTTCCCGGGCGGACCTCGAGCAAAAAGTTGCGGCAAACTATCCCGTCGAGGCCGTTCGTTACCTCCGCCAACACCCGCTTTCGGGACCCATGCTGAACAGCTATGGGTTTGGCGGGTATCTGATCTGGGCCGGGATGCCGCGCCAGGGCGTTTTCATCGACGGACGGGGAGATCTCTACGAACGCACCGGCGTGTTCGCCGATTTCCGCCGGATCGTCAACCTCGCCCCGGAAACCCGACAATTGCTCAGAGGATACGGCATCCAGTCGTGCCTGCTTCAGCGTGGCACCCCGCTTGCAACTTTCCTTGGCGCCGATCCGCATTGGAACCGGGTCTACCAGGATGACGTGGCTGGCCTGTACGTCAGGGACGTCGGCTCCGGCAAGGCCGGTCGGAGCCCCAATACCGTGCAGACTTCATCAGGGGGGCTGAACTAGGAATGGCCGCACCCGCGACGACACTGACCACAAACGGACAGGTTCAGAACTCCGAAGCCTCGCGCCCGCGCGCGCTCCTGAAGAAGTGCTTCTCCTTTCCCGCATTCCTTGGAACCATACTGGTGGCCGCCAACTATGCCATCGAGCGCGGGTTGCGGCTCGATCCGGATACCTGGTGGCACATCAAGTATGGCGACATGATTCTCAACACCGGCCACTGGCCCGCGGTTGACACCTGGTCGTTTACCGTTCATGGAATGCCCCGTGTGGCCTATGAGTGGGGCGGCGAAGTACTGACCGCGCTTGCATATCGGCTGGGCGGCCTGCGAGGAATGGACGTGCTGCTCATCACCCTGACCAGCATCCTGACCCTTCTAGTTTATTACTTCGCCTGGTTGCGCTGCCGGAACTCATACGCGGCGTTTTTTTCGACCTTCGTCCTGTTGCCCGTGGCGGCGCTTTGCTTTACCCTTCGTCCCCAGTTGCTGGGCTATATTTTTCTGCTCATCACTCTCATTTCGCTGGAGCGATACCGCCTGGGTGAACAGAAAACCCTTTGGGCGTTGCCCCTGGTTTTTCTGCTCTGGGTCAATGCTCATGGCTCTTTTGCTTTGGGGTTTATGGTGCTCGGCCTCTACTGGCTGAGCGGCCTGTTCAACTTCAATTCCGGCGGTCTCTACGCAGTCCGCTGGCGGCCGGAACAGCGACTCCACATGGAAGTGGTGGGACTGTTGAGCGTGGCGGTCCTTCCCCTCACGCCTTACGGAACACGGCTGGCCGCGGTTCCACTCAATGTTGCGACTTCCCTGCCGCTCAATTTTGCCGACATCATCGATTGGCAACCCCTTACGACAGACTTCTGGCAGGCCAAGCTGCTGCTGGTCCTGCTGTTCGGGTTTATCGTGGCCCAGGTGGCCTTTCGGCTTCGCTACCGGCTGGAAGAGTTTGCGCTGCTTCTCATTGTCGTGTACGCCGCCTTCGTGCATTTCCGCTTCGCGATCTTGTTTGCGATTGTATTTGCGCCTTTGGCGGCCTCCCTGTTTGTCCGCTGGGCGCCGGTTTACAACCCCAGGCTCGATCAGTACGCAGTAAACGCTGTGCTCATGTTTGCAGCTCTGGCAGCCATGGTGTTGTTCCTCCCTTCCCAATCCAGGCTTCAGGAAAGTATCGCAAAGAACTACCCCGTTCACGCTGTCCGATACATTCAAGAACATTCCATACCGGGCCGAATGTTCAACAACTACAATTTTGGTGGTTACCTGGTCTGGGCCCTGGCGCCCGGGCACAAGGTCTTCGTTGACGGCCGGGGAGACATCTATGAACAAGCGGGAGTTTTCGCGGACTATTCAGATATCGTTGGTCTGAAACCCGATGTATTCTCCCTGCTACAAAGCTACCGGATCAACTTCTGTCTGGTTTCACCCAACGGCGGCCTGGCCACTTTGCTGGCCGCGAGTTCCAACTGGAAGGAGGTCTACAAGGACAGACTTAGCGCCATTTTTGTCCGTCAGACAACAAGGCCGTCTCCGCGGCCCAACTTGAACGCCACGGGGAAGGGCCGGGACTGGCGTCTTGCTGAAACATAAGCTCCCCAGGGAAGAGGGACGTGGTTTCTGTCGAAATGAACGATGCTCAATCGAAACGACACATCCTGTAAGTCAGACCCAACCGTTGGGAACGCGGTTCCCGCGCGCAACGCCGGCACCACCTCATCAGTACAGGTGCGTTCTACCCTCACGGCGGTGCTCAAAAAGGTTTTCTCCTTCCATGCATTTCTGATGGGGTTGCTGCTGGGCGGCGTTTTTGCGGCAACGTTCACCAACGTCCATCAGGCGCTTTTCTCCTCATCTCAGCCGCTGCGTTGGCTGGAGAGCGATACCCTGTGGCACATCAAGGTTGGCGAACTGATTCTGAAAACACACACCTGGCCGACGCACGATATCTATTCATTCACGGCCCACGGCAGCCCGTGGATTGCGTACGAATGGCTGGGGGAAGTCATCATGGCCCTCGCCTGGAGGGCCGGCAACCTGCAGGGACTGGCTGTCCTGATGATGGCGCTGGCCAGCGTGATTACCCTGGCCCTCTTTTATCTTGCCTATCTCGGCGGCAGAAACGTCAAGTCGGCGTTCGCCGCCTGCGCCGTGCTGCTGCCGCTTGCCGCCATCTCCTGGACACTGCGCCCGCAACTGCTGGGCTACGTTTTTCTGATTGTCACCCTGATCGTGCTCAGGCGGTTCCGCCAGGGATTCAGGAAGGGCATATGGTTTCTGCCTCTGATTTTTCTGCTCTGGACCAACGCCCATGGGACCTTTGTCCTGGGGTATGGCGTTCTGGGTATTTACTGGCTGAGCGGACTGAAGGAGTTCCAAGCCGGAGGCCTCTACAGCCAGCGGTGGACGCCACGTGAACGCCGGCAGCTGGAATTGATTGCCCTCCTCTGCCTCGTCGCCTCGGTCATGACGCCGTACGGGACCCGGCTGGCCGCCTACCCGCTGGAGATGGCCGGCTCCCAGCCCATGATCATTCAGGTTATCCAGGAATGGCAGCCTCTGGCCCTGGCGTCATCCTACGGCAAATTGTTCCTGTTGATGATCCTGGCCTTCTGGATATTCGTGATCACGTGGCGGGTGCGCGTTCGCCTGGAGGATATGGCGCTCCTGCTGGTGGCTACTGCCGGAACCATCATCCATGCGCGTTTCATGCTGCTTTTTGTGCCGGTCTTCGCACCCGTGCTGGCCGAGTTCATTGCACCGTGGTTTCCTTCTTACTCGGAAGCAAAGGATCATCCTGTCTTGAATTTCGCCCTGGTCGCACTCATCATGGCGGGGATCGTTGGATTCTTCCCTTCGAATGCCAGGCTGCAAAAGCAACTTGCGGGCGAGATGCCGGGCCAGGCTGTTCAGTTCCTTCGCGCCCATCCAGCGATGAGCCCAACATTCAATTATTTCTTCTGGGGCGGCTACCTGATCATGAACCGGCGCCCCTCAGAAAAAGTTTTTATAGACGGCCGGCTGGACATTTATGAATATTCAGGGGTGCTGGACGACTACATGTCGATCATGTCCCTGAAGCCCGACCTGGAGGATTTGCTGCGGAAATATCACCTGCGGTCCTGCCTGATTCCACCCCGCAGCCCGCTTGCGGTGCTGCTCGCATCAAGTCCCGGATGGAAAGAAGTTTACAGAGACGGAATCAGCGCGGTTTTCGTGCGGGAAGGGGTGGCAGCCCAGGCAGGGAATGGCTCTGCTGGCCCCCCGGCGGAAGGCAACACTGCAAAGCGCAAAATGCCGGCCGCAGGCAGCTGAAATACGAGGCGTTTTGTTTGGAGTTTACGGATGGCAACTGAAACCATGATTCCGGTTCAAGAACAGCGGCAGTCCGTGTTGCGGCGCCCGCTACGGAAGTGTTTCTCATTCCCCGTGCTGATGGGCACGGCGCTAGTGGCAACAAACTTTGGGATTGAAAAGTCCCTGCGCATGGACCCGGACACATGGTGGCATATTAAGTACGGCGACACCATTCTTCAGACTGGGCACTGGCCAGCGGTTGATACGTGGTCGTTCACAGCTCACGGAATGCCTTCCATGGCCTATGAGTGGGGCGGCGAAGTTGTAACTGCACTCGCCTACCGGTTTGGAGGGTTGCAGGGACTGGACATCCTGCTCATTTTCCTGACCAGTACTATCGTCCTACTGATTTACTACCTTGCCTGGCTGCGATGCCATAACGCAGAAGCTGCATTTGTCGGGACGATCCTCTTGCTGCCCGTAGCTGCGATGAGTTTTACACTTCGCCCTCAATTACTGGGCTTCTGCTTTCTCCTGATTACACTCATCTGCCTGGAGCGCTTCCGCCAAGGCCAACGAAACGCATTATGGGTTCTGCCGCCCGTCTTCCTGCTGTGGGTTAACATACACGGATCTTTTGTGCTGGGCTTCCTGGTCATGGGACTATACTGGCTGAGCGGCCTGGCGGAGTTCTCATGGGGCGGCCTCCGTGCCCAGAGTTGGATGATGGGTGAACGAATCCGCCTTGAACTGACAGCTTTGATTTGTGTTGCGATGCTTCCCATAACCCCATACGGAGCACGCCTAGCCATGGTCCCGATTACGTACGCCTTTTCCTTGCCCGGCAACATGGCCCACATCCAGGAATGGCAACCCTTGAATCTCGGCTATTGGGAGGCCAGGGTATTACTGATTCTCTTACTCGCCTTTATCATTGCCCAGATTTCTTTCCGCCTGCACTATCGACTGGAAGAGCTGGCGCTGTTCTTCTTGATCGCCTATTTGACATTCGTACACTCCCGCTTTGCCATTATCTATGCAATGGTCTTTGCACCACTGGCGGCTGCAATTCTTGCCCGCTGGATGCCTGCTTACAACCCCAAAATTGACAAATACGCCATCAACGCTGTTCTCATCCTTGCCGCACTTGGGGCCTGCGTGTGGTACTTCCCATCCGGGGCTACCCTGGAAGAGCGTATCGCCAGTGAATACCCCGTTCAGGCCGTGCATTACCTTGAGCAGCACCCCATTCCAGGCCGCATGTTCAACGAGTACGCTTTTGGGGGCTACCTGGTCTGGACGGGGGCTCCCGGGCACAAGGTGTTTATAGACGGCCGTGGCGATGTCTACGAAGAAGCGGGTGTTTTCTCGGCTTACATGGACGTCGTTGACATCAAGCCAGACGCCTTGGCAGTGCTGCAAAGCTACCGGGTCAATTCCTGTCTTATTTATCAGAACAGCCCTCTTGCCACTTTGCTGGCGGCAAGCCCTAATTGGAAGTTAGTCTACAAAGATAAGTTGTCTGCGATCTTCGTTCGTGAACGGGATGATGACAGTTCCGGGACCCATGCTGCCGGAACGGCCGTAGAAGGCAAGTCTGTGGAAGGTGGAAGATTGATTCCCGGGCTCTGAAAAACGGGACTTCTCATTCGTAGCCAGGTAATTCTTTATGGCGATTGAAACCATGATTCCGATTCAACAACAGAGGCCATCCGTCCTCCGGCGAGTGCTGCAGAAGTGCTTCTCATTTCCCGTGCTCCTGGGCGCCCTGCTTGTGGCCTTTAACGCCGTGATCATGTTCTCTGGGTTCCGGCTGGAAGCCGACACCTGGTGGCACCTCAAGCTTGGCCAGGAAATTCTGCTGACAGGGCATTGGCTGAAATCCGATATCTACTCATTTACAGCTTATGGGAATAATCCCTTGGCCTATGAATGGCTGGGCGAGGTCGCGCTGGCGATTGCGTACAAAATCGGTGGTTTAAGGGGCCTGAACACCTTGCTCTTTGGCCTGACCAGTATGATTCTGGTTCTTGCGTACTATTACGGGTGTCTCCGAAGCCGCAATTCCAAAGCAGCTTTTGCCGGGACAATTCTTATCATGCCACTGGCCGTAATGTGCTTTACGCTTCGCCCCCAATTGCTGGGTTATATCTTCCTCCTCATAACGCTCATCTGCCTGGAGCGTTACAAGCAGGGGCTGCAGAAATCACTCTGGATTTTGCCTCCCCTCTTCCTGATCTGGGTGAACACTCATGGTTCGTTTATCCTGGGTTTTTGCGTGCTGGGACTTTACTGGGTCTGCGGACTGGTCCCCTTCAGGCTGGGCGGCCTCACGATGGAGCCGTGGCAGTCGCGCCAGCGGCTCCACATGGAGATTGTATTTCTGCTGGGTTGCGTGACGCTTCCCTTCACTCCCTTCGGAGGCCAGGCCTTCATCTTTCCGATCGAGAAAGCCCTCCACTTTCCCGCCCAGGCAGCCCACGTCATGGAGTGGTTCCCACTCAATTTCAGCCAGTGGGAGCCGAAGGTCATGCTAGTACTCCTGCTCGGCTTTCTGCTGGCCCAGGTTGCGTTCCGGCTGACTTACAGGGTTGAAGAACTTTTCCTCGTTTTGTTTACGGCCTATATGGCCTGTCTGCATACGCGCTTTGTTATTTTGTTCGCGCTCGTGTTCGCACCGGTGGCGGCCGCCCTACTGGCACGCTGGGCTCCCCCGTACGAGCCGGAGAAGGACAAGCCTGTCATCAATGCCGTGCTCATGGTCGCCATCATCCTGGCGATAGGCCGCGGGGTGCCATCCAGGAGGGACCTGTCCAAACTCGCAGACAAGCAATTTCCCATCACAGCAGTCCATTACCTTCGTCACCATTCCGTGCCTGGTCCGATGTACAACGATTATGGGTTTGGAGGGTACCTGCTCTGGGCGTGGGGGCCCGAGCACAAGGTCTTCATTGATGGCCGGGGAGATTTTTATGAGCAGGCGGGCGTGTTTTCCGACTATATCAGCGTCCAGGACATCCATCCCGACGCCCTGGCGATTTTGCGAACCTACCACGTCAACTCGTGCATCATTCAACGTACGAGCGCCCTGGCCACGCTGCTTCGTGCGAGCCCTGACTGGAAAGAGATCTACAAAGATCCGCTCAGTTCAATCTTCGTCAGAGACCAGCTGCTGCCGTCTTTAGCAACTGCTGATAACTCACGAATCAGTCCGGTAACAAATGACAGCCCGGCGGGAACGCATTAATGGCATCGGACCCAATCACTCACGAACGCGAAGCCGCTTTTCACGACGCCTGGGCGGGCAGCACCCGGCCAGACGATGTTCTTGTGCGGGAATCCTTCGAGGGGCCGACCGCGGTCGAAAATCGCTTTATCCTCAAGCTCATGGGGCCGCTGGCCGGCAAGAGCCTGCTCGACATCGGTGCAGGACTGGGCGAATCCTCTGTGTACTTTGCCCTGCAAGGCGCCAACGTCACTGCTCTCGACATTTCTCCCGGGATGATTGAAACAACCCTGAAACTGGGCAAACGGTACGGCGTGGAACTGAAGGGCGTGGTGTCCGTGGCTGAGGAATTGAATGTTCCCAGCGAGAGCTATGACATTGTTTACATCGCAAACGCCATTCACCACGTGCAGAACCGGACCAAAATGTACGATGAAATCCGCCGCATCCTCAAACCTGGCGGGCGCTTCTTTTCCTACGATCCGCTTGCCTACAATCCGGCGATCAACATCTATCGGAGGATGGCGACGGAGGTCCGGACGCCAGACGAGCGGCCCCTGACTCGTGCCGACGTGAAGCTGGCAAGCCGGTATTTTTCGAACTTTAGACACCGTGAGTTCTGGATTGCATCGCTTGCACTATTCGCCAAGTATTATCTGAAAGACCGCGTACACCCAAACCGGGACCGCTACTGGAAGCGCATCATCCACGAAAAACCAGAGGATTTGCGGTGGTGGATGCCGCTTCGCTCCCTCGATACCGTGCTCACTCGCATTCCAATTGTCCGATGGTTGGCGTGGAACGTGGTGATGTGGGGTGAAAGGAAGACTGAATCGTAGGCGCAGGCCGCCGGATCACCTCACACCTTGATTTATCTTATGTCAACCCCCGAACTGACGGCCCGGCCGGACGTGAAGAAATCATCCCATGCCGCGCTCGCCTGCGTTCTTACGGCCTTTCTCCTGGCCGGCATTTTTGCTGCTCGAAATCTCACGTCCTGGCACACCCGGATCACTTACCCCGGCGAGGAGAGCTACGAAGGTTGTGCCCTGGCTGAAATTGCACGTCTTGGGCAAGGGGTCCGTATATATGCGCCGCCATCGGACGCAGGGTTTGCTGGTGCCACCTATGGGCCTTTGTATTATCTGGTCGGGTCACGGCTGATCAATCCGGCAAGGCCATCGTATACGCCTCTGCGACTTCTTTCTGCACTTGCTATTCTGGGATGCGCGGCAGGGTGTGGACTGCTGGCGTTCTGGATTACTCGAAACCGGCTGGCCGCGTTCCTGAGCCTCCTGGTTTTCCTGTCCTATGGAGTTGTAACTTTCCACGGCGTTTCGGCGCTTTCGGACAGTGTTGCCCTGCTTCTCTTCTTTGCAGGATTCCTGGTCGCTTACCGGTTCCGGAACAGCAGGGCCATCCTCCTTGCTGCACCACTCATGTGCCTGGGTTTTTATTACAAGCCTCAGTATATTGCCGGTCCGCTAGCAGTCATGGTCTTTCTTATCCTCGAAAAGCGTTATGCCCGGCTGGCGCAGTTCCTGGGATCACTGGCGCTGTTTGGCTTCGGCCTGCTTGGGATCTTCCAATGGGTCGCCTTCCCCGGGCAGCAGTTCTGGCGACACTTCTTCCTTTACCAGGCAACGCTTTTTTCCTGGTACCAGTTCAAAATAGGACTTTTAGTCTTTGTGCTGATGTTCGGGGTGGCGGTACTCCTGGCCTTCGAATACCTTCGCACCCATCCGGACAAGATGCTCTGTTGTTACTTCGGCTGCACTGTGGCCCTTGGGATTGTAACGATAGGAAAACAAACGGCTTTTATCCAATACTTTTTCGAATCCATCCTGATGGTGAGCGTGCTAGTCCCAGCGCTCGTGATGAAGCGGGTTGAAAAGGGATCATACCCCGTGGACGTCATGGTACTTCTGGCAATTGCGCTGTTTGCTGGCCAATGGTACACGCCACCAGCTCCGGCTCCCAGCGCGGTCGGTCAGTTTGAGGCCGTACAATTGTACTTCCGGCGCAACTTTCCGGCCCACGCGCGGGCAATCGGCCTTCGAGGAGGCGACCTGGTACAGGCAGGATTCGACACCCCCTTTTCCGATCTGTTGCAAACGGAGCTTCTGGCCCGGCGGGGAGTGGTCTCGGACGAACATCTCCTGAAGCAGATTCGGGCCGGTTGGTTCTCCCTGATTGTGCTGGATTTTGATCTTAACCAGAAAACGGACCCAATTTGGCTGAATTACTACCTTACGAAAGACGCGCGCGATGCGATTGCCAGCGAATACCGAGTGATCGACTCCTTGCAAGTACCCCAGCCGACGAAACTGTTTACCCAGGACAGACTTTACATTTATATTCCTAAATCCAATAAGTTACAGGTAGATGAGGTCCCCTGGCAGACGGGCGGCAACACTTCCCGATGACCTCCAACGACCGTAAAGTTCCCAAGGGTTCTAACCGATGATAAGTCCGTATGCAGAGCTGGATCTCTTGCCGGACCTGGTCTGGCTTAGGCAACTCTGGCGCGGGCATCCTGTCAGACCCCTGAGGAAACTTGCCGGGGGCCAGCCAGCACCCAAAGCGTCACCAGAAAGCAATCTGAGGACACATATAACGTCAACAAAAGGTAACTGTTAAGTCGGCTCAAAAAGCAGGGTTCATGCCCAGGCCACAAAGGTGAGCGCAATTGATTGATTTTATTAGATTTATATTTTTTAATTTAGACCTTTCGTGAGCAGTCGATTTGGAACAGTAAGTGCTGTAAAGCATGGTGGGTGCGATGTGAAAAGACATCCCCCTAAATTCAACTCACGGGAGGATTCACTGATGACGGAGCTACTTAAGAGGCTTTGGCAGGAAGAAGAAGGCCAGGACCTTACAGAATACGCGTTGCTTCTGGTTTTGATCGCCTTGGCTGCTATCACGGTCATGGGCACACTCGGCAGCGCCATCAACAACGTGTTCTCAACAGCAGCGAGCAACCTGACGGCTGCAAGCTAGTCATACGGAAGACAAATCACCAGCTGAGGAGAGCGGCGAGCTTCCTCGGCTGGTGAGTAGCTTCTGGAATGCGCAACAGGTAGCGTTTTGAGGCCATAGTCTGAGGACGCTGCAGAATGTAGCCAATTCCCGGCCATAACCCCGGAGGGGACGGGTGAACAAGGAGTTCTCGGTGTGGTAAACACCCAGGACAGGGTTTTTGGTGTGCCCGTCTTGTTCACTAAGTTCTCAATATCTGGTCAACTATTTCCCCTCCTCAACCCTAGAACAAGCCAAGGGAATGCCATCGATGCATGATGTGATGTGGAATCAGGTTGCGGTTTGGGCTTTGTCGTTGCTCGTCGCCCTCTGGGCAGGATGGCTGGACTGGCGCTTTCGTCGTATCCCCAACTGGCTCACGGTCTCGGGATTTGTTCTGGGCCTGGGCATCAACGGAATCGTTTCAGGCTGGACTGGAGTCAAGGGCGGGCTTGAAGGTGCAGGCATTGCCACTGCCGTCCTCATCGTTCCCGTCATTTTGCGGGGTATTGGCGCAGGGGACTTGAAGCTGATGATAGCACTGGGAGCTTGCCTGGGGCCGTGGAAGTTCCTGAACGTCCTCCTGGCGAGCATTTTTATTGCCGGCATGATGGCTATTGTAGAAATTGTTCGAAAACGCCGCGTCAAGGAAACTTTTGGGAATCTGGCAGTCCTCATCCGGGCCTTTGCAACATTCGGCATGGGTGCGCGGGAATCCCTCGTGACTCTGGACGACCCCGGCGCGTTGCGGCTTCCCTTTGGGGTTGCCATAGCGCTGGCCATGGTGTTTGTTGTGTTCGCAAAGTCGAGTTTGCTGACCTTTTGAGGTACCGAGGAAGGAAAAATGAATAGGAACCGAGCTTTAATCGCCCTGGTCGTGGCAATCGTGATTGCTGTGATCGCAAGCCGTTTTGTGTACCGCCAAATCCAGAACGCGTCTTCTGTCAAGCCCATGCCGGTATCACATGTTGTTGTGGCATCGCGCCCCCTTGCTTTAGGTACTCCATTGACCCCGCAGGATCTGACGCTGATTACCTGGCCCAAGGACACTCCTCTCGATGGATCATTCAGCCGCATTCAGGATTGCATTGGCCGGTCAGTGATCGCGCCCTTGTCAAAGAATGAGCCGATTCTGGAAGGAAAGCTGGCTCCCAGGGAAGCCGGAGTCGGGCTGCCGGCCGCCATTCCTGTCGGCATGAGGGCTGTTTCCGTCAGAGTTGACGACGTCGTCGGCGTTTCCGGCTTTGCCATGCCGGGAACGATGGTCGACGTGATGGCCACTGGCACGCCCGTGGGCGAAAGCGACAGCCTCACCCGCACGATTATTCAGGATGTTCGAGTCCTGGCCGCCGGGCAAACCGTCGAACAGGACAAGCAAGGTAAGCCGCACACAGTAGGAGTCGTCACGTTACTGCTGACGCCAAAGCAGTCGGATGAGCTTACGATGGCCAGTACGGACAATCGAATCCATCTGGCTTTGCGCAACACCATTGACACCAAGCTCATTGAAAAGTCAGCTCCGGTCTTTAAGTCGGCGCTCCTGCTCGGCGGGGCGCAACCTCATCCGACGGGTGGAGGTGGCACTCGCCGCGCGCCGCGGCGCGATGTGCGTCCCGTAAAGCCAGCCGGGCCAGCTCCATATGTAGTTGAAGTGATCAAGGGCAACAAGAAGACTGACCAAACTTTTTCGAGTCGATAAGCGAATTCAAGCTAATTTCAGGCGGAGTCGATGACAAGAAAAAATAGCAGAATCGAAAGACGTTCCATTCCCGCATTCACCAGTCTGGTTGTTATGACGGCAGCGATTGTTGCGCTCGTTTATGCCTCGCCTCTGGCAGCCGCATCGCAGGTCAACACCCGCACAAGCGTCCAGCAGTCCGAAGGCCAGGGCGCCCCATCGGGAGGCCCGGAAGCGCTGCATTTGATTGTCGATCGTTCGCTGGTCGTCACATCCCCGGCCCAGATTACGCGCGTCTCTCTTGCCAACCCGGACATCTGCGATGCCGTGGTTGTAAGCCCGACCGAGATTCTCCTGAACGGCAAGCGGGCGGGCGCAACCTCGCTGGTCATATGGGGCCAGTCCGGCCAGATGCAGACGTTTGATGTTTATGTTGATCTGGACGTCCTGGATCTGACCGGAGACATCCGCAGCACCTTCCCGAATGAACCCGTGAAGGTCAGCGTCAGCAAGAACATCGTCACCCTTTCGGGCCATGTCTCCTCTGCCGCCGTTGCCGATAAGATTCTGGAACTGGCGCAGTCCATGGTGCCGAATAAGAACGATGTTGTCAGCCTGCTGGCGGTCCCGGCCCCTCCCACTGGAGAGGTGCTGTTGAAGGTTCGATTTGCGGAAGTCGACCGCTCTGCTCTCAGGCAGCTGGGAGTGAACATCATGAGCCTTCCGGGAGCAAAGAATGTCGGGACGATTACAACCGGAGAATATTCGCCTCCTGGTCTGGGGCAGATCGGCGGCGGCACGGGCGGCTATACTCTCGGCAGCCTGCTGAACGTGTTCATCTTCCGCCCGGATATCAACCTGGCCTCCACTATCGAGGCGCTCCAGACGAAAAACCTTCTCCAGATCCTGGCCGAACCCAACGTCTTGACGGAGTCCGGCAAAGAGGCAAGTTTCCTCTCCGGCGGCGAGTTTCCGTTTCCGATGCTCCAGTCGACGGGCGCCGGCGGCGGCGTTCCTGCCATCACCATTCAGTTCCGGCAATTCGGAATAAAGCTCGATTTCACTCCGACCATCCTTCCAGACGACGAAATTCATCTGAAGGTGGCGCCGGAAGTCAGTTCGCTCGACTATTCCAATGCTTTGACGATCACGGGTTTTACTGTTCCCGCTCTCGCAGTGCGCAGGGTACAATCAGAGATGGAACTGCGGGATGGACAGAGTTTTGTGATTGCCGGCCTGATGGACAACCGCATCACGAAAACACTGTCGAAAATCCCCGGCTTGGGCGACATACCCCTATTGGGCAAGATTTTCCAGAGCGAGAGCCTGAACAAGAGCAAAACGGAATTACTGGTTCTCGTAACCCCGCAAATTGTTCACCCGTTGCCTCCTGGCCAGGTTCCCGGCGAACCGCAGTTTCCAATGAAGTTCATGCCGCCGGCAACCAGTGGACCGGGCCGGGCTTCTGGCCAATAGGATTCGCAAGGCTTTGCAGAAGGTTGGAAAGAGGATTCATTCATGTTAACCGCGGCTGTTGTTGCTACAGACGCCAAAAGCACTTCTTACCTGCGTGCATGTGTTGAGCAGACGGGCCTGACCGAGTCGGTCATTGAATGGGCGCCTTCCACTGACCAACATCCCGCGCCGGGTGAGAACATCCCTGACGTTGTTATCCTGGACCTTGCGGGAGGAACCGAAGTTTCTCTGGAATTTGCGGCGCATCTCCGGCGCCTTCGCCCGTCTGTGGTGGTTGTGGCCTGTTCCCAGCTGAAGCAGCCTGACCCGGACCTGCTGATGCAGGCTATGCGCAGTGGTGTCCGTGAGTTTCTGGCTCATCCCGTGGACACCATTTCTCTGGAAGCGGCTCTGAAAAGGATTCGTGATGAGCAGGCTCCAGGCGAGAAATCGCTGGAGAGAAAGCTCATTGTGGTCATGGGCGCCAAGGGCGGAGTGGGGAGTACCACCGTGGCGGTCAACCTGGGCGCACAGCTGGCCCGGCTGACTCAAAAGCGGGTTATTCTGATGGATCTTGCCCGCCCCATGGGGCACGTTTCCCTCCTCCTCGATCTCCGCTCCCGCTTTTCTGTCCGCGACGCAACCCAGAATCTTGAGCGCCTGGACAGCCACTTTTTCAACGCCCTGCTGACGGTCCACGAAAAGAGCGGTTTGGAAGTTCTGGCCGGAGCAACGGACCCCGATGAGTGGGAGGATATCCAGACCTCGGCACTGCTCCGGGTGGTCAATGTCGCGCAGAGCTGCTGCAACAGCCTGATCATGGACATGGGAAGCTATTACTCGATCCATTCCAGGCCCCTGCTGCGAATGGCCCGCATGGTATTGCTGGTGGCGGAGGCCGACGTTCCCGCCCTCTGGACCCTGGAAAAGCATCTGCTGAAACTATCGTCCTGGGGAATCGAACCCGATCAGTGCAGAGTCATCATCAACCGTTATCACCGGACCGACGAAGACGCCATCAAGGCCTTCGAAAAGCGCACCAAGCAGACTATCTTCGCCCGCTTGCCCAATGATTTCAAGCAGGTAAGCGAGTCCATCAATCTGGGGACGCCTCTGAACCGTAATCATAACAATCCGCTGGTTTCAAACTTCCAGCAGCTTGCCACGCGACTGACCGGCGTCACGGCAATACCCCAGGAAAAGAAAGGGAATACAATTTTCGGTATGTTTTCAAACTCCTCAAAGAGGTAAGTGAATCATGGGCACACCCAACCCGATGCGCAACGACCTGAGCAGTATCAAGGTGGCCATCCATCACAAGCTGATCCAGAAGCTGGATCTTGAACGGATTAATCAGCTCGACCGCAATACCGTCAAGGCGGAAGTTGCGGAAATGGTCGAAGCCCTGGCTGCTGAAGAAAACGCCCCGATGACTCTGACGGAGAGAGAACGCCTCTCACAGGAAGTCCTCGATGAGGTCTTCGGGCTGGGCCCCCTCGAGCCCTTAATGAAAGACCACACGATTTCCGACATCCTGGTGAACACTTACAAGAGCGTCTACATTGAAAGGAACGGACTGTTGGAGCGGACATCAGCCTGTTTCCGGAACGATGCGCACCTGATGTCCATCATCGACCGCATCGTTTCCGCGGTGGGCCGCAGAATTGACGAGTCGTCGCCGATGGTGGACGCCCGTCTGGCCGACGGCTCCCGCGTCAACGCCATTATCCCGCCGCTGTCGATCGATGGTCCCTGCCTCTCGATCCGCCGTTTTGGACGGGATCCCCTGACGGCCACCGAGATGGTTGAAAACGACTCCATGACGGCAAAAATGGTTGAATTGCTCCGGGGCTGTGTTTACTCGCGCTTAAACGTTCTGGTATCGGGCGGTACCGGCGCCGGAAAAACCACCCTGCTCAACGTGCTGTCATCCTTCATTTCCAACCGTGAGCGGATCGTCAGCATCGAAGACGCTGCGGAATTGCAGCTCCACCAGGACCACGTGGTGCGGCTGGAAACACGCCCGCCCAACGTGGAAGGCCGGGGCGCGGTCCGCCAGAGGGAACTGGTCATCAACTGCCTCCGTATGCGTCCCGACCGCATCATCGTGGGCGAGGTTCGTGGCGAAGAGGCGCTCGATATGTTGCAGGCCATGAACACGGGCCACGACGGGTCGCTGACCACCATCCACGCCAACTCCCCACGCGACGCCCTTTCCCGCCTGGAGACAATGGTGGCGATGGCAAACCTCAACATCCCCGACACGGCCATTCGCCGGCAGATAGCTTCTGCCGTCGACGTGGTGGTCCAGGTTTCCCGTATGAGCGACGGAAAACGGCGTGTCACCAATCTGGCGGAAGTGACCGGAATGGAAGGCGAAGTGGTCACCATGCAGGATATTTTCATTTACAAGAAAATGGGCATCGGCGAAAACGGCGAAGTTCTCGGCCAGTTTGTCCCCACGGGTATTCGTCCGAAATTCGCTGAGCGCCTGCTGACCTCAGGCATTCACCTGCCCTCAGAGATGTTCGAGCAGTCGCCCGTGGCAGGCGTCCGGTAAGGAGATCAACATGGCTCTGGCATTAGCCGGATTAACATTTCTGATTATTCTCCTGGTGGTGGGCGGCGTGTTCTTTGCCACCACAGGCGGCACCGCTCCGGACAAGATCGTCGCCAAACGCCTGGACGCCATCGAGCGCAGCGCCAAGCGGGGCAGCGAATCTCTTGAATTGAAGGTGGTTCGCGACGAGCTTCTCAGCGATGTGCCCGCCATCCACCGGATTCTGCTGAAATGGAAGTGGTCCGACAAGCTCAGGAACTTTATTGGCCAGGCTGGAATGAAGGTCAAGCCGGGCAGGCTGATCCTTTTGAGCGCCATCCTGGCTATCGCCGGATTTTTGGCCGGCAGCAGGGTGACGGAAAGCGCCCTGATAGCCCTCATATTTATCCCTGTCGGAGCGCTCATTCCCATTGGAGTCATCGCCTTCAAGCGCCGGAGCCGCATGAAATCATTCGAAAAGATTTTCCCGGAGGCCATCGACCTTCTGGGACGCGCCGTGCGCGCCGGCCATTCCTTTTCAACAGGCCTCGAAATGATTATCACGGAATTGCCCGAACCGGTGTCCGGCGAGTTCCGTACCACTTTTGAAGAACAGAACTTCGGCCTTCCCTTGCGAGACGCGCTCCTGAACTTCGCAGAGCGCGTCCCCCTGATCGACGTTCGGTTTTTTGTGACGGCGGTGCTGATTCAGAAGGATACAGGCGGCAACCTGGCAGAAATCCTGGACAATCTTGCGCACGTGGTTCGAGAAAGGTTCCGAATTCTTGGCGAAGTCAAAATCAAGACCGCCCAGGGGCGTTTAACGGCAGGCATCCTGATTTCACTGCCTCCCATCATGGGGTTTATCCTGCGGTTTCTCAACCCGAGCTATATGAAGCCCCTATTTACTGATCCGATCGGCCCCTACATTATCGCCCTGGCAATATTTCTGCAGGTTGTCGGGTCCCTGATGCTGTGGAAGATTGTTAACATCGACGTTTAAGTCGACTGAGGATAAAGAAAAATGGTTTGGCTAGCGGTAGGACTGACGTTTGTGGCGATTGTGGTGGTGGCGGGCGCTCTGGTCTACGCGTTCTCGCCTGGTGATTTCCCAATCGCAGACCGGTTGTCCAGACTGTGGCAACCCCTGGCGGCAAAAAGGAAAGTCACCTTCCGCGAAAAGCAGACTCAAAAGGCCACTCGCGTTCTGAGCGACGTGGGGAAGCTGCTTCCCTCCTCCAAAGACATGTCGTCCACGAAGCTGATGCTCGTGCGGGCCGGCTACCGGCGGCCGGAAGCCCTCATGGCACTGAGGGGCGCCAAGGTTCTGTTCCCCATCGTCTTTCTGGTCGGCGCTTACTTTTCGGGCCTCACGCAATCAGGCAATGCGATGTTGATTTACATTCTCGCTTTGCTGGCAGGGTTTCTTCTGCCCGACATGTGGCTCTCGCGCCGTGTCAAAAAGCGCCAGACCATTCTGCGCAAAGCGCTCCCCGACGCACTGGACCTGCTGGTGGTCTGCATCGAGGCTGGATTGGGACTTGACCAGGCGTTTATGCGTGTTTCTCAGGAGTTGCGGATTACCCATCCTGAACTCTGCGGCGAGCTCGATCTGGTCAACGCTCAAATCCGCATCGGCCGCACCCGGATTGAAGCCATGCGCGAACTGTCTTCCCGCACTGGAGTGGACGACATCAAAGCTCTGGTTGCCATGCTGATCCAGACCGACCGTTTCGGGACCAGCGTCTCGCAATCCCTGCGCGTCCATGCCGACGACATGCGCATGAAGCGCCGGCAAAGGGCGGAGGAAGCTGCGGCCAAGACCCCGGTCAAAATGGTGCCGCCGCTGGTGTTTTTTATCTTCCCGGCTCTGTTTGTGGTTATTCTGGGGCCCGCAATCATCACGATTTTCCGGCAGTTTGTCGGAATGCATCACTAAGGAGATCTTGACCATCAAAGGGGACGAACTCAAGCAAAAACAGTTGGTCCACCTCAAACTCAAATAGGTCTGGAGGACAATAAAATGGATGCAACAACCATTCGAATCATTGCCGGTATCGGAGCAGTTATCGTGCTTTACATCATCATCTGGCGTCGCAAACGGCAGGCATCTCGAGACTAGTTGCGACACCGTTAGCTTGAGTGGGGAGCCATAGGCGTGGGTAATAATAACCGGAAACGGGTGTACGTTTACAACAAGACTCGCGAAACATTCGTTGCTACGAATGCTTCAGTAGCCGACAGCTACCTGGGTCGACTTGTGGGTCTGTTGGGAAGAACCAGCCGCTGGGCACGGCCCGGGCAGGGACTGTGGATCGTCCCGTCCTATGGCGTGCACACCATCGGCATGTTGTTCTCAATTGATATCGTTTTCCTCGACCGAAGCAACCATGTGGTTCACATCGAGGAACACGTCCGCCCGTTCAGGATCTCAAAGGTCATTCTGAAGGCCGACAGCGTGCTCGAGTTGCCGCCTCACACCATTTTCAGGACTCGAACCCATGTTGGCGACCTCCTTGAAATCGGGCCTTTGCCCACGCCTGCTAAATCACGCTCCGTGTCCGCGCCCCAGCCTTCGGAAGGCATACCGAAGAACGGCACCACGGTCAGGGCCTAGCCGGCTCTTTCACACGGTGCCGGGCATTTCCGCCCGGCTGGTCATCGGCATACGGAGACAGCCGTTCGGTTGACCGGGCGGGCCTGCATCCGCCCTCGCAGGGGCACCTGTCATTGCGAGAGGCGCAGGCTGGCAGGCCGCGTCATCCGAGCCCGGGCGACGGGCCCTTTGGTTGACTATGGCAGAAATCGTCAGAATCTCGCAATCCGCAGGTTCGAACAGGTCTTCACGCAACCATTTTGCACCGGCGATTATCATTGTCCTGCTTCTCGCAGCGCTGGCAGCCCTGGCGCCCTCTCTGGTCAAGTACCGCGATGCGCCCGCAGCCATGGTGGCAAAGCTGCAGGCCATGTCTGCTCCACCGCCTCCGGCTCCCACCACGGACATGAAACACAGCGTCTGGGTGAACCCCAGGTCCGGACTTTATTATTGCCGCGAAAGTAAATTCTACGGAAAGATGCACCCCGGCATCTCCCTGCGTCAGGAGTCGGCCCTGCTGAAAGGCTTCCGCCCAGCCGAAGGGCAGAAGTGCCCTTAGTTTTTTCACTTGTCTTCTCCCTGCGGAATGGGAGGCTTGCCGCAAAAAGGTTGAAAAGGCGTGATGGCGTTCACCAGTTTCAAAACATTTTTACAGTGCCCTTAGAGGGGATCCATCCATGATCATCGCAGAACTTGACGCTCCGAAAACTATGCGGGACCTTGGCATACGCCGCAGCATGCTCGAGGACCTGGCACTGAAAATCCTCTATTACGAGGGAGAACTCACTCTCCTCGAACTGGCCAAGAAGATGTGCCTGAGCTTTGCCATTGTGGAGCTGCTTTTTGAGAGGCTTCGCAAAGAGCAACTCTGCGAAGTGAAGGGCATGACGGGGGCCGTTCACAGGATTGCCATCACTTCCGGAGGACGCGGCCGGGCGCTTGAACTCCTAAACCTGAACCATTATTACGGTCCAGCGCCTGTCTCGCTGGATGATTATGTTGCCCGTATCCACGCCCAAAGCATCCGGGAAGCCGAAGTCCGTCCTCCCCAGGTTGAGAAGGCCTTCAGCCATCTGGTCCTGCCGGTGGAAACCCTCAATCAGATGGGGACAGCCGTGGTTTCAGGCCGTTGCATCATTCTTTATGGACCCGCCGGAACCGGCAAGACGGCCATGGCCGAAAGCATTCCTAAAATCTACGGCGACCGCATCTGGATTCCCTACGCGGTTGAAGTTGACGGCCAGATCATCACCGTTTACGACACCCACCTGCACGGGCGAATCGAAGAAGCGGAAGAGTCCATGGGCGATCATGACCAGCGATGGGTCCTTTGCAGGCGGCCCCGCGTTGTTGTGGGCGGTGAGTTGACCCTCGAGATGCTGGACCTCCAGATGAATCCTCTCACCAAGTTTTACACCGCTCCGCTGCAAATGAAAGCCAACAACGGCGTTCTGGTGGTGGACGACTTCGGCCGCCAGAGAATGCGCCCGGAGGACATGCTCAACCGCTGGATCGTTCCGCTTGACCGGAGAATCGACTTCCTCAATCTGGCGGGAGGAAAGCAGATTGAGATTCCTTTCGACCTGTTTGTGGCCTTCGCAACCAACCTCGATCCCAGGTCGCTGGCCGACGAAGCCTTCCTTCGCCGTATCCAGACCAAAATCAAGGTGGATTTTGTTCCCCCCGGGCAATTTCACGAAATCTTCAAGCGCGTGTGCAAAGAGTACAACCTGGTTTATGACGCGACGGTGGTGGATGGCGTTCTAAGCCTGCTGGCCGCTCTCCAGCAGCCGCTGCGCGCCTGCTACCCTCGCGACATCGCGCAGCACATCTCCTGGGCCGCCAAATACCAGGGAACACAGCCAAGGCTGGACGGCGCGTCCGTCAGGCAGGCCTGCCGGAATTACTTCCTGGAATCTTAGCGGAGGGGAATCAATCTCCTGCTCCCATTTCCCGAAAGACTTCGCCGGCCGAAGCGACCGCCCGGTCAATCTCATCTTCCGAGTGCGCTGTGGAAACGAAGAGGGATTCAAACTGCGAGGGCGGAAAGTAGACTCCCCGCTTCAGCATTTTCCCGAAGAAGCGCCCAAACCTTGCAGAATCAGACGCTTTGGCGGACGGATAGTCCGTCACCGGCGCGGGACTGAAGAACGCCGTCAGCATGGAACCCATGCGGTTCACGCGGAGCGGAATTCCCGCCTGCTTTGCCTGTTCCATCAAACCCTCCCCCAGCCTTTTGCCCAGCGCCTCCAGCCGTTCATAGGTTCCCGGCCGCCGCAGCACTTCCAGGGTTTTCGCTCCCGCGGCCACCGCCAGGGGGTTTCCTGAAAGGGTCCCGGCCTGATAAACCGGTCCGCTGGGAGCGACCAGCTCCATCAACGAGGCTTTCCCCGCGTAGGCGCCCACCGGCAGGCCGCCGCCAATCACCTTGCCCAGCGTTGTCAGGTCGGCGCGAATTCCATAAAGCTGCTGCGCCCCACCGTAAGCCACCCGGAAACCGGTGATCACCTCGTCGAAAATCAGCACAGTTCCCTGCTCTTCGGTCAGCGCCCGCAGTCGTTCCAGGAACCCCGGCCTGGGCGGCACCACTCCCATGTTGCCAACCACCGGCTCGATCAGCACCGCAGCCAGTTGATCCTGGTGCATCCTGAAAGCGTTTTCCAGGGCGTCAATATCATTGAACGGAATGGTAAGCGTCAACTCTGCCAGAACCCGGGGCACGCCCGGACTGTCCGGCAGTCCCAGCGTCGCAACGCCGGACCCGGCTTTGACCAGCAGGCTGTCCGAATGGCCGTGATAGCACCCTTCGAATTTGAGAATTTTGTCGCGCCGAGTCGCCGCCCGCGCCAGCCGCACGGCCGAGAGGATGGCCTCGGTTCCGGAATTCACCAGGCGCACGCGTTCGGCGGACGGGAAGGCCTTGAGGATCTCTTCCGCCAGGGCCACCTCGCCCGCCGTTGAGGCCCCAAAGCTGGTTCCGGTCTCCAGGACCGCGGCCAGGGCCTTCATCACTTCCGGGTGGCAGTGACCCAGAATCAACGGCCCCCAGGAAAGCACAAAGTCCAGATAGTCGTTGCCGTCAACATCCTTCACGTGAGCGCCCCGACCGCTGGCCAGGAAGACCGGCGTGCCGCCCACCGCCCGGAAGGCCCGAACCGGCGAGTTGACCCCGCCGGGCATCAATTCTTTTGCTTTGCGAAACAGTTCTTCAGATTTCTCGCCCACGTCACCATCCTGATCAGATTGTTTTATTAGGGATCAACATTGCCTCATGCCTGCCCCGCGGATTGAGTTCCCAAGCGTTTCCATACAGAGTGTGTTGCCATCTCCAGCAGCGACCGGGGCAGGTTCTGAAACACCCGGCCGGCCAGTCCAAGGTAAGACTGGTCGCCTTCCACAACATCCTCGAAGAGGTTCAGAAGAGTCCGGCTCCTGCTGCAAAACTGGACCATGCGAGTGGTCACGCTGGCGCCCAGAATCTCGCCACAATAGAACCTGGGAGCAATGCGGGCGCCCAGAATTAATTTCCTGCCCCACTCGTTCCAGACTCTTCGCGTGTAGGAGCCGCCCTTCAGGATCGATTCCGCCAGCAGCTCTCCTGACCGCAGAGCGAAAAAGAGGCCCTCACCCGTGACCGGATCGGTCAGCCCGGCGGCGTCTCCGGCCAGCGCCCACCCGGCCCCTTCCAGCCGGATGCCGGCCCAGGTTTCCGGGGACAGCGCAGGCAGCAGGTGGCTGAAAATCGGCGCCGAATCCCTCAAGTACCCGTAGCGTGCCATAAACCCCGCCAACCTTTGTTGAAGGTCCACCATTTTAACATGGCCCGCTTTGCCGCAGATACCCACGGAAAGATGGTTGGCGCGCGGAAACGACCAGGCGTAGCCCTCAAAGTTCTCAAAAAATTCAATCCGCAGCCGGTCCTCGCATCCCGGAACAAAATAACCGAAGGTCAGCATAAAATCCCGCGCCTTCAGCGCTCCGGCCAACTGGTTCCGCAGGGTGCTGCGCGCCCCCGCCGCAACAATCAGAAAGTCGGCCTTGTAGGAGGTTGAGCGCCCCCGGAGGTGCCACCCTTCACCCTGCCGCTCCGCAGCGATGATCCGGTCGCTCACAAGCTCTGTGCCCGCCTCCCGGCTTCGTTCCAGGAGAAGCTGATTCAGCTCCTTGCGGGAGTAGATGACAAGAGGCTTGCGGAGATTAAAGCACCCCGTCACGCCGCCGGGGGCGCGCACCTCCATTTTCCAAACGGGATTGGCCGGCGCGCCACACTGGAAGAGGAAGGGATATTCTTTCAGGGCCTTGTGGCTCAGGCCGCCTCCGCAGGGCTTTTCCCAGCCGGGATTCTCTTCAAAGATGACCACGCGCGGCGGGCCCTCGCCGTTATGAAACGGAGCCTGTGGCTGCAGCAGCCGCGTGGCGGTCATGGTGCCTGCGGGTCCGCCTCCGACGATGGCAATCGTCCTCAACCGTCGCGCTCCTTCCCTTCCATCGCCAGAATATCACGGGATTTTTAACTTTGTAAGTTCCACGCATCACAGCGATCAGGATGACCGGGGTCCGCGCATGCTAGAATAACCGGGTGAATCCCAGCAATTCGGCATACCGGACCGCCAGCTCTAAAGTGCTGCCTCTCGATGACGCGTATGGCGTGATCGACGGGCGCAAGGCCCGCGGCGACCGGGTGGTCTTCACCAACGGTTGCTTTGACCTGCTGCATCCCGGCCACACGCGCTATCTGGATGACGCCCGGAAGCTCGGCGACCTCCTGATCGTTGCCGTCAACAGTGACCGAAGCGTTCGGGCACTGAAAGGCGAGGGGCGGCCCGTCTTCCCGCAGGAGGAGCGAGCCGAAATACTGGCGGCGCTTGAGGCCGTGGACTACGTCACTATTTTTGACGATCCCACGCCGCAGGCTGTGATCGCCCGCATGCTGCCCCAGGTGCTGGTGAAGGGCGCCGGATGGGGCCCCAATGAGATTGTCGGGCGCCCGGAAGTTGAAGCTGCCGGAGGCCGTGTGGTTTCAATGCCGGCCGTTCCCGGTTTTTCCACGACGGGCATTGTCAACGCCGTGCAGAAGATTTTTGGCTGAAAGCCCCCAGCGTTAATGTCCTCCATCCAACCGTTACTCCAGTCGATTCTCGAACATCCCGCGCTCCGTGCGGTGCAGGAAGGGGTGCAGGCATCCCCAGCCGGGGTTGAGGTAGGGTTCTCGATTTCCGGGCTTACCCGCCCGGCCAGGGGCATTGCGGCAGCGGCCATCGCCCATCAATTGGCAAGGCCCGTCATCGTCATCACCGGCGACAACGACGCCGCCGAGGGATTGGTTCAGACAGCTTCCACGGTGCTCGACTGGCTCGAACCCGGCGCAGGCGAGACGGCCATTTCGCTTTCCGCGTTCGATGCCTCGCCTTATGAAGCGCGCTCGCCGCATCCCGACATTCTGGAGCGACGCGCCGTGGGGCTTTGGCGGGCGGCCTGCGGCCAGGTCCGGGTGCTGGCAGCCGCGCTGCCCGCGGCCATGATGCGCTATCGCAGCGTCCCGTTTTACCGCTCCCTGGCACTGCGGATGAAAACCTCGGACGAACTGGCGCCCCAGGACCTCGCCGAACACCTGCTGAAAGTGGGCTACGAGCGCGCCGAGCCCGTCTCCAGCGTAGGCCAGTTCTCTGTTCGCGGCGGTATCGTGGACGTTTTCCCGCCGGAGACCGAGTGGCCGGTTCGCATGGAATTTTTCGGCGACAGCATTGAATCGATGCGCGAGTTTGATCCCGCCAGTCAGCGCTCCCGGCAGAGTGTTGAGAGCATCATGATTCTTCCCCTCTCGGAAGCAGCCCCGCCTTCAAACTTTTTCGACCGGCTGGTGGATGTGCTGTCAACCCGGAACCCGGAGGGCCGTGAGGCCCGCCTCGCTCCCGGCTGGTCGGATTCCTACTCCGGGCGCTTTCCCGGCTGGGAGTTCTATGTGCCGCTGGTGGAACCGCACTCCGGCACGCTGTTTTCGCTTCTGCAGCAACCCGTTCTGATCTGGGACGAGCCGGCAGACCGCCAGACGCAGTTGCAGGACTTTATTGAAAACCTGCAAAGCGGATTTGACGCCGTGCGTGACGTTTCCCCGCAGCCGCCCCAGCTCCACGAACTCTTTCTGACCGGCCAGGAATTTCAGGCGTCGACAGCAGGGCTTCCGGCCGTTTCTCTCAGCGAACTCAGCATCGAAGAGAGCGCCCCGGCGGGCGAGCCGGAAGACAGCCATCATTTTTTCCTGAACACGCAACCGGTGCCCAAATACCAGGCCTCGCTCAAGGTGATGGCCGGGCAGCTTCGAACCCAGGTGGAGCAGGGAGAGCGGGTGGTTCTGGCCGTCCCGACCTCCGCCAAGGCCGACCGCCTGCGCGAGATCCTTTCCGATTACGAAATACCCTATGAAAATGCCGGCTGGCCTGCGGCGCGCGGCAAAACCGGGAGCGAGCAGGCCGGCCAGGCGGAAGACGAATCGGCGGCCCGCGCCCTGCTCATCGCCAAAGGCGAAATTGAAGCCGGCGTGGTCTTCCCTGAGCTGCACCTTCTGCTGCTCACCGAGCGCGACATTCTGGGCGACTTTGCCTGGGCCGCGGCAGGCCGCCGAAAAGGCGCCGCCTCCAGTTTCCTTTCAGACCTCAGCGACCTCAAGGTGGGCGATTACGTTGTTCACGTCGATCACGGCATCGGCATGTACCAGGGGCTCAAGCAGCTTCCGGTGGGAGATTCAACCCGCGACTTCATGCTGCTGACCTATCACGACGACGCCAGGCTTTACGTTCCCCTGGAGCGCCTCGACCTGGTGGAGAAATACCGTTCCAGCGGCGAAGGGGTAAAGCCCAACCTGGACCGCCTGGGCGGCACCTCCTGGCAGCGGACCCGGAAGCGCGTCCAGCGCGCTCTGCGCGACATGGCGGAAGAGCTGCTGCGGCTCTACGCCGAAAGAAAGATGCGCGGCGGAACGGCCTGCGCCCCGGACAACAACTGGCAGAAGGAGTTCGAGGACTCTTTCCCGTTTGAGGAAACACCCGACCAGCTCAGCGCTATCGCCGACATCAAGCGCGACCTGGAAACTCCGGAACCGATGGACCGCCTGCTCTGCGGCGACGTGGGCTACGGCAAGACGGAACTGGCCATGCGTGCCGCCTTCAAAGTAGTCCAGGAAAGCCGGCAGGTCGCGGTGCTCGCGCCCACCACCGTTCTGGCCTTCCAGCACTACACCACTTTTTGCCAGCGCATGTCGCACTTCCCCGTGCGGGTTGAAATGCTCAGCCGCTTCCGCTCCGCGGCGAAGATGAAGAAGACTCTCGGCGACCTTGAAGCCGGCAAAGTCGACATCGTGATCGGGACCCACCGCCTGCTGTCGAAAGACGTGCAGTTCCAGGACCTGGGACTGATCATCGTGGATGAAGAGCAGCGATTCGGCGTGGCGGCCAAAGAGCGGCTGAAAAAGCTGAGGGCCGACGTCGACGTGCTCACCATGTCGGCCACGCCCATTCCACGCACCCTGCACATGGCGCTCGGCGGGCTGCGCGACCTTTCGGTGATTGAGAGCCCGCCCCGCGGCCGGCTGGCCATTCAAACCACCGTGGCCACCTTCAACGATGGTCTTATCCAGTCCGCCATCCTGCATGAGATGGAACGGGGCGGCCAGGTCTATTATGTTCACAACCGCGTGGAATCCATTTTCACCATCGCCGCCCTGCTTCAGCGCCTGGTTCCGTCGGCGCGCATCGGAGTCGCGCACGGCCAGATGGGAGAGCGCGATCTCGAACGGGCGATGCTGAAGTTCATGGAGGGTAAATACGACATGCTGGTGGCCACCTCGCTGGTGGAGAACGGCCTCGATATCCCAAGGGCCAACACCATGATCGTGAACCACGCCGAGCGCTTCGGCCTGTCAGACCTCTACCAGCTTCGCGGCCGGGTGGGGCGGTCAGACCGCCGGGCCTACGCCTATTTTCTGGTTCCCGCCGTCGACACCCTCACCCCTATCGCCAAGCGCCGCCTGGCGGCCCTGAAGGAGTTTTCGGATCTCGGAGCGGGCTTCCGGCTGGCGGCGCTGGACCTCGAACTGCGGGGCGCCGGAAACGTTCTGGGGCAGCAGCAGCACGGCCACCTGAACGCCATCGGCATTGACCTCTACCTGCACATGCTGGACGAGGCGGTCCACGAACTGAAGGGCGAACCCTCACGCCCCGAGGTCCGCACAACTTTCAACCTGGGCATCAATATCAAGATTCCGGAAAGCTACATCGCTGACGAGCACCAGCGGCTGCGCATGTATAAGCGCATCTCGGCGCTCAAGACGCAGGATGCGCTGCGCGACATGGAAGCCGAACTGACGGACCGCTACGGCCCCGTTCCGCTCCCCGTCCAACAGCTGCTGAATTATGCCGTGGTCAAGTCCCGCGCCGAAGAGTTGATGATCCACACCGTGGAGAGGAAAGGCGCTGAAATCCGCATGCGCTTCCACGAACAGACGCCCGTCAGCCCGGAAAGGCTGATGGAAATCATCAGAGACCGGCGCGGCGTGGCCTTCCAGCCCGACGGCATCCTCAGGATGCAGGTGGCCGGCGGCAGCGGAGACGTTTTAAAAGATCTTGAAAATATCTTGCTGGAATTGCAACCCGGGAGCTAACATTACTTATTGTGGGCGGTTTTCGCAGGAACACGAAAACGCACAGGCGGGAGCATAAATTCCGGGCCCGCAAGAAGTCTCTGTGTGGGGTGAATGCTATGTCGAGAAAGACTTTCAATCTATTGATTATTGTGGGCTTGGCAGCGCTGGCTGCGCCCCTCGCCAACGCCAACACGGTGCTGGTGGAACGCATTATTGCGCGCATCAACAACAAGATCGTCACCCAGCGCGAGTATGACAAAGAGCGCGCAACGCTGCACGCGAAACTGGCCCAGCAATACTCGGGCGCGGAACTTGAAAAACAGTTCAGCCTGCAGAGCAAGGATCTGCTGCGCGACATGATTGACCAGGACCTGATGGTCCAGAAGGCCGGCGATGACGACCTCAACGTGGATATGGACGTCATCAAACACCTCGACGATATCCGGCAGCAGTACCACCTGAAGTCGCTTCAGGCCCTTCAGGACGCCGTCGAAAAAGACGGCATGAACTGGGAGGACTTCAAGGACCAGATCAAGCGGCAGCTCCTGATGCAACAGGTGATTTCGCGGGAAGTCGGTTCACGGATTATCCTCACGCGGGCGGATGCGCAGAAATACTTTGAGGCCCACAAGGAGGATTTCAAATCTCCGCCCGGAGTTCACCTGGCGGAAATCATGGTCTCCACAGAGAAGCACACGCCCGCAGAGGCCGAGAAACTGGCCAAGAAGGCCCAGAGCGAGCTCCAGGGCGGCGCCCGGTTCCCCGACGTGGCCAAGGAACTCTCGGATTCCCCCAGCGCCAAGGATGGCGGCGACGTCGGTTTCTTCAAGCAGGGAACCATTTCGGAGGCGATTGCCAAAGACATCGCCAATGTGGATGTCGGAGACATCACCCCCATCATCAAGACCCAGTATGGCTACATGATTTTTAAAGTGCTGGAAAGGCGCGTGGGACAGCAGCCCACCTTTGACCAGATCTCCAACCAGGTGATGAACTACCTGTACGACCAGAGGGTGCAAAGCGGGATGCGGGGCTTTCTGACCGACCTGCGAAAAGAAAGCTACATCCGCCTGGCCCCCGGCTTTTCGGACTCGGGCGCGCCCCCGGGGGGCGATGAGAGCTACTGAGCCACGCCGAGGCACAACCGGATGAAAGAAGCCTACATTGCCGATCTGAAGCCCGGGACTTCCGTCAGTACAACTTTTCTGGTTCGCGCCAAAGACCGCAAGACCGCCCGCAACGGAAGCGCCTACCTCGATCTGGAATTCCAGGACACCACAGGAACCATCAAAGGGAAGCTGTGGGACTGCGACAGCGCAGACCTGGACTTTGAAGCCGATGACGTGGTCAGGGTTGCGGCAGGGGTGGAACTTTACCAGGGCAATCCCCAGCTTTCTCTGCGCAAGATTGCGAAGGTTCGAGAAGCCGACGTCGACCTTGCCGACTATCTTCCGCACAGCGCCCAGGACCCCGACAAACTCTTCCAGGGCTTGCTCAAACGGATCCAGCAGATGCCCGGGGGCCCGCTGCAAACCCTGCTTCTAGGCATCTTCAACGATCCGGAAATCGCCCGCAAATACCGGCAGGCGCCTGCCGCCATGAGCTACCACCATGCCTTCATTGGCGGGTTGATCGAACACGTCAGCTCCCTGGCAGGCCTCGGCGACCGCCTCTGCGACCACTACCCTTTCCTTGACCGCGAATTGATTCTTGCCGGCCTCCTGCTGCACGACCTGGGGAAAATCGAGGAACTCAATTTCAGCCGCGGGTTCACTTATTCAACGCGCGGTAACCTGATAGGGCACATCAGCATGGGAGTGGAAATGGTTCGCGATAAGGTGCGGGAGATTCCGGATTTTCCGCCCGAGTTGTGGGACCGCCTGCAGCACATCATCCTTTCACACCACGGCAGGCTGGAATTCGGTTCTCCCAAGGAGCCCATGTTCATGGAAGCCCTGGTGGTCAGTTACCTGGACGACATCGACTCCAAACTCGAAGCCATGGTCGAACAGTATGCAGCGGACAAGGACCGCCCCGGCGACTTCACCGCGCGCAGCCGCCCCCTGGGCCGGGAACTGCTGAAGCCGCCCGCCAATCAGGAACCAGCGCCGGCCCCGGCCTCCACGCCTGCACGCCCGGCGGTTCCCGCAAAGAGTGGAACCCTGAAGTTCTAACAGACTGCTGGAAAACACGTTTGGAGGCCGGTTGCGGCGAGTTTACCTCGCCATAAGTCCAACATTGTTAATACACCGGTGGCGGCATAAACCCGCCGCTACACGTTTTGCAGCAATCTGCCAACCGTCCGCTGCAGGCGGGAACGAACCGAATGGCGAATCCCATTTCGCAGGACGCGAACCCATCTTTCGAATCCCTCATCCAGAGGGTGCTGCCGCACCGCTACCCGTTCCTACTGGTGGATCGCGTCACCGCTTTCACGCCAGGCGTGGAAATTCAAGGCATCAAAAACTTCACCGCCAATGAAGCGATGCTGCCGGGACATTCTCCGTCCTCTCCGGTGGTGCCGCCCGGCATTCTGCTGGAAGCGGTCACCCAGCTGGGGGCCATCCTGGTGCTGGAACGGCCCCAGATGGCCGGCAAAATCGCTATGGTCCTGCAGATTCCCTCCGCCCACATCCACCGGCTTGTGGTGCCCGGCGACACCGTGCGGTTTAAGGCCCGGGTGCTCAAGCTGCGCGAGACGCTCGGTGAGCTGCACGGCGAAGCCTGGATTGGAGACGAGCTGGCGGCGGAAGGGCAGATGCGCTTTGCAATTGCCGACCGCGCCGCTATACTCAATGAATAGCTGGCCTATGCTTTTTGAAGAACTCCACATCCGCAATGTACGCATCCACCCGGCCCAGATCCTGGCGCCGATGGCGGGCATCACCGATACCGTCTTCCGAAGGTTTATCAAGCGCCTGGGCGGGTGCGGACTTATCATGACGGAGTTTGTTTCCAGCGAGGCAATGGTGCGGCAGAATCTCCGCTCGCGCCGCTATCTCTACTACACAGAGGAAGAGCGCCCCATCACCGCGCAGATTTTCGGCGCCGATCCCGACCACCTAGCCGACGCCGCCCGCATGATCGAAGACCTGGGTTTCGACATCGTTGATCTCAACCTCGGCTGCCCGGCCAAGAAAGTGGTCAAGTGCGGAGGTTCCGGCCTGCTGCGCGATCTGCCTCAGCTCAAGACAATTTTCCAGAAGATTCGCGCCGCGGTCAGCATTCCCTTCACCGCCAAGTTCCGTTCGGGCTGGAGCGACGAGGAGATTGTGGCGCTGGAAGTGGCCCGCCTGGCGGAAGACTCGGGCGTCGAGGCCATCGCCATCCATCCCCGTACCCGCCTGCAGGGTTACAGCGGCCGCGCCCGCTGGGACATCATCGCAGAGGTCAAAGACAGCGTTAAAATTCCCGTCATCGGCAATGGTGACGTGATGGCGCCGGAGGACGCCCTGGCGCTGCGCCAACAGACCGGCTGCGACGCGGTGATGATCGGCCGCGCCGCCCCCACCAATCCCTGGATCTTCCGCCAGATGGAATCGTTTGCCCGCACCGGCGCTTACCAACAGCCTTCAGACTCCGACCGCTATCAGCTGATCCGCGATTATTACGCCATGCTGGTGGCGGAAGAAACGCCCGGGGCCATCGGCAAGATGAAGCAGTTTGCCAGCTGGTTTACCCACGGGGTGAGAAACGGGGCTGAACTGCGCCGCAGCGTCCAGAGCGCCCAGAGCCCCCAGGAAGTGCTGGCCCGCGTCGACGACTTTTTTGGAACGATCCTCTCCCCCGCTGCCGCAGACCCTCGCCTCGCCGTGCCTGCGATTTCACAAAGCGAAACTGCGTGATTGCCAAGCAGGCGTTGCGCAGAATTGTTCCCTAACTCTGGGGGTCTTAAGTCTCCACGAAACGAGCCGCACAGTAATGCGCTTCCACACGTGTTACGATCTCAAATTGCAGGTTTGACATTTCAGAACCCATAACTCAGAACCCTGAACTCACAACTGGGCGCGCTCATTTCGTGCTTCATCATTCAAAATTCATCAATCGTTTTTCAATCGCCAACCACCAATCACAAATGGCGGGGTAACCCCGCCGCTACTCTTTCGCGAATGCCCGCTTCAGAAAGGTTCCTTTTCCGCGCTCTTTTCCAGTTGAAGCTGGCGGTAGGCTGCGCTGCGGGAGATGCCGCGGGCGCGCGCCACGGCCTTCAGGGCGCTGCGCTCATCCATCCCTTCGCTTGCCCTGAGCCTTTCGACCTCCGCCCGGACGGACTGGCCGTTCCCGTCGCCAGTTTGCGGAGCTGCACCCGGCCCCAGGATAACCGTCAGTTCGCCCTTTCGCGGCGACTTCTCGAGGAGATCGCAAATCTCCGCCACCGTCCCTCGCAGGAATTCCTCGTGGACTTTGGTTACTTCCCGCGCAATCACGATTTCGCGATCGCCGAGAATTTCATGAACGTCGCGCAGGGATTCGACAATGCGATGTGGCGCCTCATAAAGGACGATGGTTTTCTCGAACCCGGCCAGCGCTGCGAGCGCCTTGCGCCGCGCCGACTTTCTGGCCGGCAGAAATCCTGTGAAAATGAATTCGTTCAGGGGAAGGCCTGCGCCGGTGAGCGCCGCCACCATGGCCGAGGGGCCCGGCACCGGAACCACCGGAATCTTGTGCCGGACGGCCAGATGGACCAGCCGAAAACCGGGATCGGAAAGCACCGGCGAGCCGGCGTCGGAGACAAGGGAGATCATGCTTCCCTGCTCCATTTGAAGAACCAACTCCGGCGCGCGCGTCATCTCATTATGCTCGTGGTAGCTGATGGTCCGGGTGCGGATTTCGTAATGATTCAGGAGCTTCAGGGTGTGGCGAGTGTCCTCGCAGGCGATCAGATCCGAAGCCTTCAGAGTGTTCAGCGCCCGCAGAGTGATGTCTTCCAGGTTGCCAATCGGCGTGCCCACAACGTAGAGCTTGCCAGCCGGAAGACGCGGAGAGGGGTAGGGGGCGGGAAGATTGGGGCTTTTCATTAGGATCGTCTCGCTTCGGATTTATTACGGCTGCGCGCCGCACACCAGTGTACCAATTGCCCTGCGCGTGTACAACTTGTTCGGTATCAAAGCCCTTAGGACCCGGCCAGGCGCTTCCAGGCCGGCCGCAATCGCCAGCCTCCTGGCCGCGTTCGGGCACACAACAACTTTGCCGGAACTGATCGCCATTGCTATAATGAATGTTCTAATGGTCAGGAGGTGACCTTGCCTCTTTACGAGTATCGATGTGAAAAATGCGGTTCGCGAATTGAGAAGATCCAGAAGTTCAGCGATCCCCCGCTGGCAACCTGCGAAAAGTGTGGAGGCGATTTGACGCGCCTGTTGTCCGCTCCGGCAATTCAGTTTAAAGGCAGCGGATGGTACGTGACGGACTACGCCCGGAAATCGTCGCCCGAGAAGGCAGGAAGGTCTGACGGCGATTCTTCCGCAAAACCTGCGGCGACCGAGTCTTCCCCCGCCAAGAGCAAGCCCGCTGACTCCAAGTCATCCACCAGCAGTTAGAAGAACGTAAAAACATTTACGCGGGCGGGACGCGGCGCCCAGGGGCAGAAGCGGCTTCCCGCAGAGAGTAAGGCCCACCTCTTCATCCCTGTGGCCAGGCATTCAGCAAACGCCGCACCACCACAAGCTCTCCCAGGTGGTAAGCGTTGTGGTCTGCAATCAGCAGGGCCTCCCGCAGAATCGTCTGCCCATCGCCATGCTGCAGGCGCACATAAAGATCCGTCGAGGGACTGGAAACAAGGCGTTCCATCCCCTTCAGGTCGCGCCGGAAGGCTTTGACGGATTTCGCCCAGGCCGCGGCGTTGTCAGGGGCGTCGGCCTCCGGCCAGTAGCCGCGAGGCCAGTCAGGAGAAACGTGATGGGGGTCCCTGCTGAATTCCAGGATGTCCCATTGCGCGATCCGCATGTGTTCCAGCAGCCGCCAGGGCGTGTGGGGAATCCCCTGGGGTCGGGCGCCGCGCAACTTCGCGGGAAGCCCGGCAATGGCAGAGTCAAAATCAACGTGGGCGCCGCCACCTCGCAGCAGGTAGATTAAGTGCTTCCGTAAGACAGCCTGTTCGTCTTCCATGGCGTGTTCAACCACATGCGCACTGAACAAGCAGAGGGAGACAACCGCGCAGAAAAGCCTGGCAGTCCACAACCGCTATAATTTCAAAGACTTAAGATATTTTCGAAACTGCTTACCCATCGTCGGTTCTTTCAGCGCATACTCCACCGTGGCCTTTAAAAAGCCAAGTTTGTCACCTGCGTCGTAACGCTTTCCTTCAAAGAGAAAACCGTAAACTGGTTCATCCTTCAGCAGGCTCTTGAGGGCGTCGGTCAATTGCACTTCCCCACCCTTGCCCCGCCGGGTTGAGGCCAGTTTCTTGAAGATCCCGGGGGTGAGAATGTAGCGCCCGATAATCGCCATGTTGGAAGGCGCGTCGGCTGGAGAAGGTTTTTCAACCAGGTCCTTCACCTTGAACAATCGGCCGTTCCACTTGGAGTTACGCACCGGGTCGGCGGCAACGATCCCGTAGCTTCCTACGGTCGCCTTGGGTACGCGCTCAATAGCCAGAATGCTGGCGTTGAATTCATTAAAGACTTCAATCATCTGCTTCAAGCACGGAACCTGACTGTCAATCACATCGTCTGAGAGCACCACCGCAAAGGGCTCATCGTCCACCAGGTCGCGTGACATCAGCACGGCATGTCCTAATCCCTTGGGATGTTTCTGCCGAAGATAAGCCACGTTGCACAGAGACGAAATCTCCCGGACCTGTTTCCGCAAGGACTCCTTCCCGCGCCCGGCCAGTTCATGCTCGAGTTCGGCAGAAACGTCAAAGTGATTTTCGATGGCGCTCTTGCCGCGACCGGTTACAAAAATGGTCAACGGAATTCCGGCGGCCGCCACTTCTTCCACCGCATATTGAACCAGAGGCTTGTCTACAATCGGCAACATCTCTTTGGGCTGGGCCTTGGTCGCCGGCAGGAACCGGGTGCCCAGTCCCGCCACAGGCAACACAGCTTTACGAACTTTCATCGTCATCTCCGTGAAGGTACTGTTGGATCGGGCCTTCAAAAAAGGTCAGTCTATCGCCTTTTGCGCGGGACAGTCAAAGTTTAGGGGGGCCGGTTCGGTGTATCGCTGATGGGCAAGTCCGGCCAGCATACTGACCGTTCATACAACATTCGCGCGCGTGTTAAGATGAATCATCATGCTCATCCTGGGAATCGAATCCAGTTGCGATGAAACAGCCGCCGCTGTGGTGGCAGACGGCACCCGCATCTTGTCGAACGTTGTCGCCTCGCAAATCAAGATCCACGAAAGGTTCGGCGGAGTTGTACCGGAACTGGCCTCGCGCGAACACCTGAAGAAAATCTCACCTGTCGTGGATGAGGCCTGCCAGCAGGCAGGGATCACCCTGAACGATATCGAAGCCATCGCCGTTACTGAAGGCCCCGGGCTGATCGGTTCGCTGTTGGTGGGACTGGTTTACGGCAAGGCGCTGGCGCTTTCACTGCGCAAGCCGCTGGTGGGAGTGAACCATCTCGAGGGACACATCCACGCGGTCCTGCTCCACAACACGATCGAGCGGCAGGAGGACAATTCCGTCCCGGCGGCCGGTTTCCCTAACATCACGCTGGTGGTTTCAGGCGGGCACACCATTCTCTACCGCGTGGAGTCGGAGATAGCCGCAGAAGCCGGAGGCCTGTCATTCTCCTACAAGATGCTGGGACAGACTCGAGACGACGCGGCAGGTGAAGCCTTCGACAAAGTCGCCAAGCTTCTCGCGCTTGGCTACCCTGGCGGCCCGGTCATCGACCGTCTGGCGCGCCACGGAAACTCCCGCGCATTTCCATTCGGGCGGATTCGAATGAAGGGCAATCATCTCGACTTCAGTTTTTCTGGATTGAAGACCGCCGTTCTCTATCGCGTGCGCGGGACCTCTCTGGCGGCCGAGGCTGAAGACCGGCGCGTCTGGCGCAACGCCTCACCCGATGCACCAACCCTGGAGGAGCTTCGCGCACACTGTTCCCAGAACACGCTCGACCTCGTCGCAAGCTTTCAGGAAGCTGTCGTCACCGATCTGATTGAACGCACCGCGGCCGCCGCAGCCGCGGCAGGAATCGACACGGTCTTCGTCTCGGGGGGCGTGGCCTGCAATTCCCTGCTCCGCGAGCGATTTGCAAAAGCTGCCGAAGAGCGCGGCTTCCACGCCTTCTTCCCATCGCCGCGCCTCTCCACTGACAACGCGGCCATGATCGCAGCCGCCGGCTACTACAGACTGGCCAGGGGCCTTCGCGACAACGCCTCGCTGAACGCGCACGCCTCATTCCCTTTGGGCAATCTCCCCCATATTGAAAATCAGTAACCTCCACCGGTGAATTTCAACCGTATTCCGGCGCTCATCCAAACGCGTCAAATTTGCCCTTCGAGTACTTCCACTTGCCGATACCCGGATATCTTCTGTTAAGCTTTCGTTTTGAATTGGCTCGGGAGTTACAGGCAACCGGTCCATCACCAGGCCGGCAGCGAGAGTTCGGACCCACTCGATCAAGGAAGCCTATGCGCGTTGGCGTGGATACAGGCGGAACGTTTACGGACTGCGTCGTAGCGGATGGCCGCGGCGTCAGAGTCATCAAGGTCTTTTCCGGCTCGCCCTCTTCGCCGCAAGAAGCCAGCCGCGCGATTGTGGACGGCGTCGGCCGCCTGGTCGGACCGGCGCCGCACACCACCATCGACATCATCCACGGCACAACCGTCAGCACCAACAGCTTGCTGGAGCGCCGGGGCGCCCGGGTGGCGCTGGTGACCACCCAGGGATTTGAAGACCTGATTGAAATCGGCCGACAGGCACGGCCCCGCCTTTATGACCTGGATGTGCGCCGCGATCCCCCGCTGGTTCCGCGCCGTATGCGCTTCGGATTGCGCGAGCGCACTGCGGCTGACGGCAGTGTCCTCCTGCGCCCTTCCAGCCATGAACTAAGCAGGCTCCGCGACCGGATCGCCCGTTCCGGCGCGGAATCCGTTGCCGTGTGCCTGCTGTTTTTATTTTCGAACCCTGCGAACGAAAGGGAGGTGCTCCGGGCGCTTCGCGGCCTCAAGCTTCCGCTCTCCATCTCCCACCAGATCCTGCCCGAGTTCCGCGAGTATGAGAGGCTTTCGGCCTCCGCCATCAACGCTTATCTGATGCCGCGCATCGGTTCCTACCTGAACAGGCTGGAACGTGAAGCCGCCAGGGTGTTCTCCCTGTCAGGGCGCAAAGGTGGTAAAAGAGCCAGGCGATCGGGCGTTCGTGTTTTTGTGATGGAATCGAGCGGCGGCATCACAACCGCCCGGCATGCGGCGCGAGAACCGGTTCGAACGATTCTTTCCGGCCCGGCCGGAGGCGTTGCCGCAGCCGTCCGGCTCGCGGAAGGTCTGGGGATCCGGCAGGCCATCAGCTTTGACATGGGCGGAACTTCAACCGATGTCTGCCTGTTTGAGGGGCGGGCGCGCATCACCAACGAAACCACGCTGGGAGGACTCCCCATCGCGGTCCCGGTAATCGATGTCCACTCGGTTGGAGCGGGCGGCGGTTCGCTGGCGCGCATGGATGCAGGCGGCGCGCTGCGGGTGGGGCCCGAGAGCGCGGGAGCGAGGCCCGGCCCGGCCTGCTACGGTCGCGGCGGGCAGCGGCCGACCGTTACGGATGCCAACCTCATTCTGGGTAGGATCGACCCCGATCACTTCCTGGGCGGCGCGTTCCGCCTGGACCAGCAGGCCACGGAGGAAGCTTTCCAAACATTCATTCGTAGTGACGGGAAAAAGTCCACTGGAGCCGGAGGGGTCTTCAACAGCCCGCTGGAGCTTGCCCGCGGAATCATTGCGGTGGCCAACGCCAACATGGAAAGGGCGCTGCGGGTGATTTCCGTCGAGCGGGGCCACGATCCTCGCGACTTCACGCTGATTTGCTTCGGCGGCGCGGGAGGATTGCAGGCCGCGGACCTCGGCCGATCTCTTGGCGTGGCCAGTATCGTCATTCCCCCGAATCCGGGGACATTTTCAGCCCTGGGCATCCTGCGGTCAGACGCGGTGAGAGATGTTTCGCAGTCCGTGTTAATGGCAGTTCCGACGGATGCACAATCCGGGCGTTCCACTTTATTCCACAAGTTCCTGAACTGCCTTGCGCGCCGGTTCAGGAAGATCGAGAGGGAGTCCCGTATGGAACTCCGGCGCGACCATTTTCCGCCCGGAAAGGTCCGGGTGGAAAAGCAGCTTGAAGTCCGCTATGCAGGGCAGTCTTATGAACTGATGGTCCCCTTCTCGCCGCGGTTCCGAATAGAATTTGAACGGTTGCACGAAAAGGCTTACGGATATGCTCATGCCGGCAAGCCGCTTGAGGTGGTGAATCTGCGGCTGCGCCTGACGGTGCCGATTGCGGGGCGGAAGACTCCAGGGCCTCCCGGCATGGGTACGGCGCGCCGGGTTGGCAACGCAATCCTGAAAGAGAAGAACGTCTGGTTTGGCCATCGTTTTCACCGAACTCCACTCTACGACCGGGAACGGCTTTCGCCCGGCTTGCGCTTGAACGGCCCGGCCGTGCTGGCGGAATACAGTTCAACCACGGTTGTGCCCCCCGGCTTTCAATGCCGGGTGGATAGCCAAGGGAATCTGGTGCTGACTGACCATGCAAATTGATCCGGCCGAACTCGAAATCTTCAAGAATCTCTTCCACTCCGTGGCGGAAGAGATGGGCGCCGCGCTGCGTCGTTCGGCCTTCTCACCCAACATCAAAGAGCGGCGTGACTATTCCTGCGCCGTGTTTGACGGCCGCGGGGACGTTGTGGCCATGGGCGACCACATGCCCGTGCATCTCGGATCGATGCCTGGGTCCGTAGCCGCCGCCATCGAGCGCCTGCCGCTCGCCCCCGGCGACATCGCCGTCCTCAATGACCCTTTTGCCGGGGGCACGCATCTTCCCGACATGACTTGCGTCATGCCGGTTTTCGCCGGCGCGGGCAGACAGCCTAAGGCCCCAAAGCCGGTTTTCTACGTCGCCAACCGCGCCCACCATTCAGACATAGGAGGCGCGCAGCCTGCCTCAATGGGACTCAGCGAAGAAATCTACCAGGAAGGACTGCGCATCCCTCCGGTGCTGCTGGTTCGCAACGGAAACCCCCAGAGGGATGTTCTGGCGATGCTGCTGGCCAACGTGCGCACTCCGATTGAGCGCGAAGGCGATTTAACGGCGCAGATGGCCGCCTGCAGGCTGGGAGGGCAACGCCTGCAGGAAATGACCCAAAGATACGGCGCCCGCAAAATGGATTTTTACCTTGCCGCCCTGCAGCGTTATTCGGCACGCCTCATGCGGAACGCGCTCGGCCGGATTCCCGACGGCACGTATCGCGCTGTAGACTTTCTCGACGACGACGGATATTCCACGAAACCCGTGCGCTTGCAGGTGGCCATCCGGATTCAGGGCGGCCGGGCAACCGTCGATTTCACAGGGTCCTCGCCGCAGTGCCGCGGCGGCGTCAACGCCGTCATGGCCATCACCACCTCAGCGGTGTTTTACGTGTTCCGCTGTCTGCTGCGTGAAGACGTTCCCGCCTGCGCAGGGCTGCTGGAACCTGTTGAAGTGATCGCGCCCGAAGGCAGCGTGTTGAACGCGCAGCCGCCTGCCGCGGTGGCCGCGGCAAACGTAGAAACTTCGCAGCGTGTTGTGGACGTCCTGTTGCGGGCTCTGGCCCGGGCGTTGCCCCATCGCATACCGGCGGCGAGTTCGGGTACCATGAATAACCTGTCATTCGGAGGTATCGATCCCCGCACGGGCGCGCCTTTTGCATACTACGAAACCATCGCGGGCGGCATGGGTGCCCGCCCAACGGCAGATGGCCTGAGCGGCATCCACACGCACATGACCAACTCGTTAAACACGCCGGTGGAAGCCCTTGAATCCCACTTCCCGGTCCGCGTGCGGCGAACTTCAATTCGGCGTGGCTCGGGAGGCCGCGGAAAATTCCAGGGGGGAGACGGCATCGTTCGCGAACTCGAGTTTCTCACGGATGTTCGCTGCAGCATCCTGTCTGATCGCCGGCTTTTTCCGCCCTACGGGCTGGCCGGCGGACAAGCGGGAAAGGCCGGGAAGAACACTCTGATGGCTGGTGGCAAAAAACGCAGGCTGCCTTCAAAGATAGCGGTGAGCGTGCCGGCAGGAAGTGTTCTCAGCATCGAAACTCCCGGTGGTGGCGGATGGGGAGAACCAGTGCCCCGCAAAGTTCGAAGGGACAAATCGCAGGACTCGTAAGGAGAGATCATGGACAACATCAATCGCAGGGATTTATCAAATCAATAGCCGCAGCCGGGTCGCGGATTCTCCTCTGGTCGGCTGCGGATACTACCCCGACGGCCGCGCGGGTGGAGCTTCTCCGCAGGAGGCCTGCGAGGAACTGCTGCGGGACATGGTCAAAGCAGAGGCAAAAAACAAAGAGGCTGCCTGCGCGGTGATTGCCATGAACAATCGCGGAGAGGTCGGGGCCGCTTCAATGAACGCGCAGTTCCATCTCCAGTACGCGCTTTGGAAATCCGGCATCGGCCAGATGCTGGAATCCAGAAACGTCTACTGACGCCCTGCCGGTGTCGGCAGGAGCCCGGCCCTTCAGGCTTCAGCCGGCGCTGGGACCTTCAGGCAGGGCGGGCCTGCCGCCCACGGCGATCATCCACACCAGCACCAGCAGGCTCAGCACCAGAAGCAGCACTCCGTTCCAGCGGAAGACCATCGCGGGCTGTGAGAGCATCTCGACCAGCGGAGCCGCGACTTGCAGACAGAAAATCGCTGCGACGTATGCAACGATATTCGACCGGAAGAACCAGCCTGCGATGGCGATGGCGACTGCAAAGGGAAGAAAGCCCATCACCCATCCAGCCACGTACTCCCGAACGGAATGCGCGCCCGACGGACCCAGGCCCACAAGGATCAGTAACGCAACCAGCCAGATCCACCAGGCCCGGCGATGCCATCCTGAGCAAGCCAGATGGATGAGAATTCCGATTGCGGCGGCGCCCAGGACCGTATAAATGAGAGCGTGCACCAGCACCCCAAGGCCCGGCGAGGAAGTGTCCATCCGGCCGGAGAAGATGCTGATGGACACCGGAGCAAAGGTATGGAAGCGGTTGGAGATCAAGGTGACCAGTTGCGAGATTCCCACTGCGGCCGCAACGCTGAGGACGATTGCGATCACCGCATCCCGCCGCCACACTCGCCGCGCCGCGCCGCTGAATATCCCCCAGGTGTCCGGGTAGAGGCTGGCAACCAGCGCCACAGTCAGCCAGCCCATCAGTCCCAATAGCAAGGGAACCACCGTCAGTCCGACACCGACACTGATCCAGAAATTAATGAGCGGGATCGATGTGCCATAATTCTGATAAATCAGCGGAATCCCGTTCAACTCACCCAGAACCATTAACACGGCCAGCGCCACTCCCACCCAGAGCGACCGCCGCCAGGGTATCTTCCCCGCGCCAACCTGTCTGACAAAAAGCATAATGATCAGAGCGAACACGGCGATCCCCAGAAGGCTTTCGAGCCCGAGCAATATGGAATTTCCAATTCGTGACGCTTCGCGCTGGCGTATCCACTGTTCCGGCAGCTTGAAGTATCGCGAAGTGCCGATCACATGGTCTCCCGCAATATCCACTGCGATGCGGAAATGCGCGTCCCCCACATTCAGCGGGCTGCCCGGCTTGGCCTGCCAGGTGAGCGTGTAGTCTTCGCGGGCCTTGCGCTTTTTCGAGTCGGAATTCTGCAGTTCAAAGTTTGAGAGCTGAAAGTTCTTCCGCTGAAGAAAATCTTCTGCGAGTGATCGGGCTTCCTCAGGGGAGAGGGTTGCCCCCGGCGAGTTTTCATCCAGAATGTGCCGTTCACCAAATACTCGGTTGTCAGTGGGATCGACAAAGACTCGATATTCCTCCTTCTGCAGGGGCTTGAAGAAGCGAACTTCCCAGAGTTCCAGGAGGGTCGTGCACCGGTAAAGCTGCTCTGATTGTCTGATCGAGAGGTATTGCAACAAGTAACGCAGGGCAAGCGGGTCAACATTTTCGGAAAGCCACGCGGCGCGACGGTACTCCTGCACCTGAATTCCCTGCCCTTCCATATAGGCCACGGCCGAACCTATCGCCTCAAGCCGCGAAAAGCGAAGATTGATGTCGCGGCCAAAACGATAGGCGGGGATAAAAGCTGCCCCGACAAAAATCAAGGCCAGCAGTCCTGCCACAAGAATGCGGGACTTTTTGAGGGGCGCGTAACTAACGCACCTTTCACTCTCCGGGACGTTTTCTTCGGCCGGCGTCCGCCTGACTCCCACACTTTCGTTGGCCAGTTCGGAGTCGTCTGAAAAGGTGCCGCTCCGCAGATAGGCAACCAGGGCCACAATCAGCGGAATCAGCATAATGCCGGCTGTCAATCCGCCTGAGATGCACAGGTAATCATTCGGCGAACGCAGAAGAAGAAAAGCGGTGTAGAGGGCGTCGACTGAATAGTGCCAGATCAGCGTGGCGACAATGCCAAATCTCAGCATGATGACGCCCACAATGATGCCGCCAACACCCACCTCGACTCCCCGGATGAAGAAAGGTTGATTGGGATAGGCGGAATGGAGAAACCCCCAGATAAACGCGGCCACAACCACTCCAGCCACGCGGGAGCAAAAGAGTTTTTCCAGGAACGGGATGCCGAAAGCCCTGAACTGCAATTCTTCTGAGACTGCCGGAAGAAAGCCCATGAGCAGCACGGCAACCCAGGGGATGCGCGTATTCAACAGGTTTGAAAACGGAATGTCGGCCGGGGCCCAGGCGCCCAGCTTGTCAGCGGCCAGATAAAACACCGTCTGGTAGGCAAAAAAGAAAAACGTCATGGTAATGCCCACGACGTTGGCGATAAAGAAAGAACGCGACCGCAATCCGCGCCAGCTCAACGTGCGGCGGATGGACATGAGGCGCGGAAGACCTTCCCGGTAAACAGGCTCGGCGCAGGCCACAATCAGGAAGATAAACGCTCCGACGCCAAGCGCGCTCACAGCCGCATCTCGAAAATACCCCGCCATGAAGCTCGAATAGGAATCGGTGGTGGAGTAACCGAACTGGCTGAGCGAAAAAGAGTTCAGCTGCTGAAGAAAGTAGAGGGCCATTCCGACCACTCCGAATCCCGCCGCCATCTTCAACGGAACGTCGCCGTCGCGCAGGCGCTTCACCAGGATCACCAGCATGGCCAGACTGAGCAAAATCCAGAAGACTTCATCGACGACTTGCGCGGAAATATTGCGGGAGCGAAGGCTCTGGTAATCCCGCGAATACTGGTCGGGAATTTTGACATACTCGCTGTAACCCGCGACGTGGTCACCATCAACATCCACTTCAACGCGGTAGCTCCCGTCGCCGAGGTTGATGCTCTTCTGTTTCCAGGTGAAGCTGTAATCCACACGCGCCGGGCGCTTTTCCGATTGAGAGTCCAGAAACTCAAGATCGGAAAGATCGCGGTGCATCGTATTCTGAAGGAATTGTTGCGCGATCTCCCGCGCCTGCTCCGGATTCAGGGAGGCTCCCGGCTCCGCATCAGGAATCTCATGGTCAAAACCCACCACCTGGCCCTGCGTGCTGACGTCGACCCTGAATTCCTCTTTCTGCTGGGGCTTGAACCAGCGATGCGACCAGCGCCATAAGTGGATGGGGCCCCTGGTCAACTTGTTCATGGCAGCCAGCCCCTGCGTGCGCTCCAGATAGGTCTTGGCGTCGTCGTCGTATGTAAAAATAGCGACGTGCCGGTACCCGCTGGTTTTGAAACCATGGGAGGAAAGAAACTTTACTGCAATCGGGAGTGAGTCGGCGCGGTTGACCCGCAGGGTGAGCGAAGCTTCGGGAAACGCCCGGGAAAAATACCTGATACCGATCAGCAGCGACACCGCCGACACCGCAATGGCGATGGCAATGATCTTTCCTTCGCGAGTTCCAAGTTTGACAGGCATAACAACCTCTGGAACGTGCAGGTAACTTCAAAGTGTAACGAGGATTATACCAATCACCCGGCCCTCAACGCCCGGAATCGGACGCCGGGCGAAAAATCCTCCGGTACCCTGCGGCGCCCTCCCCGTTGCCGGATCCCGGCTATTTGAGGTGCTTCACCATCACCCAAGCCGCCTGGCCGTTGTTGTAGTACCGTTCCACTTTATCCACTTTCCGATACCCGCGGGCCTCATAAAAACTGTGCGCCGCCAGGTTATCTTCCGCGGTCTCCAGATAGATGATTTGCAGCCCGGCCTGGCGGGCCCAGTCTTCGGCCGCCTTCATCAATCCTGTCCCAGTACCCTGCCTCCGTGAACCTTCCAGGACGTCGATGGTGATAATGTGCCCAACCCGGACGGGTTCGCGGCTGGCCACTACAAACCCCACAATCGAGCCATGGTCTTCCGCCACCCACGTCCGGGCTGACCGGTGGGCAATAAACGCGGCCAGCTCTTCCCGTGAATAGGAAATTCCCGGCGGGAAACACTCCTGATCAATTTCCGAGAGGGCCGGCAAGTCAGCCGGCTGGAAGTCGCGAATACGCATGAAAAATCCGATAGGATTGGGCACGGGAAGGCCCGCAGGCCGTCCGCGCCAGATGATCGAGGCTTGCGCCCCACGCAATCAGCAGGTCGCATGGGCCTGCCTGATTCCGCGCAAGTGCCCCACCCGCAAAAACGGTCTGTTAGCTGGCTATTGTCAGCAGGCGGTCAATGTCCTCTTTGTTGTTGTATAAATAAGGCGAAACGCGAATCCGGTGGTGACGCAGGCTGACCTCAACATGATGAGACTTCAGTTTTTCATACAATTTGTAAGTCGCTTCTTGTGTCTGGCACCGGAAACACAGAAGCGGAGAGGGAAGCTGCGAGCGGTCGTCATTGGACAGAACGTACGCGCGCTCCTGCAACTCTTCCGCCGCGTGGTCAAGAAGGTCCATGCAATGCTCAGTGACGGCGCGAGCGCCCACCCCGCGAACGAAATCCAGCGAAGCCTCCATTCCCGAAAGGTTCAGGAAATTGGCAGTCTCTGGAACATCAAAAATTTTGGCGGCGTGCGCCAGCTTAATGTCATCCACCGGCAGAGCGTCAAAATCGTCCGCTCCCTCCACAGATTGCCAGTTGACCACCTTCAGATCCAGGCGGTTTAACACTTCTTCCCGAACATACACAAAACCCGTCCCGTAGGGTCCCAGCAGCCACTTGTAGGCCGCCACAGCCATCAGATCAACGGGAAGTTCGTGAACGTTCAGTTCCAGCGCCCCCACGCCCTGCGTTCCGTCGACAACAAACAACGCGCCTCGCGAGTGGGCCAGCTGGCCCATCTCGGCCAGATCAATGCGCCTTCCCGTTGAATAATTCACCCAATCGAGCGCCAGGATTTTCGTATGGGGCGTGAAGGCCCCTGCCACATCATCCACACGGAGGGGAGCAGCCCCATTCTTCAGAAGGCGCACCTGCACGCCTTTCCGGCGCATGTGCAGCCACGTGAAAAGATTGGCGGGAAAATTGTCGGCGGCAACAATCACTTCGTCGCCGGGCCCAAGTTGCAATCCGGCCGCCAACACGCCGATGCCCTGGGTGGCGCCGCTGGTGAGAGCAATCTCACTTTCATCGCTGCCAACAATTGCGGCCAGGTGAGTGCGAACACGCTCTGGCAGACCGAAATACTCGGCCGGGTCCATCCGTTCCGGATGAGATTTCATGTCAATCGCTTCGTGGCTGCGCGCCACGGCCGTGAGAGGGAAAACTCCCTGATAGGCACAGTTCAGATAGGTCGTCTCGCCGAAATCAGCAAAGTGCATTCGGTAATCACTCATTGGACAAGAAACCACCTTGGGAAAATCAGGCCCTGGGCTGAAGGTTATCCACCGCGGCGCTGCATGGTCTATCGTTTTGCGGCGGATCGCACGCTCTGGTTCAGATGGGCCAGTATTTCAGAAGCTGCCTGGTCCACAGCTTTCGTAAGATCAGGCGGATGGTAAGGAACGCGAATCACGTCCTGCCAGATGGACTTGCCGGTGACGCGATCGCTGATGTAGACCTCAGCGTGCAGTCGCTTCAGGCGGCGCAGGTCAAAACAGGTTCCCCGGACAATTGCGTCGGCCTGATCCTCATTGTCCACCACCTTCAGCCACGAAACGTGCGCCAGGTCATCCGCAAGCTTCACATTCAGATTGTGATCGATACTCTCAATGTAAACCTTTCGCATTTTCACAAGCATGCGCGGGTTGGCTGTCCGCGTATTGTCGGGACCTTCCAGCGACGGGCGGGAAGGGCCGAGTGTCGGCGCTTGCTGGCTGTAAAGCGCCGGAACCGACGCCAGGCACATTGCCAGACCCCAGATGAATGCCTTCATCACAAGCCTCCACGTGCAGAATTCATCCCTAGTTTAACAGAAAGGCCTGCTCAAAGTTTTGCCGGGCTGGGGAAGGCTGGCAATGCACCAACAGGTGGGAAACTTATGAAGTGGGGCTGATGGCCGGGGACCCAGGCCAGCCGGAGCTACAGCGAATGTCGTGCGGGCGCTGCTTCCACAACCGCCGCCGGTTATTGAGACCCAAGCAGTTTTGTTTCGAGGTTTAACAACCTCTCACGGTCCTTCAACGTTTGACGCTCGTCCTTTTGCCGCTGGCGGAGTTTCCTCCGTTCCTGTTTCAATTCATGCTTGAGCTGGGTGCGGACCGCTTTGGGCAGACGGGAATTTTGCAGCGATTCCCGGGCGTACTTTCGCTTCAACTTCAGGGCCTGGCGTTCTTGTTTTTGCTGTGCCATTAATGTCGCGGACTCTATCGACCGCCGATGTTGAGCAAGCAAAGCCCCGGCTGACAAACCGGTAATCATCATCGATATGAAAAATCTCTTCATTCCTTTGCCTTTCAATCGTTGCAGCCAACCGGGCCCCGCCTACCGTTCAAATCAGGCCCGACGACTAGTGTCTCTCCATATCCCTGTTTATCGGCCCCTCCGCGCAAAAGATGAGTCGTTCATGCTCCCTCGGGCAATTCCGGCATCGGGCAATTATATTTTTGGAAAAAAACGCGGAGGTTTGGCACTTGCCGGACTCTGGCTCCAGAAGAGGCGAGGTTCCGTCCGAAGCAGGCAGACATCAAGGACGGACATTACGGGGAAAATCCCTGAAACCTGAGAACCCGGTTCCCGTCAGGCAATGAACCCGCGAAACCGTTCAGCGTTAACCGTAAATCCCGGGAAGATGGCTGCCGAATTCTGAGCGCCCAGGTGCCGGACAACGATCTCGGCAAAAACGTCTCGGAAATCAGTGGTCATGGCCAGGTCCCGGTCCTGATTCAACTCGCCGGGCTTCAACCCGGGCCATTCGCTGTAAACTTTTCCGCCCTTGACCGGACCGCCCAGAACGAACATGGCGTTTGCGTGGCCGTGGTCGGTGCCGCGGTTGCCGTTCTCGCGCGCCGTGCGCCCGAATTCTGACATGGTCAGGACGACCACATCTTCCATCCTGTCGCCCAGGTCCGTGTGAAACGCCGCCAGGGCGTCTCCCAGTTCCTTCAGATTATTGGCCATCTGGCCTTCCACTCCCCCCTCGTTCAGGTGGTTGTCCCAGCCGCCCACGTTGCTGAAGGCCACCTCGAGCCCCACGCCGGCCTTGATCAACTGGGCCACCTGCTGGAGGTCCTGCCCCAGTTTTCCATGAGGATATTCCGCCCCGTTGGCAGGCTGGTAGGTTTCGGCGGCAACGCGCCGCAGCGTACGGATTGCCACAAACGTTTCTGCTGCCGCCGTTGAAAACAGCGGGTCCTGGCTGGAAGCGTACATCTCCTCAAAGGCAAGTTCTTCGGCGGCCGGAGTGGATGGGACAAACGGCGGCGGATCAGGCCGGCCGAGCAACCGGAAGTTTTTAATTTCCTCGACCACCAGCGATGACGCCTGGCCGGCCAGCATCCGAGGCATGCGCGGGGCAACGGCCACTGCGCGGAAAGGCGTGGAATCGGCCTCCGGCTTTGCCGCAAGATAACGGTTCAGCCAGCCGTCGCGGGTCGATTTCACTCCGGGCGTCGCCGTCTCCATGTAATCCTGGGCGTCAAAGTGCGAGCGCGTGTTGTCAGGGGAACCGACGGCGTGAACAATTGCCAACTGCCTGGCGTCGAACAGCGGTTTCATCCGGGCCAGGCTCGGGTGCAAAGCAAAGAACCCGTCCAGATCGATCGCGGCCGGGCCTGCACCGGTGGCGGGGTGGACCTGGGGTTCCGGGATGGCGATGGTGGGCCGCATTGAGAAATAGTCTTTCTCGGCGAAAGGGATCACCATGTTCAGCCCGTCCACCGCGCCGCGCTGAAAAATTGCTACCAGCACCTTGCGCCTGCGGCCGCCGACGTCCAGCGCGAAAGCCGTACGCCGCATAAAACTCGGAACGCAACCCGCGCCAAACAGAGTCAGCCCGGCAGATTTCAGGAAGAAACGCCTTGTCACTGGCACATCGCACCTCACAATGCTTGAACTGAACGTTCCCGGTTGTTAACGCCGCTGGAACTCCGGCGAGGCCAGCAGCAGCCCCGCGACGGTCGCCGCCTCCGGGCGAGTCCCTCGCGGCCTGTATGCCGCCACTTCAAATTCCGGCCCCAGGCCGCCCTTGCTCACAATCGCTTCTACCGTTGAAGGCGATGCCGGTGAGCCCAGCAACTGTTCCGCCACCGCGTCCACCAGACCCCGACCGCTCGGGTTGGCGTTCAGGGCCGGAAGGTTTTGTAATCGCACCGCCGTCCCCGGAAGGCGGCCGCCAGCCAGCAGCATGGCAAAGTTCAATCGACAGACCAGAGTGCTGGAGTTGATCCATGTGCCGGCGCGGTCGGCGTAACCGGAGAGCGCCTCGTACTGAAACATAGGGTGCCCCATCCGGTCGAGAGCCATAATGATGGGCAGGCCGGCATCTGTATCAGCGCCTACGGCCCGCAGCGAACTGGCCACGTATTCGAGCGGCGATTTCACCTTGGCCTGATAGACGGCCGGCGAGTTGAACTCGCGCGAAGTCAGAATCGCGGCCACCACCTCGCGAATGTCGCCGCCGGTCGATTGGAAGGTGCTGGTGGCGCGCTCGACAACAGATTGCGGAGGATCGTCAGCCACAAACCGGCGGCACAGTGCGGTGGAAATGAAGCTTGCGGTTGAGGGATGATGAGCCAGCAGATGGAGCACTTCCTGGCCGTCTTCCATGCCACGGCCGGGGGGAAACTTGCGTCCAAGCACCAGCTTGGGGTGATAGTCGTGCATCCGCGGATTGAAGAAAAACTCCGCTTCGTAACGAGGACGCCGGATGGTCCAGCCGGTCAGGCAGCGCGCCACTTCAATCAAGTCCTACTGCGTGAAGCCGCCGTTCACGCCCAGCGTGTGAAGCTCCATCAATTCGCGGCCGTAGTTTTCATTCAGGCCGCGGCTTTGACTGCGGTTTTTCGCATCCTGCCGGCGCGCCCGGCGGTATCTCATTCCTCTGCCAAAGGGTCCGCGGCCCACGAACGCTTCGCGCTCGTACTCTCCCCCTTGGCTAGAAATCCTGCGCTGTTCCAGTGTTTCCACGTATTTCAACGGCGGCGCCGAACTCCTCCAGTTGTCCAGGTAGAAAAGCATGGCGGGACTCCGGGCCGTAGCGACCAGCAAGTCCTCAAACCTGCCCAAAGCGAAAGGCCGGATGGCGTCGCGCTCAAAGGACGTCAGCAGCCACCGGTCAGGCCCCTTGCGGGCGTAAATGTTGAAATGGTTCATCCAGAACTGAACCATCACTTCCTGCAGTTGTCGCTGGCTGTAAACGGCCCGCCAGACTTCCTCCCGGGCAAGCTCGACCAGCACGCGCCTTGGCCCCTTTAACGCTGCCAGCCTCTGTTCGGCACTCATCGCCTGGCGGTTTCGGGGCCGCTCGGATTCCATGGCATTCGCCTGTTCGGGCGCGGGCTGGCGGCTGGTGTTCTGCGCCACCGCCGCGCCGTTACGCGCCTTGCCGGCCTTGCGGGGAGGCGGATAATACTCGATCAATTCCTCGGAACTCATGGTGAGCGTGGGCAGTTGTTGAAGCCGCCGCTCAACCTCAGAATCGTCTAGCCCGGCCGGGTTGAGTTGCTCTTCAAGGTAGGCCTTGGGACCGATCCGGCGCACTCGGTCAGGGTCACCCGGAGCCGGCCCGAACGCGCTCCGGTTCAAAAGGTGCAAGATCTGACGGTCGCTGGGTGAAATCATGCGCGGGCCTCTCGATGCCACGGTAAACAGAATCCTGACTCTTGCCTTGCTGCCCCCATCAGCTTTAAACCCTGCCGGGAGAAAAAAGTTGTGCTGGTTCTTGATGGAGAACTGATTCGTTGGATAACGCGCCGGAAAACCTGGGAACGGGCCACGGCCAGCAAGCATCCGGCCGTACACGTTTTGGGACTGGAGGATTCCACCACGGGCACCTCTCCGGGGGATTATTTCATCCGCTGCCGGCGGACCCAGGCGATGTAATCGGTTGAGGAAGGTGTTCCGCCTGCGTCGCGCACGGCGGCGGCAATCTGGCCCCGGTGGTATGCTCCGTGCATCACCAGTTGCATCAGGACGTCCCGCACCGGAGCGCGAAACTCTGCGCCCTTGCTGTTGCGGTGGACAAGATCTTCATCCAGGCGCCCGGGCGAAAGCTTGCCGAGGAAGGCGTCCCATCGCCCGTGAATTTCATGGACAGCAGCGTTCGCTTCTTCCAGGCTCATCGGCGGCCACGGCGCAGGAGCTTCGCCGCCCGGAGTCTCCAGCCGCCCCAGCCACACGCGCTGCGCTCCAATGATGTGGCCCACGACTTTCAGGGCCCGTTCCGGCGGCGCTTCAATGGTCATCATGCTGCGGAGCGATTCCTGGTTGGCCCAGTAGTCATATTCAAAAAATTGCCGCATTGAATCCATAGACTCCATTTGCCCTGCCTCCCACACTGGTCTTATGAATGCCCCACATCAGCAGGCTGCCGCAAAACCCCAGCTACTTTGCTTCTTTCCAGTTTTTCCCGGTACCCATGTCAACCTTCAACGGCACCCTCAGCGGATAAACGCCTTCCATTTCCCCCCGTATAATTTCCCCGGCCGCTTCCGCTTCGCTTTCGGGCGACTCGAAAACCAGTTCATCATGAACGGTCAAAATCATCCGGGTCTTCAGCTTGTCCCGCTTCAGCCGCTCGTGTGCCTTTACCATGGCTAGCTTCAACAGGTCGGCGGCCGTACCCTGTAGGGGAGTATTCATGGCCTCGCGCTCGGCGCGGTTGCGCGCCATGGTATCCCGACTGTTGATTTCCGGGATGGGGCGCAGGCGGCCAAACAGCGTGCGGACGCGTTCGGTTGTGCGCGCTTCCTCAATGCGGGCTTCCAGGAAGGTCCGCACTCCATCATATCGCTTGAAGTAGGCGTCAATAAACTGCTGCGCTTCCGTCCTGCTTGATCCCGTCCGGGCCGCGAGGCCAAAGGAACTGAGGCCATAGATCACCCCATAATTGATCGCCTTGGCCATCCGCCGGTGTTCGTGGTTCTGCAAGGCGGGCGGAACGCCGAAAATTTCCTGTGCCGTACGCGCGTGGATGTCTTCGCCCCGCGTGAAGGCTTCAATCAGCAAGGGATCGCCGGACATATGGGCCAGCACCCTCAACTCAATCTGCGAATAATCCGCCGCAATCAGCATCCAGCCCGGCTCCGCCACAAAAGCCGAGCGGATTCGCAATCCGAACTCTTCGCCGATCGGAATATTCTGCAGATTGGGATTCGAGGATGAGAGCCGCCCGGTGCGGGCGACGGTCTGGTTAAAACTCGTATGCAGGCGGCCAGTTTCGGGGTTGATGTATTTCGGCAACGCGTCCACGTAGGTGGACTTCAGTTTTGTCCGGGTGCGGTAGTCGATGATTTTCCGCGGCAGATCGTATTTCTCCGCCAGCGATTCAAGCACGGACGCTTCAGTGGAATACTGTCCGCTCTTTTTCAGTCTTCTACCGTCGGGCAGTTTCAGCTTCTCGAAAAGGATTTGTCCCAGTTGCTTCGGCGAGTCGATATCAAAGGATTCCCCCGCCAGATCATGAATCTCCCGGGTCAGGTCCGTCAGTTCACGGGCAAACTCATCCGACATGCGGGCCAGAATCGCCGGATCGATCTTCACGCCGGTCATTTCCAGGTCAGCCAGCACCCCGGCGAGCGGCAATTCGATCTGGGAATAAAGCTCCCGAACGTTTTCGCGCGAAACCTGCGGGCTCATCATCATGGCAAGCTCGTGGGTAAAGCTTGCCGCCTGCCCAGGCGAACCGTTTGTCTTCCGCCCCAGGCGCAGGAGAGCCAGGGATTCCAGCGCGTGGCTGGTGGCCAGCGGATTCAACAGGTAGGAATACAGCATGGTGTCGTGCGCCACACCTTCCAGCCCGATCCCCTGCTTGCAAAGCATCATCCGGAAAAGCTTTGAGTTATGGACTGCCAGCGCGTGGGCATCTCCGGCAAGCACGGTTTTAAGCGCCCCCATTGCGCTCTCCAGCGATTCCGCGGCGATCGTCCCGGCACGTTTGCCGTCTGACAGACCGATTCCCGCCAGGCGGCCCGCAAAGCCTTCTTCGCCTTCCACATCAAATGCGATGGCCAGATCTGCGCGCTCCGGCGCCGCCTGAAGCCACTTTTCAACCTCATCGGCAGATTGAAACTCAACCGACCCATCGTCATCCGCAGCTTCTTCCACTCCGGACTCCTGGAGCAGCTCATTCAATAGAGACGCAAAGCCCAGTTCCTGGCACAGGGCGCGGATCTCGTCCACGTCATATGGGGCCGGCTGCAATTCATCAGTGCTGATTTCCAGCGGCACGTCCGTGCGGATAGTGGCCAGCTCGCGGCTCAACAGCGCTTCCTCGCGGAAGTCGCGCAGCGCATCCCGATAGCTCTGCCGTTTTACTTTTTCGTAGTTCTCAAGCGCAGCATCGAGGGTCCCAAACTGGTTGATCAGCTCCGTGGCGCCTTTCGGGCCGATATAGCTCCGCTTTTTTCCGCTCTCCGTCTGCAGGGGTTCGCGGCCGGGCAGCGGACGCGCGCCCGGAATGTTGTCACTGGGATCGCCGGTCAGCGCCAGCCAGTCCACCACCTGGCCAGGCTCCACTCCGATGATCTCTTTCACTCTGGCTGCGTCGCACACCGTTTCGCCGTTCGCCGATGAGCCCGCCGGTTTCAGAACTTTCACCCTGTCGTCAACAAGCTGAAAAAGGTCCTCGTCGCCGGAAGCGATAAAAACTTCCCCGCCCTGCCCGGAAGCCTGGCGGGCCAGGGTCCCAATCAGGTCATCCGCTTCAAATCCTTCCATTTCAACCAGCGGAAGTCCCAGCGCCTTGCAGAAACGATGCACGTAGGGAAGCTGGAGGCTGAGTTCCTCCGGAAAGGGCGGCCGGTTGGACTTGTACTTCTCAAAAAGCTGGTCGCGAAAGGTAGGGGCCGCTTTGTCGAACGCCACCGCAACCTTGTCGGGCTTGTAATCCTTCAGCAGCTTGCGGAGGGTCCGCAGGAAGATGTAGATCGCCTTGGTCGGCATGCCGCCGGGAGAGGTCAGGGTGGTCTGCATCGGCGCATAAAACGCCCGGAAGAGCAACGACATCCCATCAATCAGAACCACTTTCCCCGCTTTTGCCGTTTCGGCCACGCCCTTACCCCCCTTACAGTAACAGCCTTTGTATCTTAGCAGTAAAACCCGCCGGGACATGAGGTTTGGCCGGAATGGTGCAAAATCCGAATCAATTTGTGGTATTTTTACCACATGGGGACATCCCTTCGAGTTTCACCGCTATCGTAACCTATTGATATAACGGGATGTGCATACAAGGGCAAGATGGAATCGATATTGCTTACAAGCATGGTGGACTGCGGGAGGTTTTTTGAGTCACCAAAATACGATTGCACGGCCGGTATCAACAGAAGGAATTGGTTTGCACACGGGAGTTCCGGTGCACGTGCGCCTGGCGCCGGCCCCGAGTGGCACGGGCATTGTTTTCAAGCGGGTTGACCTGGACGGATTTCTTATCGAGGCCAAGACCAAGAACGTGGCCCGGGTCAGCTACGCGACCAGCCTGATGAGGAAAGGCGTGCTCATCTCCACCACCGAGCACCTGCTTTCCGCGCTCGCGGCATCGTCCATCAATAATGTCTTCATCGAAATCGACAATCTTGAAGTTCCCATCATGGATGGCAGTGCGCTTCCCTTCATAAAGCTGCTGCGGCAGGCAGGCCTGAAGCAGCAACGCTCCAAAACAGCATGGGCGAAGGTGGTGAAGCCCGTCGAGTTGGAGGACGGCCAGAAGCGGATCGCCATCTACCCGGCCGAAGACTTCAGGATCACTTACCGGATTTCCTTCCCTCACCCGCTGATTGGCGAGCAGGAGCGCACCTTCGTCATGAACCTGCCAGGCTATGAGCGCGGCATTGCCCCGGCAAGAACTTTCGGCTTTATCGACGAGGTTGAAATGCTTCGGCAGAGCGGCCTGGTGCGGGGCGGCTCCCTGGAAAATGCCATTGTCCTGACAAAAACCGGCGTCATGAACCCGGAGGGTCTGCGTTTTCCGGACGAATTCTGCCGGCACAAGATTCTCGACCTGGTGGGTGATCTGGTCATGTTCGGGCGGCCGCTGATGGGGCACGTTGTGGCCGACCGCGCCGGCCACGCCATGCACATTGCGCTGGTCAGCCGTTTGCTGCGTGAAAAGAGCGCGTGGAAGCTGGTTCACGCATCAACAACCTCTGCCGCGAAGGATCGCGCCGGGAGCCCTGCCGTAGCCCCCAGCCCGGCTTCATAGAGTCTTCTAATCCGGAGCGTGACGCTATGGTCGCCCTCCGGCCCATCTGATATACTCGCCTTGAGGTGATCCTGCCAATTCCGAGAGCTCCCATGCCCCCAGTAGACACCGATAAAGAATTCAGCGTTTTCGATTCAATGGCGGCACGATTCGACGTAGCGGCCGAAAAACTTGGACTGGATGAAGGAATCGTCAAGTATCTTCGCGCCCCCAACCGCGAAATCATCGTCCACATTCCTGTTGTGATGGACAACGGCAAGCTGGAAGTTTTTGATGGCTACCGGGTCCAGCACAGCATTGCGCGAGGACCCTGCAAGGGCGGTCTGCGCTACGGGCCGGAGGTGACGCTCGACGAAATCCGCGGCCTGGCTGCCGAGATGACCTGGAAATGCGCCGTGGTCAACATCCCCTTCGGGGGCGCCAAGGGGGGCGTCATATGCGATCCGGAACACCTGAGCCAGGGCGAACTGGAAAGGATTACCCGGCGGTATACGGCGGAAATCCTCGACTATATCGGCCCCGAGCGCGACGTCCCTGCTCCGGACATGAACACCAATGAGCAGACGATGGCATGGATCATGGATACCTATTCCATGCACGTACGCCACACGGTCACGGCCTGCGTCACCGGCAAGCCGTTCGGCCTGGGAGGATCGCGCGGCCGGCCGGCCGCCACCGGGCGGGGCTGCATGATTGTCGCCGACCAGGCGCTGAAGCGCTTCGGGCGCCAGCGTGAACAGACGCGGGTGGTCGTCCAGGGCTTCGGCAACGTGGGTTCGCAGGCTTCCCGGCTGATGCACGAAGCCGGTTACAAAATCATCGGGGTCGCCGACATCCACGGAGGCATCATCAACCCCGACGGGCTGGACATCCCGCAGCTGCTCGAATACTCCAAGGAAAACAAGACGATTGAAGGCTTCCCGGGCTCGGAGCGCATCGACAGCCAGGAAATCCTGGAACAGGATTGCGACATTCTGCTTCCCGCCGCCACAGAAAGCGTCATCACTAGTAAAAATGCCGGCCGCATCCGGGCGCGCATTCTGGTGGAAGGCGCCAACAGTCCCACCACGCCACCCGCGGACGACATCCTCTTTGAGCGCGGGGTGTTTGTTGTGCCCGACATTCTGGCCAACGCCGGGGGCGTCACCGTCTCCTACTTTGAATGGGTCCAGGACCGCCAGGGATATTCCTGGCCTGAAGGCATGGTCAACGAGCGGCTCAAGCACATCCAGGTGGCTGCGTTCAACGACGTGGTCCACTTCGGCGAAAAGCACAACGTCAACAACCGCATTGCGGCCTACATGCTGGCCATTGACCGCGTCGCCATCATCCTGAAACTGCGCGGAATTTACGCCTGATCCGCTGCCGGGCCTCAGCAGCAGGCCAAGCGCACCTCTCACCGCCTGCTGGCATCGGGAAAACGGATTGGTGGCCACCGTGCCCCGTTCCGGGCTTTCGCTTCAATAAGCCGTGCGCACTCGGCGCCGGTATTCCCGCTCAGATTCCGCCGGCAGCAGCACCCAGAGCGTATAAATTCCCAGCGCCGTTCCGAACGGGACGTGGATCAGCGAGATGATCCCCAGGATCAGGGTGAGGGTGCGCGCCCAGGGGCGATAATTCAGCAGCCCCCATCCGGCCAGGAGACCCGCCACCGAAGTTGCGAACAAAAGAGCGCCAATGAACCCTGCGATGGGCCAGACAAAAGCCCTGAATGGAAATGGAGCAAAATGCATCGCGATGCCGCTGCCAAACCACAGGCCCAACGCTGGAACCAGCCGGAAAATTGAAATTACCAGCCAGAGGATGGCGAGAATCCGTGTGTGCTTTTCGATCTTGCCCTGGACCACCGGTAAAGACGCGATTCTTGCTTCGGACGGCGGTGCGGGTGGAGGCGCGGGCACTTCAGCCGCAACCTGGTTGCCGCACTTGCTGCAGAAAATCTGTCCTGGTATCAGGTTTGCGCCGCAGTTGCTGCAAAACATGTCTTGAACCTCTTTTCTAATCCTTCATACAACAAGATACGCAAGCTCAGGCAAAATTGTTCACGCTTTTAATGGCCCTGCGAGTAGCGGCGAGTTCATCTCGCCACATGGCGGCATAAAACCGCCCCTACAAATAGCCCGGTATTTAGGGATAGTGTCCGGGTTGAAGGGGTGCTTGGAGTACAATCAGACACTTGGTGCCAGGACATGCCACAAGACCCCAAATCCGAATACCTCGCGCGACAGGAGACCCTGCGGCGGTCACAGTCCCGTCTCGACCGCCGGCACCACGTGCTCGGCCGTGTGAATCTGGTGATTGCCCTGGCGGGCATTATTGTGGTTGTGCTGGCCCTGGACTCGCGCTCCGTCTCCATTTTGTGGGCGTTGGTGCCAGGCGCGGCGCTGGCGCTTTCTGAGACGGTGCACGCCCGCGCGCTGCGGGCGCTGCAACAGTGCCAGCGTGCCATCGACTTCTACGAGCGAGGCCTGGCCCGGCTGGACAACCGCTGGATGGGCACAGGAGAAACGGGTGAGCGCTTCCTCGACCCGTCACATCCCTATTCGCGCGACCTTGACCTTTTCGGCAAGGGGTCTTTGTTCGAGCTTCTCTCTACCGCCCGCACCGCCACCGGCGAAGAAGCCCTGGCGCGCTGGCTGCTGGCGCCCGCTTCGGTTGATGAAATCCACCGCCGCCATGCCGCCGTTGAGGAACTGAAAACAAGGCTGGGCCTGCGCGAAGAACTCGCCGTGCTGGGAGAAGACATCCGATCCAAAGTCCATCCCAATGTTCTGGCAGCCTGGGCTGAAGCCAACCCCGTTCTGAAGTCCGGGCTGGCTCGCACGGCTGCCTTTGTTCTGGCAGGCGTGTGGTTGTTCAGCATGGTGGCGTGGTTCGGCTGGGGCTGGTGGGAGCTGGCGCTCGCGTCCAGCGCGGTTAATCTGTTTTTCAATTCCCGGTTCAGCGAACGCGTCCAGCAGATCGTTCCGGATGTGGGGATCCATGCCAGCTCCGGCGGGCGGAAGCTTCCATCCACAGAGGATGTCTCAAAAGACCTTGCGGTGCTTGCCGTCGTCCTGGAAAGGCTGGAGCGCGAAGAATTCTCAGCGCCCAACCTCGTCGACCTGCAGGCCGCTCTAAAGGCCCGGGGCGTTCTCCCGTCGCAGGCCATCTCCCGCCTGGGCCGCATGGTTGAATACATGGAATCGCGGCGCAACATGTTTGTAGCAGCCCTCAATCCGTTTGTCTTTTGGAACCTCCAGATCGCTTTCGCCATTGATACCTGGCGTAAAAGATTCGGGTCGTCCATCCGGGGCTGGCTGGAGGCGGTGGGCGAACTGGAAGCGCTCTGCGCTCTGGCGGGTTATGCTTTCGAGCACCCGGCCGACGTCTTCCCTGAATTCACATCGCCCGAGCAGGGATTGTTCCAGGCCGAAGACTTCGCTCACCCTTTGCTTCCCGAAGCAAAAGCCATACGGAACAACCTGACGCTCGGCGGAGAATTGCGTCTGATGATCATCAGCGGTCCCAACATGGCCGGCAAGAGCACCTTCATCCGCGCCATTGGAATCAACGCCGTGCTGGCCCAGTGCGGGGCGCCGGTCCGAGCCAATCGTCTTCGCATGTCGCCGCTTGCCGTCGCCGCGTCCATCTGCGTTCTCGATTCGCTCCAGGGCGGCATCTCGCGCTTTTATGCCGAGATCACTCAGCTGAAACTGATCAGCGAATTGACCCGCGGGCCTCTGCCCGTCCTGTTCCTGCTGGATGAGTTGCTGAACGGCACCAATTCCCACGACCGGCGGATCGGCGCCGAAGGCCTTGTTCGGAGCCTGGTGGAGCGCGGCGGGATTGGTTTGGTCACCACGCACGACCTGGCGCTGGCCCGCATGGTCGACCAGCTGGGAGCGAAGGCCGCCAACTTCCATTTTGAAGATCACCTGGAAGACGGCCAACTCCGTTTTGATTACAAGCTGACGCCCGGCGTGGTCCAGACCAGCAACGCGCTCAAGCTGATGCGCTCCATCGGGCTGGAAGTCTAGCCGGCCCGCGGGAAGCTGGAATTCCCGGCCGTTGGCTCGTTTCCCTCCGCCCAGGCCGTAGTGCAATTTCCGGTGGTTTGCGTTCCCAGGCTGCACACGAAAGCCCTTTGAAACGTAGCGCGGCAACCCGGCATCCAAGGTTCTTACACCCAGTTTGTCCCTTGAGGCAGTCGAGGAGGAATAAATGTCAAACCTGTTTGAGCCGCTCACCGTCCGCGGCGTAACCCTTCGCAACCGCATCGCGGTTTCGCCCATGTGCCAGTATTCCAGCGCCAACGGATACGCCACGGAATGGCACCTGGTCCACCTGGGCAGCCGGGCCGTTGGCGGGGCCGCGCTGGTGATGACCGAGGCCTCCGCCGTCCTTCCGGAAGGCAGAATCAGTCCCCAGGACCTCGGCGTCTGGGACGACGGCCACATCGAGATGCTGTCGCGCATCGTTGGCTTCATCCATCAGCAGGGCGCGCTCGCCGGAATCCAACTGGCGCACGCCGGTCGTAAAGCCAGCACCTATGCGCCGGGAAGAGGCCATGGCGCCGTTCCTGAAATCGAGGGCGGCTGGCTGGTTGCCGGGCCAAGCGCCGATCCCTTCAGCGAGAATTATCCCCGGCCGCAGCCGCTGACGATTGAGGGCATTCGTTCCGTTACCGAAGCTTTTGCGCAGGCGGCCCGCCGCGCCCTCCAGGCCGGTTTCGACATCGTCGAAATTCACGGCGCGCACGGCTACCTGATCCACGAATTCCTTTCCCCCTTCAGCAACCATCGCCAGGACGAATACGGCGGCTCGTTCGAGAACCGCACCCGCCTGGCGCGCGAAGTGGTGACGGCGGTCCGCGATGTCTGGCCCGAAAATTCTCCGCTCTTCCTCCGAATCTCTTCCACCGACTGGCAGGAAGGAGGATGGGACCCGGCACAGTCCGTAGAACTCGCCCGGCAAGTCAAAAACCTGGGCGTCGATCTGGTGGATTGCTCCTCCGGCGGCAACCTGCCGCACGCTGCCATTCCTGCGGGCCACGGTTACCAGACCCCCTTTGCGGAACGCATCCGGCACGAGGCGGGGGTGCTGACCGGAGCGGTCGGATTCATCACCGGCCCGGCCCAGGCCGACCACATCATCCGCAGCGGCCAGGCGGACATCGTGCTGCTGGCTCGGGAGATGCTTCGCGATCCTTACTGGCCTCTGCGCGCCGCGCGCGAGTTGGGATATCCCACCACCTGGCCGGTCCAGTACCTGCGTGCCGCGCCCGCAGGCTCCGAACCCCGATGACGGAGCAAAGCCACCCTCTGAGGGGTGCTACCCGCCAGAGGCAGGCAGGCAAATGCGGATTTTGCTTGACTTTTGTGGGCTAGCATGATAGCCTCTAGAATGGCGGGATTGATGGGGCAATGCAACGGCAGGGTCAGGTAGTCTGGCCGGACTTCCAATACCATCGTAAGCCGCTGAAAACATGGTTCAATGAGTTTGGAACTAAAAGTGTGGGACAAAAAAACACGTTTTTTGAAAAACGAACCTGAGAAGTTGTTGAAAACAAAGGATAGGCCATCAAAAACGAACCTAAACGAACCTAAAAACGAAGCTGAGAAGTTATTGAAAACAAGTAGTTGTGGAAAAAACGAACCTAAAACGAACCTAAAAACGAACCTACCGATGTTGTTGAAAATAAATAACGGTGAAAAAACAAAGACGATCAGGCCAAGAAAAACGACCGAAAAAGCCGCCACAGCCAATAAGCAATAGGCCGCATACTTTCCCAGTACGAGGGATGGTTCAAGGAACGTTGGCCTTGTGCACGGTAGCCGCCTTTCTGGTAGTTTGGATTCCCAGGGTGTCCGTGACTCCTGGTGATCCCGTTTTGCATGGAGATCCATTTTCAGCCTCCTTTACCATTAAGGCCAGCAACATTTTTCCGCTCTACCACGTAAGGGCCCTAATTGCCTCGATCGACATCGTCGCTGAGCCGCTATCTTTTGATGAGAACAGCAGAGGACAGATAACCAACGTTGACCATCTTTCCTGCATCACGGAGAAGGACTGGAACCACCATACCCTGTCCGGAGACGAGAAGTATTCTATTACCCCTTATTCCCTGTACGTTCCCTCTAACCAATTCGCCGTGCTAGCCGGAGCCGACATTGCGATTGTCGTAGACTACCAGCCATGGTTCATCCCCATCAGAAGAAGGCAAGTGTTCAGATTTGTGACCCATCACTTCCCGAACGGAGAGTACAGATGGTTTTCATATCCCCTCCGCTGACTTACCTGCCCCGCTACGTTGGCTACATTGCCTTGCGTAAACGACATACTTCCGAAAAACAAACCGGAGACATCCGGCCTCGGTTCAGGCCCTGTCCCCGAGGGCTTCTTCTCTTCCCTGCTCCTCTATTCCGCAGAAACTTTTTGGCCATCCCGAGGATGGCGGTTTCCTGCCCGGCGCTCTCGGGGCAGCCATTCCGCATTGGTGAATTCGCCAACGTGCTACAATTTCAGCGCATGGAAGGAAACGGCGCCAATTCGATCCGCATCATGGGCATCGATCCGGGACTCAACATCACCGGCTACGGCATTATCGAGCGCCGGCGGCAGGGAACGACGCTGGTGGAAGCGGGAGTGATTCGCCTGCCGCGAGCCGAGGGGAACAACCTGCCTCTGCGCCTGGAAACCCTTTTCAAGGGCATTCAGGAGGTGGTTGCGGAGTTCCGTCCGGAGGTCGTCTGCCTGGAAGAAGTTTACAGCCACGCCGACTATCCGCAGACCGCCGTGCTGATGGGCCATGCGCGCGGGGTGATCTGCCTGGCGGCGCGGCTGGCGCGCGTTCCGGTTTTTCCCATGGCAGCCAGGCGGATCAAGCAATCGGTCACGGGCAACGGAAACGCCTCCAAGCTCCAGGTGCAACGCGCGGTGCAGCAACATTTTTCACTGGGCGCGCCGCCGCGGCCGCCGGACGTGGCCGATGCGCTGGCCGTGGCGTTATGCTATATGAATACACTTCGGGACCCCACCCAGGGAGTTCGTCTTAAGCGTGGGGGGCTGCGGTAGAATTGGGTCCTGACCCGGGAAAGTTCCCGGAAGCGGCAAAGTTCACGCGAGGAGCAAGCCACTGATCTCAGAAGTCACCGGCGAAGTTCTATATGACCGCATTGCGCACAATTCCCTGCTGGTGCGGGTCAACTCGATCTGTTATGAAGTTTTTGTGCCGTCCGGAATCGCGGCCCGGCTGCGCCAGGCGCCGGAGCAGCAGCGGAAGAATCCGCTGACGCTTTACACCATTTATTACATCGACGGAGGGATGGCCGGCGGCCATCTGACTCCCAAGCTGGTGGGTTTTCTTGATCCGCTGGACCGCGAGTTTTTCGAGACCTTCACCAAGGTCCCCGGCGTCGGCTTTATGCGGGCGCTCAAGTGCCTGATCCGGCCGCTGAATGAAATTGCCCTGGCCATCGAGCAGGGTGATACCGAACTGCTGAAAAAGCTGCCCTACATCGGCGCCAAGACCTCCGAACGCATTGTCACCGACCTGCGAGGCAAGATGGCGAAGTTTGCCCTGGCCCACAGCGACCAGCCGCTTTCCGTCGAAACCGAAACCGTTTCGGATCTCAAGATGGAGGCCGTGCAGGTGCTGGAGCAGCTTGAATACTCGCCCTCCGAAGCACAGCGGATGGCGGCTGAAATCCTCTCGCGGCATAAGAACGTGAAATCGATCGATGAATTCCTGCGCAAGGTTTTCGAACAGCGGCAGGAAACAACAAACAGTTGAAAGCAGCGGCGGGATCAGTAACACTCATAGGATATGTCCAGAGTCCGATTAGTATCGCCGGATTTGATTTCGCAGGACGAAGAGGCCTTCAACCAGACCCTGCGGCCGCCCTCGCTTGAGCAGTACGTGGGGCAGCGCAAAACGGTTGAAAAGCTCTCCATCGCCCTGCAGGCGGCGCGGCAGCGCTCGGAATCGGCCGAGCACACGCTGCTCTACGGACCGCCGGGCCTGGGCAAAACCACCCTGGCGCACATCATTGCCAACGCCATGGGCGCCAAGATCGTCACCTGTTCCGGTCCCGCTCTCGAAAGGACGGGCGACCTGATGGGCATCCTCACCAACCTGGGCGAGGGCGACATCCTGTTTATCGATGAAATCCACCGGCTGCCGGCAAACATCGAAGAGTTTCTCTACCCCGCGATGGAGGACTTCAAGGTTGACTTTGTGGTGGACAAGGGAATGTTCGCCAAAACCATCAACGTTCCGCTCAAGAGGTTCACCCTGGTGGGCGCCACAACGAGGGCCGGAAACCTTTCAGCCCCCTTGCGAAACCGCTTTGGGCTCTTCTTCCACCTGGAGTTCTACCCCGTCGAAGACCTGAGGAAGATCATCCTGCGCTCGGCCCAGATCCTGGAAGTCCCGATCGATGACGCCGGAGCCTCTGAAATCGCCCGGCGGGCGCGGGGCACGCCGCGCATCGCCAACCGGCTGTTGCGGCGGGTTCGCGACTTTGCCGACGTGAAGGCGGACGGCAACGTCACACCGGAAGTGGCACAGAAGGCGCTGGAACTGGAGGGCGTGGATGAGCAGGGCCTGGACGATCTGGACCGGAGATTCATTTCCACGATCATCCGCCTTTACCAGGGAGGGCCGGTGGGCGTGGAAGCCATGGCCGCGACCCTGAATGAAGAGGTCGAAACCCTGGTCGATATGGTTGAACCCTATCTGCTGCAGCAGGGGTTTGTCAGCCGGACCCGGAGCGGGCGCATGGCCAATGAACCGGCCTACCGGCACCTGAAAATGGCCATGCCAGGCAGGCCGCAGGGGCTGTTTGAAAGTTAGGACCGGGCCGGTACCTGGCCTGAATTGCAATCCATGAAGCGAGTTTTTCTTTCTCTGGGGTCCAATCTCGGCAACCGGCGAGGAAACATTATGAGGGCGCTCGATGAACTTGCTGTGGAAGGGATCGAGGTTCGGCGCGTCTCATCGTTCTATAGCACCGAGCCGGTGGAATATCGCCAGCAGCCATGGTTCGTCAACTGCGCGGCGGAGGTTGCGACCGAGCTTCTTCCCATGCAACTGCTCAGCGCCATCCAGCGGGTGGAACGCAGACTGGGCCGCAAGCGGGACATCCACAAGGGTCCGCGGACGATTGACATCGACATCCTGCTCTACGAGAATGTCGTGGTCCGCTCCCCGGCCTTGAACATCCCGCATGAGAGCATGGCCGAACGCAGGTTTGTGCTGGTCCCTCTGGGGGAACTGGCGCCCGGTGTCCGGCACCCGGTGACCGAGCGGACGGTAACGGAAATGCTGAGTGAAACGGCGGACGCCAGCCAGGTGATTCGCATGACACCACAAATTGCGGCAGGCAAAGCATGAGAGAACTTCAACGGCGTGGAAATTCGCCTTCGTGGCGCGATCAGCGACACTATCTTTCCCGGGGACGGTATTTTAAGGCCATGATCGCCCTGCCGCAGAAAACCGGCACTACCCAGAGAGGAACGGGCCTTGGTTAAATTGCCAGCCTACGAGACACCCCGTTTTATCGCTGTTGAAGGCCCGATTCGGGTGGGCAAAACCACTTTATCGGACATCCTTGCAGACCGTCTGAAGGCGGACCGCATGCGCGACGTGGACGACAATCCCTTCCTCAAGGGGTTTTACCATGACAAGCCCGGCGCGGCCTTCACTAGCCAGATGTATTTCCTGGTGGAACGCTTCCGGCAGTACCGCGCCCTGGACGTCTCGGGATCCGCAAACCGGACCATCGTCAGTGACTACATTTTTGAGAAGGACAAAATCTTCGCCTATCTCAACCTGAGCGACGCGGAATTGCAACTTTACGAGCAGTATTACCAGATCTTTGCCGAGCAGGTCCCTATCCCCGATCTGGTGATATACTTACAGGCGAAACCCGAGATGCTCAAGAAGCGGATTGAGAAGAAGAACGTCGCTTTTGAGAGCCGCATCTCGGAAGAATATCTTGAGGCAGTTGTTAACGCATACGAACACTTCTTCTTCCGTTACCGTTCCAGCAACCTGCTGGTGATTGAAACGTCCGAGATCGACTTTGTCGACCGGAACGAAGATTTGAAGCAGTTGCTCCAACGGCTGACTCAGCCGGTACGAGGTACCCAGTATTTTTTGCCGCTTGGATCCGCTTCTGCGGACTGAGACGGTCGAAAACAATGGTAAGCGCCACCGTTCCCCATCCCAGGCTGCTACCCCGGGGTGGAGATCAAGACCCTTTCGACCCTCTCAGTCCAGACAAGTCGTCCCCGGCAAGCGCTTTGCGGCGACGCGTTGTGCCGGTGCCGGAACGATTTGAACTGTGGCCGGGAGTTTTTTATTTCTGGCCGTCGCGTGCCGGGGGCGTTGTCACCGCGCCCTGATTTTCTGATGAGGAGGTAATGCCATGGACCCCAAAACACAGGCCGTGAGCAAAATTACTGTCCCTTTGATTCTTGACCGCAAGCTCCGCGGCGAGAAGATCACCGCCCTCACGGCTTACGATTATCCGACCGCCCGACTGGTGGACGAAGCGGAAATTGACATCCTTCTGGTGGGCGATTCCCTGGCCCAGGTGGTTCTGGGTTATGACTCCACCGTTCCGGTGACAACAGCCGAAATGCTTCATCATCTCCGGGCGGCACGCCGCGGTGTGCGCCGTGCGCTGCTGGTGGCGGACATGCCTTACGGGTCCTACCACCTGGGAGAACGAGACGCACTGCGGACGGGCCTGCGCTTTATCAAACAGGGGGGCGCCGAGGCCATCAAGATTGAGGGTGGCAGGAAACGCGCCAACTTGATCCGCCACATGGTCGACGCGGAAATTCCCATCATGGGGCACATCGGCCTGACGCCGCAATCGGTCCACAGGCTGGGCGGATATGGTGTGCAGGGCCGGACCCCGGAATCGGCGAATGAGCTGCTGGCAGACGCCCAGGCGTTGGAGGACGCCGGCGTATTCGCCCTGGTTCTGGAGGCTGTTCCGCGCGAACTCGCGGCCAGGATCACCCGCCGGCTGCGCATCCCCACCATCGGTATTGGCGCCGGGCCCGATTGTGACGGCCAGATTCTGGTGTTCCATGATCTTGCCGGACTCACTTTTCAGCATCCGGCAAAATTCGTCCGTGCCTATGCGGACCTTCGAAAGATGTTACACGATGCGCTCTTGCGATACAGAGATGATGTTGTGGAGGGCCGGTATCCGGACGACGGCGAGTCCTATCACTGCGCGCAGGCTGTCCTGGATCAGTTTGAAAAGGAGGTTTTCGGGCAGCCTCGTTCCTGAACAGAACCTGGGGGAGACGGTCGCCGGTCAGATCATTTCCGTTCGACCGAAAACGGTGGACATCGAGGGGAAGCACGCTGCATTCATAGGGCCCTGTGCTGAAGAAGCCTATGCGCCTCATCACTTCAGTAAATGATATGAAGGCCCTGACGCGAGAAACCCGTTCCCGCGGCAAATCCGTGGGACTGGTTCCCACCATGGGGGCTTTGCACAAAGGGCACATCGGACTGATCCGCCAGGCCAAGCAACAATGCGATGTCGTGGTAGCTTCGGTGTTTGTGAACCCCACCCAGTTCGGACCCAAAGAGGACTTCGAGCGTTATCCACGCAATCTTGATCAAGACTTCAATCTGCTGAGTTCCTACAACATAGATACCGTCTTTGCTCCGTCCAGAGAGGAAATGTACCCCGAGGGATTCCAGACGTTTGTGGAACCGGGTCCCCTGGGAGAGGTTTACGAAGGAGCCTCACGCCCGGGACATTTTCGCGGTGTCTCGACTGTGGTTGTCAAGCTTTTCAATATCGTGCAGCCGGATATGGCCTATTTCGGCCAGAAAGATTTTCAGCAGGCTATTGTCATCCGCCGTCTTGTGGAGGACCTCAACCTGAATGTCCGCCTGGTACTTTGCCCCATCGTGAGGGACGCGGACGGACTGGCGATCAGTTCGCGCAACAGCTATCTCAAACCCGCACAGCGACAATCCGCCCTTGCGCTTTCCCAAAGCCTGCGCCGAGCCGAAGAACTGGTGCATTCCGGTGAATCCGACGCCAGGAAAATCATGGAGGAAATGCGCAGCGTCTTGCGGGCAGATTCCAAGGTTAAGGTCGATTACCTCGCCATGGTTAATCCTTTGTCGTTTGAACCCGTCTCCCGCATCACCACAGGGAGCATGGCGCTGGTGGCAGCGCACGTAGATCGAGTCAGGCTGATTGACAACGTTATCCTGGGCTCTGTCGGAACTTCCGCGGAGGAACTTTTACAGTTGGCCCTCTCCTCTCCGGCCGTAACGACTACCGATGCCAGGGCCCCCGGGATCGACGCAGAAGCGGTCATGCACAAGATTGAGGGCTGCCGTGACTGCGCCGCCATTTCCACCATTCTTCTTCCACCGCGTGAATTCATGGCCAGCTACATCAAGCGCGACTATCCCGATCTCAGTTCGGTCCGGACGGCTGTGATTGGACGCCACGCCACGGCCCGTGCTGACAATTCGTTCTATCGCAACAACGGGCGGCCCAACCGTTTTGTGACAGCTCTCTACGATCTGCTTGGAATCAGCACGTTTGCGGAATTCAAGAAGAGATTCATCCTCACGGACGTCATCCGGTGCCACACCTCCGCCCCACGGGTGCCGGACAAAGCCATGCGCTGCTGCTCCCGCCATTTGCGAAATGAACTTTCTCTGTTTCCGAACCTGGAAACCCTGGTGGTGCTGGGCGAAGATGCGTATCTGGGAGTACAACGGTTTCTGCTGGAACGAACCGCGGACGACCTTCAGTCCTTTTCCAATTTCATGGGATCAGAGGGCTGGGTTGAGCAGCAGGCTGACATCTCCTGTCTCGACAACCGCACCGTTAGAATTTTCTACTGCCACCATCCATCGCTAGGCTACTCACGGAGCCCATCGCTGGCCTCAACCTTTGCAAAATAGCAGCAGGCGCTCCCCACTTACAGCTTCAACGCGGCCAAAACCTGCTGGATGTGCCCGTCAACTTTCACGCGGGGAAATACAGCTTTCACCATGCCCTTTGGATCGATGATGTAGGTCGACCGGACAATTCCCATACTCTTCCTGCCGTAAAGCGTCTTCTCCTGCCAGGCGCCGTAGACTTCAATGGTCTTATGGTCCAGATCACTGGCGAGTGCAAAGTTCAGCTGATATTTGTCGCGGAACTTTGCAAGCTTTTCCGGAGAGTCGGCACTCATCCCCACCACTTTGGCCCCAAGCTTGTCCAGTTGTTTTTTGGCATCACGAAACTCGTGAGCTTCCCGTGTTCAACCAGGGGTGTCAGCCTTTGGGAAAAAATAAAGAACCAATGTGCTTCCCTTGAAATCGCTCAGCTTTATTGCCTTCCCGGAATCCGATGGAAGTGAAAAAACCGGCGCTTTGTCTCCAACTTTCAGCATGGTCGGCTCCTCTCGTAAACAGATACTTGTCCTGAACTATTGAGATCCCTTTGCAGTGGTCTTTGAAAGCGTCTTGCCGCCGGATTCGGGCGCGCTTGTTGCCGGTGTATTCGGTGCTTTCATCAGCGATTCATATGCCTCGCGGTATTGTTGATTGCCAAGATCAAGTTTCTGCGCCTGCTGAAATTGTTCGAGAGCGCCCTTCCGGTTGCCGGCGGCTTTGAGCGCCAGTCCCAGATTAAAGTGTCCGGCAGGATCGTTTGGCTTGATGCGCAGCACCTGCCCGTACTCAGCTATTGCGCCCTCCCAGTTCTCCTTGCTGTAGTAAGCCGTGGCAAGATTATTGTGGGCAGTCGAGTAATCAGGATTCAATTGGATGGCGCGCTGATATTCCCTGATGGCGTCGTCCATCTTCCCCTCCTGCTGCAGGGCAAGACCAAGATTGTTTAAGGCGGCAGCGTACCCGGGATTCAGCTGCAATGCCTTTTGATATTGTTCGACTGCGGCCTTCAGGTTCCCGGCCTGCCGCAGGGCGTTGCCTAAATTATTGTAGGGCTGGGCCCAATCCGGCTGCAAAGCGATAGTATTGCGGTAGGAGTTCATCGCTCCATTCAGATCACCCGCCATCGCCAGTGCATTGCCCAGGTTGTCATGTGCGATGGCCCAACCTGGCTTCAGCCTCACGGCCGAACGGAATTCTTCAATTGCCGGGGCCAGCCTCCCCTGCTGGGCATAGGTCAGTCCCAGGTCATTATGGGCGCCGGCATTGTCAGGATCAATTTGAAGCGCCTCTTCAAATTGTTTCGCCGCTCCGTTGAGATTCCCTTCCGCGCGAAGTAGCGTACCCAGATTGTAGTGCGCGTCGGCGTTTCCGGGATCCAAGCGGGTGGCCCGAAGATATTCCAGCATGGCATAGTTAGGCTTGTGCTGCTGAGCGTAGACGTTCCCCAGGGTAACGTGAGCCTCCGGCCAGTTGGGCTCAAGCTTAACTGCCTGCTGGTAGTGAACAACGGCCTCTTTCAGCGATCCCTCGGCTTCCAGTTTCTGGCCGGCCGCGAACTGCGCCCGTGCCGCTGCGCTCCATTTTAAACTGGCACGCTGCGCCGCCGCATTTCTCTTTCCCCTTGCCTGGGGAGACTTAGCGCTGCACAGCCAGGGAACAAAGAGAGCGATGGTCGCGAGCAGAAAAACCCGTGAGGGGATCGATTTCAAGGTCATAGGACACCGGCCCCGCAGAACTGGCAACTCCAGGAACCTTACGCTTTCACCCCGGGATCGCAGCGATAGACAATCACGAAAGCTCTTTCTTCAGGACTTCCTGCACCAGCTTCGGCTGCGCCTGGCCGCGGGTGGCCTTCATCACCTGGCCCACAAACCATCCGATCGTGGCCGTCTTGCCCTGCCGGTATTGCTCAGCCTGCCTGGGATTGGCGGCAATAACTTCCCGGGCGACCACTGCAATCTTGTCAGGATCAGTAATTTGCTCAAGCCCCTTGTCACTGACAACCTGGCTCGCCGACTTTCCCGTCTTGAACATTTCCGCCAGGACGTCTTTGGCCATCTTTCCGGAGATCGTATTCCCGGCAATCAGTTTGATCAGTTCTGCCAGGTCTTCTGGTGTTACCGGACTTTCATCGATAGACTTTCCGCTCTCCTGCAGCAAATAGCTCAGATCATTCAGGACCCAGTTAGCCGCCAGCCTGGGTTCCTCGCAGGCCTTCGCAGTTTGTTCAAAATAGTCCGCCGAGGCCCGCGAGGCCGTCAGAACTGAGGCGTCCTGCCGGGACAGGGTGTATTCGGCCTGGAACCGGGCCTCGCGCGCATGGGGAAGCTCGGGCAGGGACTGCCGAATCTCTTCCTTCCACCCTTCTGTCACAGCCAGCGGAAGAAGGTCCGGCTCAGGAAAATAGCGATAGTCATGGGCAAATTCTTTTGACCGCATCCCGTACGTACGCTGCTCGCGGCTGTCGAACAGACGCGTTTCTTGAGAAATTTCGCCCCCGCCTTCAAGCACCTCGATTTGGCGCTCCACCTCATAGACCAGCGCCTTTTGCAGAAACCGGAAAGAGTTCAGGTTCTTCACCTCGGTCTTGGTTCCAAAGGTCGTCGCCCCTTTTTTTCGCACACTGACATTGGCATCAACACGAAGGCTTCCCTCCTCCATGTTGCAGTCAGAAACCTCAAGGTAAAGCATCAGCGTTTTCAGCCGGGTGAGGTAGTCGTAAGCCTCTTCCGGCGAGCGCAGATCCGGCTCACTGACAATTTCAATCAGCGGCACGCCCGAACGGTTCAGATCGATATAGGTCCTTTCTCCAGAATCTGAAAATCCTTCGTGAAGAGACTTGCCGGCATCTTCCTCCATATGCACGCGGGTGATCCCGACCCTCTTCTTTGCGTTTGCTACTTCAATGTCAATCCAGCCGTCTTCGGAAAGCGGCTCGTCGTATTGAGAGATTTGGTAACCCTTGGGCAGGTCCGGATAAAAGTAATTCTTGCGCGCGAAACGGGAGCGCGAATTCACGCGGCAGTTGAGCGCCAGCGCCGCTTTCACGGCCATTGTCACCGCCTCACGGTTCAGGACCGGCAGCGCGCCAGGCAGGCCCAGGCATACCGGACAGGTATTCTGGTTCGGGGGGTCTCCAAAGTGCGTCGAACACGAACAAAAAATCTTCGATCTCGTAAGGAGCTGGACGTGGACCTCCAAGCCTATGACCGGTTCGTACTGGGCCAGAGTTTCAGAGGATAGCGTTGTCAAGGTAGACATCAATGCTCCGAATGTTTCGACGTGTGCGGGGCGCCCCCATATCTTCCAGGCTAAGCGCCTTGATTCGTTGCAATTCCATATTATACATGACGCCTGAAGCAAATCTGCCGCGCACCCGGCAGCAACCTGTCATTCCGGGGCAACGTATAGCCTGCCGGGCACATCCACCTAACTATAAAACGTGGCATTCCAGCCATTTCTTGTGCTCAGCACACCGGAATCGGGAATACTTCGTTGAGTTGAGTCGAGCGGCATGCGTATAATCAAAGTTAGAGAGGGGCTATGGCAAAAGCAAAAACCTTAGGTGAATTGAAGAAGTCCGGCTATCGCAGACAGGGTGTAAGGGATGAGATGCGCGCTAACCTGGTCCGCAAACTGCGCGATGGGGAACCGCTTTTCCCCGGCATTGTGGGATTTGAAGACACCGTCATCCCGCAGATTGCCAATGCCATCCTTTCGCGCCACAATTTCATCCTCTTGGGATTGCGAGGCCAGGCCAAAAGTAGAATTCTGCGATCGCTCGTTGCCCTGTTGGATAAGGAAGTCCCGTTCGTCGCCGGTTGCGAAATCAACGACGACCCTCTCAATCCCATATGCCGTGCCTGCCATGAGTTGATCTCAAGAGAAGGCGATGCAACGCCCATCGATTACCTGCCGCGAGACCAGCGTTATGTTGAGAAGCTGGCCACTCCCGACGTGACCATCGCAGATATTATTGGCGACCTCGATCCCATCAAGGCAGCCCGGGGCGGACACGCGCTCTCCAGCGAGCTGACCATTCATTACGGCCTCTTGCCGAGAGCCAACCGCGGTATCTTTGCCATCAACGAACTTCCCGATCTTGCAGGCAAGATCCAGGTAGGGTTGTTCAACATCATGCAGGAAGGAGACGTGCAGATTAAGGGTTATCCGGTTCGTCTGCCGCTGGACGTGGTGCTGGTCTTCACTGCCAACCCGGAGGATTATACGGCGCGAGGCAAGATCATTACTCCCCTGAAGGACCGCATCGGCTCAGAAATCCGCACGCACTATCCCACGACTCTCGAGCACGGCATCGCCATTACCTCTCAGGAAGCCTGGAGCGAGCGGGACGGAGCGCTCCGCCTGACGGTCCCCAATTTTATCCGCGAACTGATCGAAACCATCGCGTTTGAGGCCCGGGAAGAGAAAAAAATTGACAAGCGGAGCGGGGTCAGCCAGCGGATGCCCATCACGTGCCTTGAAAACGTCATCTCCAACGCTGAGCGCCGCGCCCTCACCCGAGGCGAGAAGGTAGCGGTCCCCCGCCCTTCTGATATCTATGCCGGGTTGACCTCATTAACCGGAAAGTTTGAGCTTGAATACGAAGGCGAGCTGCGGGGCGCCGAAAACATTGCGCGCGACGTCATCCGACAAGCCAACGCCCGCGTTTTCAAGAAGTATTTTGACGATGTACCGCTGCAATCTCTGGTCCAGTGGTTTGAGCTGGGGGGAACCCTGAAATACGAAGAAGACGCTGCCACGGCAGACCTCTACGCGCAATTCAAAAAGATCCAGGGACTTCTGGAAACAACAAACACGCTCGGCATGAAACCCAAGGACGACCCTGCACTCCTAGTCTCAGGCGCAGAGTTTATTCTGGAAGGACTCTACGCTCTGAAGAAAATTAGTCGCAATGAGGAACTGGGTTTCTACGTGGAACGCCAGCCCGCCGAATCAGCGGCTGAGCCCGGTGAAAGCTTCGGTCGTCGCCACCGTTCGCTGAACTGACCACGAGGATAGTCCGGCCAACCCGCCTGCCGGATCAAGAGGGTAAGTCCTGATGAAGTACATCAAGTACGGCAAACACATCCCGGACCCCTTCGAAGGCTTGGACTCCGAAGACCTGATGCAGATGCTTCAGGACTATCTCCTCGACAGCGGCTTCTTCAATCAGTATTACAGCGTCTACGAGATGGATTCCGAGAAAACAATGGAGAAGTTGCGTGAAGCGTTGCTTGAGGCCCTGGAACAGAAGGGTATGATCTCGGATGAACTGCTCGAAGAAATGCTCGAGAACCCCGAAAACTCTGCCCTTTCGCAAGCACTCGACCGAATGCTCCAGCAGTTGGCGGACGAAGGCTACGTCTCGATTGAACAACCCCAGAAGGGCGCTGTCACTGAAACACGGGCGGGCCAGATGGGACAGGGTGAGGGGCGGACAAGGTTTGAAATCACTGACAAGGCTCTGGACTTCCTGGGCTTCAAAACACTGAAGGATTTGCTGGGATCTCTTGGGAAATCGAGCTTCGGCCGCCATGATACCCGCGAAATGGCCACTGGAGTTGAGTCCGATGGGTCGAGCCGTCGCTATGAATTTGGGGACACACTCAATCTGGACGTCAATGCCACGTTACTTTCGGCCATCAGCCGAAACGGGCTCACTATGCCACTTGAGCTGGATTACCAGGACCTGCAGGTCCGGCAGTGCGAATACCAGAGTTCCTGCGCAACGGTCCTGATGCTCGATTGCAGCCACAGCATGATTCTTTACGGCGAGGACCGATTTACTCCCGCCAAGAAGGTGGCCATGGCGCTGACCCACCTGATCCGGACGCAATTCCCCGGTGACACTTTGCACATGGTGCTGTTCCACGATTCAGCCGAAGAGATTCCGCTCCAGCAACTGGCGCGCGTGAAGGTGGGTCCGTACTACACAAACACCCGCGAAGGCTTGCGGCTGGCGCAGCGCATCCTTTCTCGCCAGCGGAAAGACATGCGGCAGATTGTGATGATTACCGACGGCAAGCCTTCCGCCCTGACGCTCGAGGACGGCCGGATTTACAAGAATGCCTTCGGACTCGATCCGCTGGTCGTCTCCGAAACACTGCATGAAGTGGTTCGCTGCCGCCGCAACGGGATTCTCATCAACACCTTTATGCTGGCCTCCGACTACGGCCTGGTGAATTTCGTCCAGAAAGTTACCGAGATCTGCCGCGGCAAAGCCTATTTCACCACTCCTTATACGCTTGGCCAGTATTTGTTAATGGATTACATGAAGAAAAAAACCAAGCATATTCACTAGCTGGATACTGGGAGTTTCTTTCTAAACCCCATCCTTGCAGAATCAACTGATACTGCTGACATCGGTCAGGAAAGGGCCGACAGATTTTCAAGCGTCCGTTTTCTCCTCTTCAATGGCGCGCTTCGTGTGCTTGGCCGGTTTCTTGCGGGGATTCTCCTCGCGGCGGGTAGGTGGCGGCTGGCCGACTCGCTCCCGCGCCCAGCGCTTCACTTCCTTCCATCCCTTGAACGGCTCTTTCTTAGGCGGCTTGCTCGGGCTCATTGGGTTGAACTCGATTGCAGTTGGTCAGCGTTCCAGCCCCCGGCAAGGATCAGCACGCGTGCCCCGGAGCTTGGCGGAAGTGTGTCGGAATCGAACCGACCGATCCACCAGAGGCAGACCCACAGGATTTGAAGTCCCGGGCGGACACCAGCCCACATGCACTTCCGTATTGATTCTAAGTGGCCGCTTCCACACCGTCAACACAGTCAACTCCAGGTAAGGTGCAGGAGGCCGCGGAGGTCGTACAATTTTTAACCATCCACTCCAGATAGTTTGGGACCGGTTTTCGAGGTAACCCGTGGCCGACAATTTCATCGTATATTTCGATCCACGGATCTGACGATGGCGTTCAAGCAGGTGGGTACCAGCACGAGTAGCCCGGATGCGCTCGCAGGAACCACCAGCCGACCGCATAGCAAAGGCCATCACGCGGGCACAGCTTTACCTTCAGCAAGCCAGAAGGTGGAAGTCATGGGCATGAGTACGTCGGTTTGAGCAAGGGGTGGACGGGGGCAACCGCCAGGAAGCCCTCAAGGCATTCCAAGGCCTCGATGCACGGCTTAATTTATGTTTTCCCGTTCAACTCCCCGGGGTTGAATCATGCGCGCCGTGCTCCACCGTGCCGGCGATCTCGTGGCGAAGGATTTGGGCAGAGCGTTCCAGGCGCGCTTGAAGATCGGAAAGGCTCTTGCGGATGACCTGACGATGCTCATCGATGCGGTTTCCGGTAATCTCGCCAAGTTGCTTCTCGTAAGTCTCCAGCGAGCCCTTCAGCATGGATTCAATCCGCGTGGTTGCCTGAACCGTCTCTTCCCTTAAAACCATGGCTGACGCATCCACCTTATCGGAGAGTTCCTGCATCACGGAGTCCGCATTGGCCCGAACCTCAGTTGACACCTTGGCGGCCGCATTTCCGGCCTCAGCCTGAATGCGCTCCAACAGATTGTTGTACCAACTGTCAGTGATGTCACGCAGCTGCTTCTCGTACTGGGAGGCTTCATTCTCCCCGGATCCCCGGACAAGCCTTTCGATCTCCGCAACCTGACCATCGGAAATTTGCCTGACCTGGTCCCTCATCGACGCCAGGGCGTCCTGCACCATCGCTGAGAGGTGATCCTTCGAATCGGCAACGCTCCTTTCCCGCATGCCGGCAATCTCCAGGTCCAGCTTCTTAAGACTATCGGCCCTTCGTTCAGCTTCCTGCGCCAGGGATTCATGCACTGATTGGCCGAGACCATTGATCTTCAGCCGGGCCTCCTCCATCTGAAGCTCCAGGAATCCTTTCAGTTCCTCCTTGGAGTGTTCAAGCGTATCAGCCGCCTGCTGGTGCAGGTGCTGGACAGAGGACTCAATCACATTAGCGGCGGTCTGTTCAATATGCCCGGTCAGTTGGGCCGTCGTCCTTTCCTTGATCTCAGACTCCAGCTGTGCAATCCTGCTGCTGAAATTTCCCGCCTTCTCAGCCTCTTCCTGCTGGAATCTTTGCCGCAGGTCCTCTGCGGTTTTTTCCATCCGCGCGTGGAAAGCTGCAAAATCGCTTTCGAGGTCCCCCTGGATTCTGTTCCTGAAGTTCTTCATGGTTTCATCGGCCACGCCATTCAGCCGGTCAACGGAAAACATGGCAATGGATTCAGTATTCTGCTCGCAGATCCGTTTCGCTTTCTGATCCATTGTATTAATCTGCTCCTCAAGAGTGCTCAAGGTTCCCTGAAGCCGTCGCTGTGCATGTTGTTCCTGTTCTGTCAGCTGGGCATCAAACCGATGGCGGAAGGATTCTGAAAGCTGGCCCGTCGCCTGTTCAACGTAAGGTTCCAGCAGCTTCTCGATCTGCACAGGGATGGAGGTCCCGGTCCCCTTGCACATCAGCCAGACCCAGCGTGCAAATTCATCCGTCCGCCTCTGCACCAATTCGGTAACACGATCCTGCGTCTGTTGGGTGATGCCGATCTCAAATTGTCCTGGCTCAAACTGGTTCTTGAATTTATCTCGAAGCTCCCTGGCAACCTGCTCGGCCTGCCCGCTGGCCTCGGATTGGAGCGCAGCCAAAGCGATACGCGTCTGCCTTTCCGCCTGCCGGGCCATTTCGGCAGCTGTCGTAGACGCAAAAGATTCGAGATCGTTTCGGATGCGGTCTTTTAGACTCTTGGAGTCCAGGGACGGCTGAGAAGCGGATTGAGGATCCGTCACCCCATCTGTCAATACAACGCCTGACAGGTTTGATATGGCTTCCACTACTTCCTGGAGGGTCTGCTGCAATCGATCAATCTCCGCCTGCCACGGGCGCTCAACTTCACTTGCTTCAGACATCTGTTTGAATAACATTCCAATATTGCCTCCATTGCAAATCGCGAAAGGTTCTTCCGCGAGGAATACTTACCGTCTTATTCCTTTGGTTTGCTGGTCAGCGGCGTTCTCATAGCTCGCCGCCGAGTAAGGCAAGAAACGACTCGGGCGGCGTCCCCCCTCATAGTTCCCAAGGGCTTAACTCACCGGCAACAACCGACGGAAAGGCGTCCCCCTCGGGAAAACCAACCCTATGGCCTTTCTGTGTGCCTGCATATTACCGAAGGTTTAAGAATTCTACAATGGGTTATACTCCCTAGTTACTGCGTGATTATCTACTCCGGCGATAGCTGGGGGACGCCCGCTTCTTCGGTCTTTTGGGGCCTCTTTTTGGTATTTCAAGCGGCCAAACCCGCATTCAGGTCGCCGGAAGGAAAATTTGTTCATTTTGTGTAGAAAACCCCCAGCGGGGATTAGGTGTCAGACAACCTCCCGTAGCCGGGCACCCCATCGGCATTCCAAAACCGCGGAAATGCAGGGGATCCGTGACAGCATGAAGAGGCACATTGCAAACTGTATTTACAATTTGGGGCATAAGTCCGCCACCGGGTGGCGATGATGTACAATGGAGCGGCGCAATTATCAGAGTGGGTTTATTGAATCACGACTAACAGAGGCCTTATCGTCATGGACAAGAAGATTATCGGAATTGATGTGGGTGGAACAAAGGTTGCCGGAGGGTTGGTGGACAACAAGGGCCGCCTTGAAAAGACGGTTACGCTTCCGACAAAGGCCGAGGAAGGGTTCGAAACCAGCTTTGGCCAGGTGCTGACGGTCATCAAGCGGCTGATCAACCAGGCGGAGGGCCCCGACCAGGTTAGCGGAATCGGGATCTGCTGCCCCGGTCCACTGAATCCGCGCACCGGCGAAGTGATCAATCCGCCCAATCTGCCAGGCTGGACGAACATCAATTTCACTGAGCGCGTGGAAAAGGAATTCCAGCTCCCCGCCCGTCTTGAAAACGACGCCAACGCCGCAGGGCTGGCGGAGGTATTGTTCGGAGCCGCAGTTGGTCATAGCGATGTCTTCTACGTCACCGTTTCTACGGGAGTGGGAACCGGCATCATCGTCAACAAGAAGATCTACCACGGCAAGAACGGCATTGCCGCAGAAGGCGGCCACGTCACCATTGACCATCGCAGCCCGTACATTTGCGGATGCGGAACGCCAGGCTGTATTGAAGCGCTTGCGGCCGGACCGGCCATGGTAAGGCGTACCATTGTGAAACTGTTGCAGGAACACACGCTCCACAGCCTCCTCCGCGAACGCACCCAGAACCACCTCAGCCGCATTACTCCCGAAATGATCCAGGAAACGGCTGCGGCCGGCGACGCAGTAGCAAGCTTCATCATCGAGGAGACGGGGTTCTTTCTGGGCGTTTGGCTGGCCGGGATGATCACGCTGCTCGATCCGGACGCCATTGTGATCGGCGGCGGCGTCTCCCGAATTGGCAAGCCTCTTTTTGAGAGAATCCGCAAAACGATTCCCCATTACACCATCAACCACCAGGCAAAAAACACGCCTTTGCTGCCCGCCAAACTGCAGAAAGACGTGGGTATTTTCGGCGCCGCCAGCCTCTTTTTGCAGGAAGGTGAAGAGGCTGAAAAGGACTAACCCGTTCAGCGCAGGACTGCTGATGAACAACAGCTTTCCCGCCGAAATCGGAAGGGTGCTGGTGATCCTGGGAGGCGTGCTTGTAGCGATTGGGCTGTTGTTTTTGCTGGGCTCAAAATTCTCATGGTTTGGACTTGGGCACCTTCCGGGTGACATCCGGTACAGGGGCAAGAATACAAGCTTCTACTTCCCCTTAACCACCTGCGTGCTCCTCAGCGCAGTGGTCACCCTGATTTTGTGGCTGATTTCGCATTTTACGCGGCACTAGCAAGGTCACCGAATTGCCGCGGACAAAAAGATGAACCAGATTCCCTTAAACCTGGTACCTGAACGGGAGCTCTACACCGTCGCAGAGTTGAGCTTTGCCGTCAAAGACCTGCTGGAAACAAGCTTCCATGATGTCTGGGTGACAGGTGAGGTTTCAAACTTCCGTGCTGCCGCCTCAGGGCACTACTACTTTACGCTCAAGGACACCTCCGCCCAGTTGCGGGCCGTATGTTTCCGCAATCAGGCAAGGTATCTCAAATTCAAACCGCAGGATGGCCTTTCCGTCATCGCGCGGGGCCGGTTGAGCGTCTACGAAGCGCGCGGCGAGTACCAGCTCTACGTGGAGTACCTGGAACCGGCTGGCATGGGCGCACTGCAATTTGCCTTTGAGCAGTTGAAGAAGCAACTCGCCTCCGAAGGGCTCTTTGAAGCAGCCCGCAAGAAGCCCCTGCCCGTTCTTCCTCACGCCATCGGTGTGGTCACTTCGCCCAGCGGAGCAGCGGTTCGCGACATTCTGCGAGTGATCAAGCGCCGATTTCCCAACATGAACGTGTTTCTCTACCCGGCCACTGTCCAGGGCAGCAGTGCAGCTGCAGAGATCGTGGAAGGCATCGAATATTTCAACCAACACCCCGTCGTCGACGTGATGATCGTGGGTCGCGGCGGCGGCTCGCTGGAGGACCTTTGGCCATTCAATGAAGAAATCCTGGCCCGCGCCATTGCCGCTTCGAAAATACCCATCATCTCCGCCGTTGGCCACGAAACCGACTTCACCATTTCGGACTTCGTGGCCGACCTTCGCGCGCCCACGCCCTCCGCTGCAGCCGAAGTTGTCGTCCATCGTAAAGAAGATTTCCTCGCCGAGGTTCATAACCGGATCCGTCACATATCGCAGAACATGCGGCTCAGGATTTCCGAGGCACGGGGCGAGTTGACCGAGTTGCGCATGCACCGCGCCTTTCAGCATTTGCCGCTGCGAGTCCAGGAACGCGGCCAGCGAATCGACGAGTCTCTGGCAGAAATGGAACGTTCACTTCGCGGGCGTATTGACACCGATCGGCAGCGACTGCATGAGATCGCCGCTCAACTGCTTCGCTTTGAGCCCAGGCGCTTGCTGGAAGTCCGTTGGGTGCAGATCCAGCAACGTAAGTCTCAGCTCGGCAGCATTGAATCTGAAATGAGCATGCTGGTCGAGGAGCGGCTGCACACAAGCCGCGAGGCCTGGATGCACACCTCCTCCGGCGTCACGCGGTACGACCTCCATGGAACACTGCGGCTGAGGCTTGCAGCCGTGCATGAACGCAATATTGAACTTCAGGACAGGATAGGCCGCATCCTCACAGAACGCCGGCACCGCGTGAAGCATTACCAATCGCTGCTCGATGAGCGCAGCCCGCTTACCATTCTGAACCGCGGCTACTCCATCACCCGTGACGCAGAGAACAAAATCGTCCGCGACGCTGGCCGAGTAGGAGTGGGCGATGAGCTTTCGATTCGTTTGGCTCGAGGCGAGCTCGCGGCAAAGGTGGCAGAAAAGAAGGAGCAAGCGTAGCTTCCCTCCCCCCAACAAACGCTGGCCGCACGACCCAAAGCCCTACAACTTATACCCAATCTTCCGCAGGAGTTCCATGCGGGCTTTGATGTCGGCTTCGGTTTCGATGCCCATGGTCTTGGCGCCGTCGATCACGCCGAGGATCCCGCGCCCCTGCTCGGTTTCTGCCACGATCACTTCCACAGGGTTAGCCGTTGCGCAAAAAATCCGGCAGACTTCGGGGACGGTCTTCACTACGTTGAGGATGTTGATTGGGTAGGCCTTTTCCATGAAGATGATGAACGAATGCCCGCAGGAAAGAGCCAGGGCGTTTTCCTGGGCCAGCCGGATCAGGTTCAGATCGTTACCCGTCCAGCGCACCAGCGCGGGACCGGATGATTCGCAGAAGCCGATGCCAAACTTGATGTCCGGGACAGTCTGCACCATCGCCTCATAGAGGTCCTCGACGGTCTTGATAAAGTGCGACTGCCCGAGGATGAAGTTCATGTCGGCAGGCTTGTCAATTTTGACGGTTTTCAGTTCCATATCAGTCACTCCCTGCTGCGGTTTCGGTCACGCCTGCAATCGCACCCGCTTCCGGCGGCGGGTTCACATCAGCCGCGGCTGGACGCACCGGGAACCTGACCTCAGGATACATCCGATCAACAACAACGAACAGGAGCGCCAGCACAACAAAGACAAACACACTGCCTTCCGGCCCTACCGAACCTCCCGTAAGCCAGGCGGGAGCACCGGACTGAAAATAAGAATTCAACAGATGGCCCTGGACCAGGGTACCGCTGTTCGGCACCGAGAAGATAAAGCTTTCCCCATAATCCCAGGCGGCATGCAATCCGATGGCAAACCACAGGCTTCCCGTACGGCGAAGGCTGAAGCAAAACAGTAGTCCCACAAGCCCGGCCGATAGCGCTCCTGTCGGATTCTCACCGAGATTGTGAAGGTGGACAGCCCCGAACAGCCCGGAGAGTACAATGGCCGCGGGCCAGAATCCGATGCCGTCGGAAAGCGTCGCCAGCGTGTAGCCGCGAAACAGGAATTCTTCTGCAAAGCCCACGGCTAGAAAGGCGATCGCCCACATTGCGCCGTAGTAAAGGATGCCTTTTGCGCCGAGCGCCACACTGCCGAAATAAAAGCCGTTCCCGAGCCGAATCCCCACCATCAGGACTGATAAGGCCATCGCTCCAACGCCCGCGCCCACCCAGAATTCGCGCCCAAAGGCGCCACGAGCCGGCAACCCATACTCACGAAAAGTCCTCTTCTCCAGGTGGAGCATCACCCACGCTGCAAAAAGCGGGCAGAGAAACTCGACACTTTCAGCCACCAGGATCAACGTGGGTTGGAGGCCATGGGCAAGGTTCGGCCTGAAGCCGGCAGCCGCCAGCAGGACCTGGAGGGTAACAAGAGGAATGGCTGCAAGCAGGATGAAAACCAGCAGCCGCCAGCCCGACCGCACGCCGCCGGGGCCTTTGAAGACTTGTTCAAGCATTGGGAACCTCACGCGAGGATGAGCAGGAAGATTTTATTCGTTGACGCGCAGGACTGCAAGGAAAGCTTCCTGAGGAATGTCCACTTTCCCCACGCGTTTCATGCGGCGCTTCCCTTCCTTCTGCTTTTCGAGAAGCTTGCGCTTTCGCGTGATGTCACCGCCATAGCACTTGGCCAGAACGTTCTTCCGCATAGCGGCAACATTTTCGCGGGCGACAATCTTGGATCCGATGGAAGCCTGGATAGCCACTTCAAACATCTGGCGAGGGATCAGTTTCCGCATCTTTTCGCAGAGGGCGCGCGCCCGCGGCTGGGCAATATCCCGGTGGCAGACGAAGGAGAGCGCGTCCACCAGCTCGCCGGCCACCAGCAAGTCAACCCTCACCAGGTCCGACTGCCAATATCCGGAAAAATGGTAGTCCAGCGAAGCGTAGCCGCGCGAAACGGACTTGAGCCGGTCATAGAAGTCCAGGACCACCTCGTTCAAAGGCAGTTCGTAGGTCAGCAACACGCGCTTCTGCGCAACGTACTCAAAACCCTTCTGGATCCCGCGCTTTTCTTCCACCAGGGCCAGAATGCCGCCCAGAAACTCATCCTGGGTCAGGATCAGCGCCGTAATAACGGGCTCTTCGATAATGGCAATTTCGTTAGGTTCGGGAAACCGCGTTGGATTATCAATTTCCAGGACTTTCCCGTCCTTAGCGGTCACGCGATAGCGAACACCCGGAGCCGTGGTGATCAGGTTCAGCTTGAATTCCCGCTCCAGGCGTTCCTGCACAATCTCCATGTGCAGCAACCCCAGGAAGCCGCACCGGAAACCAAAACCCAGGGCCACAGAGTTTTCCGGCTCATAAAACAGTGACGAATCGTTCAGGCGCAGCTTTTCAAGGGCGTCCCGCAATGACTCATATTCACTGGCCTCAACCGGATATAGCCCGGCAAACACCATCGGCTTGATGTCCTCAAAACCCGGAAGAGGTTCGCCGGCGGGTCGATCGTCCTGCGTGATCGTGTCGCCAATCTTGGTATCCGCCACCCGTTTGATGTTGGCGATTACGAAACCCACCTCGCCGGCATGCAGGCTCCCGACAGGAACCGCCGCCGGGGAAAGGATGCCCAACTGCTCCACCGTAAAGGTCTGGTTGTTGGACCACAGGCGGATCTTCATGCCGGTGACCAGAGTACCCTGCACCACCCGCGTCAGGACCACCACGCCCCGATAGCTGTCAAACCAGGAATCAAAAATCAGGGCCTGCAAGGGCCCTTCCGGAGAGCCGGTCGGCGGAGGAATCCTGGCGACAATTGCTTCCAGCACTTCTTCAATGCCCGTTCCCTGCTTGGCGCTGATCAGGATCGCCTCGCTCGCATCGATGGCCAGCGCCTGTTCAATCTGGCGGCAGGTTTCTTCAACGTCCGCCCCGGGCAGGTCAATCTTGTTGATCACGGGCACGATTTCCAGATGGTTATTCATCGCAAGCTGCGCGTTGGCCAGCGTCTGGGCTTCAACACCCTGCGACGCATCAATCACCAGCAGTGCCCCCTCACAAGCCGAGAGGCTTCTGGAAACCTCATAGGAAAAGTCAACGTGTCCAGGGGTGTCAATCAGGTTCAACTGATATTCGTGGCCGTCGCGCGCCTTGTAGAGCAGCCGCACGGAGTGAGCTTTGATGGTGATTCCCCGCTCGCGCTCCAGGTCCATGGAGTCGAGCAGTTGGGCTTCCATGTCCCGCTTGGCAACGGTCCCCGTCACCTCCAGCAGGCGGTCGGCAAGTGTAGATTTCCCATGATCAATATGGGCGACAATTGAAAAATTACGAATATAAGGGGCTTCGGTCATGTTGTTCTTGGTTTGCCTCTACCGGACAGGAACCTACTCAAGAAACATCTCGCGGGGCGTCTTCGACGGCAGGCTTTTAACCACAACTGTCATTCGTGGACCCTTTGAAAATCTAACAAAATCAAGCGCTTCTGTCAATTTGCCAAAGATTTGTCTCCAGATTTGGCCCCCATCCGCCGACTTCTATTCTGGTATGGCTAACAAGAACAAACTCTTTCAAAAGGCCGAAAAGCTCCTCCAGAAGCAAAAATTTGATGCAGCTCTTGAAATCTATCTCAAGCTTCATGAAGATGAACCCGCCAATGAGGCGGTCCTCCTGAACCTCGTTGACCTTTTTCTCAGGTTTGACCGGGCGGAAGACTCCCTCCGCTGCAGCAATCTGCTGGCGGACCTCTATATCGAGCACAAAGATGTTTCCAAAGCCATTGTAATCTGCCGCAAGATCTTGAAGGCCGCACCAGAGGATATTCGGACGCTGGCAAAACTGGCCTTGCTGCTTAAGCAATCGCGTAAAACGTCTGAAGCTGTCGACGCCTTCCGCGAAGCTGCGGCGGCCTATCGCCGCAACGGGGACGCTATCGAGGCCCTTGATTGCCTCCAACACCTGGTTGACCTGGAGCCCTGCAACCTGGAAGCCCTGATCGAACTGGCAGAGGCGGCCCGCGAGACAGGCAAGCCGGAGCTCGCCGCAATGGCCATGCTGAAGGCAGCCGACATGGCCCGCAGGGGTGGAATGGAAGGCCGATGGGCGGAGCTGGCCGAGCGAGCTCACCAGGTCGATCCCTCCAACACGGAGGGATGCATAGCCGCAGCTGAAGTCTGCCTTTTCCGCGACCTTCCCCTCGAAGCCATTGCCCTGCTGGAGCCCGTTTCCCAGGCAATACCCGACAATGCGGCTGCCCTGAAGCTCCTCTGGGGCGCTTATCTGGCTGTGGGTGAATACACACAGGCAGTGCCCATCTGCCTCAAAATCTACCAGGACCATCCTGAAGCTATTGGCCTTGCGGAAAAACTTATCCGGGGCCTGCTGGGCACTGGTGAGACGGCGCGGGCACTTGGTCTTCTGGAAGGAATCAAGGAACAGATGTATTGGCAGCAGGGGAAAAAACACGAATTCCTAGCGCTGGCGGAACAGATTTATCATGCCGACGAAAATAACCTTCACGTCCTGGAATTGCTTCCCCCGCTTTACAACGAACTCAACCGCGACGGCGACCTAAGGTTGACTTTGGCAAGGCTGTTTAACCTCTACCTCGCAGGCGTGCAGTACAATAAGGCGGCTGAAACATTGGAAAGCCTGCTGGACTTAGACCCCTATGGAGCCGCACACGCCGACCGGCTGTTGAATCTGGAGGGGCATATCGACGCCATCTGGTACAAAAGCATTGCAGGCAGGATTTCCCTTCCAGGAGTTGGACGCGGTCTTGTTCCGGGCCTCCTTTCGGAAACCGAGGAAGAACCGGCGCCTGGAACGCCGGCAGCGATTGAGGCCCTGATCATCGAAGCTGAGATGTACCACCGGTACCATCTCAGCGCAAAATTGGAGGATGTCCTCAAGCAGATCGACAGGGTCTATCCCCGAGCCCATGAAGACAGAGAGTCTTTAAGGGAGCTGTTCGAAGCAGCAGATTTCGAACCAACCCCGGCCCCGCAACCGCCCTCCGATGAAACCGCAGGACCCGAAGGCGAGGCGGCCCAGATGCCAATGGATGACTTGGGAAAAATGTCCTCCATCACCACCGTCATCCACCGCCAGGGATCTCCCGAACGCGTCCTCAGTACGGCGACAGAGCAGTTGGGACGGCTTGTAGGATCGAGCCGTTGCTGGATCGCTGCCGGGCCGCCCGAATCTACCGCTCTCACCGCTGAATACCTTGCTCCAGGCCTGGCGCCTTCGGACCCCGATGCAGCCCTCACGGTCTGCGCGTTCCTGATGCAACTGCCTGCCCTTGGTCCGGAAGGCTGGCTGGTCGACGATGTTTCGGCCTGCCCGGAACTCAAGCCCATCGCACAACAACTGTTCCAGATGGGCATTTCTTCCCTTCTGGCGACACTTTTAATGGAAAAGGAACAGAAGGCTGGATTGCTGCTGGTAGAACAGTGCCAGGTCCCCCGCCATTGGAAGGGTATTGAAAGGATGCTCGCCAGAACTGTGGCTTCACAGGTGGCCATCGCCTTGAACAGCACCCGGCTCCGCCGCTTAGTCCGCTCGCTGGCTGGAACGGATGTTGCAACGGGCATCCTGCCCCGCAGCGCCTACCTCGACTGCCTGCTGGCAGAAGCCCTGCGCGCGGAGGAGCAGTCACGGTCGCTCTCCGTCTGCCTGATGGAGCCGGCGGATGCCGCCACCCTCTCCAGAAAACTGGGCGACGCGGATATGCGATCCTACATCCAGCAGGTGGGTAACACGGTTTCATCCCGTGTGCGCCAGAATGACATCACAATCCGTTACGGGCCCTACACCCTGGCCCTGTGCCTTCCGGACACGCCACTCATCCATTCCCGGGTCGTCATCGAAAAGCTGCAATCAGAGCTCAGCCAGATAGGACGGGACTCTGATGGGTCACCCTGTTTCCACGCCGCCGTAGGAAACCTCTTCCTCGGACCCGGGTTCGACGCGGTCGATGCCGTCACCGAGTTGATCAACCGGCTTGAAACTTCCATGGAGACGCTGCGGAAACAGCCGGAAGCTGCCATTCTGCTTTCCAGGTTCGAGGGCTAACACCGCTTCCTCCGTCACGGCCCGCCAGTCAAAGCAAATCCTGGCGCCAGCCGAACCCCAACACCGCTTCCTGCTATCATAGGAGTGCACCCAATCAACGAACCCTGCGGGACTCCCTGCGCGGCGTCCCATGATTTTGCAGAGTGTCGTGGAAGTTCTTAAGTTCATCGGGAGAATAGCAGGATGAGTTACGAAATGTTGCTTTACGAAATTCGTTCACGTATCGCCTACGTCACGATCAACCGGCCGCAGAAACTGAACGCGCTCAACCACAAGGCCATTCAGGAACTTACCGATTGCTTTGAGCACATTGGCAGAGAGTGCGAAGCGGGTGCCGTGATCCTTACCGGGGCAGGCGAAAAAGCCTTTGCCGCCGGAGCCGACATCAATGAACTCGCCGCACTCACGCCGACCGAGGCCCGCGAGACAGCGCTGCGGGGACAGGCGCTCATGAACAGGATTGAACACCTGGGAAAGCCCGTCGTCGCCGCCGTCAACGGCTTCGCGCTGGGGGGCGGCTGCGAACTGGCCATGGCCTGTACGCTCCGCATCGCCTCAGACAACGCGCGCTTTGGCCAGCCGGAAGTCAAGCTCGGAATCATTCCCGGCTACTCTGGAACCCAACGCCTGCCGCGCCTGGTGGGCAAGGGCCGGGCGCTTGAAATCATTCTCTCGGGCGAGCCGGTCAGTGCCGAGGAAGCCTGGCGAATCGGCCTGGTCAACCAGGTGGTCAGCCTTACTGAACTGATCCCGGCCGCCAAGAGAGCCATCCAGAAAATTCTGGCCAACGGCCCGCTTGCAGTTCGGTATGCGCTGGAGGCCGTCCAACGCGGCGTGGAAATGACGGAAGCGGACGGCGAGCAGCTTGAATCCAGCCTGTTCGGCCTTTGCTGCGCCACTGCGGATATGAAGGAAGGGACGCGGGCATTTCTTGGAAAACGTCCGGCGCAATTTAGGGGCGAGTAGTTATACTGGTGCTGGCACGCCCGAAACACGTGAAGGGTTGGTCGATCGATGGGTTCTCGAACAAAATCTCGTGAGTTAGGGCTGCAGATGCTTTTCCAGTGGGAGGTGGGCCAGCACCCTCCGGCCAACGTTCTCCTGACCTTCATGCGAGGACGTAATCTCGCGCCCGACGTTGACGCTTTTGCGCGCAGCCTGTTTGAAGGAACCGTCAGTGAAGTTTCAACGCTCGACAGCACCATTGCCGAACACGCAAAGAACTGGCGCATAGAGCGCATGGCCGCCATAGACCGCAACATCCTGCGGATGGCGCTTTATGAAATGCTTCACCATCCTGAAACCCCCGGCACCGTTGTCATCAATGAGGCCCTTGAGCTGGCGCGACGGTTTGCCAGCGAAGACTCCGTCGAATTCGTGAACGGCGTTCTGGATGCCATCTGGAAGTCCCTGCCCCAGGCCCAGGCCAAACCCTGAAAAAAATCTAATCCACGGGACGTTTCAGAGTTTTCATGGACAGATCGCCGGGGACGCTCGCCTGAAAAGGGGTCCATCTGAAAACACGCTATACCGCGGCGCTTCGCGCGTATGCAATGCGCTTCTCAATGGAGGGGTGGGAGTGGAAGATAAATTCGATCCAAGCCGAAGGGCGGCGCTCGGCGAGATTGATCTCGGCAAGTTTTTCCATGCTGGTGATAAAGGCTGCTTTGCTCGGAATAGTCTTCAGGGCGTAGTCGTCCGCCTGCCGTTCCAGCCAGCGCGAATGGCTGTTCACGCATGGCAGCAGGACCAGGGAGAGCCCCATGCTGACCAGGATCAGCAGCGGCAGATTTGCGAAATCCGCCACTCCCCTGAACCCGAGCGCACCTCCCCACCTCAGCAGGCAGGCATTGGCAAGATAAAATCCCAGGTATGTTGTCACCGCCTGGACAACGATCATGCGAAAAACGTGGTGGCGAACGTGGTGTCCGAATTCGTGGGCCAGGACCGCTTCCACCTCCTCTGTGCTGAACTTTTCCAGCAGCGTGTCGGAGAGAATAATGCGCCGCGTGTTGCCCAGGCCCACCAGCGCCGCGTTGGCCTTCTTGCTCTTTTCGCTCAGCTTCCATTCGAACACGCCACGCACCCGGGTGCCCGCCCGGCGCGAAAGCTCCATCAGGCGTTCGGCCAGGTTCTCGTCATCCACCGGCTTGAACTTGAAGAAAATGGGAAACAGCAGCACGGGAGCCAGGTTGGCCAGCAGAACAAAGAATGCGATAAACGCCGTGGCGGAGATCGCCCACCACGCACCCGGCCAGTTCCGGATGGTCCAGTAAATGAACTCCACGCCCAGGAGGGCCAGCGTTCCACCCACGGTCAACCCTTTCAGCTGGTCCTTCACCCAGCTCCAGAACGTCTGGTTTGACAGCCCGTACCGGTGTTCCAGCCGGTAGCCTTTCAAATAACTGAGGGGCAAGCCCGGGACCTGGAGAATCAGTCCGACAAGGATGAAGTAGATCAAAAGGGCGAGCGCGGGATGCGAGCTCATGTTTTCCGCGAAAGTCCGCAAGTCCATTGTCCATCCGGCAAAAATCAGCACAAGCAGCAGGGCGAGATCGAGCACGAACCCTGCTACTCCCAGGATCCGGCCGGCACGATGGTAGGCTTTGGCACGCTGCGCATCATTCATGGCAAGAAATGTTCAGTCCAAAAAACTAGTGCGCCTGCTGCCGCGCAAAGTCAGCGATGGCGTCCAGAAGGGCGGTCACCTCTTCCCGCGAAGGCGCTTCGGCGTAAAGCCGCAGGACGTTTTCCGTTCCCGAGGTCCGCACCAGGACCCACATGGAATCCCCCAGAATCATTTTCACGCCGTCGCGGGTATCCAGGGAAAGCACCTTGAAATTGGCAACAGATTTCAATGTCCCTTCGCGGACCAGTTCCACCACCCGGTGCGCGTCCGCCTTATCGATTTCCAGGTCCACCCGGCGGTAATAGTGCGGGCCGAATTCTTCTTCAAGTTCATGGACCAGCTCACCCAGGTCTTTCCCCCGCTGGGCGATGATGTCGGCCAGGTAGAGCGAATTCAACACGCCGTCGCGCTCTGGCAGATGCCCGCGCACTGCAATCCCACCGCTCTCCTCGCCCCCGATGAGGATATCGCGCGACAGCATCAGCTCGCAGACGTACTTGAAACCGATCGGAGTGATGTGAATCGGCAGGCCGTACTTTGCAGCGATCTTGTCAATCATCTGGGTGGTCGAAACCGTCTTCACCACCTCGCCCCTCTCTCCGCGCGCCGCCACCAGGTGCCTGAGCAAAATAGAAAATATCTTGTGCGAATCCACCGTGTTGCCCTGGGCGTCAACGGCCCCTATGCGGTCGGCGTCTCCGTCCGTAGCGAATCCGGCGTCGGACCGGCTCTTCACAACGGCTTTGCTCAGCTCCGCCAGGTGCGGATCAATCGGCTCCGGGTTGATGCCCGGAAACAGCGGATTGTGCTCGCCGTGAATCTCGGAAAATGAAATGCCGGCATCTTCAAACACCCGCGCCAGGCATCCGCGCGCCGCGCCAAACATGGGATCGATCACAAACTTTCTGCCGCTCTCTCGAATACGGTCGAGCGAAACCAGTGTCTGGATACGATCGAGATAGGGGCTGACCAGATCGGCCATTTCAATCCCCGCGGCAACTGCTTTTGAAGTGCGATCTTTTACCGGATCTTGCGCGGGAACGTACGTCTCAACCCGTTTCATGATGTCCGGCGAAGCCGAGCCGCCATAAGGGGCCTTGAGCTTGATGCCATTCCAGACATACGGATTGTGGCTGGCCGTCACCATCAGGGCGCCGGCGGTTTTCCGAGCCACCACGGCATAACTGACGGCGGGCGTGGGTGTGGCGCGGTCAGCCAGCAGCACCGGAATGCCTTCCGCGGCAACCTGCCGCGCGGCTTCGCGGGCGGCTTCCGGGGAAAGGAAGCGCGTGTCATATCCCACCACCAGTCCGCGCTCGGGTTGGCCTTCCTTACAAACATAGCGGGCGATGGCCGCCGCCACCCGGCGCACGTTCTCAAAAACAAACGTATCGCCGATAATTCCGCGCCATCCGTCAGTCCCGAATTTGATCTGCTCAGTCGATTCCGTCAGCACAACCTCCAACCTACAGCAGATTCTTTCTGCCCCGCCGTTCGAGCTCCTGCACGGCCTTGCCCACTTTCTGCGATTGATCACGCGCGCAGACCAGCAGCGCGTCACCCGTATCAACAATCACCAGGTTCTCGACGCCGATGGTCACAAAGTATTTCCGCCCGCCTACCAGCATATTGCCCTTGGAATCGAGGCAAAGCGAATCTTCAGGCCGCACATTGCCGTCTGCGTCCTTGGCGCTCAGGTCATAAGCCACTGCCCAGCTTCCCACGTCGCTCCAGCCAATGTCAGCCGCCACGGCAAACACATTTTCGATCTTTTCCATCAGAGCGTAATCGATGGAAATCTTTTCGAGCTTCGGAAACAGGCGCTTCAGCGCGCGCGGGTTGTCAATTCCTCCTGCCTCAGCAATCCGCTCCAGACCGGCCGCCATGGCCGGCTGATATTTTTGGAGATTGGCACGCAGCGTTGAAGCGCGCCACACGAACATCCCGGCGTTCCATAGATAGCGCCTGGAGGCCACGTACCGGCGGGCGGCGGCAAGCCCGGGCTTCTCGGTAAAATTCTCCACGCGGAACATCTTTTCGCTTCCCGCGTTCTTTTCGGTCCCGCCCAGCCGGATGTAACCATAACCGGTTTCCGGACGCGCCGGCTGGATGGCAAGAACCACCGAACGGCCTTCTTCGGCCGCCCAGCGGCAGCCGGCCTTCAGCGCGTTGCGAAAGGCGCCCGGCTTGCGAATCACGTGGTCGGCAGGGAGGATGGCCATGATGCCTTCCGGATCGCGGCGCAGAATCTCATTTGCCGCCAGGCCGATGGTGGGCGCGGTGTTGCGTTGCGCGGGTTCCGCAACAATCTGGCGTTCAGGAATGTCGGGCAGCAGTCGGACAATCTGACGCCGCACCATGCTGTTGGTAAAAATATAAATCCGTTCCGGCGGCACCATTCCCTTGACGCGCTCCACCGCTTGCTGAAGCAGCGTGGTGCCTCCAAACAGATCCAGCAGTTGCTTGGGCGTTTTGCGCCGGCTCAGCGGCCAGAAGCGCGTTCCGCTGCCGCCGGCCATAATCACCACATAAACATGGTTGTAGAGGGAAGCTCGCGATTTCAGCGCTTTGCTCATAAGTCTCTAGTCAAATAGTATTTTCCTGATCTGCCCCGCCTTGAACCCGCGCCGGGAAAGCGGACGCTTGAAATCCTTCTCAAGGTCGGGCACATAAAACTTCAGGGCCCGCGTCTTTTCCACCGGCGCCACGCGGTACGGCCCGGCTCCCGGCGGGACCACCCAGGTATCACCAGCCCTGTAACCCATCCATCCAGCGCCGGTTTCCATCCGCCCTGCGCCCGCAACGATGGAAAGCATCTCCGCATGTTCCACCGACGCTTTGAAATGCCCTGTCTTCCTCAGCCTCAATTCCTCCACGGCAAAGTGTGGGCAGCCAAGAATGTATCGCCGGGACCCAAAAGGTTCAAGAACCACACAGCGCGGCAGGCTTCGGAGCGGCGGAGCTTCGGGCGTGATCACCCCAAAACCTTTCTCCAGATGAAGCGGACGTGGCTTCCCGTCAAGACCCACCCTGCCAAAGTCGTCCAGCCGGTAGGTCATGTCCGAGTGTTCCTCGGCTTCAAAAATCACCAGCCCGGGACCCAGCGCGTGGACGGTCCCGGGCGGCACGAAAATCGCTTCGCCCGCCCTGGGGTGGAAGCGGTAAAGAAGGTCCTTGCTTTTGCCCCGCTCACACGCCTCCCTCAGCTCTTCCAGCGTCGTCCCTGGCTTCATCCCCAGCAGGATTTCCGCCTCCGGCTCCGCGTGAATGATGTACCACATCTCGCACTTACCCAGATTGCCCGGGTCATGCTTGCGCGCGTAACGGTCGTCCGGATGCACCTGGAGCGAAAGCCAGTCGCTGGTGAAAATGTATTTGGAGAGGATGGGAAATCGGCGGTCTTTCCAGTTCGCGCCGTTCAGCCGGCTTCGGTATTTAGCCGAAGCCTCGCCCAAGGCCAGTCCGGAGGCAGGACCATTCAAGATCTGTGAACTTTCGTCCGTAATCCACACTTCGCCGATCAGGTTCTCCTCACCCGGCTGGGCGGAAGCCCCGCGGTCATCCGCAATCTTCTCAGGCGCCGGCCACTCAAACAGGGGAGTCAGCTCATCCACCCCCCAGATTTTCGGTTTGAAGATGGGTGAAAGCTTGAGCGGCGTGTCGAGTTTTGGCATAGGTCGCATCGCAGGGCGCTGAACAGGTTCCTGCTCACGTGGTGTGGCGGCGCCGGACGGCAGCGCGGCGTCTTCAATTGAAAAGCCAGACCGCCCGGGGGCGGGTGCTGCAAAACCCAGCTTCAATTCCCCGGCAGGTTGTTACATTTCGCTGAAGAATTTCTTCATTCGCTGCAGCCCCTCTTCGATGTTTTCCATCGAAGTCGCGTAGGAGAGCCGGACATGCTCGTCGGTGCCGAAGCCGGGTCCCGGCACCACCGCCACGTGGGCTTCTTCCAGCAACCGGTCCACCAGCACCTTGCAGTCCGCTACCCCATCCTTCTTCAGGTAGGCGCCCACGTTCGGGTAAACGTAAAACGCGCCTGCCGGCATGGCGCAGGTAATGCCGGGAATGGCCCGCAGGCCGGCGACAATCTTGTCGCGGCGCCGCTGATACTCCACCAGCATCGTCTGGACGGAATCCTGCGGCCCGCGCAAAGCTTCAACCGCCGCCTTCTGCGAAATCGATGTGGCGTTCGAAGTCGAATGGCTCTGCAGGTTCAGCATGTTGCTCAGCAGGCTCTTCGCACCCAGCGCAAAGCCGACCCGCCATCCCGTCATGGCGTAGGTTTTTGAGAGCGATCCTGTGATGATCAGGTGGTCTCGGTCGCCCGAATGCCCCAGTGAAAACGGCTTTCGGCCGTCGTAAAGGAACTGGCAATAACACTCGTCCGTCATCAGCAGAACGTTGCGGCTTTTCGCCAGCGCCAGCAGCTTTTCCATTTCCGCGTCCGGAATCACGGCGCCGGTGGGATTGTTCGGTGAATTCACGATGATCAACCTGGTTTTCGGCGTGATCAGTCTCTCCACGTCCGCGGCGCGAACCTGGAAGTTGTCCTCTTCGCGCGTTTCGAGCGGCACCGCCTTTCCGCCGGCGTAGTTGACGATATCCAGGTACGAAACCCAGTAAGGCACGGGCAGAATCACTTCGTCGCCGTGGTTGATGAGGGCGGCGACGGCCTCAAAGATGGCCTGCTTTCCGCCCACGGTTACCAGGCATTCTTCAATCTTGTAGTTGGAGCCGAAGTCTTTGGCGTGGCGCTCGACGATGGCTTCCTTCAATTCCTTGATGCCGCTGGTCGGCGTATATTTTGTGAAGTTCTGGTGGATCGCCTCAATGGCGGCGTTCTTGATGTTGTCAGGGGTCGGAAAGTCAGGCTCGCCCGCCCCGAAGTCCACTAAACTCACGCCACTCGCCCGGAGCTGGGCTGCCTTCTGGACAACGGCCAGAGTGGATGAGACCGAAATGCGTGAAATACGTTCTGAAAGTTGCATGGCATCAAACCTCGTCTATCGTAGAAACGATCTTTTTCCTTAAACGTCTTTCCACCAGGAGCGGCACCAGACCCTTGACGGACCCTCCGCGCCCGGAAATTTCCTTCACCAGCCTCGAGCTAATGTACGCATAAGATTCCGCCGGCATCAGGAAGAGCGTCTCCAGTTTCGGCTGGAGTTTGCGATTCATCAGGGCCATCTGGATTTCGTATTCGTAGTCGGAAAACGCCCGGATTCCGCGCACAATCGCCCGCGCTTTCTTCCGCACCGCGTAATCCACCAGCAGTCCGCTGAAGGTGTCCACGGAAACATTCTTCATGTCGCGCGTCACTTCCTGCAGCATCTCAACGCGCTCCTCGACGCTGAAAAGCGGCTGCTTTTCCGCATTCGTCAGCAGGGCAACGATCAGGCGGTCAAAAATCCGGCTGCTTCGCTGGATCAGATCAAAATGACCGTTGGTGATCGGATCGAAGGACCCTGGATAAATCGCCAGAATATCAGACATATGTCGAAGCGACGGGCGCACCCGTCTACCAAATGAGCATTCTATCGGTTGCGTTCAAACCTTGTAAACCAGATTCTACAAGAGAAAAGGTCATCAGCTTCCCGGCCCGCCACATTTCAACCGCCTGGCTGATCGTATCAGGGCAGGCACGCGATTGACGTTCCGGGAAGGCTATGCAGGCCGTTGGTACACGCGCACGTAGTCCACTTCAAACCGGGAGGGAAACCGCGTGTGTTCCGGGTTGCCGCCGGAGTGACCGCCGATGGCCTGGTTCAGAAGCATATAGACGGGCTGGTGAAACGGATTGAAGCCGTTGTGCAACGCGTCATGAGTGCGGCTGAGATCCACGGAGGTCAGGAGCGCGCCATCAAGGGAGAGATGGATGAATTCCGGCGTCCAGTGCATTGCCCAGAGGTGGAACTTCCGGGACCAGTCCGGATCGTGAAAATCCTTGACCGGCTTGGACGTGGTGACCCAACTGGCAGAGCCGTCAGCCTTTTCCCAGGCCACGTTGGCTTTCACGTCTCCGCGGTAATACTCCATGATGTCGATTTCGCCGTTGGCGGGCCAGGGCTTGGAAACTCCCAGTGTCCACCAGGCGGGCCAGATGCCCGGGCGCGTATCAATGCGGCCGCGCATGACAAAATAACCATATTTCCAGTTGTGGAGTCCGCGAGTGGTCAGGCTTGACGAAGTGTACTGCGCGGCGCGGCGGTTCGTTCGCCAGTCGCTGCTCCCTTTGCGGTAGTTGGGATTCACTTTCTTCTCCCGCCGCGATTCGATGATCAATTTCCCCTCGGAGCACGACGCGTTCTCCGGCTGATACCACTGGAATTCCCCGTTGCGCACAAAGCCGTGTTCGTAAGTCCAGTTCTTTGGATTGGGCCGGCCATCGGCATTAAATTCATCCTGCCAGACCAGGCGGTAACCTTTGGGCAAGCCACCGGGAGTTTTAGCAGATTGGGCAAGCAGGTCCGTAGTGCCGGCGGCCCCAGCGGCAGCCAGCATCGCTTTCAGCACGCTACGTCGAGTCATCATATCAAAGCCTCCCTGGGCGGTTATGATAGGTTGCCGGGCCACGCCGGCGGTATACACAACTCGTGCCCCGGTGTCATCCAACTTTATACTTCCGAATCTCTTCAGCGCTGACCTCGGTGCTCATGCCGGGTTCTTCGGGCACCGGAACTTCGCCGTCAATAATCTTCCGCGGGCCGCCGGATTCCATATAGATCGCATTCGGCATGGCCAGCAGCATGTTCAGGTTGGTGGAGCCCCCGCCGTGGCTGGCCACTTCCACCTTGTAGCCAGCGGCGATGGCGGCAATCTCCATCCACTCGCACACGCCACCGGCGCGGCGGTCATCCGGCTGCACAATGTCTGCGCCCCGCCTCGCGATCAGATCGGCGAAAGCGTACTTCGTGTTGAGGTTCTCGCCGGTGGCGATCCGCATATCCAGCGCCTGGGCCACCAGGGCAAAGCCTTCCATGTCTTCCGGCGGCAGCGGCTCTTCCAGCCAGAAAACGCCCATCGCCTGGTACACCTTGCCACGCAACAAGGCTTCCGAGCGGTCGAAAACCTGGTTGGCGTCCACCATCAAGCGCCTTCCCTTCCCCATCGTCTCCTGCGCCAGCCGAATGCGCCGTTCGTCGTCGGCCAGCGAATACTTCCCGACTTTTATCTTGACCGCCTTGTATCCCTGGTCCATGGCATCGGAAATCTGGCGTTTGAACTTTGATAGGTCCCCGTCGTTGTCGTAATACCAGCCACACATGGAATAGACGGGCATGCGGTCACGGTACGCGCCCAGCATCTTGTAGACAGGCAGTCCGGCGTTCTTGCCCAGGATATCCCACAGTGCGATGTCGGTGGCCGCCAGTGCAAACTGCGCCACACCGGTCACGCCCTGGTAGTTCATGGCCTTCCAAAGCTCGGCTCGGATGCGGCGCGGAAACGCCGGGTCCTTTCCCATAATCACGGGCTTGACTTCGTTTTCCAGAATCGACTGGACAACTCGCGCGCCTTCGCCACGATTGCCGAACCAGCTGTTGGCCCATCCTGTGATACCGGCGTTCGTATGAATGCGAAGGACCACGGCGCCTTTGTCCACGTTCAGGGTCTGTAGCGCATCGTAATAAGGCTCGCCGGGAGGCGGTTTCAACAGGTCCGTCTCAACTCCGGTGATTTTCAGATCCTTCTTCTGTTCAGCCGCGGCCGACAACACAGCCCCAAAAGCAGGCAGCGCGGCAGCGGACCGAAGCACGTCCCTTCTGTTCATATCACCTCCTCGTCAAACGGCAGGAATCCTTCAGGAAATTTCAGGCCGTACCGTTCCACTCCGAATCGCCCCCGGCGTCAAGCCATTCAAGCCGCAAAGTCAATCGCAATCACCTCGTGCAGCCCCACCGATGGGACCTCCAGCTCAATGGCATCGTTTTCCTGCCGGTACGGGACCGCCGATTTCCCGACCAGCAGGTGGACCTTCGCGATGCGCCGGCCCTCCGGAATGTGGATGCGCACCTTCTGGAGCGGAATGGGGATAATCTCCCGCACCGGGCCTTTCATCATCATGGGATTGGTCAGGTTCACCAGATGCACCGTCATGGAATCTTTTTGCTTCCAGACTGAAAGATCAATCACGTCCGGTCCCTCCACCGATACCGGCGGCACCTCATTGGTGGCCCAAAGCACGGCGTTTTGCAGCAGCTTCCCGTGGTCCAGATTCAGCACTTCCCAGAAGGTGCGGCCCACGTCCCAGGGAAAATACACCACTCGGCCACGCCCGAATTCACGGATGAAGACGCCCGCCTCTTTTACCTTGTCCGGCCGCGGGAAGACTTCCTCCATGGGAAGATTGGGGTACGACGGAACCACCACCAGCGGAGAATATGAACCGGCCATCGCCGGCTTCACGATCACCCGGTTCACACCGTTGATGATTCGCGTCGCGTCTTCAAGCCCGGCCAGCAGCGGGTGGAAACCCCCGGTCACAGGGTCCTTCTCAAGCGTCAGATACGAGTTCTGCATCGGGCCTTGCGTGCGCCCGGCAAAAGATGTTCCGAACAGGGATGCGAGGCCGAAGTCATCCCTGCGCACGCCCCATTCGTCATAGAGCGATGTTTCCCACGTGGCCACGAGGTTCCCGCCGCCGTTCACAAATTGCCGGATCTGGTCACACTGTTTCTTCGAGAGAGCGGCAATGTTCGGAAGCACCAGCGTGCGGAACGGGGCCAGGTGTTCGGGATCAAGCAGTTCGTCGTGGACCATCTCAAACGGAATCCGGGCTTCAACCATCGCCTGGTAAAAGCCGAGGGAAGGATTCTCCACTTTAGCGCGCGCCTGCTCGCCGCCATAAAACGCTGCGGTCCGCTGCGAATACACCATGGCAAATCGGGCAAGCGAAGCCTCGTTCCGCAGATACCGCTCGTTCTGGTGGTGCCAGTTATAAAGCTCTTCCACAACCGGAAGCCACCGGTGGTCAAAAGGCTTGGCATTGAATTTTGTGAACCACGGACGAAAATCGTGCGCGATGCCGTCCGCAACCCACATCCGAATTTCGTTACCATTCTGAACAGAGTCTTTCCACCGGTACTTGTCTTCCAACCCCACGCTGAAGATTCCTGCAATCGGTTTTCGTCCCAGCGCGGCGCGGTATTCTTTGGCGTTCTTGCCGTTCATCCAGGGCGGCATCAACCCGCTGCGCCCCTGCCGGTCGGCGAACAGAATCGGAGCCCTTTGGCCGATGGTTTTCATGTCAAGACTGCTCAGGGCCCCGCCGCCCGCATTGGGGATGAAGCTCGAGTTCGGATTGATGCCTTGAATTGCAGCGTCCCACACCCGCCACAGTTCGAAAAGCCGCTTCTGGCGCCACACGATGTATTCCCGCCTGGCAGGATTTTGTGGGTTGTTGGTCCGCGGCAGGTCCATTCCGCTGAAGGCCCGGAAGTTTTCCCGGCAATGGATGCAGTAGCACATGCCGGAGCCTGCCCATCGGTTGGTGAAGATTCCATCAACGCGATAGAGCGTCATGATCTCCCGGTGCACAGAGGTCATGAATTCGAAGTTGTAAGGGCCCAGCGCGCAGGTGACCCAGAAGTCACGGTCCGACCAGTGGCGCACCTTCTCACCCTTCGCGTTCACCATGATCCAGTCCGGGTGGGCGTCGCAGGCATCCTGATGGCAGGCGTGGGCGTCGGTTCGTGCAATTACGTTCATTCCCAGATCGCGACAACCCTTGAGCAGGTCGCCAAAAGTATCCCGGTCGCCCAGCCACCGGCTTCGATAGTGAAGCGGAATTTTAGTGGGGTAGAACGCCACACAGCCTCCGGCGCTGAGGCATGCTGCGTCTGCGTGAATGCGCCGGAAGTAGTCAAGCCAGAATCCACGGTCGTAATGGCCCGGATCGTCCTCAACAAAAGCGAGCTGCGCCCAGCGCATGGGCCGATCGTACCACCCCGCTGTTTCTGCGGGCGGAACTGCCGCAGCGGAATCACTGACACCGCTACCGGAAATCAGCAGGCCGCCTGCAATTGCCTGCATAAAGTCTCGCCTGTCAATCGTCATCGTGTCCCCCATCTCACCTGGAATGGACGAACGAATCACTCTCTGGCCCTAACAAAGTAACACAGACCTGCGAGGTCGGCGGCCTGATGAAGGGGTCTGCCCTAACAGGTCCAGATGTCAGCAGGGAAACGTATCCTTCAGCGTCGAAGGATTAGCAACCATTCCCGCTACCTAGCGGGTCAGCGGGCCTTCCCAGACTTGCAGGAGCAGCCCCTTGAACTGGGCGAAGCGTCGGGGGCCAAGTTCGGCGCTCCATTCGCGCTCAATGTCGCGGAGAATGTCGTGGATTTTTGCGTAGGCGGCGTGTCCGCGTTTAGTAAAGCGAATGATTCGCGCGCGGCCCTCATTGGGATCGTCAGACCGGACAACATAGCCGTAATCTTCAAGGCTGCCGAGGAGCTGGTTCATGGCCTGCTTGCTGATTCCGGCACGCTCGGCCAGGGTGCCCGGGCGAACCCCGTCCGGCCCCGGAAACTGCAGCACCGCCATATGCGGCAGGCGCAACTCGTGAAATCCAGCTGCGTTGAGCTCGCTGATGAGACGGCAGTGGATGGCCTGGGCCGGAACGCGCAATAATGCCCCTATGAGCATGTCTGAAGTTTTGACCTTTGAGTTTGACATTCTTTTCTTGACATCCTTAGTAAATTGCATTTACATTGTAACACAGTAAATGGACTTTACTAGTAAGGAGGCTATAGATGGCACAAGAAACCATTGAACTCGGCATCAATCCAGCCGATGAGACCATCCGCCTGGGGCCGCTCGCGGTGCGATTTCTGATCACCGGAGAGAACTCAAGCGGCAGCATCGCGGCATTCGAGCTTTTTGTTCCGGCCGCGCAACGTCTGGCAGCCCCCGCGCACAGCCACAACCATTACGAAGAAACGATCTACGGTATCGAGGCTGTGTTGACCTGGACTGTCGGCGGGAAGCAGATCGATGTAGGGCCGGGCCAGGCACTCTGCATACCGCGCGGCGCGGTTCACCGGTTTGATAACAACGGCGACCGGGACGTGAAGGCGCTCTGCGTGATCACGCCCGCGGCCATCGGTCCGCAGTATTTCCGCGAATCAGCAGAGGTTATCAACGCGGCGGCAGGCGGCCCTCCGGACAGGGAGAAGATGATCGCGATCATGCTCCGGCACGGGCTCACGCCCGCTCCCCCTCCGCCTCAGGCGTAGGGGCGCGCGACCCGAGATCCGGCATCGAGAGGAGAGCAAATGTTCCACATTGTGCATCGGGAAGATCAGCGAAAGGGGAAAATCGCCAGCGTCGAGTTCGAAGGCGAGCCCTACGGGGCCGGGGTTTCCTTCTTTCTGGGCAACCTCGAGCCGGGGAAAGGACCGGGACTGCACCAGCATCCCTATGCGGAAACCTGCATCGTCCTTTCCGGCCAGGCAGCCATGGTGGTCGATGGGGAAGAGGCTGTTGCCAATCCCGGAGACATCGTCGTCATCGGACCGGCGACCCCGCACCGCTTTACCGCCATCGGCGACGAACGGCTTGATATGGTCGCCATTCACCACACTGACCGGTTTATGATTGAACCGCTCGACAACTGACGGTAGATTCCTAACCAGGAGTTTCGATCTCAAGGAACTCTGTGATTTTCGCCGCGTTCCCAATCGACGGCCACAGCATCTGAAACACTCCCCGCCCTGCCCGCTGGTCGTATCTGAACTTGTGCTACACTTCGTACCTTTAATATGAACCACGGAGGATTCTCGTATGAAGATGCGCAAGCCCTGGACGGCGGCCTGGAAGTTGCTTGCCGGCAACGACAGTTTCATACGACGGATTCATTGGCGCCGCCGCTCCTGGCTGCCCATCACTGCGGCATCGATGGCCGTTTGCGCGTTTGTTGTTGTGGCCGCTGCCTGGAATCAGACTGAAAAGGGTAAAGCGACGCCGGGCCATGAGCCTCCTCCGTACTGGGCTTTTACGGGCAACCCTCCGGCACCAGCATCGCCTGCCCCGGCCAAACCCGCGGAAAATGCTCCGCGCCACGTGCCGGGCAGCAGGCAGGCGTTTACGCAGCGGCAGATTGATGCTGCCGCGTTCGGTCCACCCGACTGGCACCCCAGCGGGCATCCGCCCATGCCGCAGATTGTGGCGCACGGCAGGAAGCCGGAGGTTTCAGCCTGCGGCTTCTGCCACCTGCCCAATGGCCAGGGCCGCCCTGAAAATTCCAGCCTGGCCGGCCTGCCTGCGGCCTACATCGTGCAGCAGATGGCCGATTTCTCGAGCGGCCTGCGCAAGCCATCAAAAAACACCATTCCGATTGAAGCCATGATTACTCATGAGACCGAGGCCAACGCCGCGGAGGTGAAGGCCGCCGCCGATTACTTTTCCCGAATCAAACCCAGGCCGTGGATCCACGTTGTCGAAACCGGGACCGTTCCCAAAACGCACGCTGCGCGCTGGATGCTGGTTCGCACTGCCGGTGGCGGAAGGGAACCCATCGGCCACCGCATCATCGAAACGCCGGTCAACCTGGAACTAACGGAGCTGCGCGACGACGCGTCCGGATTCATCGCCTACGTGCCCGTGGGCAGCGTGGAAAAAGGCAAGGCGCTGGCCACCACCGGCGGCGAGGGGAAAACCATGAATTGCGAAATGTGCCACGGGCCGGGCCTCAGGGGCCAGGGCAAGGTGCCCTCCATCGCGGGCCGTTCACCGAGCTACATCGTCCGGCAGCTTTACGATTTCCGCAGCGGCTCGCGCAACGGGCCGGATGCCCAGCTCATGAAGCCGGTCACCGCCAAGCTCACGCTTGACGATATGATTTCGCTGGCCGCCTACCTCGCCTCACTGCATCCGTGATTCCAGCTTGCATAACGCAGGCTGTGCGCTACCTGCTCCATCAATCGCCATTCCCGCGCAGGACGCGGCAGATGTCTCTCCCGTATTTCTCGAGCTTGCTGATTCCGATTCCGGGGATGGCGAGCAGGCCTTCGGTGGTTGCCGGGCGGCTGGCGGCCAGGGCACTGAGGGTGCGGTCGTTGAAGATTCGGAAAGCGGGCAGGCCGCGCCGCCGGGCTTCGGCCAGTCGCCAGGCGCGCAACGCCGCTTCCAGGCGGGTCTCGTCTCTGCTTTCCGCCCCTTTCGCGTTCGCCGCCGCCTCAGGCCGTGCTGCGGCTTCCGGGGCCTTCTTCCGGCCCTCGGGAGCTTTGGACTTCCTCTTCCTTTTGCGCTTTTCGGGTGGAAGCACCGTCTCTTTCATCAGGAAGTTGACCGGCGTCCGCTCGTCCACGGCGTAACCGGCATCCGTAAGCCTGGCGGTACGGTAAGGGATCGGCTTTCCATCCTTTTCAAAGACCGAGTCGATCAGCTGTACGAGGCCTGCCCGTGCCATCGCCCCAAGCACTTCTTCAAAAGCGTCGCGGGCCATTTCACGGCCGGGGCATACCGCCTGGTAAAGCTTGCCCGTCGATCTTGCACCCGTCTGGCGCAGGGCGGCCGCTACCCGCAAGAGCCAGGCATGCTCCTCCCCGGTGGCGCTCCGGAGCCGTTGTGCTCCGCAATGCCTGGGATCGCAGAAATCGCAGATCCCGCACGCCTTCTGCCCGTCAGCAAGATCGCCAAAATGGCGCACCAGGCTGGCCATGCGGCACTGCTGGCTCTCCGCGTAACGCATCATCTGGTCGATTTGCGCCCGCTTCTGTTCTGCTTGCGCAAGATAGGCGTCGCGCCAGCCGGTGTCGCCCCGGCTGGCATTTTCAGCGTAGTCCACCACGGCGCCTCCGTGGACCCATAGCTTCTCCAGCGCCTTGTCAAAGATCTCCTCCTCAGCCTGGACCTGCCGCTGGAGCTCCGCTTTCGTTTGCGTCGCGGGCCCGAGGTGGGCAAAGATTCCATCGAGCACGCTGACGTCCGGATAATCGCGCTCGAAGAAGAAGTCGTGGGTGTAGCGGTCGGCATAGGAGTGCATCAGGATGGCCCGGCTGGGTTTCCCGTCCCGCCCGGCGCGTCCGATCTCCTGGTAGTACGCTTCCATGCTGCCAGGCAGGGCCGTATGGATCACAGTACGGATATCGGCCTTGTCAATCCCCATCCCAAAGGCGATGGTCGCAACAATCACCTCCACCCGCCCCTTGAGGAACTCGGCCTGCACCTGCTGCCGGAGCCCGGCATCGAGGCCGGCGTGATAGGCCGCGGCAGGAAAGGAAGCGGCCAGTTCGGCCGCCAGATCCTGCGCCCGCTTGCGCGTGGGCGTATAGACGATTGCCGGCCGCCGTTCTGCCACCCGCAGCAGTTGATGGGTAAGTTCAGGCCGCTGAGAAGGTGAAATTTCGACAACCTCAATGGCGATGTTGGAGCGCCGGAAACCGTGAACGAAGAGGGCCGGGCGCACCAGCCCCAATTGCGCCACGATGTCCTTCTGAACGATGGGCGTGGCGGTGGCCGTCAGCGCGATCAGCGGGGCCGGGCGCAAGCTCGGCAGGTGCTGTCCCAGCCGGCGGTAATCCGGCCTGAAGTCGTGCCCCCATTGCGAGATGCAGTGTGCCTCATCAATGGCCACCAGGGACGGCGGCCTCCTGGCCAGCATCTCCGGGAAACCGGCCACGCGCAGCCGCTCCGGCGCAATAAAAAGGAATTGCAACACTCCACGCAGGTAATCCTGGCAGACACGGCGCAGGTCGGCGCGCGGGCGGCCGGAATGGATGCGCTCAACCGCAAAACCGCGCTCCTTGAGCTTTGCCACCTGGTCTTCCATCAGGGCAATCAGCGGACTGATCACCAGCGTGGTCCCGCTGCGCGAGACGCCCGGCAACTGGTAACAGAGCGACTTGCCGGACCCGGTGGGCATGACCAGCAGGATGTCCCGCCCTTTGATGGCCGCACGGCAAACAGCCTCCTGGTTCGGCCGGAAGGAGGAGAACCCGAACGCACTGCGCAGAAGCTGATGAAGATCGTCGGTTGGCATGGATGCGGTTCCACTGGGTAAACCCCGGCTGCGCGCGAAGCCGGCGGCCGGCAGCCACACTCAGCGCCTTCTGAGTGCGGGCCTTTATACCCCGCCAGTAATTGTACCTATTTGTAGCCGAACCCACCACGCCAGGACACGGCTTCAGCCGTGCCGTTGGCGGGCGGTTGATTGACGCGGCTGCAGCCGCTGAGGCCTGCAGCACAGCAGGCCCGGAGGGCCGGCTCATGAAGCCGGTCACCGCAACGCTCACGGTTGACGACATGATTTCGCTCGCAGCCTACATGGTCTCCCTGCATCCGTGATTCAATTGTGCACCTGTCGGGGCTGGTGCAGATGTTTGATGTTCAACATCTGCGATTTGGCGGAAAAGAACCGCGGACCGCGCTTGTATCTACCCGCTAGCCCTGCCATGACCAGATGGTACAAGCCAAATGCCGCCACTAGGTATCAAACTCTTAGTGGCCGCAATTGCGCAAAGTGGCAGGGCCAATGCAGCAGATGCCGCGAACGCATCAGACGGGAGTATAGGTATGAGTATAGAAAACGTGGTCAAGATCGAGAGGTTTGTGTCAAGTTACAATCGGGAATTTGGGTTTGCGTACACGGAGCCGGAATGGCTCGACAAGCCCGACGCCGCGGACGAGCGCGTCGAGGTCATTTATCGCAGTGGAGAGGGGCTTCTCGCAATCGAGCACACGCTCGTCCAGCCCTTCCCGGGCGAGAAGCACGAGCGTGCCCTTCTAGACGGTTTCCTACCCGCCGAAGGGGCGCCGAGCTTCCCTAGATTCTACATAAGCGTGGGCATTCCTGTTGGTGACCTTTCCGGCCTCAAGAGAAAAAGGCGGCAAGCGGTACGGATCCCGTTGTGGGACTGGGTCAAAAGGACGGTTCCAACACTGAAGCAGAGCCCAGTCTGGCAGTATCGGTGGAAACATCTGCCGGGCACACCTTGGCAGACAACGCTGAGCGCCCTTTTCGATCCGCAATATCGGGGTTCTACGGGAATCATCGGCATTCAAGCCCCCTTGAACCGGAAGTCGCTCACCGAGACAGTGAGAACTGCGCTGGACAGAAAGTTGCCAAAGCTGGTCAAGACCCAGGCGAAGAAGAGGATTCTCCTGCTAGAAAAAGACCTTCGTCTGTACCGAACCTCAAAGCTAGCAGAGGTCATAGACACCCTGGAACGCGAGTTCCCGGACCTGAGGCGTGTGGACGAAATCTGGCACATTGACACGTCGGCGAGCCAGCCTGCACGCTTCGCTTGCCAAAGGGTCCGTCCACGCGCCGGCGCATTCTTTGCTTGAGCGGTAGCTGGTAGCCACGATCAACGCCTTTGTGAGTGTGAGCTTTTAATTCCTCTGCCACGTGTAACTGCGAGTGTCGGAAGCCCTACCCCGACGCCACCGGCGAACACAACGAACTCACACCAAATGCAGCGTCAGAAGAATACCCAGGGCCAGCCCGCCGGCAAAACTGGTGCCGGCGAAGTTGACGATGCCGTTGCCGACCAGTCCGCGGCGTTCGATGGTGGCGCCGAGGTAGCTGTCGAACAGGTTCCCTGCCCCGGCGGCGACAAACGCCACCACGGCGGTTCCGGGGCGGCACAGTCCCAGCGCGTAGGCCACGGCAATGATCACAACGCTCGCACCCATGCCCGCCAAAGTTCCCAGCAGCGAAATGCCGCCGTCCTGCCCCGCGGGCACGGGCTTGAAGGTGGTGATCATGTAAGCGCGGCCGGAAAGCCACTGCCCGATTTCGCTGGAAATGGTGTCGCCCGCGGCTTCGGCCAGCGCCGCGATGAAGGCCACCAGGAAGGCGGCTTCATAGTGGGTGGTGATGACGAGGATGGAAAAGAACGCCGCCGCCAGGGTGTTGGCCGTTGCCTCGCGCCAGCTTCGCGCTCCCCGGCGCCCTTCCGCCACGCCGCGCGCCTCTTTCCGGGCGTAGCCCAGCCGAGTGGCCACAGAGCCCATCACAAAAAACGCCAGCAGCACCAGGAAGCTCTTATAACCATAGCCCATGTAGATGATGGCGCCCATCAGAAAGCCCATCGCCGCGCCCGACCGGTTCACGACTCGAATCGACAGCGCCGCCAGGGCAAACACGGCATTGATGCCAACGGCCAGCAGGACGCGCGCGCCGAGGTAAGGCAGATTGCTTTCGAGGGCCGACCACCGGATGAGCAGCGCGCAATACATAAACCCGCCGCAGATGAGCGGAACAGAGATGTTGTCATCCAGGCCGATGGGCAGCGTCTCCACCACCGCTCCCACGGCAGCCGTGGCGGCACAGATCAGCAGAACTTTCAGTTCCGGCAGCGACGGATCAATCCAACGGGCCATCGCAAAGCTGCCCAGTGTTCCGGCGATGACAAAAGCCGCAAAGCCCGACCAGGTCTTGCCGCGGTTCCAGGGAATGGCAGGGCCGCGCAGGGTTTCGCCGGCCACGCTGGCAAATCCGTCACCCAGCGCCATGATGGCCCAAACGGCTCCCACCATTTCCATGCGCCGGCCGTACAGCAGAATCAGCACCAACACCGAGACGGGATAGGCGACGATGCCGGTCCACTGCACAGGCCGGGCTGCTGCTTCCCCGCCCGCCTGCTTGCCCAGGTCGAGTTCCAGCCGCGGCAGCACAAACAGGTTGAAGACCAGCGCCGCCAGCGCCGCCCCCGCCGCCTCCGCCCAGGTGAGGAACGGCAGCAGCAGCGCAAACGACAGCATGGAGATGTGGACGATTTTCCGCGGGGAAATCATGGGCCGCCGCCCTGCACCGTTATAGACCGAAGCGTCACCCAATCCCTGCCTCCAGTGTCTTTTGAAGTCCTTCCTCCAGCGGAACCACGCGGTAGCCCAGCTCGCGGCAGGCTTTCTCACTGGAATAAACCCAGTCATGCTTGAAGATTTCCACCACCCCCGGCGTCAGCTTCGGGCGGTGATTGAAAAGCCGCGCCCGCGCCACTTCCACCGCGCCAAACATTTTCCCGGTGGCAAAAGAGAGGTATCGCACCGGAAACGTCACGCCGGTCAGGCGCCTGATCACGCTGAACAGGTCATTCAGGCTTTTATTGTCGCCGGCCAGGAAATACTCTTCTCCGGGGTCTCCCTTTTCGAGCGCCGCCAGGTGCGCCTGCACCACTTCAGCAATGTAGGAAAAGCTCCAGCGCTGTTCGCCCGAACCGAGCAGCCCCGGAAACTTTCCGCTCACGTACTGGCGCATCATTCCGCCCACCAGGTTGCCTTCGGTTGGCGGCCCCGGACCGTACACAACTCCCGGCAGCAGCGCCACCACCGGGAACCGCGCAAAGCCTTCGGTCCGCAGCCAGTCGAGCGCCTGCGCCTTGGTTTCTTCATATTCATTGGAATAGGGCCCGTGATTCTCGAGCCCTTCGCCGGCGTCCGGATTGGAGGACGGTCCTGCGGCAAGAAACGATGAGGTGTAGACCACGCGTTCCACCCCGGCGCGGTCCGCTTCTTCCAGCAGCGCCTTCAATCCCTCAACGTTCACCCGCCGGAAGTCCCGCCGGTCCCTCACCCACATCTTCACCAGCGCCGCCGAATGGATCACCTGCCTCACGCCGCGCAGCGCTTCCGCCACGGCCTTCCTGTCCAGCAGGTCTCCGGCCACAATCTCGCAACGGGCCTCTGCGGGCACCAGGCCCAGCTTGTCCGGGTTCCTCACCAGCACGCGGAACGGCGTGCCGCGTTCCACCAGCGCGTGCGCAATGCGCGATCCGAGATATCCGCTTGAACCTGTCAGAAGTATCATGGCTTGATCATCCTGGAACCTGTTTCAAAACCTCTATTAAGCGGCTGTCAGGGCACGGTGAAAGGGCACGAGTTTACTCGTGCCGTAAAGCCAGCCCAACGGATTCGGCTTTAGCCGCTGAGGGCTGGCAATGCGCGCCAGGGGCTAAAGCCCGCGGCTTGGTGCGTACCTTCCCGGCACGACTGAAGTCGTGCCCTTTCTCCTCGAAACAGCCGTGCTCTGAAGCCCATGGCACAGGTCTTGAACCAGCTTCCAGCGTTTATTCCGTTCAGCGGCCGTCAGGGCACGGTGAAAGGGCACGAGTTTTATCGTGCCGTAAAGCCAGCCCAACGGATTCAGCTTTAGCCGCTGAGGGCTGGCAATGCGCGCCAGGGGCTAAAGCCCGCGCTTTGTGCGTACCTTCCCGGCACGACTGAAGTCGTGCCCTTTCTCCTCGAAACAGTCGTGCTCTGAAGCCCATGGCACAGGTCTTGAACCAGCTTCCAGCGTTTATTCCGTTCAGCGGCCGTCAGGGCACGGTGAAAGGGCACGAGTTTTATCGTGCCGTAAAGCCAGCCCAACGGATTCGGCTTTAGCCGCTGAGGGCTGGCAATGCGCGCCAGGGGCTAAAGCCCGCGGCTTGGTGCGTGCCTTCCCGGCACGACTGAAGTCGTGCCCTTTCTCTTCGAAACAGTCGTGCTCTGAAGCCCATGGCCCAGGTCTTGAACCAGCTTCCAGCGTTTATTCCGTGTCCGCTGGCCAACTGCGGCCGCAACCCTCACTTTAGCCGATCAGGTACGCGAGGGCGAGTCCCAGGTGCCCCACCATCATCATCCAGTACATGTGGTGCCACCCGGGATGGTTTTCTCCTTCAGTCACCAGGCGCCGCGGATCGTCGTTGATCAGGTAAACCACATACGATCCCCAGGCCACCATGATGACGCTCAAAATCAAAATCGCCGTGGGATTTCCGCTCAGGATGCGCAGGTACAAGCCGAGCGGCAGCATCAGCCATGGCAGGATAAATGACGGGCTGATGGCCCGGGCGCTGAACGTTGCGCCGTAGCGCACCGGCAGGGTGATGCAGCCTGCCGCGCGGTCGCCCTCGATGTCGGCAAAATCCTTGGTGGTGGTGGCGCCCAGCAGGAAGACCACGTAGATCGACCCGATATACCACGGCTCAACCGAATGCAGCACCGTGGCCACCGCCGCCCAGCCCGCCACCTTCAGCAGCCCGCCGCGGATCAGCGAGATGATGATGTTGGAACCCCACGTGCTCTTCTTCAACCTGACCGGCGGCACCGAATAGGCCAGGGTCGCCAGCGCCGCCAGAATGTAGATGGCAAAAATCTGCCAGTTGATGGAGGCCACCATGGCCAGCGCCAGGAAGTAGGTGATGGCCACAAAAATCCAGGCCTGACGCCAGGTCATCTGCCCGGAAGGCAGCGGCCGGTGCGGCTTGTTGACCCGGTCATTCTCAAAATCACAGATCTGGTTAATGCCGTTCGATGCGGCGTTCAGAACGCCCGCGGCCAGCACCGCCAGCAGAACGTGATGGGGAACCAGGTGGGCATGGGTCGCCCCGTAACCAATCAGCGACCCCGAAAAAATCCCGACCATGGGGGGAATCAGGGTGAAAGGACGGCCAAATGTCCAGTAGAGCTTAAACTTATTCATGCGCCGTTATTTTCAACTTTCCTGGCGCATCAGGCAAGTTGAAATGACAGAACTTGCGTTTTGCGAACCACCCGGGAGGGGAAAAGCGGCCGCCGGCTGCGGGGGTTTTCCGGTTGAAATTTGTGGGAGGGCGAGGCTCAGGAGGAACCGGCGTTCAGAAAAGTTGCTGAACTTCCTGCAGGCTGATCTGGCGGTAGTCACGGACCACGCGGTCGGCCCCGGCGGCGAGCAGTTTCTCTCCGTGTCCGCCGGCCGCAATCCCCAGGCACTTCATCCCGGCGGATTTTGCGGCCCTCACTCCGGAAACCGCGTCTTCCACCACCAGCAGGCTGCGCGGAGCAAGGTTCAGCCGCTCCGCCGCCCGCACAAAAACCTCGGGATCCGGCTTGCCGTTCACCACCTCATTGCCGGTCACCAGGGCCGAGAAGCGCGTGAGGATTCCAAGCTCATCCAGGGTGCCGCGCGCGCGCGCGAAGCTGGCGCTGGTGGCCACCGCCATGGGAAGGCCCGCCGATTCCAGCATGCCGAGGAATTCCTCCACCCCGGAAATCATCTTCAGGTTTCTTGAGGATTCCGCATAGATTTCGTCCTTTCGCCGTCCGTACTCCCTGATCCGTTCTGCTGGAAGGTTCCCCAGAAAGTGCCGCAGGATTTCCTCGCGTTTTCTTCCATCCAGCACAAAATCGAGTTCCTCGTCTGAAACGGGCCGGTCCACTGAAACCAGAAATTGCGCCCACGCCTTCCTGTGGAGTGGATGGCTGTCAATCAGCACGCCGTCCATGTCAAAAATCACGCCTTTGCACATGCAGTCGTTTCTCAGGCTGGCATTTCAGCCCAGGCCGGGCCAGGTTTTCTGGGCCAGCTCGTAGTTTTCCAGCGTCCCGATGTCCAGCAGGTAGTCCGATATCGGCCAGGCGGCCGCCTTTCCGGCCAGCCGGGGCAGCACGTCAAACCCCAGATCGGCAGGCAGGCTGTCGGGGATATGATCGACCAGGGCCGCGTCGGCGATCATAAGGCCTGCAAAGGCCAGGCGGCCGGCGGGCGTTTTCGGCTTTTCGACAAAGCCCCGGACCACCCCTTCCGCGTCCACCTGCATGATGCCGCAGCGTTCCGGATCCGGAGCCTCATATCCGCCCAGCGTGGCGAGGTTCCGGCGTTCCAGATGGAACTGCATCATCCGCCCCAGGCCGGCGTTGGTCAGCACGTCGGCGTAAAGGATCCAGAAGCAGCGTTCCCCGGCCACCCACTCGCGGTTGGCCCTGACCGTTCCCGCGCTTCCCAGCAACACCGGCTCATCCACCACCCTGACTTTCACACCGTTCCGGTGCGCGGCCAGGTAGTCTCGGATCTGCCCGCCGTGCGCGTGCGCGTTGATCAGGACGTCGCCGATGCCGTGCCGGTGGCAAAGGTCCAGCCAGATGGAGAGCATCGGTTCGCCGCGAACGGGCAGCAGGCATTTGGGAGTGGTATCGGTCAGGGGGCGAAGGCGGGTCCCGTGACCCGCGGCCAAAAGAAAAGCTTTCATGGTATCCGTCCGGTCGCGAAGTTGCAGAAAGGGCCGCCCGCCCGGCGGGGCAGGCGCCCCTTATACGTCCCAGGCCATCTCCAGGGATTTCCGCCTGGCCTCCGTATACGGAATGAAACGCCAACTGCCTCCGGCAGTGTCGTCGCCGTCGATAAAAGGATCGTTCACAATCACCTGGGCGCCTTTGGTATCAAACCGGAAGTTCATTTCGCGCGCCCCGGCCGCCGCCAGCGCCCGGCGGACCGGCTCCTGGCTGGGGGGCTCGCAGTAGAGCAGCATAAACCCTCCGCCTCCAGCCCCGGTGATCTTGCCGCCCACGGCGCCGTTCTCTTTTGCGATGCGATAGAGAGCGTCAATCTGCTCGCTTGAAATCATGCCGGAAATCCGCTTCTTGGCCTGCCAGCCCTCGTCCAGCATCATGCCGAAAGTGTGGAGGTCGCCGTCCTCGAGCGTAACCCGCATCCGGGCAGCCAGCGCCGCAATGACGTGGAGGGATTCGAGCGCACGACCCCGGCCCTCCCGGGTTGACCTTTCCTGCTCCTCCAGGATGGTCTGCGACTGGTGGGTGGCGCCGGTGAAAAAAAGCAGCAGGTTCTCCTCCAGCTCGCCCAGCAGGGCCGAGTCCAGTTCCACCGGGTCCACGTTCACCTTTCCATCCGCCTCAAAGCGGATATAATTCAGCCCGCCAAAAACCGCGGCGTATTCGTCCTGCTTCCCCACCGGGTTTCCCAGCACGTTTCGGGCAACATGGTAGGCCCGCTCCGCCAGCTCATACTTTGAAAGGGGCAGATGCAGATAGACGGACAACGCCTTGAGAACGTTGACGCAGACGCTCGCCGAAGAACCCAGGCCGGTGCCGGGAGGAATTTCAGACGCCAGAAACAGGTCGACCGAAACATTGTGGCCCAACTCCTTCACCACCGCGAGGGGAATCTCCAGGCCGCTGCGCTCGAAACTCATGGTGGCGATGTTTTCCCAGGTTTCCAGCGTCCGCAGGTCGGATGAAATCACCTGGATCTTTCCGTCGCCCCGCTTCCGCAGCACGGTATAAAAATACTTGTTAATGGCCGTGCTCAGCACCGCTCCGCCGAATTGCTCGAAGTAGGCCGGCAGGTCCGTCCCGCCGCCGCCAAAACTGATTCGGACGGGGCTACGGGTGATCAACATAGACAGCCTCCTCCAGGGGTGTTTCGGCTTCAATCTGCCACCGGGCGGATTCCGGGAACGGGTCCAGCCGCTCTTGTGCGGATGGATGCGTCCACATCCTGGCCACCAGCGTCCAGACCGTCTGCAGAATGAGAGACAGGTCGAGGAAAGGCGACCAGCGCTGAATGTATTGCAGGTCGTAGCGGGTTTTCTGTTCCGCGGAATGCTGGTCGCGCAGGCCGTGGATCTGGGCCAGGCCGGTAATTCCCGGCTTGATCTTCAGCCGTTGCCTCTGCCAGTCCGAGTAGTGCTTCACCCGCTCCGGCGGCTCCGGCCGCGGGCCCACCAGGTCCATGTCCCCCCGCAGAACGTTCCATAACTGCGGCAGTTCGGTGAGCCCCAGGTCGACAAACAGCTTTTCGAAGGCGGGCAGCTGCGGCAGGCCACGGTCCACATTCAGCCGGTACATCCAGAAGGTCCTGCCGCCCTTCCCGCAGCGGAGTTCTCTGCGGATCCCCCTGCCTTTGCGCAGGATCAGCGCTCCGGCGGCCACCAGCAGGGTGGGCAGCACAGCCGCCAGCATCAGGGGCGCCAGCGCCAGGTCGGTCAGGCGCCGGATGGCCTGGGCTCCCGCGGGCAGACCGTGCTGGTCAATGGCAATCAGCGGCAGGCCCTCAAGTTCCGACAGCGAGGGGCGGGAGATATAGAGTTCATACGCCTGCGGGACCACCAGCATCCGGATGCCGACCCGCCGGCACTGCGCCACCAGGTTCAGCGTCTGCCGGGCCGGGTTGGCCATGGCCACAATGATTTCATCCACCCGGCGGGCGGCCAGGAAGCCCGCCACGCCCAGCGTAGGCACCCGCTCGATATCCTCCGGGGCTCCCGCCGGGGAGGTGTTCTCCTGGTCAGGACAAAGGTAGCCCACCACCTGCCAGCGCATCTCGGGATGCCGGCTGATCTTGGCTGTCAGTTCTCTGGCGATCCTTCCCCCGCCCAGGATGACCACCCGCCGCAGCGAGCCCGCGAGGCGCCGGGATCGCAGGGCCTGCCACGCCAGGCAGCGAATGGCCAGGAAACCGGCCAGGGCAACGCCCCCAAAGTAGATGAAGACCAGCCTGGAATGGTACACGCGATTCAGATAACCGTTGGCCAGCAACAACGCCAACAGCAGAAACACGCTGACAAAAAGGTCGGAAAACACGGAGCGGAAAGTCCACCCGCCCTGGAATCCATCCAGCTTCATCACCATCGACAGGAAACTCCAGACCAGGACGGCGGCGAGGACTGTTTCTCCAAACAGGGAGAAACAGTCCCGCACCGCCTCGATGCTGAGGCTGAAACCGTACCGGAACTCGTAGGCCAGACAGAGGCCGAGCACGATCCACACCAGATCGGCCGCAAGAATCAGGAACGAAATCCTCCGGCTCCGCATAAATCCGAATTCATGAGTTGGCCTTGACATGGCTTCTCCTGGCTGGGCAGAGGCTGACGCTTCATTCCACATGCAGGATTTCATTTCCTTCAGGCCGGGGCTGCCGGTAGGCCCTTTCCGGCGCCCGGCCCCTTTGTTTTCTTACAGCGCGAGCGCCGATGCCTCGCAGCCACTTACCTTTTTCAGTAGGCACCCTCTCCGCTGATGACTTTGCGGGGTGTCTTCAACAGAATTCCAACATCCATCCACAGACTCCAGTACTCCACGTAGTACACATCCATGGCCACATGTTCCGTGAATGAAACGTTCTGCCGGCCATTCACCTGCCAGTAGCCTGTAATTCCGGGCCGGACTTTCAAGATGAGTTCCCCCGCGTTGCCGCACCGCTTCAGCTCATCCGGCGTGAACATTCTGGGACCCACCAGGCTCATCTGGCCCTTCAGTACGTTCAGCAGTTGGGGCAGTTCGTCCAGGCTGTACTTTCTCAACCACATGCCCGTGCGGGTCAATCGAGGGTCGTTTTTGAGCTTGAAACTCCGGTCGTACTCTTCCCGAAGCTCCGGGTCGGCGTTCAGAACGGCCTCAGCGTTGGTGACCATGGTCCGAAACTTGAATGCGTCAAATTCGCCCTTGCGCCCCAGCACCCGCCGCCGGTAGAGCACCGGCCCGCCGTCGTCCAGCTTCACCCGCAGAGCGATCAGCAGCAGCAGCGGCGACAGCAGCACCAGCCCCGCCAGCGCTCCAACAAAATCCAGCACATCCTTCACCGCCCGCTGCACCGGCTTGGCGGCCGGCCCGTAGGGTTTTTCCCCGGCAGCGGAAGGAGCGGCGGCGGCGCGGTTCTTCCCGTCATCCATAAACGGCATCCCGGCACCCTGGCCGGCTGTTGACGAATCACCCATCAGCACAAACCTCCTGCGCCGCCCGCAGAAACCCTTGCCAGGCCGGCCGTTTCTTTCCTCCTTGTCGTACCGCCGGACTCTTCCCGGAATTCCGCCAGCTTTTGGGCTGTAAATTTCATAAACTCTTCCTTAAACCTTTCCAGGCTGAAGCGCTGCGTACTGGCCCGGATGAATTCCGGCCTGAACTCCCGCTCCATCTCTTCAAACCTGCCGATGGCCCCGGCCAGCGATTCCGCAGTCTGCTCGTCGAAGAAGATTCCCGTGGCCATCCCCGGGTCACCGCCCTCCTCGAGGCCGATCACCGTCTCGAGCGCCCCGCCGCGGCCGTAGGCGATCACCGGACACCCGAACGCCTGCGCCTCCACCGGCACGATTCCAAAATCCTCCTCCGCCGGAAACAACAGCGCCCTCGAGCGCGCGTAGCATTCCCGCAGCCGCTGCTCCTCCAGCTTCCCCGCAAACTCGATCGTAGGCCCGGCCAGCCTTCGCAGCCGTTTCTCTTCCGGCCCCGTGCCCACCACCCGCAGCCGGCGTCCCAGCCGGTTGCAGGCCTCAATCGCCAGGTCCACCCGCTTGTAGGGAACCAGCCGGCTCACCACCAGGTAGCAGCCGTCCGTCTCTTGCGACAGGTATCCGGCGCTCACATCCACGGGTGGATGGATCACCGTGCTTTCCCGCCGGTAGTACTTCCGCACTCGAGCCGCAACGTAGTCCGAGATGGCGCCAAAGTAATCCACACGCGCCGCGGTGGTCACATCCCACAGCCTGGCGTAGTGGGCCGTTAGCGAGAACGCCGCCCGCGCCAGCGGGTTCATCCGTTTCCGGTACTCGTGGTACATGTCCCAGACGTAGCGCATGGGACTCAGGCAATAGCAGATGTGGCAGGCCCGTGGAGATGTGATTACGCCTTTGGCCGGCCCCGATTCCGAACTGATCACCAGGTCGTAGCCTCTCAAGTCAAACTGCTCCAGGGCAAACGGGTACAGCGGAAGAAACTGCCGGTACCATCGTTTCGCGCCAGGAAGGCGGTCAACAAAGGAAGTCGTCCAATTCCGTCCGCGCAGGGATACGGGTATTCCGCCGTCAGCAACCACCAGGGCGTAGTAGTCGGCTTGCGGGAAAATTTCTCCGATCGCCTCCAGCACCCTTTCGGAACCGCCGTACCCGGAAAGCCAGAATTGAACCACGGCAACCCGCAACCGTTCCAGGCTGGCGGCCGGCCCCCCAGGGTTGACCATCAAGTCACTCACGATTGCTACCTCCTCATCTTCGGTTCATCAGAATCAAAACTTTATGAGCGATTCCCAATCATCGCGAACCCCTCCTGCCGCCATGGGCCAGGCTCCTCACCACGCCAGCACGCGCCGGTAGACTTCCAGGTGCTTCCGCGCGCACTCTTCCCAGGTAAACTTTGCCGCCTGCTTCAGCCCTTTCTCGCGCATCTCCGCCTGCAGACCCGGCGAATCGAGCACGCGTTCGATCGCCGCCGCCATCTCCTCCACGTTCAGAGGGTCGAAGTATTCCACCGCGCCGCCGCCCACTTCCGGCAGTGAAGCCGCGTTCGAGCACGCCACCGGAGTTCCGCAGGCCATCGCCTCCAGCACCGGCAGCCCAAAACCTTCTGAAGTCGACGGCATCACGACTAGTTCCGCCGCCCGGTACAAATCCGGCAGCAGGCGTTCCGGAGCCCACGGCAGGTGCCGCACCGCGTCGCTGATCCCAAGCCGGGCGCATTCATCCAGCACGCCCTGCCTTCGTTTTCGGTCGTCGCCCACCAGCAGCAGAGCAAGGTCCGTCCGCCCGCGCTCGCGCAGCAGCGCAAAGGCCCGCAGCAGCGAGCCCAGGTTCTTGTGCGGTTTCAGGTTCCCCACAAACAGCAGATACGGCCGGCCGATTTCGAGAGCGGCGTTCACGCGTTTTGTGGCCTCGCCACGGTCGACAGCGGTGAACTGCGGACCTTTTCCAAGATAAATAGCGCTCACTTTTTCCGGCCTGGCACCCAGCCGTTCAATAATCAGGTGCTTCGAGTACTCCGAATCGGTGATCACGTGCCGCGCTTTCAGGCTGGCGATCCTCATCATGGGCCGCCCGTAGAGCCAGGCTTTCGCGGTGTTGCGGAACTCCGGATCGGTCAGGTGCGTCAGGTCGTGGATGGTCACCACCATCCGGCCCCGGTAGAGCGCCGGAACGTTGTAGTGCGGCACGTGCAGCAGGTCGGATTCCCGCGTCGCCGGCAAAAGGCTGAACTGTTCCCGCAGGCCGTAGATGGGAGCGTCTACCACCCGCGTCTCATCGCACAGCCCGGCAATCATCTCTTCCGCCTCGCTCCTCACAATCGCGCTCACCCGGAACTCACCGTCCACCCGTCGCATCGCCCGCAGCAGGTTCAGCGTGTAGGTCCCAATCCCCGTCTTCCAGATTCGCGCGTCCACCGTCAGCCGCGCTTTCACTCCGTTCGCCGCCGTCCGCGCCGGCCGCCCCGCAGACTTTTCCCTGCCCGATATTTCCACGGGCGCCATGCCCCCGCCTGTCACCACGCTCATGCCGCACCTTCGGGCCCGTCCTCCACCACCGCAACAAATTCGATATTGGTCGCTAGATATCGCAAGGGTGTGTGCCTCACCAGAAGCTGGTCGAGACGCTCAAAAGCCCGATAGAAGGGATATCGAACGCTGTTCTTAGGAAAAAGCTGTCGATGCCAGAGGTCCAGGAGAACGTAGCCTGCGTCTGTCAGTAACCCTGTCGTCTGCGCCTTGGTATAAAGCCGGTCGTGGTAGTAGTTACCCCGCAGGTGAGAAAGCTGCTGTGTCCAGGAAACCAGGTAGGGGAGGTTGAAGCAGAACAGGAGTCCGCCCGGCCGCAGAACCCGCCGCAACTCCTTCAGCGATTCCAAGTCTCTCTGAACATGCTCCAGGACCCCGAAACTCAGTGCAACGTCAAACCGGCTGTCGGCATAAGGCAGCTTGACGGGATCGCTGAGCCGGTCCACCTGGATTCCAGACTTCCGGATGACCGGCGTCCTCTGGCCAAATGCCGAATCGTCATCCATCCCTTCTTCGGCAAAATGATCGCAGCTCACCACACGCGTCCCGCGCTCCCGCAGCAGAAAGGATACGTGCCCCTTTCCACAGCCCCAGTCCAGAATTTTCAATTCGGGAAAGGGCTTCTGGAAGTATTGCTCCGAAAACGCCTGGACAAACTCCACCTGGTAAAGATAGGTGTTCTGGGAAGCGGGGTTCACCAGGAAAGAGTGCGAGGATTCGTCCTTCACCATCTCCCTCAGCTTCTCGTTGTAGGCTATCGGCCTGCAAAAGCTGGCCGCCCTGGTTCGCGCGCAATCGCCCGCCTTCCCCCGGATTCCACGAGACAGGCCGGCCATCGGGTTGGACCATACGCTCAAGCCGCACCTTCCACTGTCTGCCCGGCCCGCGCATTCTGCCCGGAGATGACGCCCGGCCGTATTGCAGCCGCTGTTAAGCCCTGCGTTCGCATCAAGACGTCGCCATAGAGCCGCCTTCCAACCGCCCAAAGGACCCACAGGGCTGCCATGATCTGGGGGAAAACAATGATCGTTGCAAAGCAGCTGCTGGCCACGGCCCCGACCGAGGCAACCCAGGCGCCCCGGCCGAAGGCCCGGTCCCACTGGCCAAATCCCTGATCACCCAGCCTTAACAGGGGCACCAGCATCATTTTGAGCATTCGGAGGTAGATGAACAGACCCACGGCGCCCGTAAGGATCAGGATCATCAGAAGGTCCCCGGCAAGGCCGAACGCCGACGCGCCACCCGCGCCGCCTCCCAATTCGCCGTCGTAATTGGAAGACACATAGGCAAGAGTATTGAACCCAATGCCCGTGAGGGGGTTATCAGCGACCAGATTCAAATCATTGCTCCAAAACAGGATGCGATTGGCAAGCGAATCGCCACCCGCCAGGTTGAACCTTTCCGATCGTCTGATTCCCGCTGACAGCACCGGATAAAGGGCCAAAGATACCGCAACCACAAGCAGGCCTGCTTTCAACATGCGAACGCGGCGTGAGCGTCCGGACCCGAACAGGAACAGCGCACCCACGGCAAAGCCGAACACGCCACCGCGCGACAGCGTAGCAACCAGTGCGACCACCAGAAGGATGAAGGGCCAGAGCCATCGCCTGAAGCCATGGACATAAAACGACAGCGCAAGGAGGGCCGTGATCAGGATAAACCCAGCCGCGATATTAGGTTCCAGGAACGAGGAAACCAACCGGTGCGCCTGGGGGTCATAGTCAATGTAGGGGCGTGCGCCCGGGTGAAGCCACAGGGCGAAGTCGCCAGGAAAGAGCGCGCTCTGCAGCAGGCCGAACGCAGCGAAGGCAACGCCTCCATTCATCAGCCACTGGACAATCTTTCTGGCGCTCTGCCTGTCCACAGCCGCCTCATACGCCGCAAAGTAAAAAAAGGCGTAGGCCACCCACCGGGCCAGATAGAGTGCGCTGACGGTGATGTTCCCGGCGCTCAGGTCGAAGCGCCAGGAGCCCATCAGCAATGTGGCCAGCGCCCAGCCGGCAAACAGCAGAATCGCGCCGGCGCCGGCTACCCGCCGGGTGATCGGCCGCCCCGAGCCTGCGCTCCGCCGCCAGTAGCTGTAGATCAGGACCCCCAGGGTCATTTCACTCAACGTCAGCGGGACCGTCTTATTGGCCGTGTGAAACACCGGGATGCTGAGAAAGAGGCCAAACGGGAGCGCGGCGATTGCGAAGTAGAGTGGACGGCCCACCGGCTTCCCCTTTTGATACCGACGTATTTTGTCACCTGTCGCCATTTCGATCTTTAAGAGGGCAATCTTGTGTGTCCGGGCTTCGCGCAACGTTCAAGAACCGACAGGATCAGGCATCCGCTGCGCTCGCGTGAAAACTGGCGAGCGTGGGCCTTCCCGGCTTCTGCCAATTCGGCGCGGTAGGCCGGGTCGCAGGCCAGCCTCTTCATCGCCTCCGCAGCGCCATCCGGTTCGGTGTTGGGCACGCACAGGGCGGCGGGCCCCGCAACCTCGGCAAGCGAAGTCGAATCGCTCACAATCGCCGGCGTCCCCACCGCCATGGCCTCCAGAGGCGGATACCCAAACCCTTCATATTTCGAGAGCAACAGCAGAGCGGTAGCATGGCGATAAAGGAAGAGGACCTGCGACCGTGCAATGCCGGAGTAAATCTGAAGCCTGTCCCGGACCCCAAGCTGGGCCGCCAGGCTCAGCATTTGCGAACCGTATTCCCGGTCGGCGCTGGCGGTGTAGCCAAGAACACAAACCAATCGGTGGGGAAGATCCTGGCACACCACCGCGAAGGCCCGAATCACCGCTTCCAGGTTCTTATGCGGCGATGAACGGCCGACGAAGAGGAAGTAGGGTCCTGGCCCGTGACCCTCCACCGGCACGCCAGGATCTTCCGAAAAGAACAGCGGGTCGACCCAGGGGTAAACGACGCTGATCTTTTCCTCCGGCACCCTCAGGCAGCGTATCAAGTCGCGTTTGGTATGCTCCGAGTCCGCCATCACGCAACGCGACGCCTGAAGAACCCTGGGCAGGATGTACCGGAAGTAATGCCTCCACCGGGGGTACAGGTCCGGAAAAAACAGCGGAAACAGGTCGTGAACGACAACCACCTGGGGACAGACAGGGACCAGCATGCCCTCGGACACGGTACACAACAGCACCTGAGCCCGGTCCCGCAGGACCCGGGCCGGGAGCGCTGTCTGGGACCAAACGGCCGCGCGCAGAATATTTCCCATGGCGCCGGATTCCGCCCGCAGGCTTGAGGGAGTGCGACGCCATTTTGTCATGCCGTTTCCATTCCCTCCCATGCGCTCCGGGGTGTAGATGAAGGTTTCGTGTCCGGATCGTGAAAGGGTGTCAATGACCGATCGCGCGTAAGTATCGAGCCCCGAGGGGCGGGCCCCAAGAAAAGCCGCATTGATCGCTATTCGCAAAAGAATCAGGTCCCTTCCAAATAAAATGCCGAGCGACAGGCCGGCATGACGGTGAAGCGCTGGCAACTTTCCAGGGCTTTCAGCTCTGCTCCGGCCGCCAAGCCGCGGCAAACTGGCCCATCGCTCCCCGGTGGTAAAGATAGGTCAAAAACATCAGCAGACACCCCATCCCCACCAGAAGCGGCGGCGCAAACCGCCCGCCCACCAGCAAAGCCACGAGCAGCGCCAGAAACGCCAGCGTGGTGCGCACGGCGTGGGACGGCATCGGGACCGATCCAATGGCCTTGCGGATCCAGTAAACGTTCTGGACGAGCAGGGCAGCCTCGGTGACGATGGTGGCCGCCGCCGCGCCCTGCCAGGAGAACAGGGGAATCAGAACCAGGTTGGCAACGAGGTTGACCGCCAGGCATGTGGATGAAGTCAAGGCGAAGACCTTCTCGCGGCTGGTGGCCAACAGGCCCATATTGAGTGCAGCATTGAGGCTCCTGGGGACGACGGCCCAGATTAGGATCTCAAGCGCCAGCACCGACCCCGCGTAGCGCTGCCCGAGCAGCAGTGCCACCGCCGGCCCCGCAAACGCCACTGTTCCCAGTACCGCCGCGTATCCCACGCTCAGCAGAAGCCCCATGGCCCGTTCCAGCCGTTCTTTTTCGGCCGGCCCCCATGTGTCGCGCGAAAGGCTGGGGAGAATGCTGAAAAGCACACCATAGGGGACCAACTGCAGGGCGCTCAGCGCCCGGTAGGCCATGCCGTAAATGCCCGTCGCAACGTCGCCTGCCAGCTTGGAAAGCAGAACAATGTCAATCCGGTCATAGAGCGAGGTAGCCAGCGGATAGAAGTTGAAAACCAGCGTCTTCTTCACCAGCCCCCACCATCCGAGCCAGGCCCGCTGCGGTTTGCCGAAGGCAGCCAGCAGCACCAGGGCCAGCAGCGCGGCCGCCGCAGCCGCCGCCAGTTCCGTCCCTACCACGAAAGCCAGGCTTCCGCCCCGCGCCAGCATCCATCCGCCCCCGGCCACCAGCACAAGTCCCACCGTGACGTCGATGGCCATGAACGACCCGTAGCGGCAGACGCCCCGAAGCACTCCCTGGACGCACTCGCTCACAGCCCGTGGAATCAGCGCCGCAAACATCACAGCCGCCGCCGCCAGCACCGTGCCGGGATATCCCAGCAGCCACAGCGCCCCGAGCGCGGCGGCAGCCAGCGGGGCCGCATACGCCGCGCGCAGAAGGATGAGTTGGATCGCCACGCGCCAGCCCAGGCCCTCGTCCTTCGCCGTCTCTCGCGTCAGGTAGTCGATGAAACCCGAGCCGCCCGCCACCGCTACGATCTCCAGCACCGCGAGAACCAGCACATAAACACCGAAGCGCCCCGGCCCAAGCGCCCGCGCCGCCGCCAGCATAAAGATCAGCCGCAGCCCCAGGCGTCCAAACCTCGAGGCCGTCAGCAAAGCTGCATCCGTGAACTTCGGCCCCCGGCCAGCAGCCGCCGTCACAACAACCTCAACGTTTTGCGCTGATCGGCTCACCCGTCACCGCCTTGGTGTTTCCAGCAGAAACTGGCACTCGAACCTGCTTTCTTCCGTGTTCTGTCCGTTTACTTACCGACGCTGACGGTGGAGGCCGCCTGGCTGCGGGCCAATTGCATATCTGACTCCACCATCATCCGGATCAGTTCATCGAAGCCCACATCCGGCTTCCAGCCAAGCTTCTCCCTCGCCAGACTCGCGTCGCCGCAAAGATAATCGACCTCCGCCGGCCGCAGGAACTTGGGATCGATCTCCACGTACTCGCGCCAGTCAAGTTCGGCAGCCGCAAACGCCGTTTCCACCAGTTCCTGCACGCTGTGCGTTTTGCCGGTGGCGATCACAAAATCCGTGGGCTCAGGCTGCTGGAGCATCAGCCACATGGCCTGGACGTAGTCGCCGGCATAACCCCAGTCACGCTGGGCGTCCATGTTGCCCATCTTGAGGCGCTGCGCCAGGCCGCACTTGATGCGGGCCACCTGGTAGGTCACTTTGCGGGTGACGAATTCCAGCCCGCGGCGCGGCGATTCGTGATTGAAGCAGATGGTGGCGCAGGCGAACATGCCGTAGCTTTCACGGTAGTTGATGGTGATCTGATGGCCGAATACCTTGGCCGCGCCATAGGGGCTGCGCGGGTAGAACTGCGTCTTTTCCGTCTGGGGAGATTCCTGCACCTTGCCGAACATCTCCGAGCTCGACGCCTGCAGGAATTTTGCCTTCGGGCAGTGCTTGTGCAACGCCTCCAGCATGCGCAGCACGCCCAGGCCCGTGACATCGCCGGTCAGCACCGGCTGCGTCCACGAGGTCGGAACAAAACTTTGCGCCGCCAGGTTGTAGACCTCGTCCGGCTGAATCTCCCGCACCAGGTTGTCAAGCGACGACTGGTCCGTCAGGTCGCCTTCCACCAGTTGCAGCCGGTCAACCATCCGGCCAAGGCGGTCAAACTTCTCCACGCTGCTCCGCCGCACCAGGCCGTGCACCTCGTAGCCCTTATCGAGAAGCAATTCGGCCAGGTATGAACCGTCTTGCCCCGTCAAACCCGTGATCAAAGCTCTCATTTCACCTCCTGGGCTTAAATAGGCCCACATATTTAGGCTAGATACCGCTCAGATGGCCCCAAATGGGACGTTTGGGACTTTCAGCCCTCACGCGATGAAATTTTGTATGTTGTTGATAATACATATGTTATTTAATTTCAGGCCGTAATTTCAGATTGCATTTCAAATTTGCGTTTCATTTTGACACAGCGTGTAATTTTTACCTTTAAAACGGCCACTTTTCATCAGAGGCTATATTCATCTGCGCCGAAGCCTGGCCACGCTCAAGGGATGGCGCCAGATGAACCCTTCCCTGCGGAAGTCGGCGATGGGAAACTGAACCCCGCCTATCCTCCCTCCGCTTCCCTTCCTTTATCGCCACCGGTCCCGCCCCGAGAAGCCTTCCCTTCCCGGCCGAACTTCCCTCGCAGCCAGCGCGACGCGGTTCCGGAACCGTTGGGCGAACTCCACGGCAGGCCGGCGCGCACATCTGCCCAGACCTCAGCCGCCACCGCCTTGCGCGGGTCGCTCTGGTCGGTGGCATCCCAGGCCGATCGGGCCAGAATCCAGGTGATGCAGGAAAT
>Ga0307372_10000097_pt1:80000-135951 | contig 135951 bp, 137 predicted proteins | sample OX1MG_FD_202533 | JGI IMG/M metagenome (GOLD analysis project Ga0307372, IMG submission 202533) | Soil microbial communities from Risofladan, Vaasa, Finland - OX-1 | ecosystem: Environmental > Terrestrial > Soil > Coastal area > Acid sulfate soil | place: Finland: Risofladan... | reverse complement strand
CCTGTCGCCAAGCCGCGGATGCTGCACGCCGCCGTCTAGGAGCCTCCTAGGGCCTTTCTGGCCGCGACTCAGGCCGGGCACAGGGTTCGGCAGCAGGATGCAGCGTAGATGAATGGGGTGACGCACGCGCGTGTCGCGGTGGTCGACGACGACCGCATGATTCGGGAGATGCTCGAGCTTGGGCTCTCTCGCGAAGGCTTCGAGGTTGCCACGGCTGCAGACGGGCAGGCGGCGCTCGAACTCGTGCGGCGCTTCGACCCCGAGGTCATCATCCTGGATATCATGATGCCGAAGATCGACGGCTTGGCGCTCTTGCCCATGCTGCGCGAGATCAGCCACGTCCCGATCGTGATGCTGACAGCGAAGGGCGCTCTCGAAGACAAAGTGCGCAGCCTGGGTGCCGGCGCCGACGATTATCTCGTCAAGCCGTTCATCTTCGAAGAGTTGATCGCGCGCATTCAGGCAAAGCTGCGCAGGCCGCAGTTGATCGAGGAGCAAGTGCTGCACTGGCACGACCTCTCCCTCAACACCGACACGCGCGAGGTTCGCCGGGGCAAGGATCCGATCGAGCTCACGCACCGAGAGTTCGATCTTCTCTCCGTCTTCATGCGCGAGCCGCGCCGCGTGTTCAGCAAAGACCACCTTCTCGAGCTCGTCTGGGGGCACGACTTCGAAGGTGGACCGAACATCGTAGAGACGTACATCTCGTACCTGAGAGCGAAGATCGATCGAGCGGGCGAACCCGGTTCCTTCATTCGCACGGTGCGCAGCGTCGGCTACGGCCTCTCGCAATAGTGTTCCAGCGCTCCGTCGCGTCGCGACTCGCGTTGCTGTACGCGACGATCTTCGGCGTGACGATCCTGCTCGTCGTGCTCGCATCGGCGATTGCGCTCATCGCCGAGCTCAGTCACTTCGAGCTCGAGCTCATGATCGGCAAACAACAGCAGGCGCGATTCATCGCGCAAGGGTACGAGGACGCAGGCCTCTCGCTGCGGCAAGCTGCGCCCGCGATCGTCAACGAGCTGAGCAACCTCGGAACGCGCGTTGCGGTCTTCGATCAGGAAGGCGCATATGTCGCGGGCGACCGCACACTCCATCCGCCCGGGTTGGACCGGATGCTCGCGCTGCGCATTCATCAATTGGAAGCGTTGAACCCGGTGACGCGCTTTCCGCGCGTCTTCGTCATGCCGCCGGGACAGACCGGACCGCCGCTGCCCATCGGGCACGGGCCTCCGACGCGCAGCGTCACCGCGGTTGCCGGCGGATTCGTCGGGATTGAGACGTCGCTCTGGCTCTTGCTCGGGTCGCTCATGCCGTACTGGTTCGTCGTTCTCGGGCTCGCGCTCGGAGCGACCGTGCTCTCGTGGTTCGGCGGCCGGCTCGTCGCCGCGCAGGCGCTGCGGCCGCTCAACGACGTGACGGATTCGTTGCTGGCTCTCGCGGACGGCGATTACACGCAACGCCGGTTCGTCATGGCCGGTGGTGACGAGATCGCGACGCTGACGGGCGCGTACAACGATGCGGCGGCCTCTGTCGCTTCGGCGATGGAGCAGCGCCGCGCGACGGAAGAGCGGATGCGGCTCTTCGTCGCCGATGCGGGGCACGAGCTGCGCACGCCGCTCACGGTGATCGGAGGGTACATCGACGTCCTGCGGCGCGGTGCCGTGGAAGAGGTTCGGGTCGCGCGGCAGATTCTGTCGACGATGGCGCTCGAGAAAGAGCACATGCGCGGCTTGATCGATCGGCTCATGCGCTTGGCCCGTCTCGATGCGGAGGCTGGGCCGAATGCCGAGCCCATCAACGTCGTCGATCTATTGCGCTCGCAGTGCGACGCGGCGCGCAGATATGACGAGCAGCGCACGATCGATTACAGCGTCGATGGTGCGACCGAGATAGTCGCAGACCGCGCCGAACTCGGAGAGGCAATCTGGAACATCCTCGAAAACGCGCTGAAGTACGCGCCGGAGAGTCCCATTCATCTCTCCGCGTTGCGCAGCAACGGCCACACGACGATCTCCGTTCGCGACGAGGGCCCGGGTATGTCCGAGCCCGAGCGGCTTCACGCCTTCGAGCGTTTCTACCGGGGCGATCAGCGTGGGGAGATCGCCGGAAGCGGCCTGGGCCTCTCGATCGCCAAACGCGCCGTCGAGCGCGCGGGTGGAGCGATCGGCATCGAGAGCGCTCCGGGACGCGGGACCACGGTAAGCATTACGCTGGAGAGTCCGGCCTAGGGCTTCCCTAACTCTCAGCCTGCATCCAGAGAATATCGAGACAATCGCGAGCGATGGTACGCCGGCTCGTTCTCCATGCGATGACGGCGCTCGCGATCGTCGTAGCGCCGCTTCCAAGCCTCGCACAGCAGAGCGACTCCGGCCGAATCCGCATCGTCGTCGTCGACGCTTCGTCGAAGGCGCCGGTGGCGCTTGCGCGCGTCCTGCTTACGGGCCCCGTGATCGCAAGCGAGGTGACGCGCGAGAACGGGCAAGTGCTCTTCACCGACGTCCCGGATGGCATCTACCGTGCGCGCGTCGTCAAGAACGGCTACGAAGCCGCGACGTCGCCGCAGTTCGAAATCATCGAAGGGCGCGCCGTCGAGGTGAGCGTGAGCTTGGCGGCAACGTCGGGACTACGCGTGATCGGCAGGGTGACCGTGCACTCTTCGACCCTGGTATCCGCCGATACGCTCAACCAAGACTCGGCGCAGCGGCGGCTCTCGAGCGATCTCGCGGACGCGCTCAACAAGCTTTCGGGGGTCTCGGTCTCGACGTCGAGTGACGACAGCGACGCGACGCAGACCGTCTCGCTCGAAGGCCACGACGCGAGCCAGACGCAGCTCACCCTCGACGGAATCCCTCTCAACGCTCCCGGCGCAGCCGGTAATCTCGGCATGTTCGCGACCGATCTGTTCACGGGCGCGTCGGTGCGCATGGGACCGCAGCTCGGCGGACTCGGCGGCGGTGTCAACTTCTCGACGCTCGAGCCGACGCTGAGCTGGCTCTCCTATCTCACATTCTCGGCGGGCTCGTACGGGCGCTACAACTATTCGCTGGCAGAGACGGGCTCCGACGGCAAGCTGGGCGTGGCGCTCCAGACGACGGACCGCTTCACACCGAGTTTGGTAGACGGAGAGCGCTACCTCGACGCGAGCGGTCTCGGCTACATCCACGAGGGGAACACGTCCATCGGCGGAGAGCTCGTGAAGCTGCATTACGCCTTCAGCGATACGCAGACGCTGGTCGGCACGTTCATGAACTCGACGCGGGAGAGTGGGCTCGTCTGTCTGCGTATCGACGGTACGTTGCCGTGTGGATACGGCCCTAACAACGGCATGCAGAGCAACTTCGACATGTACTCGCTGACCGACGACGCACTCCTAGGCGCAACGACCGTCCAAGCATCGATCTACGGCATGGACGCCAAGAGCGTGCGCGACGAGCTCAACCGGTTCGTCGGCGGCATCGCCGATCCCAACGGCTTCGCGACGAACGCCGCGAGCCGAGGGTTTTCCATCAACGCGATGCTGCCGTCCCGGGAGCGCCATACCATCGCGCTCTCGGCCTACGGCACGACGACGCAAGTGACGAGCACGCCGCTCGTGACGCAGGCGATTCCGTACTACCTGGGCGCGGCGCAGTCGTCCTATGACGCATTTCAGGCTACGGATACGATCCATTCCAACGACAAGCTGACGTTGACCGATTCCCTCGGCATCAGCCACGCCTCGCACGCGCCTTCGACGCTTCTGGCGAGCGCCGGGATGACATGGAGGCCGACCGCGCGCGACACGTACGCGCTCTCGTACGCTCTCGGAGGCGTCGCCGCCGGTGGGACGCGGCAGACCACGCTGACCGATCCGGCTTCGCTGCAGTTCGACTGCTACGGCAACGTTGCGTACGGGAGCGCCCCCGGCGACCAGCCCGGCGCGAGCTCGTCCAGCTCGCTGCGCGCCGCCTACACGCGCGCGCTGCCGGGTGGCAGCATTTCGTTGCAGCTCTATCGCCAAGTCGAGAACGGCGTCGTGCTTCCGGTCGACGTGAACGGCTCGGTGCTCACCTCCACGGGCGTCGTACCCGTGACGTACCCCTCGCTCGTGCAACCGATCTGGGACTCCCCTGCAGGTTGCGATCGGCCGCCGGGAACGCCTTTCTCGGCGACGCAGCTGTACTTCATGACGCCGATAGGCGGCACGCAACGCGTCTATCAAGGCGTGGAGCTTTCGTCATACCTGACGTTCGGTGATTTGGTCGTGCAGCCGTTCTACAATCTCACCTCGGCGACGGTCTTCTCGGTCGATCCGCGTATCGAGAACCCGTATTCGATCGTCATCCCCGGCAGGCAGATCCCGAACGTTCCGCTGAACCGCGCGGGAATCACGTTCGACTACAAGACGTCCGGCTCGCCGCTCGAGTATTTGCTCGACGCACAGTACACCGCCAGCAACAACTGGAGTCATCTGCCGGCCTACCTGACGATGGATGCAGGCGTGGGAGCACAGCTCGAGCACGGGACGTTGACGGCGATCGCAAGCAACGTCACGAACGCGTACGGCGGCGTCTTTACCAGCTCGCAGTGGGAAGTCCCGTACGTCACGCTCGGCGGCATGCAGATCGCGAACCTTGCGCGGCCGTTACAACCGCGCATGTATTCGGTGACGTACACGGTGAAGTTCGGCGCCGGAGCGCAGCAAGTGACGACGCAGACGGCGCTGCAGAACGAGTCGCACCGTGGCCCAGTGGGCTTTTTCGGCGGGCGCCGCGGTCCCGGTCCGGCGCGCGGAGGATTCCGCAATCTGTTTTCGCCTTTGCCGGCGGCACCGCCGGTGCAGCCGTTTGCGCTCCGCACGGGCGCGCAGCTCTGCGCCGCCGGCGACGCGGCCTATGCTCGCGAGCTCGGGGAGACGCTCGCCGCATTCGTGGTCCGAATCGAAACGGCGAAAACCACGGCAGGGTACCCGGCGACGATGCCGGTGCCGAGTCTCCCCGACGCGACGGTCGCATACCACGGTCTGGGCGCCACGTACGCGCTGACCGTCACGCCACGGTCGTTCGAACGCATGCGTCCGATCATCGGGTGCCTGAGCGTCCATCGCGCGACGCCGGACGACGTTACGGCACACCATCTCTACCGGCCGCAGACGCAACTCTTCATGGTGCCGCAGCTCGAGTTCATGCCGGCGGTTGGGTTGTATTTCGCGCCACAGCCGCCGCAGCCGGGCCAGGAGAACTTCCGCGTCTACGTCCTGCCTTCGGCGCCGCCTGCCAACCCGTTCGAGGTGCGTGCCGGTGGATCGTGCGCGGGCCCCGAGCGCAACACCGCGGTGGAGCTGATCGGCGAGCTGCGCGCACATTTCACGAAAGGCGTGGCGGCCCCGAGCTTCACGATCACGCCGCACGCCGCGCGAGCCGGCACCTGGTACGAGCTGAATCCCGGCGATCCGGCAACGCTCGGTGCGCTCCTGCGCTGCGGACGCGTTGCCGGTGCCACCGCACAGGAGCTGCAGCAGCGCGGCTGGGACGGCAGGAGCGTTCCGGAGCTGAACTACGCGCCGGCACTCGGAATCTATATGATTCGCCCGGAGTTCCGGCCTAACGGCGGCGTGTTGATTCACGGCGGCCGGCCGGCGCCTTCTGCCAGCGTCTCGCCGTTGCCGTCGCCCTCTCCGCCGTAATCTCGTCCTCCGCAGTCCGTTTCCACTGCTCCTTCGCGACGAGGGAATTAGGGCCGTTCGGAAGAGCGGCCCTGTTTTCGCGCGAGCTCGACCATCTCGAGCATGCGCGGATGACTGCCGGGAATCGTCGTCACCCACGCCTCGAATCGCGGCACCGGCTCCCCGACGCGAAAGAGAAAGTACCATGCATTCATCTCGCCCATGAAGGCGAAGCGTCTCTTGAGGGCCTTCGCCGTGGCTGCGTAGTCGGCGAAACCGCGTAGGTAGTCGCGGAAGGTTCCGTGCTCGCGATCGAGCTCGAGCAACGTGCGCGCGTTACGAATCGTGGCTTGAACCTTGCGTGGCGAACGCAGGACGCCGTCGGTCTCGAGAACGCGTGCGGTATCAGCATCTGCGAACGCCGCGACGCGCGCGACGTCGAATCCGTCGAATGCGCTGCGGTACGCGTCCCAATGCGCCGCGATCTGCTTCCAGCTCACGCCCGCTTGAAAAACGGCGCGCGTCATGATCTCGAGGTAGTCGTCGAGCGAGCTTGGCATGACGACCTGCGGAATCGTCGCCGTCACGGTGCGTTGCGAGCCGCGTCGAGAGCCAGCGCGGTCATCATCGCAACGCCGGCCGGCAGTGCGGATTCGTCGATGTCGAAGAGGCTGGAATGGTGCGGGTGCGAGGTCGCCGGGCCACCGCGCGCGCCGAGCGTGTAGAAACACGCGGGAACGCGCTGCGCGAAGAACGAGAAGTCTTCGGCACCCATGAGGCGATCGGCCTCGATGGCGCGTTCGTCGCCGACCAGGCGTGCCGCGAGGGCGCGCGCATAGGCGGTCTGATCCGGATCGTTTGCCGTTACCGGGTAGCGCCAGAGGTAATCGAAGGCGTATTTCGCGCCCGCCGCGTCGCAGCACGAGCGGAGCACGCGCTCGATGCGCTCCGGCATGGCATTGCGAACGTCGGCGGAGAATGCGCGGACGGTTCCCAACATGCGACACGTACGCGGAATGACGTTGTGGATCGTTCCGGCGTGAATGGACGCAATGGTAATGACGGCGGGCTCGAGCGGATCGATTGCGCGTGAAGCGATCTGCTGCACGGACGTGACGAAGTTCGCGGCGACCACGATGGGATCGACGGTTTCATGTGGCGCCGCACCGTGTCCGCCGACGCCCAGCACGTCGATCTCTATGGAGTCGCTGGATGCGTACATCGGGCCGGCGCGGAAGGCCAGCGTCCCGGTGGGATATTTGGACGACAGATGCAGCCCGTACGCACGCTCGATCCCGAAGCGCTCGATGAGGCCTTCGTCGACCATCGCCTTCGCGCCGCCCTTGCCTTCCTCTGCGGGCTGGAAGACGAGGCAAAGCGTTCCTGCGAGCTCGTGGCGCGCGCTTGCGACGAGCGTCGCTACTCCGAGCAGGATCGCGACGTGACCGTCATGGCCGCAAGCATGCATCGTACCGTCGATGCGCGAGCGGTAGGCGTGTTCGGTTTCCTCGAGGATCGGCAGCGCGTCCATATCCGCGCGCAGCATGATCGTGCGACCCGGCAGCGCTCCGCGGATGACGCCGACGACACCCGTCATCGCGATTCGTTCGTGCACTTCGAAGCCGAGCGATCGGAGCCGTTGCGCGACGAACGCGGCAGTGCGCTGCTCCTCGAACCCGAGCTCCGGCTGCATGTGGAGATGGCGTCGCACTGCGACGACATCGTCGACCAGCTCTGAAGGGACCGCGAGCGTGGACACGCCGGTAACTTCGGCGGCGAGGCTTCGGAGGCCCACGCGGCAGGGACTTTTGTCGCTGGGGTCGCAGAAGCCGCGGGATACTTCAGGAACGAAACGTCACATGACCAAGGCTCGGCTCTTCGGCGAATACGCGTCGTATCACAACGACCCGCGTAATCGCATCTGTCACGCGTTCGGAATCCCGCTCATCATCCTCGGTCTCTTGGGGCTCACCGCGCAGGTGCGCCTCGGCCCCGTGACCCTTGCCATGGTTCTCGCAGTTCTCACGCTCGCGTACTACGTCACGATCGATTTACGCGGCACGCTGGTATCGTTGCTGATCTTCGCCGCACTCTACGTCATCGGCACGAGGCTCGCGTGGGAGTTCGATGCGGGCGCATTCGTTCTCGGCTGGATCTTCCAGCTCGTCGGGCATCGGTTCGAGGGAACGAAACCGAAGTTCCTCGAGAATCTGATCTATCTCTTGATCGGCCCGCTCTATATATTCGAAGAGGGAGTCGATGCTTTGGCCCGTTGCTTTTAGGAGTCATTGTCCGTGTACGTAGACGAGATGCTCAACTGTGTGGATTGCGGCCGCCAGTTCGTATTTAGTGCCGGGGAGCAGCGCTTTTACGAACAGAAGGGTTTCCAGAACAAACCGAACCGGTGCCAGGATTGCCGGCAAGCGCGTAAGGCGATGCGCACGCAGAGCGGCCAACCGAGCGGCGCAGGCGGTGCGCCGCGGGTGCGCGAGACGTTCACGGCGACGTGCAGCAACTGCGGTGCGGTAGCGGAGCTGCCGTTCAATCCGCGCGGCGATAAGCCCGTGTACTGTCGAGACTGCTTTTCGTCACGATAGAGACCGCGACCAGCAGCACTACGTTCACGAGCAAGCCGAGAAACCCGGGGTTCACGCCCCAGGGAGCAGGTGTCGCGGTCAAGCAGATCACGGTCGCAATTCCGCCTGCCACGCCTGCGCCGACGCCCCATGCCGTCGCGCGGCGCCAGACGAACGCGCTGACCACGCCCGGTGCGGCCTGCGTAATGCCGTTGTATACGATCAACAGCAGCCCGACCAGCGTCTGTTTTTCGAAGAGCCATAGGGCGAGCGCGAGTACGGCAATGACGAGAACGAAGGCGCGCGTCGCGAGCACGCGGGCGCTGTCGCTGCGTGCGAGCCCGAGCCCGTCGCCCAGAACGTTCTTCGCTGCGACGCTCGCCGTTCCGAGCAGGAGCGCCGAGGCGGGCACGAGTGCGGCGAGCGCTCCGGCTGCCGCGACGAGCCCCATGACCCACGGCGGGTAGAAGCGTTGGACGACGAGGAGGAACGATTCGTCGACCTTCGCTCCCTTCAGGCCCGGAACGATGAGCAGCGCGCTAAAGCCGGCGAAGAACACGAGCAAGAGCACGACTTGATAGAGCGGCAGAAAGACGGCGTTCCGGCGCAGAACGCTCTCGCTGCGCGCACTGTACGTCGCGGCGAAGGATTGCGGCCCCATGAAGAAGCCGATGCCGGTCAGCAGCACCGTTGAGACGTACCAGACCGTGCCGTTCGGCGCTCCCGCCGGAGCGAGCGTCAGCATCGCCGCGTGTGCCGCGCGCAGGTGCGCGAACATCCCGGGTATCGAACCAAAGAAGTGCAGGGGAAGGGCGATGCCGGCAAAGACGACCGCAGCGAGCACCAATGCGTCCTTGATGACGCTGGCCCACGCGGTGCCGCGCAACCCAGCAGAGAAGACGAAGAGCGCGATCAGCAGGAAGGCGACGCCGACGGCAGCCGTCGCGTCGAAGGTGCCGTACCCGGCGAGCGCGAGCAGTGTCTGCAAGCCGCTCAGCTGGAGAGTTACGTATGGGATCATGAAGACGAGTTGCACGAGCGCGATGCCCACGCCGAGCGTCCGGCTTCCGTAGCGATCGATGAAGAAATCGGGGCCCGTCAGCAGCCCGCGCTCCTTGCCGACCCGCCAGATCGCGGGCAGCAAGAAGTACCCGATGACGTAGCCGCACGTTCCGTACGCGAGGATGTAGTATGCGGGCGCGCCACGGCCGTATGCCAAGCCTGCCGCGCCCAGAAAGGTGAAACTCGTGTAGACTTCGCCGGCGAGCAAGAGCCAGAGGAAGACGGTGCCGAAGGAGCGGCCGCCGACGATGAACTCTACAGGACTCGTGTGAACGTGCCACGAGCTCCAGAGCGCAAAGAGAATCGTCGCCACGATGACGAGCGCGACGATCCCGAGCGCGAGGCCGGCAGCACTCACCAGCGTCCCTCCACGCGGCCGACGAGCCAGAGGCAGGCGGGCGTCGCGAAGACCCACGCTACGACCCAGAACAGAACGAACGGAAGCCCGAAGACCGTCGGATCGAGATGGTTGACGAACGGCACGGCGATCGTCAGCGCGAGGATCGGAACGAGTACGAGCGTCGCGCGCAGCACTTTCATGGACCAGGCTCCTTAGGGGGCCCTACGTGCGCGCCGGTCGCGGCGATATCCTTGGAGGGCCGGTCGCGAAGCCGCGAGGCGTCAGTGGCGCGCAGTCAGTTGAACGTCGCGCCTCCGTGCGAGGTGTTCACGACGCGCGGAACGCCGTGATCCCCGCTGAAGAAGCACGCGATCGTTACGCTGACCCACGACACGGTTTGCGTGCCCGGCTCGGTGCGCGTCCAAACCGTTCCGTCGAACGTTCCGAGCGCCGGCAGCGGCGGATTCCACGTGACGCTCGTGTCGGTTTCACTGCCGCCTGAGCCGCCGCCGGTGCAGTCGAGGCTCCCGGTGGTTCCAGCATTGGGAATCGTCACGGTGCAGCCCGTTCCAATCGCGACGGTCATCGACGATCCTTGACACGAATCGACGACGGCGTCGACCGTTTGCGCGCCTGCGTTGCGTATGGTCTGATCCGCTGAGGCTACGGCAAACGCGCAGCCGGGAGTGGCGCCCGCCGGCGTTGCAGTTGCGTCGCCGTTGAACGGCCAGTTCAATGGATCGAACGAGACCTTGCCGGAACAGGTCCCAGGCGAAAGTGAAAACGCTCCGGTGTAGTTCGATTCGGTCGCCCATAAGCGGACCATGTGGTCGGTCACGCAGCCGTTGGCGTCGGTGGCGTTGGAGGCGTCGGTATGGTTCGGCGCGTTCGTATCGAGGCTTCCGTTGCGCAGATAGAGTTGCGCGTACGAACAAGCGCCGCCGTTGCCGGGGCTCATCCAAAATACGATCTTGCCTAGCGTCGAGAGCGGCCCGGTGGCGGGCGCGAGCGAGGCCGTAAATGCGACGCCCTCAGAGCTTTCCGACACGGAATCGGACGGCGCGCGTGGGTCGGCATAGTGGTTGTAGATGATGCCGGTGCAGTCGAGTGCCGAGGGAGGCACGAGCGTTACCGTGAGCGCGATTGCGGCGGTGGCGGGCGTCGGCGACGGCGTTGCCGGTGCGGTTCCGGGCGCCGTCACGACCGCGAGGTCGCTCGTGCAAGCGGCAGCACTGCTGCCGGTAAACGCGATGCGCGGCGCGAGGGATGCCGCATCGAACGTCTTGGTGAGTGAGATTGTTACGCTGCTTCCTGCGCGCGGAAGGGCGCTTGCGGGGATCGCGATCGCGCCGTTCGCGTGCGTCGCCTGAGCTGAGCCGTATGCGGCGGTGAGCCAGCCCATGACGGCGACCGATGTCGAAGCGCTCTGGCCGTACGCGTCGCGCACGGACGCGCTGCAAAGCCCGGCGCTCTGCGGCTGCAAAGGAAATGTAGCGGGCGCGTCGTTCGTGCTTGCGCCGTTTGCGTTGGGATATGAGTACGGTACAGCCGGCGGCGGCGAGGGCGAGCGCGCCGCTTCGGCAGGTGAGTAGGCGGGCGAGTATGGTGAGGGAAGGACGTCGGGGAACGCAGCGACGCCGTTTCCGCACGTGAAGCCGGGAGCGGCAAACCAATGCACATATCCCCACTCGGTCGCGACGAACTGCTCTCGCTCGCCTTGAGGCCAGTGAAAGAGGAGCGCGGGCGGCGTGACGAGCGGTACGTTCGGCGTCGGGGAAGGGTTTGGACCGCCGGGAACGCTAAGCGCGACGCGGCATGCAAGCGAGCGCGTCGAACTCACTCCCGATCGCGGATTGGTGAACGTCAACAAGAACCCGCCCGGGGGACAGGCCGGTTCTTGTGCGATCACCGCAAAACGCGCGTTGCCGTTTGCATCGAGCGCCGGATACGACGCCTCTGCGCTCGCATCTCCGGCGCTGTCCACGAAGAGCGAGAACGGCGGCGTCCCGAGCGTGCGCTCGCGGACGTTCGCGTCGGCAATCACGGGCATCGCCGACGTCGGGTTAACGGCGCCCGGCGCATTGGGACGTCCGCTGTAGATGCGTAGCGCGAACCCTGCGAGGCGACTCCCGCGACCATTGCCGCGTGGCGCGAAGACGAGCGTTGCGCCGTTGCCGCTCGACGCCGCGATCGCGCGCGCCGAGGCGAGAGCGGCATCGACGTCGTCGGTTGCGGCGACGAGGGCGTTTGGATGGAGCGAGAAGCTCCAAGCGCCGGCGGCGAGCAGCAATGTGAGGATCCCAACCGTGACGAGAACCTCGATCAGCGTGAAGCCTCGTTGCCGCGCGCCCATGTGATGACGAGTGCCCGTGGCGCGCACTCGCGGGACACCGAGCTCGGCCCAATCTCTACGCGCCGTACCAGCGCAGGTGCGGCCAGATGACCGAGAGCGGCGCGACTGGATCTACGCAGAGGTAAATCGGCGCCGGTCCCTCGACGATCCAGCGGTACGGGTCGAACGACGTCGACACGAGACGCACGCGCCGGTAGTACCGTTTAAGGCGATCGATGCGCGTGGCGCCGACGGCGATCAACGTTCGTCCGGTCTCTCCGTGCGTTCCCCAAAGATAGTACGCGTTCTGCGACGAGATCGCCGGCGGCAGGCCGTATCGCGGCCCGAAGAAGTCGAGCGCGCCGGCGTCGGCGTACGTGTCGGCGTAGAGCGCGGTCTGCACGCGCACGTGAGGCGGAAGAGCGCGGTAGACCCGGGCGACGTCTCGCGCGAGACGGTCCCAACCGAACTCTTCGGCGAAGAGCGGCTGGACGAGATGCGGCGTGGTGCCGTTGTTCCCGGGAATGTGGAACGCACGGCTGTACGCGATGAGGCCTCGCACGCTCAGCACCGGAAGGGCAAGCGGCATGGCAACGAGAGCTGCCACGATCGCGGCAGCCGCATAGATCGAGCGCGCGCGCGGGGCGAGCGATTCGAGCCAAACGCAGCCGACGGCGAGCAACGATGCGTAGATGCCGACGACGTAGTAGCCCTTTGCGCCGAGCGCGAGCGCGGAGGCGAAAGCCAAGAGGGCCGCAACGGCCACGAAGCGTACGTCGCGAAGCCGCTCGATACGAAACGGCGCTACGATACCAGCGATCCAGAGCGGTGCCGACAACGGCCCCGCATAGAGGATCTGCTCGACGACGAACGAGAGCGCGTTCTGGAGCAACGCCCGGTGCTCCAGCGCGACGCCGCTCTGAAACGGCGGCCGATGCTCGGCGTCGCCGCGGAGCACTTCGACGATCGGCCAACCGTGCGAGGCTTGCCAGGCGAGGTTGGGGGCGACGAGCGCGGCGCAGATCGCAACGGCAACCGGAAAGCCCAGCGAGCGCAGCACGCGCCGCTCGGGCGTCGCGAGCAGCCCGGCGATGAGCGCGAAAGCGAGAAGCGCGATCGAGTACTTCCCGTAGAGGCCGAAGGCGAAGACGAAGCTTAGAGCGATCCACCAACGCCACGCGCCGTTGCTGCGCACGAGCCGCACGGTGCAGTAGACGGCGAGCGCCCACGTGAGCGGCTCGAACGAGGTCGTCGTCAACGTGTTGCCGAGCAAGAGATATGCGGGAAGCAACAGCGTGAAGATGCCCGCGGTCCAGCGCGCGAAGGAGCCGCCGCCGAGCTCGCGCGCGAGCGCGACCGCGCACGTGACCGTGAGCGCGCTTGCCAGCAATGGAAGAGCGCGCAGCGCGACGAGCGCATATCCGAATGGTGCGGCGAGCCACGCGGCGACGGCAACGAGCGGCGGCTGATCGACGTATCCCCACGCGAGATGATGCGCGCACGCGATGAAGTACAGCTCGTCACGGAAGTACCCATAACGGCCGGCCGTCGCTGCGTGTACTGCTACGGCCACGACCGCGAGGAGAAGTGCGGCGCGCGGAATGGTGCTTACCTCCGCGCGAGGCCGATGAAGCTGAGGCCGAATCCTGCAACGCCCGTCCAGCACCACGCACCGAGCGCGACGTTCCAATCCCACCAGAGTCCCGACGTGACGTCGGTGCCGATCAGAAACGTCGCAGCGTAGATCATCGGCACGAGCGCTGCAAACCACCGATACGCGCAGGGGCGCGACGGCTGGGGATCGAGCCGAGCGACCATGACATCAGCCGCTACCCCGGTGACGAGCGACGCGACCAGCGTTACGGCGAGCAGAGGAGTCGAGTTCGTGAAAGGAGCGGCAGCCATTGCGTTCGCGCACGGGTAGAGAATGGTAAAGACGCCGGGTCGCAGACGCAGCGACGACGTGGCCCAGAGCGCAAATCCCGCGGTCAGGGCGGCTTGGAAGATGAGCACGAGCACGCCGATCGCGACTTTGTAGTACGCGAGGGCGAGCGCCGTCATGTAGTTCGGCGAGAAGGTGATCGACGGCGGAGCATCCGCGCGCGCGGCTCCGGGAATGAACGCGTATGCCGTACCGAAGTGGACGAGCCCGTACCAAGCGACGAGTCCGAAGACGAACGGAAGTTGTCGCCAAAGGGTCGTGCTCGTCGCGCGGTTAGCGAGCGTGGAGCGGATCGGCCCGCTCGCGAGAAAGAACATTCCCAGCCCGAGCGCTTGATGCGTCGGGCTAAGCAGCGCGTCGACGCCGACTTCGATCCCGAGCAGCATGTGCCACAGAAGATCGCCGATGCCGGCAAGCACGAAGATCGGGAAGCCGAGGATCGCGAGCCGGTAAGGAGCCGGGACGCTCTGCGCCCACGACAGGCCGCGGGCACGGTTGCGGACTGCGTACCCGGCGATGATGCAGAACAGCACCAACATGCCGGAGTAGAAGACGGCGTGATACGGCGTGAAAAACGTCTCGATCGGGACGTGGCCGTGCGCCCACGCATCGAGGAAGAAACCGGCGACGACCCACACGCAGCAGATGCTCACGGCGTAGTCGAAGGCAAGCGACCGCATTACCGATTCGTTACGCCCTTCTGCAGGAATATCCGCCCGAAGCCGTGAGGTAAAACGCGTGAGTAGGACGGCGTTGTTCATTCTCGCGGCCGCTGCGACGGTCGCGGCATGTGCCTCGACGCCGACGCCGCTTCCGGCGAATGCGAGCGTCGGGCACATGCCTCGCGCGTGGCCGTCGCCGCGCGTCGCTACGCCGATCGCTCAGCCGCAGATCGTGGCGATGTATTTTTCTGCCTTATCGGTGCCGCGCGGAACGACGTGGCGTGCCGCTTTCGTCACGACGACGAACGTCGCGAGCATGGAGGTGCGGACGAATCTCTTCGCGATCGACGTTCCGAAGGTCGGCGCCGGCCGCTTCGCGTTCTCCCTCGAGGTCTACGACACGCCGCCGATTTTTCTGCGGAAGTACCGCCTGCGGATCATCGCCCGTAATGCGGAAGGGGAACTCGTGGAAGAAGATGCTCCGTTCGAGATACGCTAGCTAGGCGTCTTAGGCGTACGCCGCGGGCGTCGTGCCGTCGCTTCCGGGGTTCGCGCCGAAGAGCCGGAGCAGCAGCGATACGCCGACGGCCAGCACGAGGTTGATCGCCAAGCCGTACAGAGCGATGAAGACGGTGACGCCGTGACCGAAGAGCGGTAACGTGACGTTCACCGAGATGCCCTTACCGGCGAGGGCCGAGCTCGCCGCCATCGTGGTCGATGCGGTCATAGCGACGAGCCAGCCGAGCAAAAGGCCGAGCGGGTGGAGCTTGCGCGTGTAGAGCCCGAGGACGAACGCGGGCACGATCTGCACCATCCAGATGCCGCCTAGCAGCTGAAAGTTGATCGCGTACGCCGTCGGAACGAAGATCACGAAACCGAGCGCGAACGCACAGAGCGCGAGGGTCAAGAGTCTGGAAAGATGAGCGTCCGCGTGCAGACGTCCGGGCTTGAACTCACCGAAGATGTTGCTCGCAAAGAGGTTCGCCGACCCGATCGCCATGATCGCCGCCGGAACGAGCGCACCGATGACGATGGCTGCGAGCGCCGCGCCGGAAAGCCAGCCGGGAAAATACCTATCCAGCAACGTCGGCACCACGCTGCTCGTATCCGTCGTCGTGATCCCGGCGGCGATGGCACAGTATCCGAGCAACGCGAGAAAGCCGAGCATCAGCGAGTAGATCGGCAGAAGCGCCATGTTGCGCTGCACCACCGCCTTGCTCTTCGCCGCGAGCACCGACGTGATCGAGTGGGGGTACACGAAGAGCGCGAGACACGAGCCCAAGGCCATCGTGGCGTACGCTACCTGGAGGTTTCCGGACAAAAGCAACGCCCCGGGTTTAGGGCGCGCCGCCAGCGTTTCGGCGGAGAGGCTGAAGACGTGTGCCCAGCCGCCCAGCTTGGCCGGGATGATGACGATCGCGGCAACGACGGTGGCGTAGATCAGCGTGTCCTTGACGAACGCGATCATCGCGGGCGCGCGCAGGCCGCTCGTGAACGTGTACGCGGCGAGCAGCAGAAAGGCGATGCTCAAGGCCAGCTCGCCGTTACCGATCGCGAAGGCTCCCCCGAGATGCGTGAGCACCGCTTTCATGCCGACGACTTGAAGCGCGATGTACGGCAGCGTAGCGAGGACCCCGGTCAGGGCGACGGCAACCTCGAGCGGCCGGCTGCCGAAGCGGTCGCGCACGAAGTCGGCGGCGGTAACGTATCCACGCGCCTTCGCGATCGACCAAAAGCGAGCGAGAAAAATAAAACCGAACGGATAGGCGATCGCCGCATAGGGAACCGCATAGAAGCCGAGAGCGCCGACGCCGTAGACCAGCGCCGGCACGGCGATGAACGTGTACGCCGTGTAGATGTCTCCCCCGATGAGAAACCAAGAGACGAGCGTCCCGAAGCGCCGGCCGCCGAGCGCCCACTCGTCGAGCCGATGCAGGTCGGCTGCGCGCCAGCGCGCGGCGACGAAGCCCATCAGCGTCACGAGGACGACGAGCCCGACGAAGACCTCGTCGCGGACCGAGAGCATCATCGCTCCAGCCGCCCAAGGAAGAGCACGACGCCCAGGATGACCGAGGTCGCGGCGACCCCAAGGAGTTGATACCAATAGAAGAACGGGAAGCCGAAAAGCCGCGGCTCGACCCGGTCGTAAAGCGCGGGGTCGAGATACGCGATGAAGGGCAGCAGGAGGAGCAAATACCTCGCGCGAGCCATCGGGCCGCGCTTCGCCGAGGAGTAGCAAGCGCCTTCCCGAAAGGAGTCTGCCAAAGTTCGCGCGCTCTTGCGCACTTGCTACTACGGAGAGGGAACTGCATACAATGGTCAGTCAACCTCAAAAGGATACGCCGTTCGGGCTCGAGCCGAACGTCGCCGCGGGCCTTGCGTATCTGCTCACCTGGCTGGGCGGCATCATCATGCTCGTCGGAGGCGGAACGAACAAGTTCGTGCGCTGGGCGGCTGCGCAATCGATCACGCTCTGGGTCTCGTGGTGGGTCATCGACGTCGCGGTATTCTGGTTTATCTTTCCGATGCTCCATATGTGGCTGCTCGCCGTGCCGCTCTCCATGGTTTGGGGCGTGCTCGCACTGATCGTGTGGCTATGGACCTTCATCACGGCGTTCCAAGGCAAGGAAGTGCGCATTCCGGTGGTCGCGGGTCTCACCGAGAGCATCTTCAAGTCGATGCTCTGAAGCCGGCGCCGTTCGGGCTTCGCCCGAACGTTGCCGCGGGGCTAGCGGCGCTCTTCTCGCTTGTGGGAGCCGTCGCGATATTGGCGGCCGGCGCGACGGATGCGCTCGTACGCTGGTCTGCAGGGCAAGCGATCGTTCTCTGGTGCGTGTGGCTCGCCGCGTGGATCGTCATCACGCTCGCGAGCTCCGCAGCCGGGCTTCGTCCGGGAGATGTGTGGATCTACCGCGCGCTCGATCTTGCTTTCGTCGCGCTGTGGGCGTACTCGACGGTGGCCGCGTTCCGCGGCAAGAAGGCACGGCTCCCCGGCATCGCTTCGCTTACAGAGCGTATGTTCACGGGGACCATCCGCTAGCGCTCGGAGCCGCAGGCGACATGCCGCTCCAGACGTTCGCGGGCATCGTAGCGCCGCTGACGGCATCCTGGTAGACGACCTGAATGAGGCCGGCGGTGTCACCGGCGCCGCTCTCCGAATCGTCAAGCGTCCCGTCGAGCGCGCCCGACGCTACGGCGTACGGGGGTGCGCGCAGCGTTCGAAAGAGGACCGAGCCGTCGCGTGCGGCAATCGGCGCGCCCGAACGGAGCGCGATCGTCGTTGCAATCGACGCGACGATGCGTCCCTCGTCGACCGCGTCGTTCTCCTGTAGGTACGTGTTGCAGCCCGCGCTCGGACACGGCGTCGGAACGGGCGTCGCGAGCGTCACGCGCGTCCGTGCGCTCATCGTGCATCCTGCGGCATCGCTCGTCACGCAGGTTTGCGTCGGCGGCAGCGATGCAGGCGGGGTCGCCCCGGCGGCCATCGCCGCGGCTATGGTTGCTTGCGCGAGTTGCTCCGCGTCGGCGAACGCGTGCGCAGCGGCGGTGGCCCCGCGATGCTGAAGTGCGGAGACCGCGAGGGACGCGGCGGCTTGCAGCAGCGTCTCACCGAGCACAACGACGGCGCCGCAGAGAAAGAGGACGCGTAAGAGCACGCCGGTTCCTTACGGAGCGCCGGTTGGAGCCGGTGCGAATCCCGGCAGCGTGACGGAGGATCCGGGAAGCGGTGCCGGCGGAGGAAGCGTGCTCGAAAGCGAGCGATGCTCCGTTGCGCCGCGCCACGTTGCGGTCGCCGAAATCGTCAGCGCCATGCCGCCTCCGGGCAGCTGCGTCACCTGTAGCTCGAGGTTTGCCGGAAGCGGCGATGCATCGGCGAGGGGAGCCGTCGTTTGAATGGATGCCGGCGTTATCGTCGCGCCCTGATACTTTACGAGGTTGCGTGCGATGCTCATCTCGCGCGCCAGCGCGTCGTCGAGCGCCGCGCGCGCGGGATCCGGACCGAAGTGCGCGGCGGACGCGATCGTGCCGGCGAGGACCGCGCCGGCGACGATCGTGAGGATCGCGACCGCGACGATCGTTTCGATCAGCGTTTGACCGCGTTGCGCCACGCTCCGGAAAGTGCCCCGGAACGCGGTGGATCGGGCAGGCGCAGCAACGGCCGCTCGAAGAGATACGTGATGAGGGCTGCGAGCGCGATCGACGCCGCGAACGCGACCAGCGTGTAGAGCACCTGCCAGTGCGGGTCGGCGTGGGGACTCCCGGCGTACCCCGGTACGCGCTTCCAGAGCAGCTCGCGGGCCAGCATCTGATGGTAAAGGTAGAGATTGTAGGAGATCGCGCCGAGGAAGACCAGCGGCCGGTTCGCGAGCAGCGCGTACCAGCCTCGCGGGCTCCACAGCGCCCCGAGCGCGATGGCGGCGAACGCAACGCCGAACAACTCGCGCCTCCATATTTGCCAAACCGACGCCCATTGGTCCTCGTGGCGGTACGCGTAGAGTCCGTGCAAAAGCACGACGAGCGCGACGGTGCCCGCGAACAGGAGCAGCGGCGCGAGGTAGCGGTGCGATTGCACGACGCGCCCACCGTAACGGCAGAAGATCCACGCGGCGAGCATCCCGCAGGCAAAGATGCCGAGATAGCCCGGGAGATTCTCGCTGTACGGCGCGAACAGCGTGCTGTAGCAACACGCGGCGAATCCCGCGCGCCAGAGCATCGAAACGACGATCATACCGGCTGCGGTAACCCACGGAGCCCGCGTGAAGCACCACCACGCGAGCGGGAAGAGGACGTAGAACTCGACCTCGATGGCGAGCGTCCATAGAACGCCGTTGATCGACCCGTACGTGGCGGGAAACCACGTATGCACGAAGAGGAGATGGGTTGCAATCGCTTGCCACGCGGGGGTCGAATCCTGACGCTGCGCGTAGCCGATCGCGTACGCGAGCGCGATCGAAAGAACGTATGAAGGCACGATCTTGATGAAGCGCCGCCACGCGAAATGCCGCCACGACGGCGCGTTCGCACTACGCAGGCGTGCGCGAATAAAAGGATACGTGATGACGAAGCCGCTCAGGAAGAAGAAGAGATGGACGCCGATGAAGCCCGTTTCGGGAACGAACTCAAGCCAAGGATAGGGCGCCGGCAGCCATGATATCTCCCAAACGTGGTACCAAAGGACGAGGAGCACGGCGACACCGCGCAGCCCATCCAGCACGGTGAGGCGCGTCTCTTCGTATCGGGTACCGCTCGCAGCCACCCGTGCACTATTGGGGACCCGCGCGGCGAAGTCCGCGTTGTGCCGCGCTATTTCAAAGAGGGCATGACCTGCCGCTTCCGTATTAACGAGTAATCGTGGGCATCGCGGTCTATCAGGGAGTCGACGGAGCGTACTCGCAGCTCGTTCTCGAGCATTTCATGCGGGAGCGCGGCATCTCTGCAAATACCCTCGGCGTGCCCAGCTATCGCGAGCTCGTGACCGCGCTCTCGAGCTTGCGCGCCGACCTGGGCGTGATTCCCATCGAGAACGCCATCGGTGGAACGGTGCGCGAAGCCTATGATTTACTCGGCGCGTTCGACGTGGCGCCGGTGGCGGAGGTCCTGTGGCGCACGGATCATCGGCTGCTCGGCGTGCGCGGCGCGACGCTGCGCGACGTGCGCGAAGTGCTCGCGCACCCGCTCGTGATCGCCGAATGCGGGAAGTTCTTGAGCGGTTTGCAGCAAGCGCGCGTCATACCGTGCGAGGACACCGGCGTTGCGGCGCGTGAGGTCGCGCGCGGCGGCAGTCCGGAAGTCGCGGCGCTCGCGCCGGCATCGGCGGCTGCGATCTACGATTTAGTGGAGCTCGCGGCGCACTGCGCCGATCACCCGGCGACGTACTCGCGGTTTCTTATCGTTCGGCCGCGCCACGGGTCGGACGAAGAGATCGGTGGCGCACGCGCTGCTCGGCGCAAGACGTCGATCAGTTTCGCGGTCGAAGAACGCACGGGATCGCTCGCGCGCGCTCTAGGAATTCTTGCCGACGCCGGAATCAACGGCGACAAACTGGAGTCTAAGCCGTATCTCGGTCACGGCGCCGAACGCATCTTCTACGTCGATTTCGACGGCGACGTGCGCGACGAGAACGTGGGACGCGCGCTCGTCGCACTGCGCAGCGCGTGCAAGACGCTCTCCGTCCTGGGCAGCTACGACGCGCACCTCGGCGAGCCCGTGGGCGCGAGCGACGCGGCCGTGCGGCCTTCTCTCGAGCGCGTTCCCGAGCGTCGCTCGGTCGAGCCCATCACACCTCTGGTAGAGTCGCCGTTCCCGCGCGTCGCGCGACCGACCAAGCCCGATGGGACCGTGCTGCGCGTCGGCAACGTGCGCATCGGCGACGGCGAGTTCGTCATCATCGCGGGGCCGTGCTCGATCGAGTCGCGCGAGCAGATCCTCCAAACGGCGCGCGAAGTTCAGGCGCGCGGCGCCGTCATGCTGCGCGGCGGCGCGTTCAAGCCGCGGACGAGCCCGTACGCCTTTCAGGGCTTGGGCTGGGAAGGCGTAACGCTGCTTGCGGAGGCAGGCCGCGCGAGCGGGCTCCCGACCGTGAGCGAGGTGATGACGACCGATCAGGTGGCGCGGATGGCCGAGCACGTCGACGTGCTGCAAATCGGTGCTCGTAACATGCAAAACTTCGATCTGCTCAAGGCGGTCGGCCGGGCGGGTCGCCCGGTGCTCCTGAAGCGCGGGCTCTCGGCAACGCTCGACGAGCTGCTCGCTGCGGCGGAGTACATTCTCGCGGAAGGCAATCCCAACGTGATGCTCTGCGAGCGCGGCATTCGCACGTTCGAGCCGACGACGCGTAATACGCTCGACCTTTCCGCGGTGCCCGTCTTGCGCGAGCGCTCGCACCTGCCGGTGCTCGTCGATCCGAGTCATGGCGTGGGCGTTCGCCGCTGGATTCGGCCGCTATGCCGTGCGGCGAAAGCCGTCGGCGCGCACGGATTGCTCGTCGAGGTCCATCCGAACCCGGCGGAAGCAAAGAGCGACAAGGAACAGGCTCTGACCTTCGATGATTTCAGCGCGATCGTTTCGGATCTGGAGCGGATTCCGATTCCGGACATCACGTTCGCGTGATCCGCGGGATCCGCGGGGCGATTACCGTAGACGCGGACGATCGCAGCGCGATCCTCGCCGCGACGAAACGCTTGTTGCGCGAGATGGCCGAGCGTAACGGCGTGAGGATCGACGCGATTGCGTCGATCTTGTTCAGCCTCACGCCCGATCTGCGCGCCGCGTTTCCCGCGTTGGGTGCGCGCGAGCTCGGCTGGGTGCAGGTGCCGATGCTTCATTTCAGTGAAATCGACGTTCCCGGTGCGATGCCGCGCGTGATCCGCGTGTTGATGCACGTGAACACCGCTCGCGCGCAGACCGACGTGGAACACGTGTATCTGGAAGGCGCAGTCGGGCTTCGCCCAGATCTCGCGCGGTGAGCCGCCTCGGCATTCTGGGAACCGGTTTGATCGGGGCGTCGATCGGAATGCGCGCGCGCCGCGACGGCGTCTACGTGCTCGGCTGCGATGCCCAGGAGCAGATCGCGAACGAGGCCCGCGAGCTCGGCGCGCTTGATGAATGCGCGAGCCGCGACGATCTCTACGCGCGCTGCAGCACGATCGTAATCGCGGCGCCGCTGGAAGCAACGTGCGCGGAGCTGACCGCGCTGCGCGGGCGGAAAACTTCCTGGGATTTGCTGCTCGACGTTGCGTCGGTAAAGGGGCCCGTCGCCCAGGCTGCGCGCGGCGTGGGCTCTTTCGTGGGGACGCATCCGCTCGCGGGGAATCAGGGCAGCGGTCCCGCTGCCGCTACCGGCGACCTCTTCGAAGAGCGAAGCTGGGCGTACGTGCCCAGCGGTAACCGCGACCTCGACGAGCGCGCGTCGGACTTCATCAGAAGGATGGGGGCGCAGCCGTTTGCCTGCGATGCCGAGCGGCACGACCGCATCGTAGCGGCAACGTCGCATCTCCCGCAGCTCCTGGCGTGGCTGCTGGCCAAGCGCATGCGCGAGGTCGACGACCAGTACGAGCGCTATTGCGGGCCGGCGGCGCGCGAGGTGCTGCGCTTGAGCCAGTCGCCGGCATCTCTCTGGGACGAGATCATGCGAGCAAATGCCCTGCCCGTCCAGGCCGAAGCATCCGCGCTCACCCGAGCACTGGCGTCGGCTTGCGAGCGGCTGGTTTCCGATGAGAAACGAGCGGACGAGGGCGTACGCGCTCGGACGCGGGCCCGCCCGCGTGAGTAGGTCGAGTCGCCCTAGCCTCCTTCGGCGACGTTGACGGGCGCAATAGCCCTTGATATACTGCCGAGGTTCTAGGGCCCGCGCAGGTGCGGCCCTACTCCTGTGTGAGCTATTTTGCCGACGATTAATCAATTAGTCCGAGTCGGTCGTGAGAAGACCGAGCGAAAGGTCAAGACTCGTGCGTTTCGGATGGTCCTCACCGGGCCGAAGCCGGGTCATCCGGATTTGCCGACGCGCACTTTCGAGGTGAGGGGCAACCCGCAGCGTCGCGGCGTGTGTACGCAAGTGAAGACGGTGACGCCGAAAAAGCCGAACTCGGCGCTTCGTAAGGTCGCGCGCGTCCGGCTCACCAACGGGGAAGAGGTCACGGCGTACATTCCGGGCATCGGTCACAACCTGCAGGAGCACTCGGTCGTGCTCGTTCGTGGAGGCCGCGTCAAGGATCTACCGGGGGTGCGCTATCATATCATCCGCGGTACGCTCGACACCGCCGGTACCGCCAACCGCAAGCAAGGCCGTTCGAAATACGGCGCTAAGCGCGAGAAGAAGAAATAGTGCCGCGTAAGGGTCCCGCTCCCAAGCGTCAGATTCTCCCCGATCCGCGATATAATTCGCGGATTCTGGCGCGTTTTATCAATAAGGTAATGCTGTGCGGCAAGAAGTCGACCGCAGAGCGCATTACCTATGGTGCGCTCGCGATCGTCGCCGAGAAAACCGGCCGCGACCCGTACGAGGTCTTCCAGCAGGCGCTCTCCAACGCGATGCCGCTGGTCGAGGTCCGTCCGCGCCGCGTCGGCGGCGCCACCTATCAAGTGCCTATGGAAGTGCGGCCGGACCGCCGGCCCGCGATGGCGATGCGCTGGTTGATCGGCTACGCGCGTGCCCGCAACGGCCGTTCGATGGAAGAGAAGCTCGCAAGCGAGCTGCTCGACGCTGCCAACAACATGGGCGCGACCATCAAGAAGCGTGACGACACGCACAAGATGGCCGAAGCCAACAAAGCCTTCGCGCACTACCGCTGGTAGTCGCGAACTCCTAGAGCATCATGGCTACACGGGATTTCCCGCTCGAGCGCACGCGCAACATCGGCATCGCCGCACATATCGATGCCGGCAAGACGACGTGCACCGAGCGCATTCTCTTCTATACGGGGCGCGTCCACAAGCTGGGCGAGGTACACGACGGTGCCGCCACGATGGACTGGATGGTCCAAGAGCAAGAGCGGGGCATCACGATCACATCGGCGGCGACCGCGTGCGTCTGGCGCGATACGCGCGTCAATATCATCGACACGCCGGGACACGTGGATTTCACGGTCGAGGTGGAGCGCTCGCTGCGCGTCCTCGACGGCTTGGTCGCGATCTTCGACTCCGTTGCCGCCGTGCAGCCACAGTCCGAAACCGTTTGGCGGCAGGCGAACAAGTATCGCGTTCCGCGCATCGTCTTCGTGAACAAGATGGATCGCATGGGCGCCGATTTCTTCAACGTCGTTGCGAAGATTCGCGAGCGCCTCGGCGCGCGTGCCGTTCCGGTGCAAGTGCCGATCGGCGCAGAGGACGCGTTCACGGGCGTCGTGGACCTCTTCACGATGAAGAAGATCGTTTATTCGGACGACCTCGGTACCATGACCGCGGAAACCGACGTCGAGCCCGGGGAGCTGCGCGACATCGCCGAGACGTGCCGGCGCGAACTGGTCGAGGCGATTGCCGAGCAGGATGACGAGCTGCTCGAGATGTTCTTCGAGGGTAAGGAGCTGCCGGTCGATCGCATGAAGGCGGCTCTGCGCCGCGCGACGATCGAGGGCACGGTCCTTCCCATGCTGTGCGGTGCCGCCTTCAAGAACAAAGGCGTCCAACCGCTGCTCGATGCGATCGTCGAGTACTTGCCCTCGCCGCTCGACGCGCGTCCAATCGTCGGGACGAATCCGAGAACCGGCGCGGACGTCGCGCGCAAGCCCGACGACAGCGATCCCTTCGCGGCGCTCGCGTTCAAGATCGCGACGGATCCGTACGGGAATCTGACGTACTTTCGCGTCTACTCTGGATCGTTGAACAAGGGCAGCTACGTCTTGAACTCGCGCACCGGACGCAAAGAGCGCATCGGGCGCATCTTGCGCATGCACGCGAACCATCGCGAGGACATCGATTCGATCGGTGCAGGCGACATTGCCGCAGCCGTCGGCCTGAGCGACACGCGCACAGGCGACACGCTCTGCGACGAGAAGGCGCCGATCGCGCTCGAGTCGATCACGTTTCCGGAGCCGGTCATCTCGCAGGCGATCGAGCCGAAATCCAAGGCCGACCAAGACAAGCTCGGAACCGCGCTCGCGCGCCTCGCGCAGGAGGATCCGACCTTCCGCATGCGCACGGACGAGGAGACGCAACAGACGATTATCTCCGGGATGGGCGAGCTGCATCTGGAGATCATCCTGGACCGGCTGCGCCGCGAATTCAAGGTCGAAGCGAACGTCGGAAAGCCGCAGGTCGCGTACAAAGAGGCGATCACCAAGCGCGTCGAGCGGCGCGGAAAGTTCATTCGCCAGACCGGCGGCAAGGGACAGTACGGCGACGTCACGCTCGTGGTCGAGCCGTTGCAGCCGCCCGACAAGGGCTTCGTTTTCGAGTGGAAAATCGTCGGCGGCTCGATTCCCAAGGAGTACCAGAAGGCCGTGCAGGAAGGCATCGCCGAGGCCGCGCAGAGCGGAGTGCTCGCCGGCTATCCGGTGCTCGATTTCAAGGCGTCGGCGATCGACGGGTCGTACCACGAGGTCGACTCCTCTGAGATTGCCTACAAGATTGCGGCGTCCATGGCGTTCAAGGAGGCCAATCGCGCCGCGGGGCCGGTACTGCTCGAGCCGATCATGAAGGTCGAAGTGACGACGCCAAAGGATTTCATGGGCAATATCACGGGCGATCTCAACCGCCGTCGTGGGATAATCCAAACGACGGAGGACGCCCCGGGAGGGGCCCAAGTGATTACGGCGCACGTTCCGCTTTCGGAGATGTTCGGCTACGCAACCGACATGCGCTCGGCGACGCAAGGCAGGGCGACGTACACGATGGAGTTTTCGCACTACGAGCAGGCACCGAAGTCCGTGACCGAGGAGATCATCGCGAAGTCCGGGCAGCACAAGAGCAGCTCAGCAGCATAAGGAACGAGAAAGGACATTCATGGCGAAGGCAAAGTTCGAACGGACGAAACCGCACGTCAACATCGGCACCACGGGTCACATCGATCACGGCAAAACCACGTTGACGGCGGCGATCACGCACTGCCTTGCGACCGAAGGGCTCGCTACCGCGCGCGGCGTCGACGAGATCGACAACGCGCCGGAAGAAAAAGAGCGCGGCATTACGATTGCGATCTCGCATCAAGAGTACGAGACCGCGAAGCGTCACTACGCGCACGTAGACTGCCCCGGCCATGCCGACTACATCAAGAACATGATTACGGGCGCTGCGCAAATGGATGGAGCGATCCTCGTGGTCGCCGCCACCGACGGTCCGATGCCCCAGACGCGCGAGCACATTTTGCTCATGCGCCAAGTCGGCGTGCCGCGCATCGTCGTGTTCTTGAACAAAGTCGATCTCGTCGACGATGAGGAGCTGCTCGAGCTCGTCGAGCTGGAAGTGCGCGAGCTGCTGAGCAAGTACCAGTTCCCCGGCGACGAGACGCCGATCGTTCGCGGCTCGGCGCTCAAGGCGCTCAACTCGAGCGGCAAGCGCGGCGATCCGGACGCCGAACCGATCTTCACGCTGATGGACACGGTCGATTCGTACATTCCCGAGCCGCAACGTGAGATCGACAAGCCGTTCCTCATGCCGGTGGAAGACGTCTTCACGATCACCGGGCGCGGCACCGTCGGAACGGGACGCGTCGAACGCGGCCAGGTGAAGGTCGGCGAAGAAGTCGAGATCGTGGGCCTCAAGGAGGAGACGAAGAAGACCGTCGTCACCGGCATCGAAATGTTTCGCAAGCTGCTCGACTTCGGCATCGCCGGCGACAATATCGGCGTTCTCCTGCGCGGCATCGATCGCAACGAAATCGAGCGCGGCCAGGTGCTCGCGAAGCCGGGCTCCGTCAAACCGCACAAGAAGTTCACGGCCGAGGTCTACGTACTCTCGAAGGAAGAGGGCGGGCGGCACACGCCGTTTTTTGCGAACTATCGCCCGCAGTTCTATTTCCGCACGACCGACGTGACCGGAACCATCAAGCTGCCCGAAGGGGTCGAGATGGTCATGCCGGGCGACAACGTGCAGATGGCCGTCGAGCTCATCACGCCGATCGCGTGCGAAGAAGGTCTGCGGTTTGCTATTCGCGAGGGTGGCCGCACCGTCGGCGCCGGCGTGGTGACGAAGGTTCAGGATTAACGTGCACCGCTCGAAGGGAATTCGTCGTCCATGACCTCACTCCCGGTAGCAGCTCTCTGATGGCCAAGCAAAAAATCCGAATCCGGCTCAAGGCGTACGACCATCGCGTGCTCGATCAGTCGGCCGAGCGCATCGTCGAAACGGCGAAGCGCACGGGCGCGTTCGTGAGCGGCCCCGTGCCGCTGCCGACGGAAATCAACCGTTTCTGCGTTCAGCGGTCCACGAACAACGACAAGAAGTCGCGCGAGCACTTTGAAATGCGCACGCACAAGCGCTTGATCGACATCCTGCAAGCCTCGCCCAAGACGATGGACGCGCTGATGCACTTGGATTTGCCGGCTGGCGTGGATATCGAGCTAAAGGCCTAAAAGACTGCCGCGCCCGAGGGGCGAACCGGCAGCCTATGCCCATCGAGTTGCGCGAGTCGAGAGCTCGGACGTTCACCGGCACGAAGCGCCGCATTTTCCATCTGTTGGAAGAGATGGGCACGTCGGGCGACCAGATCTGGCCGTTCGCGTCTCAGCCCTTCATGCGCTCGCCGGGGCCCATGTCGGTGGGAAAGACGGAAGAATGGCATCTCGGCATCCACAGCGTGCTCGCGGAGATCGTACCGGAGGAGCGGATCGTCTGGCGCATTCTCAACGAAGGCGTCGACGGCCGCCACGGCTTCTATCTCTCGTCCGAAGGCAAGACGACGACCGTTGAGTACCGCATCGAGGGAACGCTCTCCGACACGGACGGGCGTCTGCTTTGGCGGCGCTTCGAGGATCAGTTCGAGCGGTCGATCGAGGCGCTGTTCGACAAGCTGAACCGCGTCTTACGCAGGTAGGGGGTCTGGAAGCCATGCAGTACCGACAGCTAGGCGCCGCCGGGCCGACCGTCTCAGCGCTCGGACTGGGCTGCATGGGAATGTCGGAGTTCTATGGGCCGGGAGACGAAGCCGAATCGGTGAGCACGATTCAACGCGCGGTGGACCTCGGCGTCACGCTGCTCGATACGGCCGACATGTACGGCAACGGCAAGAACGAACGCCTCGTCGGCAAAGCTATTCGATCGATGCGCGATCGCGTCGTGGTGGCGACGAAGTTCGGCATCGTTCGGGCTGCCGACCGTCCGGGGGAGCGCCGGATCAGCGGTAGGCCGGAGTACGTGCGCTCGGCCTGCGAAGCGTCGCTGGAGCGTCTGGGCGTCGACTACATCGATCTCTACTACCAGCATCGCGTCGACACCAGCGTCCCAATCGAAGAGACCGTCGGGACCATGGCGGAGCTGGTCTCCGCGGGCAAAGTGCGCTTTCTCGGGCTTTCGGAGGCGAGTGCGCAGAACGTGCGACGCGCGTACGCCGTACATCCTATCGCCGCCGTGCAGAACGAATGGTCGTTGTGGTCGCGCGATCTCGAGACGAACGGCCAGTTAGCGGCCGCACGTGAGCTCGGAATCGGTGTCGTCGCGTACAGCCCGCTCGGACGCGGATTCCTCACCGGGGCCATTTCCAGTCCGAGTGACTTCGCAGATGACGATTTCCGCGCACATTCGCCGCGCTTCCAGGGAGAGAACTTCGCCAAGAATCTGGCGCTCGTGCGCGAGGTGCAACGAATCGCACAACACCTCGGATGCACGCCATCACAGCTGGCACTCGCGTGGCTGCTCGCGCAAGGCGAGGACATCGTTCCGATTCCGGGCACTAAGCGCGTGAAATATCTCGAAGAGAACCTCGGCGCACTCGACGTGGTATTGAGCGTTGCCGACCGTGAAGCACTCGAAGCCGTGTTCCCACCCGACGCCGCCAGCGGCGCGCGATACGCCGACATGAGCTTCGTGAACCGATAAGTGCCGCCGCCCGATCCGCTTGATTTCCTGGCGATCGACGCGCTGTTGTCTGACGACGAGCGTCTCATACGTGCAGAGGTTGCAAAGTTCGTCGCGGATCGCGTGTTGCCGTACGTTGCGGAATGGTTCGAAGCCGGGATCTTTCCACGCGAGCTGGCCAAAGAGCTCGGCACGCTCGGCGTTTTGGGCATGCATCTGCGCGGTTACGATTGCGCGGGCGCAAGCGCCGTCGCCTATGGACTAGCATGCCTCGAACTGGAAGCCGGCGACACCGGAGTCCGCAGCTTCGTCTCCGTGCAAGGCTCCCTTGCGATGCACGCAATCGCGCGCTGGGGAAGCGAGGCGCAGCGTGTCCGCTGGCTCGCACCGATGGCGCGCGGCGAGGTCATCGGCTGCTTCGGCTTGACGGAACCGGATTTTGGGAGCAACCCCGCGGGAATGCGGACTTTCGCGCGGCGCGACGGCGGCGACTGGATCCTGCGGGGAACGAAGATGTGGATCAGCAACGGCTCCATCGCGGACGTTGCGATCGTTTGGGCGCGCAGCGACGACGGAATCCGCGGGTTCCTCGTTCCGACGGATACCATGGGCTTTTCGGCTCGGGACGTCGCGCGCAAGCTTTCGCTGCGCGCGAGCGTCACGAGCGAACTCGTATTGGACGATTGCCGGCTGCCTGAGGAAGCGGTGCTGCCGGAGGCAGTCGGCATGCGAGCGCCTCTGACGACGCTAGACGAGGCCCGCTACGGCATCATCTGGGGAGCGATGGGTGCCGCGCGTGCCTGCTACGCGACTGCGCTCGAGTACGCCAAGACACGCATCCAGTTCGATCGTCCGATCGGCGGCTTCCAACTGATTCAAGAGCGCTTGGTCGAGATGCTGATCGAGCTCGAAAAAGGAACGCTGCTTGCCTTGCATCTCGGCCGAATGAAGGACGCGGGCAGGCTCCTATCTCCTCACGTCAGCTTCGGCAAGCTCAACAACGTGCGCGCCGCGCTGCAGATCGCGCGCTGCGCCCGCGGCGTACTCGGCGCTAACGGCGTCACGCTCGAGTATCCGGTGATCCGGCACATGAACAACTTGGAGTCCGTGTATACCTACGAGGGCACGAACGAGATTCACACGCTCGTCTTGGGTGAAGCGATAACGGGCCTCTCCGCGTTCACCTAGCCTGCTAGCTCGAAGGGAATGGCCAGAGTCGCAACGTAGAGGCCGAGAGCCCGCTTGCTACTGCGGTCAATGAAAGGTGCAATTATGCTGAAGAAGACTGTGCTTGCTCTCTCGATGGCGTTGACGACCGTGCTGCTCAGCACGGCGCCGACACTCGCCGCGCACAACCTGCGCATCGTGAATGCTGGTTCTCACGCGGTGGAAACCATCAACGTCTCGGGCATTAACCGGCGCATGTGGGGGCCGGACTTGCTCGGTAACAACTTTCTCTTCCCCGGTCAGTCGGCGAACTTCACGATCCGTGAGGGCTGCCTCGAAGACGTCCGGGTCATCTATCGCAACGGACACACGCTGACGCGCGGCTCCTTCAACACGTGTCAATACGATCTGAGACTGAACTACTAGCTCTTTAGAGTGCCGGCGACAAGCTCTAGGGGCCCCGGCGCTTGACGCGCCGGGGCCGCCTTGCTATAGTGCCGAGGTTGTGGTCCGGGCAACGTGAGCAGTACGCCAGGATCAGTGTGTATCACGGCGCCTCAAGTCGAGGGAGATTCATGAAGAGCATCCTTGGCCGCAAGGTGGGGATGACCAGCTACTTCACCGAGGACGGAAGGTTCGTTCCGGTGACGGTGATCGAGGCTGGTCCCTGCACGGTCCTGGAACGGAGAACGAAGGAGCGGAACGGCTATGAGGCCGTTGCCCTTGGATTCGGCGCGATCAAACGTCGCCGCCTCACCAAAGCGCTCGCAGGCCATTATAAGAAGCAGGGCGTCGAGCCGGCGCGGGTCGTCCACGAGTTTCGCGAGGACATCGAGGGTCTCGAGGTCGGTCAAACGGTAACCGTCTCAGCGTTCGAGCCGGGCGATCGCGTAGACGTCGTCGGCGTCTCGAAGGGCCATGGCTTCGCCGGAGCCATCAAGCGCCACAACTTCAGCGGCGGCGGTGCCAGTCACGGATCGATGATTCATCGCCAGCCCGCCTCGAACGGCGATACGAACGCGGGACGCACGACGCGCGGCAGCCGTCGCCCCGGGCACTTCGGCGTCGACCAAACGACGCATCAGAATCTCGAGGTCGTGCGTGCCGATGCCGAACGCAACGTGCTGCTCGTACGTGGACCGGTTCCCGGTGCGAAGAACGGGTTCGTCGTCGTGCGCCTGAGCGTCAAGACCAAGGCCGGAGCGAAGGCGTAATGCCCAACGTCATCGACGGCACTGGCGCCGTGCTCAGAGAAGTCGCCGTCCACGATCTGTTCACGAGCGCCGCCACGCCGGAGCACGCGCTCTTTCGCGCGGTGCATCGCGAGTTTGCCAACGCGCGCGCGGGAACGGCGTCGACGAAGAAACGCGACGAAGTCTCCGGCGGCGGCAAGAAGCCGTGGCGGCAAAAGGGCACCGGCCGTGCCCGTCAAGGTTCGATTCGTTCCCCGCAGTGGCGGCATGGCGGCGTCGTCTTCGGACCGCAGCCCCGTAGCTACGCGGAGGATCTCAACAAGAAGGAGCGGCGCGCCGCGTTCGTCGCCGCACTCGCCGATCGCTTTCGCAACGGCGCCGTAACGCTGCTCGACGCCGAGACGTTCGCGCCGTCGAAGACGGCGCAGTGCGTCGCGTTGCTCTTCGGGGACCGCAAGAGCGCCGCACGCGGCGCCACTATTCTGATCGTTCACGCGCGCGGAGAGGAAAACGCCGCATCCATCGCACGCGCGGTGCGGAACCTGCAGCGCGTTCGCATTACCGACGACGGCGCGCTGGACGTCAAGGACGTGTTGCGATTCGAGCGTCTCGTCTTCACGACGGCCGCATACGATGCGGTGGTCGAGCGCCTCGCGAGGAGCCGGTAATGGAGGCACAGGACGTGATTCTTTCGCCGCGCATCACCGAGAAGGCGATGTCGAAGGCCTTGGAGACCCAGTACACGTTCACGGTTCGCCCCGATGCGACGAAGACGCAGATTCGGCAGGCTGTGGAGCAAATCTTCAAGGTTAACGTCGTGCGAGTGAATACCGTCAACGTTCGCGGCAAGGCCCGCACGTTCGCTCGAGGCCGCGTTCGCACGAGTGGCCGGCGAAGCGATTACAAAAAAGCTGTGGTTACGCTCAAGAGCGGTCAGAAGATCGAGCTGGGTGGCGTCAATTACTTCGAGCAATAGATGCCAGTAAAGAAATATCGTCCTACCAGCCCCGGGCGCCGATTCGTGACGACGATCGACTTTTCGGATCTCAGCAAGGTCGAGCCAGAGCGCTCGCTCCTGGAGGTTCGCAAAAAGCATGCGGGGAGAAACTTCAACGGTCACATCACCGTGCGGCACAAGGGTGGCGGGACGCGCAAGCTCTACCGGCTCATCGACTTCAAACGCTCGAAGGACGGCATCCCGGCGAAGGTCGCGACGATCGAATACGATCCGAACCGGTCGGCGCGCATCGCGCTCGTGCACTATCGCGACGGAGAGAAGCGCTACATCCTCGCACCGCTCGGCTTGCAAGTCGGCGACGTCATCGAATCGGGCACGGCGGCCGACATCAAGATCGGAAACGCGTTGCCGATCAAGAGCATTCCGGTGGGTACCGTGATCCACAACATCGAGCTTCGCGCGGGACAGGGAGGCCGGCTCGTGCGCTCCGCCGGCGTCGGCGCGCAGCTGATGGCCAAGGAAAGCGAGTACTCGCAGGTGCGCATGCCATCGGGCGAGGTGCGCAAGATTCACATCGAGTGCCGCGCCACGATCGGTCAGCTGGGCAACATCGACCATGAGAATCAGATCATCGGCACGGCGGGGCGGATGCGCCATATGGGCAAACGTCCGAGCGTCCGCGGCATCGCAATGAACCCCGTCGATCACCCGCACGGCGGCGGAGAGGCGCGCTCCACGTCGGGTAGGCCGCCGACGACACCGTGGGGCCAGATGACGATGGGCAAAAAGACGCGGCGCAACAAGCGCACCGCGCAGATGATCGTTCGCAAGCGGAAGTCGTGAGGAGATTCTCTGAGTGAGTAGATCGCTCAAGAAGGGCCCGTACGTCGCGGAGCACCTGTTGAAGAAAGTGGAAAAGCTGAACGAAACGCGCGAGCGGCGCGTCATTCGCACGTGGAGCCGCGCGTCGACGATCGTGCCGGCGATGGTCGGTCACACGATCGGCGTTCATAACGGAAAGGCGCACGTCCCGGTCTACGTCACCGAGAACATGGTCGGGCACAAGCTGGGCGAGTTTGCGCCCACGAGAACCTTCCGCGGGCACGGCGGCGAGAAGGCCGCCGTGAAGCCGGCGACGACGCCGTGACGGCTGAAAACGCGCAGCCCGCGCAGCAGGCGGTCGCGCATCTGCGCTTCGTACGGATGGGTCCGCGAAAGCTTCGCCGGATTGCTGACGCAATTCGCGGGAAGAGCGTTCGCGAGGCGCTCGTGCTGTTGAAGTTCTCGGGCGTGTATGCGTCCGAGCCGATGGAACGCCTCGTGCGCAGTGCGGCGGCGAATGCGGGCGCGAACCACAACATGAACGTGGACGAGCTCTACGTCGCTCGCATCACGGTCGACGGCGGCCCGGGCGGCCGCTTCACGAAGCGGCTCGACCCGCGTGCGCAAGGACGTGCGTACTTTAAGCGCAAGCGGATGTCGCACGTGACCGTCGTCGTGACGGAGCAGGCTCCGAAACAGATTCGTCGCAGCAGGCCGGGCGCGGCCGTTGCCGCGACGGCGCAACCCAAACGCGCAACCGCACGCCGCCGCCAGCGCGCTGCCGCCGCAGGCGCAGCGTCATAGAGGACGTTCATGGGACATAAGATTCATCCGGTCGGCATGCGCCTGGGCATCACGCGAACCTGGGACAGCCGCTGGTTCGAGAAGAAGCACTACATCGATTGGCTGCACGAAGACGCGGCCATCCGAAAGTTCTTCAATCGCTGGATGCGGTCGGCTGCGATCAGCAGGATCGAGATCGAGCGGCGCGCCAATCAGGCGCGCGTCATCGTGAACACCGCCAAGCCGGGCATCATCATCGGCAAACGCGGGGTGGGGATCGAGGATATTCGCAAGAGCCTCGAGCAGCTGACCCGCAAAAACGTTCAGGTCAACGTTATGGAGATCAAGCACCCGGAGCTCGATGCGCGGCTCGTTGGCCAGAACATCGTCGATCAGCTGGAGAAGCGGATTGCGTTCCGTCGCGCCATGAAGCAGGCGATTTCGCGTTCGATGAAGGCCGGTGCGCGCGGCGTGAAGGTCCAAGTCTCCGGAAGGCTCGGCGGCGCCGAGATCGCGCGGACCGAGCGCAACGCCGACGGCAAGGTTCCGCTGCATACGCTGCGGGCCGACATCGACTATGCAACCGTCGAAGCGTTTACGACGTTCGGTCGCATCGGCGTGAAAGTGTGGATCTATCGCGGCGAAGTGCTTCCGGAGCAGCCGCGCGGCGAAGGCCGAACGGAGCGCTCGGAGCGCCGCCGCGAACGCGGCGGCCGCGGGCGGCGTCCGCAAGACGGAACCTCGCGCGAATCCGCGCCGGTGGAAGTGGCGTTGCCGCCGATCCCCGTCGAGGTCGCATTGGAGCCCGCGCCGGTCGAGGCTGCATTGGAGCCCGCGCCGGTCGAGGTTGCATTGGAGCCCGCGCCGGTCGAGGCTGCATTGGAGCCCGCGCCGGTCGAGGCTGCATTGGAGCCCGCGCCGGTCGAGGTTGCATTGGAGCCCGCGCCGGTGGAAGTGCCGCCCGTTGCTCCGCCGGACGGGAGCGCTGAATAATGTTGACACCCAAACGTGTGAAGTGGCGCAAAGCGCAACGCGGTCGCATGCGCGGCGCGGCGACGCGCGGCAGCACGCTGACGTTCGGCGAGTTCGGTTTGCAGGCGATGGAGCCGTGTTGGATGACCAATCGGCAGATCGAAGCGGCGCGAATCGCCATGACGCGGCACATCAAACGCGGCGGCAAGGTGTGGATCAAGGTCTTTCCCGACAAACCGGTGAGCAAGAAGCCTGCCGAGGTCCGAATGGGCTCGGGAAAGGGCAACCCGGAGTTCTGGGTCGCGGTCGTGCGGCCGGGCCGCGTGCTCTTCGAGTTGGCCGGCGTCGAGCCGGTGACGGCGCGCGAGGCGCTGCAGCGCGCCGCTTCGAAGCTGCCGATCGGGACGAGAATCATCACTCGCGAGGAGGCGCGCACGTGAAACACAACGCGCTTGGGGAGCTTCGAAGCTTGAGTGTTCCGGAGCTCGAACGCAAGGCAAAGGAGACGAAGGAGGAGCTCTTCACCCTGCGCTTTGCCCTTCGAACCGGGCATCTCACGGACTTTAGTAAAGTGCGTGAGACGCGCCGTTCCTACGCGCAAATCCAGACGGTCATTTGCGAAAAGAAGATAACGGAGCGCGATGGAGCAGCGTAAGGACCGCGGACGCCGCCGGATCAAGGTCGGCCGCGTCGCGTCGGACAAGATGGACAAGACGATCGTCGTCGTTTCCGAGACGCGCGTTCCGCACGGCGTCTACGGAAAGATCGTTCGCAAGTCAGCGCGCTTCAAAGCGCACGACGAGCGCAACGAGGCGCATACGGGCGACGTCGTTCGCATCGTGGAGTGCCGGCCGCTCTCACGCGACAAGCGGTGGAGGCTGGTCGAGGTCGTGGAGCGGGCGAAGTGATACAGCAGGAAACGCGGCTGAAGGTTGCCGACAATTCCGGCGCGCGAGAGCTGTTGGTGATTCATATTCAAGGAGGCGGGCGCCATCAGTACGCACACGTCGGCGACGTGATCGTGGGAACGGTGAAGGCCGCTATCCCTGGCGCCGCCGTGAAAAAAGGGCAGGTCGTCAAAGCGGTCGTCGTACGGACGACTGCGCCGATTCGCCGCACGGACGGATCAGTGGTTCGCTGCGACGACAACGCGTGCGTGATCATCAAGGGAGAGAAAGACAACCTCGACCCGCGCGGCACCCGCGTCTTCGGTCCAGTCATGCGCGAACTGCGCGACCGCGGCTTCTTGAAGATCGCATCGCTCGCGCCGGAGGTCCTGTGAAAGCGCAGCTCCTCAAGGGTGATACCGTCGTCGTGCTTCGGGGCAAAGAAAAGGGCAAACGCGGCATCGTCAAGGCGGTCTTTCCGAATACCGGCAATGCAACGGTCGAAGGCGTGAATGTCGTGAAGCGCCACACGAAGCCGCAACAGCAGACGTCGAACATGGGATCGGCAAGCCGCAGCGGCGGCATCGTGGAGAAGGAAGCACCGCTGCCGTTCTCGGCGCTTCAATACGTCTGCGAAGCGTGTAAGGCGCCGACCCGGCTGCGCCGCGGCGAAACCAAGGAGCATCGGATGGCTCGCATTTGCGCGCGGTGCGGCGAGCCAGCGCGCGAATCGGCGAAGGGAGCGTAGGGTCGTGGCGTCGCGATTGAAAGAACGATACCTCGAGCAGGTCGCTAAGCAGCTGCAAGAGCGCTTCGGCTACGGGAACGTCAACGAGATTCCGAAGCTCGAAAAGGTCGTCGTGAACATGAGCGTCGGCGAGGCGCTCGTCAACCCGAAGGCGCTCGATAATGCCGTCGCCGAGCTGACGGCGATCACCGGCCAGAAGCCCGTGGTGGCCAAGGCGAAGAAATCGATTGCCGCTTTCAAGCTGCGCCAGGGCGTAAACATCGCGGCGAAGGTGACGCTGCGCGGCGACCGGATGTACGTATTCTTGGACAAGCTATTCAATATCGTGCTGCCTCGCATTCGCGATTTCCGCGGCCTTCCGCAGAGATCGTTCGACGGGCGCGGAAACTACAATCTCGGGCTGCGCGAGCAACTCGTCTTTCCGGAGATCAACTACGACAAGGTCGATAAGACGCGCGGTATGGACATTACGATCGTGACGACGGCGAAGACCGACGAAGAGGCGTCGGAGTTTCTCGTCGCCATGGGACTGCCGCTGCAAGCGCAGCGCGCGAGGGGCTAGGAATCTTGGCAAAAACGAGCATGATCGTCAAGTCGAAACGGACGCCGAAGTTTTCGGTACGCAAGCATAACCGCTGCCGAACCTGCGGCCGGCCGCGGGGATTCCTGCGGCGTTTCGCGATGTGTCGAATTTGTTTTCGCGAGGGCGCGCACGCCGGCACGGTCCCGGGCGTGACGAAGGCGTCGTGGTGAGAGGGGAAGCAGTATGGCTGTAACCGATCCGATCGCCGACATGCTCACGCGGATTCGCAACGCGAACACCGCGAATCACGCAACCGTCGACGTTCCCGCCTCGCGCGTGAAGCAAGCGATCGCGCAGATCCTCAAGGACGAAGGCTTTATCGACGGTTTCGAGCGCGTAAGCCAAGGTCCGCAGGGACTCTTGCGCATCGTGTTGCGCTATGGCCCCGAGAAGGAGAAAGTCATTACCGGCCTTCGCCGCATCTCGCGACCGGGTCTGCGCGTATACACGCCGAGGACGTCTATTCCGCGCGTGCTCGGCGGTCTGGGACTCGTCATCATCTCTACGCCGCAAGGCATCATGTCGGGCAAGCGTGCGCGCAAGCTCGGTGTCGGCGGCGAAGTCGTGGCTTACGTCTGGTAACGCGCATGTCACGTATAGGAAAGATGCCCGTCCCCGTGCCCACGGGCGTGAACGTTACCGTTGGAGGCACCGAGGTACGCGTCAAGGGGCCGAAGGGCGAGCTGTGCCAGCAGATCCTCGGCGACGTCGTCGAGGTGCGCGTCGATGACGCGAGCGTCGTCGTCGAGCGCCGCGGCAACGCGCGCACGCACCGGGCAGCGCACGGTTTGACGCGCACGTTGATCGCGAACATGATTGAGGGAGTGAGCAAGGGATTCCGCAAGAGCCTCGAGCTGCAAGGTGTCGGTTATCGCGCCGCAAAGTCGGGCGAACGGTTGAACTTGAGCCTCGGGTATTCGCACCCGGTCGTCTTCTCGCCGCCGCAGGGCATCGCGCTCTCGGTCGAGGGTCAGAACAAGATTCACGTCGATGGCATCGACAAACAGCGCGTCGGGCAGGTCGCGGCCGAGATCCGCTCGTTGCGGCCGCCCGAGCCCTATAAGGGGAAAGGCATTCGCTACGAGGGCGAGCACGTTCGGCGCAAGCTCGGCAAAGCGGCGAAGGCCGGTAAGAAGTAATGGCACGAGTATCAAAGAACGTCGCGCGGCGCTCGCGTCACGAGCGGGTGCGCCGGAAGGTTGCCGGTACGGCAGAGCGCCCGCGTTTGTTCGTGCGGCGCACGCTGCACCACATCTATGCCGCAGTTGTGGACGACGCCAAAGGGCATACGCTCGTTGCAGCGTCGACGCGTGAGAAGGAGCTCGGGGCGGCGTCTGCGTCGCACACGAATCTCGGCGCGGCCAAGGCCGTCGGGACGGCGATTGCGCAAAAAGCGAAGGCTGCGGGCGTGACCCACGTCGTCTTCGATCGCGCCGGCTACAAGTATCACGGTCGCGTTCGGGCGCTTGCCGATGCCGCGCGCGAAGCCGGATTGGAGTTTTAGGAGTTTCAATGCAGTATCGTGGAGGTCGCGAGCGCGACGGCAGTGGGTTTGACGAGACGGTCGTTCGCGTGAACCGCGTGGCGAAGGTGGTGAAGGGAGGCAAGCGTTTCAGCTTCAGCGCGCTCGTCGTGGTCGGCGATCGCAACGGGCGCGTTGGCTTTGCGATCGGCAAGGCAGGCGAAGTTCCGGAAGCGATTCGCAAGGGCGTGGAGCGAGCGCGTAAGGCGATCATCACCGTTCCAATGGTCGAGAAGACGATTCCTCATGCGGTGACGCACCAAGCCGGTGCAGCACGCGTCATGTTGAAGCCGGCCGCCCCGGGAACCGGCGTCATTGCCGGCGGGTCGATGCGCGCGGTGCTCGAGCTCGCCGGTATTCACGACATCTTGACGAAGTCTCTGGGCAGCAATAATCCCGTAAACGTGGTGCTCGCTACCGTCGAGGCACTGGCGTCGCTGAGGACGATAGAGCAGGTTGCCGCGCGTCGCGGCAAGACCGCCAAAGAGATTTTTGCGGCGTAACGATCATGGCAGAGAAGAAGAAAGCAAAGAAGTCTCCCGCGCGCGCCCCGTCCGCGATGAAGAAAACCTCGGCTGTGAAACCACGTGCCGCCGCGAAGCCGCACGCCCCTGCGAAACCGCGCGCTGCTGCGAAACCGCGCGCTGCTGCGAAGCCGCACGCTGCCGCGAAGCCGCACGCTGCCGCGAAGCCGCACGCGGCTGCCAAACCGCACGCGCGGTCCGGGGCGATCGCGTCTGGTACGGGTATTTTGAAGCTGGGAGCGCTCGCGCCCGCCGCAGGCAGCCGGCCGAAGCGCCAGCGCATCGGACGCGGGCACGGCTCGGGCATGGTGAAGACGGGCGGCGAAGGCGGCAAGGGTCAGACGGTTCGCTCGGGCGGCGGCAAAGGGCGGACGTTCGAAGGCGGACAGACGCCTTGGGCGCGGCGCTTACCGCACCGGCGAGGGTATTCGCAGAAGGCGCGAGACATCGGACACTTCCGGTCTCGCTATGCGGTCGTGAACTTGTACCAGTTGGCAGAATGGGACCCGAGCGTCGAGATCTCGCCGGAATCGCTGCGCGAACGCGGCGTTCTCAAAGACGTCTGCGACGGCGTGAAGATCCTGGGGGGCGCGCAGAGCGGCAAGACGATTCCGCAAGGCTTGCGCTTTCGCGACGTTCTCTTCTCGACCAGCGCCCGCAGCGCGCTGGAGGCCGCCGGCGCACAGCTCGAGGCGGTCGGCGGAAGCGCGTAGTTGCTAAACAACCTCCGCGCCGCGCTGCTCGTTCCGGAGATTCGCAAACGCGTCGGCTTCGTGCTTTTCGCCTTCGCGTGGTTCATCTTCATGATCCACGTGCAGCTCCCGAACGTGAATCAGCAGGCGTGGCAGCGAGTTCTCTCGAGCGGCACGTTCTACAATCTGCTGGGCTTCCTCTCTGGCGGCGCGCTGCAGCGCCTCTCCGTCATCGCGATGGGCATTACGCCCTTCATCAACGCATCGATCATCATGCAGCTGATGACCGTCGTGCTGCCGCAACTCGAGGAGCTGGCGAAGAAAGGCGGCGAGGAGGGCCGCAAGAAGATCAGCCAGTACACGCGGTGGCTGACGATCCTGCTTGCCGCCGTGCAGGGGACGTTCATGGCGAACTCCATGCGAGCGTCGGGCGTCTTCTATGACACGAGCGTAGCCTATCTGCTCTTTGCGATTCTCGCGATGGTTGCGGGGACGCTGTTCCTCATGTGGCTCGGCGAGCAGATCAGCGACCGTGGAATCGGCAACGGCGTATCGCTCATCATTTTCATTGGCATCGTGTTGCGGTATCCGACGTACGTGGCAAACACGTACTCGACGGCCGCGGGCGGCGGCTTAAGCTTGCTCCATCTCGTGCTCTACGTGTTGATGGCGGTCGTCATCATCGTTTCAATCGTGTTCCTGTATCAGGGGCAGCGGCGCGTTCCGGTGCAGCAGGCGCGGCGCGTCGTCGGACGCAAGATGTTCGCCGGGCGCTCGACGTACATTCCACTGCGGTTGAACAATGCCGGCGTCATCTCGATCATCTTCGCGATCTCGATTTTGCTTCTCCCGCAGCAGGCGTTGTCGTGGTTCAATCGCGGCGGAACGGCGCACGGCGCGCTCGCGGCGGTATCGAACTGGCTGCAGGCCTATTTCGCGCCCAACACGCTGCTCTACAATGGCGTGTACTTTTTCCTGGTCGTCATTTTCACGTTCTTCTATAGTTCGATCGTGCTCAATACGCGCGACGTTGCCGACAATCTCAAGAAGACGGGCTCGTTCATTCCGGGCATCCGCCCGGGGCAACCGACGGTAGACTATTTGAACAAGATTCTCTATCGAATCACGACCGCCGCGGCGATCTATCTCGGTCTTTTGGCGGTGCTGCCGAGCATGCTCCAGCAAGGCTTGAGCATCACGACGTTTTACTTGGGCTCGACGTCGTTATTGATCGTCGTAGGCGTCGCTCTAGACACCATCAATCAGATCGAAGCGCGTTTGGCAATGCGCGACTACAAAGGCTTCATCAAGTCGCGATGAGCGTTTCGGCGTAACGGCCATGGACGTCATTTTCTTCGGCGCCCCCGGCGCTGGGAAGGGTACGCAGGCGCAGATCCTTCGCAGGCAACACGGATACCGGCAGGTCTCCACGGGCGATTTGCTACGCGAGAATCTGCAGCGCGGCAGCGAGCTTGGGAAGGCGGCTGAAGACTACATGCAGGGCGGCGAGCTCGTGCCTGACGACCTCATCATTGAAATGGTGAAGAAGAACCTCCCGCCGGCCGGCGCGGGGGTGATCTTCGACGGATTCCCTAGGACCGTCGCGCAAGCCGTAGCGCTCGATCACATGCTCGCTTCGGCGGGGCGCGGTCTGCCGCACGCGATCTACTTCTACGTTCCTCGCGCGACGCTCGAAGAACGGCTGCTGGGACGCTGGACGAATCCGCGCACGGGTCGGGTCTATCACGAGAAATTCAACCCTTCCAAGACGGCCGGGATCGACGACGAGGACGGCGGCCCGTTGATTCAGCGGGAAGACGACAATCCTGACGTCGTGTGCCATCGGCTCGACGTCTTCGAAAGACAGACGATACCGCTGATCACCTACTACGACGACGCCGGATCTCGCCGCTACTTGAAGATCGACGCATCGCGCCCCATCGAAGCAGTGACGGCCGAACTTTTGCATGCGCTGGAAGCGACATCGTCGCCGTTGCGGATGCCGTGATCACGCTCAAGTCCTCGCGTGAGATCGAGACGATCGGCCGCAGCGGGAGGGTCACGGCAGCCGTGCTTAGCGAGCTGATGCAGCGTGCGCGCCCGGGCGTGACGACGGGCGAGCTGGACGACTTCGCGGAACGCGCGATTCGGGAGCGGGGAGGCGTGCCGACGTTCAAAGGCTATCGCGGCTTTCCCGCCTCGATCTGTGCGTCGGTGAACGACGAGATCGTGCACGGCATTCCCGGACGCTATGTCCTACGAGACGGCGACCTGCTCTCCATCGATATCGGGACGACGCTCGACGGCTTCGTCAGCGACAGCGCGGTGACGGTTCCTATCGGAGAGATTTCAGCGCAAGCTCGCCGGTTGCTCGCGGTGACGCAAGAATGCCTGATGATCGGTATCGCCGCGACGCGCAGCGGCGCGCACGTGGGCGATATCGGCGCAGCGGTGCAGGAGCACGCCGAGAGCAACGGCTTCGGCGTCGTTCGCGAGCTCGTCGGGCACGGGGTTGGGCGCGAGATGCACGAGGAGCCGCAGGTCCCCAACTACGGCCGGCGCGGCACGGGAGCAAAGCTGCGGCCGGGCCTCGTCATCGCGATTGAGCCGATGATCACGCAGGGCGCACCTGGAGTCCAGATCCAGAAGGACGGCTGGACAGTCGTGACGGCGGATGGTAAACTCGCAGCGCACTTCGAGCACACCGTCGCCGTCACCGAGAAGGGTCCCAAGATCCTGACGCTGCGAGAGCTCGGGGAGCATCCCGCCGCCGACAACTTCCGCCCGGAGGCCGAAACCGGCGCTCTATCAAGGTAATGCAGTGATGAAAGTACGTCCGTCAGTCAAAAGAATGTGCGATAAATGCAAGGTCATCCGGCGCCACGGTAAGGTGCGGATTATCTGCGAAGTCAATCCAAAACACAAACAGGTACAAGGGTAGCAAAGCATGGCGAGAATTGCCGGAATCGACCTTCCCCGCGAGAAGCGCATCGAAGTCGCGCTCACGTACATCTACGGCATCGGCCCGTCGACCGCGCGCCGCCTGCTCGCGCAGGCGCGCATCAGTCCGGATCTGCGCGTCAAAGACATGAGCGAAGAAGAAGAGAAGGGCGTGCGCGACGCGATCGACGAGATGCAGCTGCGGGTCGAGGGCGATCTTCGGCGCGAGGTTCAATCCAACGTCAAACGCTTGATGGACATCGGATGCTATCGCGGCCTGCGTCATCGTCGCGGGCTTCCCGTGCGCGGCCAGCGCACAAAAACGAACGCTCGCACGCGGAAGGGCCCCAAGCGCACCGTCGCCGGCAAAAAGAAAGTTCTCGCGAAGAAGTAGCCTCGCGCCGTTGATTTACGTCGGTACGTGCGGGTTCTCGTATCGCGATTGGATCGGGCCGTTCTATCCCGAACGCATGCGGCCGAGCGAGATGCTGCCGTTTTATGCGCGGCGATTCTCGGCCGTCGAGGTCGACAGCAGTTACTACGGCGTCCCGGAGCAACGCAGCGTTGCGTCGATGAGCGCGCGTACGCCGCCGGAGTTCCTTTTCTCGTTCAAGGCGCCGGCAACGGTAACGCATCCTCCCGATGCGCGCGTTCGCGTGCACGAGGACGCGAGGCGCCTCGTCGAAGCGCTGGCACCGATGCGCGAATCGGCGAAGCTCGCATGCGTGCTCGCACAGTTCCCGAACGGCTTCGGCGCAAGTACGGACAACGAGGAGTACGTCCGCCGCGTCGCTGAGGCATTCGAAGACGTTCCCTTGGTAGTGGAGTTCCGGCGGCGCGAGTGGCACGCCCCGCGGACGCTCTCTATGCTACGCGAGCTCGGCGCCGGGTATTGTAACGTCGACATGCCGGCATACGAGACGCTGTTAGCGCCGTCATCGGAGGCGACCGGCCCGATCGGATACGTGCGATTTCACGGCCGCAACGCGCGGATGTGGTGGAAGGGAACGAACGTTACGCGCTACGATTACGCGTACACGAACGAGGAGCTCGCACCGTGGTGCGATCGCATCGCGGACGTCGAAGCACGGACGCAGCGCACGTTCGCGTTCTTCAACAATCACGCCCGCGGCCAGTCTGCGCGCAACGCGGCGACGCTGGTGGGGCTCTTGCAGAGCAGGTATGCAGACGCGGCGGAGACGACCCTCGCGCACCCGGCGCCGAAGCATCCGGCGCAGCAGGGGTTGCCTGGATTGCGCGGGTGAGAGCGGTCATCACCGCAGGCGGCCAACTGCGCGGCGCCTATGCGGAAGCGGCCGGCACGACGGTAAAGGCCTTGGCTCGCGTGCGGGGGCGAACCATGCTCGAGCGTACGATCGAAGCGGCACACGGAGCCGGCGCGCTGGAAACCGCGGTCGTCGGAGATGAGCCGGTGCGCGCAGCCTGCGCGGGCGGCCTCGTCGAGCGCGTCATCCCGGCGAGCGAAGATGGTGCGGAGAACGTGCTGCGTGCGCTTCGGGCTTGGCCGCACGACGACGCGCTACTCTATCTAACGAGCGACCTTCCGTACGTACGTGCTGCTGCGATTACCGATTTCGTGGAACGCGCCGAAGGGCGCCTGGCAATCGCTTTGACGGATGCTGCGGCGTTCGCACTTCGTTTTCCGGGCGCGCCCGGCTTCGGCATCGCTATCGGAAGGGAGCGCGTGGTCAACGGAGGCGCGTTCTTCTTGCCGCCGGGCGGGGCATCGCGCGTCGCGGAGCTCGCGGCGAAGTTCTTCAACGCACGAAAGCACCCGTGGAGGATGGCGCGGCTCGCGGGGCCGGATCTGCTCTGCCGGCTTCTGTTCAACGCGATCTCGATTCCGATGCTGGAGCGGCGCTCCGAAAGGCTCTTGGGTTTGCGCGTCCAGGCGGTACGCAATTGCGCGCCGGAGCTGGGGTTCGATGCAGACGAGCTAGCACAGTATCGTTACGCTTGCGCGCATGAATAGTCGCGCAAGCCCGGCGCGCCTCGCCCTGTTTTGGTTCGGCATCCAAGCGGTCTGGGGGGCGTTGCTCGGCATCTCGCTTCAGGCGCGCTCCGCGCAGATTGCGGGGGCGCACGCTCTCGTCTTCTACGGCTATCTCGCCACGTCGGGAGCGCTCGTCGCAGCCGGCGTTCAACTCCTCGTTGGTCCGCTCAGCGATCGGCGGCGGCGGGCCGGGAGCCGACGCATCGAGTTCTACGTCGTCGGCGCTGCGCTGGGCTCGGCAATGCTGATATGGTTTTATCGCGCGCAGTCACCGTGGTCGCTGCTGTGCTCGTATGCGGCGCTGCAAGCCGGATTGAACGTCGCGATCAACCCCTATCAAGCGGCGATCCCCGATCTCGTGGAACGCAAGAACGCGGGGATCGCCTCCGCGTGGATGGCGGGGTTGCAGAGCGCGGGCAATGCGGCCGGAGCCGTGCTCGCGACCGCGATCGCTGACGGAGTCGTCCTCGCGAGCGTGCTCGGAGCGCTACTGATCGCCACCTGTGCCGCGACCGCTCGAACGGTGCGTTCCTGGCCGCGGCGTATCCCGCCGCCGTACGCCGCGATCCGTTTCTCGCGCGCGTTTGCGCTGCTCTTCCTCTCTCGCGCGTCGCTCTTCGCGGGGTTCTACACCTTGCTCGGCTATTTGTTCTTCTACACGCTTGCGTTCGTCACGCACGCGCGGGAGCAAGCGCGAATCGTCGACGGCGTTCTGATCCTCGCTTTCACGCTCGTCGGCGCCGCCGGAGCCGCGCTCGGAGGACGCCCGAGCGATCGCTTCGACCGGCGCAACGTTGCGACGGCCGGCGCGCTCTGTGCCGTCGTCGCGCTTGCGATCTTCGTCATTGGGCGCTCGATCGTCGCTGCCGCTGCAGCCATCCTGCTCGGCGGCCTCGGATGGGGCGTGTTTCTCGTAGCCGACTGGGCGATTGCCTGCCGCATCATCCCGCAAGCATCGGCAGCGGGCGGCATGGCATTCTGGAATCTCGCGGTGATCGCCCCCCAGATCGTCGCTCCGCTAGCGGCAACCGCTCTCGTCCAACGGCTGGGCGGTGGCCTGCAGACCGGCGTGACTGCCGCTTTTGCCCTGGCGGCACTGGAAATGCTCGCGGGTATCTGCTTGCTTCGACGTTTACCGCCTGGATTGACACGGGAATAAGCAGGCATGGCGGATAAGCGCGAGGCATTCCAGCGATCCCTCCGTCATCACATAAGGAGGCATTCTTGAAACGATTGGGCATCGGGGTTCTAGGAACGCTGATTGTAGCGTTCTTCGGGCTTGCCGCGGTGGCCATGCCGTCTCCCGCGTCGGCGCAGCGTAACATTGGGAAAGCTGCGGTCGCACAGGCGGCGGCTCCCGCACCGGATTTCGGCTCGCCGCCGTCCGGCGCGATTCCGATTCTCTATAACGACCACCACGTATATACCAAACCCGACACGCTGCGGCAGAGCCGCGTGCTCGCGGCGCTCGTCCGCAACGGCACAGTGCTCATCCCGCTGCGCTCCATGTTCGAACAGATGGGCGCATCGGTCGCGTACGACCCGTCGACGCGCACCGTGACCGTCTCGAAAGCGGGCGCGGAAGTCCAGGTAACGGTAGGACGCCCCGTGGTCGTCGTGAACGGCGAGTCGCGTCCGCTCGACGTGCCACCGATCATGTATGACGGCATGGTCCTCGTACCGGTTCGCGTGATCTCGGAAGGCATGGGCGCGTACGTCCAGTGGGTGCCGGACCAGCGCGTCGTCGTCGTACGGTATCTGCCGCCGACGCCGCCTCCGCCTCCGCCTCCGCCGCAGACGCCTGCTCCCGCGCCACCGCCCCCGACACCGGCTCCAGCTCCGCCGGCGCACTATAACGACCTGTACGTCGCCGGAGACTACATCATCTCTCCGAAGGTGTACAACGAGTTCAGCCCCGGAAACACGGGTAGATCTTCGTACGCGGTGCGTGGCGCATTTGAGTTCACCACGTGGAGCATCCCGTGGATGATCGCCGGGGACTTCCGGCAGTACCAGTATCCGCACAACTGCGCGAGCCCAACCGATCCGCAGTGCATCGTTACGAACATCGGCGGCATCGGAACCTCGTTCGTGCCGTCCTTTACGGCGCGCGACCAGGATCTCGACGCTCGCGTGGGTATCCGCGTCGCGCAACCGCGGATCTATATCGGCGTCGGGTACCTTTGGCGCTCGAACAACTACGGGTATCCGAGCATGAACGGCTGGGGCTTCGGCGTGGAAAAACTGCCGGACCTCGATCACGCCTTGTCGCTGTACGGCAGCGCGTGGTACTACCCGAACGTGCGCGGCACGTACACGGACAGCCTAGGCGCGCCATGGCTTCTCGCCTACCGCGTGCTCAAGTACCAGATCGGCCTGACCTACGTCATCGGCAACAGCCCGATCTTCATCGACTTGGGCTGGCTCGGTGACAGCGGCCGGGCCGCCAACGCAAACGACCCGGCGTCTTACAGCCACAACGGGCCGTACGCGGGGATCGGGATCAAGTTCTAGATGCCCCGGCGCGGAGGCCCGGCGCTCGGCCGGCCTCCGCGCCTTGACCTAGGCCTCCGGCTACGATAAGATACACCCTTGGCGCCGGGGCTCTCACCGGTGCTCGCGGCATACTCGCCTTCCACCGGAGTCTCTTTTTGGCTGCCAAAAAGCAAACCAAGACACGCCGCAAGCGTGAGGTGAAGAACGTCCAAACGGGCGTCTCCCACATTCATGCATCCTTCAATAACACCATCGTGACGATTGCCGACGCGCACGGGAACGTACTCTCGTGGGCTTCAGCCGGAAACCTTGGTTTCAAAGGCTCGAAGAAGTCGACGCCGTTCGCGGCCCAGATGGCAGCCGAAGCCGCGGCGCGCAAAGCGATGGAACACGGGCTCAAGACGACGGAAGTGCTCGTCAGGGGACCCGGAGCCGGCCGTGAGGCTGCGATCCGATCGCTGCAAGCGGCTGGCCTGGAGATTACGCTCATTAAGGACGTCACGCCGATTCCGCACAACGGCTGCCGCCCGCCCAAGCGGCGGAGGGTATAATGTCGCGGTACACCGGACCGGTCTGTCGCCTCTGCCGTCGCGAGACCGCGGCGAGCAAGACGGGCGAGAAGATCAAGCTGTTCCTCAAAGGCGATCGCTGTCTCTCACGCAAGTGCGCGGTCGAGCGGCGTGGAACGGCTCCCGGCCAGAAAACGGCGGGAAAATCGCGCACGAAGGTCTCGGAGTACGGGCGGCAGCTGCGCGAGAAACAGAAAATGCGCCGTTACTACGGCGTGCACGAAGCGCAGTTCAAGAACTACTTTCGCGAGGCGGCTCGCGTTCCGGGACAGACAGGAAGAACGTTCTTACAGTTATTAGAGCGGCGCCTCGACAACATCGTCTACCGGTTGAACCTGGCGGCAAGCCGCGCGCAGGCGCGGCAACTCGTCACGCACCGCCACTTCAAGATCAACGGCAAGGTCGTCAACGTTCCGTCGCATATCGTGAGGCCAGGCGACGTCGTGACCATTGGGCAGCGCAGCCTCAAGTCGCCGGTTTTCGAAGCCAACTTGGAACAAGCGCGCAGCCGGCGCCCTCCCGATTGGCTCGAATGGAACGAGCAGGAGCACGCTGCGAAAGTGCTGCAACTACCAGCCCGCGAGCATATCGACACGCCGGTGGACGAACAGCTCATCGTCGAATACTACTCTCGTTGATCCGCATCCGCGGAACGACGACATTCCGCCGTTAGGCGTACGATCGGAGCGGGTCAGGGACCCGAACCGGATAACGTAAACGGCCCGCAAAGGATCGAAGAAACCGCACCATGACCACTCTGGAAGCACCCGTCGGCGCAAACATCGAGGTTCGCGAGCGACGCGAGAACTATGCGAAGTTCATCGTCGAACCGCTCGATCGCGGATTCGGCATCACGCTCGGAAACGCGCTGCGCCGGATTCTCCTCAGCTCGATCCCCGGCGCCGCAGTCACGTACATGAAGCTCAACGGCGTGTTGCACGAGTTCTCGACCATCCCGGGGATGGTCGAGGACACGATCGCGCTGATGCTCAATCTGAAAGGACTGCCCGTCAAGCTCAACGGTGACGAGCCCAAAGTCCTGACGCTCAACGCGAACGGAGCGAAGAACGTCATCGCTGGCGACATCACACCGGATGCCGACGTCGAGATCCTCGAGCCCTCGTATCATCTCGCGACGTTGACGGCGAAGGACGCGAAACTCTCCATGGAGATCGGCATCGAAAAGGGGCGCGGCTACGTCATGGCCGATCGCCAGCGCAACGTCGAGCACATGATCGGCCTGATCCCGCTCGATTCGATGTTCTCGCCGATCCGCAAGGTCAACTTCACCGTTGACGACACGCGCGTCGGCCAGAGCGTCGACTACGACCGTCTGACCGTCGAGATCGAGACGAACGGCGCCATCACTCCGGAAGAAGCACTAGCGACCGCCGCGCGGATTGCGCAAGAACAGTTCGATCTCTTCGTATCCTTCACCGATCGGACGGAGCCGCTACCGGAGACGCCGCCGAACGAGTGGGACGTACCGGTCGAGACGCTCAACCTCTCCGTACGCTCTTTCAATTGCCTGAAGCGCGCGGGAATCTCGAAGATCTCCGAGCTACTCGATCTGAGCGAGGACGAGATCATGAAGATGCGCAACTTCGGCAAGAAGTCACTCGACGAGATCAAGCAAGTACTCGCGGAGCGTGGGCTCTCGCTTCGGCAGTCGTAACGATGCCGCACCAGATCGCGTACAAGCGGCTTTCACGAACCGACGGGCATCGGCGCGCGCTGCTGCGCAATCTCGCTACGTCGTTGTTCAAGCACGAGAAGATCGAGACGACGTCCACGAAGGCGAAGGAGGTCAGCCGCTTAGCCGAGCGCCTCATCACGGCGGCGATGAAGGGCGACCTCGCGGCGCGCAGGCGCGTTGCGGAATACGTCACCGAGCCCGCGGTGGTGAAGAAACTGGTCGAGCAGATCGCGCCGGGATTCCGCGGGAGAGCGGGCGGCTATACGCGCATCACGAAGACGCGCGTGCGCAACGGCGACGCCGCGGAGCTGTCGCTGGTGGAGTTGGTGAGGTAGATTTCGTACGCGTCGCTGCTGCGCCGTATCTTGGACGGCGGGAGGCTCGACGAAGCGGAGGCGGCCGCCCTCGTCGGGGCCATCATGGACGGCGACGTCGGGCCGAGTCTGGCGGCTGGGCTGCTCGTCGCGCTTGCGGCTCGCGGCGAAACGCATGACGAGGTCGCCGGAGCGGCGCGCGCGATGCGCGAGCGATGCGTGCGTCTCGATCACGAGCTGCCGGTGCTGGTCGACATCGTCGGCACAGGAGGCGACAGCTCGGGGACGATCAACATCTCCACGATGGCTGCCCTCGTCGTCGCAGCGGCAGGCGTTCCCGTTGCGAAGCACGGAAATCGTGCGGCCTCGGGCGTATGTGGCAGCGCCGACGTTCTCGAGGCTGCGGGGTTACGGCTCGATGCGTCACCGCAGCGCAGCGCGCGCATGCTGCGCGAGACGAACTTCACGTTCCTTTTTGCGCCGCACTACCATCCCGCGATGAAGCAGGTCGCGCCGATGCGTGGAGAGCTGGGCGTTCCGACGATCTTCAATCTGCTGGGCCCGCTAACGAACCCCGCGCGCCCGACGCATCTCGTCGTCGGCGTGGCGCGTCCCGCTGCAGTAGAGATTGTGGCTGCCATCCTGGAGCGGATGGGAACGAGCGGCGCGGTCGTGCACGGTCCCGGCGGCATGGACGAAATCGCGGGCGAGGGCGCGACGAGCGTGCTTTTGTTTGGGAATGACGTGCGGCGGTTCGAGATCGATCCGAGCGCCTTCGGCGTGCACGCCTCATTAGCGGAGCTTTCGGGCGCGACGCGGGATGCGTGCCTGGCAGCCTTTCTAGACGTACTGGGCGGAGAGCAATCTGCGCGCGCGGACGTCGTCGCGCTCAATGCCGCGCTCGCGTTGACCGTGGCCGGCGCTCGCCCATCGCTCGAAGATGCATTTGCATCCGCGCGCGAGGTGCTTGCGAGCGGAGAAGCGTTGCGCGTCTTCGAGCGCGCGAAGACGGTTGCCTATGCCTGACGTGCTGGAGCCGATTTTTGCGTCAGCGCTCGAGCGGTTCGCCGCAGCGGAGCGCTCCGAGTCGTATGCAACGGTGCGGGAACGCGCGCTCGCGCGGATGGGCGAGCGTCGCGGCTTTCTCGGCGCGTTGCGCGCCGCCGATGGCTGCGCGATCGTCGCGGAAATCAAGCGGGCGTCGCCTTCGGCGGGGCTCATCGCGCGGAACTTCGACGCCGCAGCGATTGCCCGCAGCTACGACGACGCGGATGCGATCAGCGTCCTCACGGAGCCCGATCATTTCCTTGGTGATTTGGCATTTGTCGACGTCGCGCGCGCGGCGTCACGGCGGCCGATCTTGCGCAAAGATTTTCTCGGAAGCCGTTATGCAATCGCGCAGTCGGCGGCGCACGGTGCGGACTGCGTGCTGCTCATCGTCGCCGCGCTCGACGACCGGATGCTGGCAGCCTGCATGGACGAGGTCTCGGCGTACGCTATGGATGCGCTCGTCGAGGTACACGACGAGGCCGAGCTCGAGCGTGCAGTGCGCAGCGGAGCGAGAGTCGTCGGGGTGAACAACCGCAACCTGCGCACGCTGACGACCGATCTCGCGACGAGCGAGTTGCTCTTACCGCAGGTTCCGCGGGAGGTCTTCGCGATCAGCGAGAGCGGAATGCAACATGCGGAAGACTTGCTGCGCTTGCGGCAGGCTGGAGCACGGGGATTCCTCATCGGGGAGGCGTTAATGCGCGCAGAATCGCCGGGCGAGCGCATCGCGAGCTTGAAGGCAGCGCTTCGGGCGGACGTTCGCTGATGCGCACGCGCGTGAAGTTCTGTGGCTGCACGAGCTGGACCGACGTAGAACAAGCGATCGACGCCGGCGCCGATGCGGTCGGCATGATCTTCGCGGCGTCGCCGCGGCACATCACGTGGCCGGCATTCGAGGAGATCGCGCGCCGCATCCCCCCGTTCGTAACTGCCGTGGGCGTCTTTGCGAACCCGAAGCGCGCCGAGATCGAGGCGGCTCGAGACGAGCTGCCGGGCCTCGTCGTCCAGCTGCACGGAAACGAATCCGGAACGTTCGCCTCGGAAATCGGGGGACTGGTCGTGAAGGCGCTTCCGGTGATGCCGGGCGACTCGACGGAGCGGCTCGCGCACCGCTGCCGCGAGTTTCCCGATGCGCTCGTGCTCTTCGACACGGCGCGAGAAGACCGCGGCCTTCCGGGCACGCCCTTCGCGTGGGAGCACGTCGCGACCATCGCGCGCGTGCGGCCTATCGCGATTGCGGGCGGCCTGACGCCGGAGAACGTCGCGGGGTGCGTGCGAGAGGTCCGGCCGTTCGCGGTCGATGCGCGCAGCGGCGTCGAGGACAGCAGAGGACGAAAGGACGCGGTGAAGATGGCTGCGTTCGTACGTGCCGTGAAAGACGCGGATGAAGCCTGACGCTCGCGGCTATTTCGGTGCCTTCGGCGGCCGGTTCGTGCCGGAGGTTCTCGCGTATGCACTCGAGGAGCTCGAGCGCGCCGTCGCAGAGGCTTTCGAGGACGAGCATTTCTGGAGCGAGTACCGTGCACTGCTGCGCTCGTATGTCGGCAGGCCATCGCCGCTCTACCGTGCGCAGCGCTTCGAAGCGCCGGGCGTACCGATGATCGTGAAGCGTGAAGACCTCAACCACACGGGCTCGCACAAAATCAACAACACGCTTGGTCAGGCATTGCTCGCGCGCCGCATGGGAAAGAAGCGCCTCATCGCCGAGACTGGGGCGGGCCAGCACGGTGTCGCCACCGCCACGGTCGGGGCGAGGTTCGGCTTGCCCGTCGACGTCTACATGGGCGCGCGCGACGTCGAACGCCAGGCACCCAACGTCGCATTGATGCAGCTCTTGGGCGCGACGGTGCATCCGGTGCACTCGGGAACGCAGACGCTGAAGGACGCAACGAACGAAGCGTTCCGCGTTTGGGCGACAGAGGTAGAGGAGAGTTTCTACGTCATCGGGAGCGTCGTCGGCGCGCATCCGTATCCGTACCTCGTGCGTGAACTCCAACGCGTCATCGGCGATGAGGCGCGCGAGCAGTGCGCGCGCGAGTACGGCCGTCTCCCAAGCGACGTCGTCGCCTGTGTCGGAGGCGGCAGCAACGCCATCGGCATCTTCACGGCCTTCTTGAACGACGACGTTCGGCTATGGGGAGTGGAGGCTGCGGGAGCGGGCACGGAGAGCGGTGAGACGGCGGCATCGCTCACCGCGGGAAGCGTCGGCGTGCTGCATGGATCGCGTTCCTACGTCTTGCAAAGTGCCGAGGGCCAAATTGCGCAGACGCACTCGGTCAGTGCGGGCCTGGACTATCCGGGCGTCGGACCCGAGCACGCGTACCTGAAGGAGAGCGAACGCGTACGATACGTCGCGATTCGCGACGAGGAGGCTCTGGGGGCCTTCCACGATTTCGCCGGCGCCGAAGGCATCGTGCCGGCGCTGGAGAGCGCGCACGCCCTCGCGTTTGCGCGGACGCTCTCAGCGGACCGTAGCGACCTCGTACTGGTGAATCTCAGCGGCCGCGGCGACAAAGATCTCGCGCACGTGCGTTTCTTGTCATCCCGCGCGTAGTGAGTGCAGCGTCGAACCTGCGCCTGGAACACGCGCTGCGCTCGCGCAAGCCCGCGTTCATTCCCTACCTCATGGCGGGCGATCCAGATATTGCAAGCACCGAGGCGATCGCTCGCGGGCTCGCGCAGGTGGGAGCCGTAGCGCTCGAGCTGGGCGTACCATACGGCGATCCGCTCGCCGACGGACCGACAATCGCCGCGGCCGGACAGCGGGCCCTCGCGAGCGGAACTCGAGTCCGTGACGTCTTGGCGCTCGTGCAGCGGTTGAGCGATGCGATCCCCGTCGTGCTCTTCACGTACTTCAACCCGGTGTGCGCGTACGGCCTCGACCTGTTCGCTGCAGATGCGGCGAGCGCCGGCGCGGCCGGCGTCATCATTCCGGATATTACGCTCGAGGAGCTCGACGAGGTGCAACCGGCGTTCGAGCGGCGCGGGCTTGCCATGCCGCTACTCGTCGCTCCGACGACGCCCGCGCAGCGCGCGACGAGGATCGCGCAGCGCGCGACGGGCTTCGTCTACATCGTTTCTCGCCTGGGCGTCACAGGTGCAGCCGCGGCACCGAGCGTGGAACCGCTGCGCGTGCAGACCACGTTGCTTCGTGCGGTGACGCGCACGCCGCTTGCGGTGGGCTTCGGCATCAGTACGCGCGCGCACGTCGATACGATCGCATCGCTTGTAGACGGCTTCATCGTCGGCAGCGCGTTGATCGACGCCTACGCGGGAACGACGGGAGAGGAGGCCACTGCACGCGCGCAGGCGTTTGCACTGGAACTCGTCCGCGCCTCGTAAGTTGCGGGATTCTCGCGCGGCAGCGATAATACTTCACATATGACGACGACGACGGTGCGCACGCTCCCGTTCGAGAACGAACGGATCAAAACGTTTACCGACGCAGGAGAGATCGCTGCAATGGAGGCGGCTCTAGCCGAGGTGAAGCATGGTTTCGGCCGGTTCTATCCGCTGGTCATCGACGGCCAGCGCGTCGAGACGGGCAAGCACATTCGTTCGCTTAATCCCGCAGCTCCGAGCGAGATCGTTGGAGAGGCGGCGTCCGCGTCCGCGGAGGACGCGCAACGCGCAGTAGACGCCGCGGAGCGCGCGTTCTCGAGCTGGAGGCGCGTGCCGGCGCAGCGGCGAGCGGGCGTACTCTTCAAAAGCGCGGCGCTGTTGCGCGAGCGACGCTTCCTCTACGATGCGCTGCTCGTGTACGAAGTCGGAAAGAGCTGGCCGGAGGCCGATGCGGACGTCGCCGAGGGGATCGATTTTCTAGAGTTCTACGGTCGCGAGATGCTGCGCTACGCGCAACCGCAGCCGGTGACGCCCATCTCAGGCGAACGCAACGAGCTCGTCTACATTCCGCTTGGCGTCGGCGTCGTGATTCCGCCATGGAACTTCGCCGCTGCGATCATGATCGGAATGACCTCGGCGGCAGTCGTCGCCGGCAACACGGTCGTGCTCAAACCTTCGAGCGATGCGGCCATCGTTGCAGCGTGGTTCGTCGACCTCATGCAGGAGGCCGGCCTTCCCGCCGGCGTTTTGAACTATCTGCCGGGCTCAGGAAGCGAGATCGGGGATCTCGTCGTCGCTCATCCCAAGGTACGCTTCATCTCGTTCACGGGCTCGAAAGAAGTGGGGCTGCACATCAACGATTTGGCGGCGAAGCCGCAAAAAGGTCAGCGCTGGATCAAGCGCGTCGTCGCGGAAATGGGCGGCAAGGACGCCATCATCGTGGCGGCCGACGCCGATCTCGACGCGGCAGTCGAAGGCGTTGCAGCGTCGGCGTTCGGCTTCCAGGGGCAGAAGTGTTCGGCATGCTCGCGCGCGATCGTCGAGGAACCCGTGTACGACGCATTCCTCGAGAAGCTGAAAGCACGCGTCGCGAAGATCGCAGTCGGCGACCCGTGGGAGCATAGCACCGTCATGGGCCCGGTCATCAACGCACAAGCATTGGAATCGATCTCGCGCTACATCGAGGTGGGAAAGCGCGAGGGACGCCTCATCGCAGGAGGGGGGCGCGCCCAAGGCGCGGAGGGCTACTTTCTCGAGCCGACGGTCATCGCGGACGTCGCGCCCGACGCGACAATCGCACAGGAAGAGATCTTCGGCCCGGTTCTCGCCGTGATCAAAGCGAAGGACTTCGACGAAGCGATGGCCATCGCCAACGGCACCGAGTTCGGCCTCACGGGTTCGGTGTATACGAGCGACGAGAAGAAGATCGAGCGCGCTCGCGACGAGTTCTTCGTCGGGAACCTCTACTTCAACCGCAAGAGTACCGGGGCGATGGTCGGCGCGCATCCGTTCGGCGGCTTCAATATGTCGGGGACCGACAGCAAGGCAGGCGGTCGCGACTACCTCCTGCTCTATCTCCAGGCGAAGACGATGTCGCGCAAGCTCTGACCCCGGCAGCTGGAGCGGCAACCAAGCGCTCCTCCCACAAGCTTCGCCAGGGCCGGAGCCGG